>JAANMX010000093.1_pt1 | contig 102903 bp, 106 predicted proteins | sample 7279681 | NCBI WGS metagenome assembly JAANMX01 (sample SAMN14094542, study PRJNA606508) | bioreactor metagenome | isolation source: A lab-scale SPAN reactor treating ammonium-rich wastewater day 351 | place: Ireland: Galway | collected 2018-01-01 | reverse complement strand
GGCGCACCGGCAGGATGTCGTGCCAGGCGTCGTACAGCGCGGGCCGCATCAGGTCGTTCATGGCGGCATCGATGACCGAGTCCGCCTCAAGTGCGGTGGCCCGCCAACTGGGCTCCGAGAAGCGGGTTGCCAGGTATTACTCGCCCTCAGAGCGCGCCCAGGCGCTGGAGTTGGCGGCCAATGAGGGCGTAACGGCCGCTGCCAACAAGCTGAGCATCTCGCGGTTCTCGATCTACGACTGGCGCCGGCGGACACGACTCCGGGCAACGGAAAGGACGCCGGGAGCGTCAGCGCTGCAGCCCGGGATGAGGACAAGGCGGGCCTGCGCGATCGACGAATCCTGACGGAGTGGCGGGCGCACCCGGGTCTGGGGCCGAGCCAGGTCCGCAACCAGTTGCGCCGCCAGGGTCTCAAAGTGAGCCTGCATACGGTGCGGTGCGTCCTGGAGGAGCACGGTTACGTCACCCCCACCCGGTTATGGACGCGGGAAAATCTGCTCGGCCCACTCCGGATGGTCGATGTAAGGATTGCGGTTTCCCTGGCGCAGGAAGGCCTCGCGGTTGTGGTGGCGCTCGTAGGTGGAGACCGGATCTTCGCGGTGCCAGCGCAAGAGCGTCTCAGTCTCCTTGCGTCCGTAGCAGTGGATGGCTCCCGGGTAGCGGGTCAGGAAGTAGAGCGTGGCTCGCGCCGCCGGTCCCTTGCCCTCGCGAGGCTCAAAGAGCTGGCCATCGGAGCTGAACCAGCCTCCCCGAACCTCGATGCGGTCAGGGCCGGCCTCGCCGAGCGGGGTGGAGCCCCGCTCCTCGTTGACGTCCTTGTCGCAGGCGAAAAGGTTGTGCAGGTCGCCGCGCATGGGCTGGCGGTCGTCGAACCAGTCGCGAGCCACCACGTGCTCGGCGGTCAGCCGCGGGCGGGACTCCTCGGCCGCCACCGCAAGGCCCAGGCCGACGGCATCGAGGGGGCTGGCCAGGGCCAGCCGCGACCACCTCTCGCCCTGCCCGGTCAGGTCGCGGCGGGTGGTGTAGAGACAGGCCAGCTCGCCGTCGGGGCGCCGGTCGAGGCGGGGGAATACGTACTTGGCAGGCTCGTAACCTGGCCTGGTGGTGTGGGTGCGCTCGAGCAGCTTGCTCAGCTTGAGGAAAAGCTGGGCGCGATGTTGCTCCTTGCCTGCCTGGCCGTAGTAGCTTTGCGCATCGGCCTGGTCGCGCGCGGCGTCGTAGTAACCAATCGAGACGACATCGCCAGGACCAGCCGCGGCCCGGAAAGGGGCCGTCGGCATGGGGCTGTGAAGCCGCATGGAGACGAGCATACGTCAGTGTAGCCCGGGTGCCTGAAAAAAAGTTCACCGGCGATGCCTGGAGCGTCAGGCAGAGGTCTGCCTTCGAACCTTCCCGAATTACCAGGAGTGCCGAGAAGCAAGCTACCTGCTGGCCTGTCCGATGTGCGGCTGCTCAACACGGTCCTGGCCGGCTCGTTCTTGCTGGCTGCTCTTTGTTGGACGTTCATCTGGCTCCAGATCGTACCCGCTCTCATGTGGGTGGTCGCTTTCTCGGACAGTCCCCTGCGGCTGGCGGTCGGAGTGATGCTGGTCTACCCGAAAGCCTGCCTGGCGGCTTTCATGCTTTTGAATGTGCTGCTCTTTCTGGCTTTGCGCTTGTATCTGCGCAAACTGGCATTCCGCAGCTCCTGGCTGCTGCCCGTGACGCACGCCTTCTTCAGCCTGGTTCCTCTTGGAGCGGCACTGTTACTGCTGGAGGAGCGCTGGCGCCGTTGAACAAGGACGTTCTGCGGCGCTATCTACTGGGGATGCACCGGGCGACCTGCTGGCTGTCGTTCTTGCTCTTCCTGCTCTCTCTGGCTGTCTTCTGGTTGGCTCATGAGCTCTGGCTGATTCTCCCGGGTACTTTGCAGCACCCATTGAGCGACTGGTTCGCCGCCAACCGCAAGCTGGCACCCTGGCTGATTCTTGGCCTTCCCACGCTGGGGGGAGTGTTTCTGCTCAATGCGTTGCGCTCACATCTATCAGCTGGCGAACGCCTCATCCGCGAGTCGGATACCCCCTGGACCCCGCTGTATACCTCCGTTTTTCTCTTTGTGACAGCCAACCTCGCTCTCCCGCTCTGGATTCAGCTCTACCTGCTGCCGGTTTTTTCCCTGCAAGACCTGGTCAGCTTCTACAGCGCGGCGGCAGCCAGGTCCGAGTCCCAGCCGAAGCCCGAAGCCTCTGGCTCGGCTTCATCCACGCCGACACCGACCCCCACGCCGACGCCGACTGCCACGCCCGAGGAGCTTACCGGCCGCTACGTGTGGTTCTTTTCGCGTGGGAAGAGAGTGCGCGAGGCGGACCTGCAGATGGAGACCACCGTCGACCGTTTCACCTGCGGCGCCATGAAGGTCTTTTGGAGCAACGACTGCTTGTTGACCGCTGTCGATGTGGACAATGGGATCAGCCTCTGGCAGGTCGAGACGACAAGCCAGGAGTTTGTCGTCTCGGCTCGCTCTCCGCTCTTGTTCACCCGAACTCGTTCGGGGGAGATGCTGGCCCGGGAGACCGACAGCGGGAAGTTGCTCTGGCGTGATTCGGGCAAGATTCTTCTCGATGAGCATATCTATCGTCTTGATGGCTCGGCTCTGACGCTGCTCAACGGGGCGACGGGCCAGGCTCTGGAGTCTCCGGTGCAATTTCCTGAGCCTCTTACAGAGGTCAAGATCGACCAGGGCCTGGTGGCAGGACGTTCCGGCACGTCGCTGCTTGTCTTGGAGGCCACCACCGGGAAGAAGCTCTGGTCGATGCAGTACGAGGGGGCATTTCGGGTCGAGCAGGGACGCCTGTTGACTCGGCACCCAGAGGGCCTGGCCGTGCGTGATCTGCGGACGGGAAAGACCTTGCTCGAGGGAGTCCGGGGCGAGCTTCTGGCCGCAATGAGCGGTAGCCTGGTGTTGATGGAGGGGTCGACCTGCCGGGGACTCGATCCGCTCAGCGGGCAGCAGCAGTGGAAAGTGGAGAATGCGCAGGGATGGAGCCAGGCGCTTCCTCCCATGGCAGTGGTTCTTGATCGCTCCGCTGGCAAGCTCAGGGCTTTCGGCAGAGATGGGGCTCTGCTCTTCGAGCAGTCGATCGAGTCCGGAGTGACCGTGCGCGGTCTGGTGGGCGGGGGAGAGAGCTCCATGGTATTGTTGGTCTCCAAGCCTTAGCTCTCACGGCGCAGGCGCCTCCAGGTGCAGGTGGTCCCCCGTTTTGTACAGGCTATCGTGGGCATATTCATTGAAGACCGAGAATCCAGAGGCCTCGGCCAGGCCCGCCGCCAGCCAGGACTCTTCCAGGGTCACCGGATAGCCACGCGGGTCCTCCACCACGCAGTCGATGGCTCGCCCCTCGGAGTGAGAGGGGCTGGCGTGGGTGCCTCCGGTGGTGCAGGTCAGGTAGGCCGAAAAGCCGGGCAGCTCGATCTCCAGGCGCCGGTTGAAGTCGAGCCAGCGCAGGGCGGTGGCCGCCTGCATGGGGAAGCCATCAAAGCTCACCAGCTGGTGGGGGGGAAGCTGGCCGAGCCGGTGCTCGAGGTCGAACGGGGAGCCGTGCTTGCGGGCCCGCTCGTAGACCTGCGCGTTGGCCATGGGCTTTGCTTGACCCCGCCACCAGCTTCCGTCCCGGACCGACCGCAGGGCCCTGGCCGTGTCTGGATCGAGGCTGTTGCCATCCACCCCCAGCCCGTAGGTCGCTTTGAAGACGGCCAGGGCGGCCGCCGTCTGGGGCCCGTACTCCCCATCCACGGCCAGTTTGCCCTTCCAGGCGGGCATCCAGCGCACCAGGGCCGCCTGCAGCTTGCGCACCCGCAGGCCGCAGTCCCCCTTTCCCACCGGCCGGAAGGCTCTCCGACCCAGGCTCTGCCCCACGTTCCGCCAGGACTGGCATCTGTCGATTGCTAAACTCATATGGCTCACCTCCGCCTCCAGGATGCCTCAGGACAGCCTCGGCTCGACAGGGTGAATGGTTGCCGCGTTGTTGCCGGAAGATGAAATCCAGGTTGCCGTTTTATGAACGCGGGTGGGCCTCGTCGTAAACCTCGCGCATCTTCTGGCGCGACAAATTGGTATAGACCTGGGTGGTGGAGAGGCTGGAGTGACCCAGCAGCTCCTTGATGGTCACCAGATCGGAGCCCCCCTCGAGCATGTGGGTGGCGAAGGAGTGCCGCAGGGTGTGGGGAGAGGCGGACTTCTCCAGGCCCGCCTCCTGCATCAACTGGGCGAAGGTGATCTCCACCGCCCGGCGCGAGAGGCGGTTGCCGAACCGGTTCAGGAAGACGGCCTGCGATCTGGCTTTGGGCCGGGCCGCCAGGTAGTCGCGCAGGGCCTGGGCGGCGGCGTCGTTGATGAAAACGTAGCGCTGCTTGTTGCCCTTGCCGGTGACCCGCATGCTCTTGCGCTCGAGGTCGACGTGGTTGAGATCCAGGCCGACCAGCTCGGCCAGGCGGATTCCGCTGGCGTAGAACAGCTCCAGCGCGGCCCGGTCGCGCAGGGCGAACTCTCGGTTGGGAGCGGTCTCGATGCGAGAGCGGGCGGCCTCGAGCAGTTGCTCCACCTCGGGCTGGGTGAGCACCTTGGGCAACAGCCTGCCATCGCGGGCCGAGCTGACCCCGTGCATGGGCGAGGCCTTGAGATGGCCCTCACTCTCCAGGAAGCGGAAATAGGTCTTCAGGCACGCGATCTTCCGGTTCAGGGCGTTGGCGGTATACTCGCGCTCTTGTCGCAGGTAGGCAAGGAACTCGCGGATGGTGCGCGCGTCCACGGCCTCGAGGCGAAGATCGTCCGAGAGGTAGGGCTCGAGATACTCGTAGAAGAGGGCCAGGTCCATCTCGTATTCTCTGATGGTGCGCCGGGCCAGCGTGCGCTCCACCGACAGGTGCACCAGGAAGTCTTGCACGTAGTAGCCGCGAGCTCGATGGATGTCCGACATGCTGAACAAAGTTCAAATATCGAACAGAGATTCCTGCTCACGCTGAGGGAGGCGATTCAGCCTTGCACGCCGGTGGCAGGCCCAGCGAGAACCTCCCGGTAGAGTATGCCCCTTCATCGTCGCGGTGAGTGCGGTGGATGGAGAACTCCACCTCGTCCCCATCCGTCCTTATCTTCATGCAGGCCGAGGTCTCCCGCGAGCCATAGCTCCTGGTTCCCAGGAAGTGCTGGCTGTCCAGCTCGGTGGTGTAGTCCGTGCCCGCCGCCGTGCGGTCGGTTCGCTTGCTTTGATAGATCTCCGGTCCCCGTAACACCCAGCCGTTGATCGGGCTGGCCCCCAGCTCGTGCACCCGGGTGGTGCCCAGGTCGGTCTCCATGTGAAAGCTATTGTGAGAGTCTCCACTCAAGAACACCACGCCTTTGAGCCCTTCTCGGGCCACGAAGTCGAGCAGGGCATCGCGCTGCCCGCGAAAGGCACTGCTCGACCAGCGCGCCTCCGGGTCCTTCGAGGTTTGCTCGGCCAGGAACGGAACGCTGCTGACCACGAACCGGGGTCGATCCCGATTGGTCGAAAGCCAGTCTTTGAGGCGCTGCAACTGCTCTGAGCCGATCATCTCCCCTCGGGCGGGATTTCGCTCGGTGGTCGTGTCCAGCACGAAGAACTCGGCCGGCCCGCGCGAGAAGGTGTAGTAACGCTTCTCCTCCCCGAACGGGTGCGGGTTGTGGCTGTGCTGGAACTCCGCGTAAGCCTGCAGGCCGGCCCGCTCCAGCGATTGCCGCTGGGCCGGCTCTGATCCCCACAACCCGCTCAGCCACAGCCAGGCTCGCCGAATAGGCGACAGGGGCTGGTGCTGAGCGAAACCGTTGCCCACTTCGTGGTCGTCCAAGATCATGTAGTTCGGGTGCTCCTTGAGCAGCTCGCGTGCCTCCGGGTCCGACCAGGCCCGCCGGTAGCACCCTCGGAAGCCTTCCAGCCCGTGGCTCTGGTAGGGCTGGTCGGCATAGATCTGATCCCCCGTGTGCAGCAGAAAGTCCGGCTTCGTCTGCTCGGCCAGGGCCTCGATCCGCTCCCAGGCCTCCCCCCGCCTCCAGAAACGGTGGTTGTTGCAGCTCCCCATCAGAAAGCTGACTTCCTCGGCATTCTTGTCGTCGGTGCGGAACGAGCCCGTCTCCTGGTAGCTCCCGTAGTCCACGCGGCAGCGGTATTCGCGGCCGGGCTCCAGCCCGTTCAACGTCACAGCCCCTGTGTAACCCGTTTCCGCTTGCAGCTGGACCTGGGCGCTGGAGACCACCCGGTCCGATTCGAGCACCTGGGCCGTCATGACGGAGTTCTTCGCATCTCCTCGACCCCAGAGCCTGGCTTCCCGCTCGCCCACGTGCCCAACGATCAGCCTGGGGCCCTCCGGAGTCAACCAGCGCGGCAGAAAGTACCCCACCATCCCTCCGATGGCCGCTCCCGCTGCCGAGGCCGCCGGCCCCCAGCCCGTGCCCGCCAGCGCCGCCCTCGCGACCACCGCGCCCGCCGCCGCCAGGACCACCGGCAGCACCGGCACCTCGCGCGCCTCCTCCGGGGCAGGGGGAGCCGGGGCCGGCGCGGTCAGGCGCAGCGAAGGCAGCAAGACAGGTCGGGCGCGGACAGGCTCCATAGAAACACTCTAGGCCTGAGAACTTAAAGAATCCTTGGATTGCCACCCCGCTTGCCGAAACTCCGCCAGGAATGCTATAATGCCCCGCGCTCTTTCGAGGGCCAGAAAACGTTACCGAGGTAAGTCATGAAGCCAGGAATCCATCCCGAATTCTTTGTCGCGCCCGTCAAATGTGCGTGCGGAGCCGAAGTATTCGACACCTACTCGACCCAGAAGGAGATCAAGGTCGAAGTTTGCAGCCAGTGCCATCCCTTCTACACCGGCAAGCAGCGAAGCATCGCCCGAGAAGGCCAGGTGGAGAAGTTCCGCCAGCGCTACGCCAAGGAAGGCAAGAAGTAGACCGGAGCCCCGGCCGTGCTGGAAAAAGAACGACTGCTGGATATCGAGCGGCGGTTCGAAGAGCTCGACCGCAAGCTGTGCGACCCCTCGCTGCAGTCGGACGTGGCCTCCTACACAAAGGTGGCGCGTGAGCGCGCGTCCCTCGAGGAGCTGGCCCAGGTGGCTCGCCGCTACCGCGAGTTGCTCGATCAGCTCGAGGAAGTGGGGGCCATGCTGATCGATCCCGAGATGGGAGCTCTGGCCCGCGAGGAGATGCCCCGCCTGAACGCCGAGCGAGAGGGCCTGGAGGAGCGGCTCAAGAGACTCTTGCTCCCTCGCGACCCGAATGCCGATCGCAACGTGCTCGTCGAGATTCGGGCCGCCGCCGGGGGCGAGGAAGCTGCTCTCTTTGCCGGGGAGCTTTTTCGCATGTACTGTCTTTATGCCGACAGGCAGCCGGGCTGGAAGTACAGCATCCTGAGCGACAACGCCACCGAGCTGGGGGGCTTCAAAGAGGTGGTCTTCGAAATCGCCGGCCACGAGGCCTACTCGCATCTCAAGTTCGAGAGCGGCGTGCACCGCGTGCAGCGGGTGCCGGCCACCGAGTCCTCGGGTCGGATCCACACCTCTACGGTGACCGTGGCGGTGCTGCCCGAGGCGGAAGAGGTGGACGAGATCCCCATTCGACCCGAGGACCTGAAGGTGGACACCTATCGAGCCCAGGGAGCGGGAGGGCAGCACGTCAACAAGACCGAGTCGGCCATCCGAATCACCCACCTGCCGAGCGGCATCGTGGTGGCCTGTCAGGACGAGCGCTCCCAGCATCAAAACCGCGACAAAGCCATGCGCATGCTGCGTACCAAGCTGCTCGAGGTCGAGCGGCTCAGGGCCGAGCAAGAGCTGACCGCTGAGCGGCGCAGTCAGGTGGGTACCGGCGACCGCTCTGAGAAAATCCGCACCTACAATTTCAAGGAAAGCCGCGTGACCGACCACCGAATCGGGCTCACCCTGCACAACCTCCCCTCGGTGCTCAACGGCGACCTCGAGCCGGTCATCAAGGCCCTGCAGGACGAAGAGCAGAAAGAGCTGCTCGCGCAGGCCCAGCGATGACGGTGGCCCAGGCCCTCGACGAGGGCGCTCGCCGCCTGAGCCAGAGCCGACCGCGCTCCCCGCGACTGGACGCCGAGGTGCTGCTGGCCCACGTGCTCGAGAGCAACCGAACGCTGCTCTATGCTCGCTCCAACGCTCCCCTGGGCGAAACTGCGCTGGAGCGTTATCGCAGCCTGCTGGCCTTCCGCGAGCAGGGCATTCCTGTGGCCTACCTGATCGGCTGGCGCGAGTTCTATTCGCGGCGCTTCGAGGTCACTCCCGAGGTGCTGATCCCCCGTCCCGAGACCGAGACCCTGGTGGAAGTCGGCCTGGAGGCGCTGAAGAAGAGCGGCCTGACTCGCCCGCGGGTGCTCGACCTGGGCACCGGCAGCGGCGTGCTGGCGGTTACCCTGGCTCTCGAGCATGCGGGGGCCGAGGTGACGGCCGTGGAGATCGAGCCGGACGCGGCTCAGGTGGCTCTGCGCAACTGCCGGCTGCATCGAACCGAGGTCGAGGTCAAGATCGGCGACCTCTTTGCTCCGGTCAGCGGGCGCTTTGACCTGATCGTGAGCAACCCCCCCTACGTGGGACTCGACTGCGGGCCTGAGCCCGAGCCCAACGTGCGCCAGTACGAGCCTTTTACGGCCCTCTTCGGAGGGCGCACCGGCCTGGAGGTCATCGAGCGCATCCTGAGCCGGGCCCCCGAGTTTTTGCAGGAGGGCGGGGTGCTGGCCCTGGAGGTGGCTCCCCACCAGTCCGAAGGGGTAGAAGCCATGATGATCGAGAGAGGATTGACCCGCACCCGGCTGGTCTCGGACCTGTCCGGGCTGCCCCGGGTGGTGGCGGGTTACTGGGAGGAGACAGGACGTGAAGACCTTGGAGCGCGTTGAGATGGACCTCGAGCAGGTGGCCCGCGAGATGGCCCGGCTGGCCGAGGAAGAAGGTCTGCGTGAGCTGACCGTGGAGGTGGGCAAGCGCTCTCTGCGGGTGCGCCGAGCGGCTAACGGTTGGGGGCTGCCGGTTTCGAGCGAGGCCGAGCTCGAGGAAGAAGAGCCGTCCGAGGAGGAGGTGGCGCTGGCCACGGGGGTGCCGGTCACCTCGCTGGTGGTGGGCATCTTCCGCGTCGTGGAGACTGCCCGTCCCGGCCAGCGGGTCAAGAAGGAGCAAGTTGTGGGCCTGATCGAGTCGGTCAGCTTGAGGCACGAGGTGCGCTCGCCCGAGGAGGGCGAGCTGGCCGAGCTGCTGGTGGCTGAAGGCGAGCCGGTTCAGTATGGACAGGCCTTGATGGTGGTGCGCGCTGATGTTTAAGAAGATCCTGATCGCTAATCGCGGGGAGATCGCTTTGCGCGTGCTGCGCGCCTGCCGCGAGCTGGACATCAAGACGGTGGCCATCCACTCGGACGTGGACAAGGAGAGCCTGCACGTCACTCTGGCCGACGAAGCCTTCTGCGTGGGCCCGGCCCAGGCGACGGGCTCCTATCTCAACATTCCCAACATCATCGCCGCGGCCACCATCGCCGGAGCTGAGGCCATCCATCCCGGTTACGGCTTCCTGGCCGAGAACCCGAGCTTCGTGGAGATCTGCCAGAGTCACCATCTCACCTTCATCGGTCCCAGCGTACAGGCCATGCGCTTGATGGGGGACAAGGCTCAGGCCCGCCAGAGCGTCATCTCGGCGGGCGTGCCGGTGCTACCCGGCACCAACGAGGTGCAGGACGTCAAGGATGCCCTGGCCTTTGCCGAGGAGCACGGCTATCCCATGATGCTCAAAGCCGCTGCCGGGGGCGGCGGCAAGGGGATGCGCGTGGTCACTGAGCCCGGCCAGATGCAGAAGTTCTTCGATACCGCCCGCAGCGAGGCCGAAGCCGCTTTCGGGGACGGGCGCATCTACCTCGAGAAGTTCCTGCCCAACGCCCGCCACATCGAGTTTCAGGTGCTCGGCGACGAGCACGGCCACCTCGTCCACCTCGGTGAGCGCGATTGCTCAGTCCAGCGTCGCAACCAGAAGCTGATCGAGGAGTCTCCCTCCCTGGCTCTCACCCCCGAGCAGCGCGAGAAGATGGGCGCGGCCGCGGTGCGGGCGGCCCGGGCCAGCAACTATGCCGGGGCGGGTACGGTGGAGTTCTTGTTTGATGCGCGCAACGGCGATTTCTACTTCCTGGAGATGAACACGCGCATCCAGGTCGAGCATCCGGTGACCGAAATGGTGACCGGCATCGACCTGGTCAAGCAGCAGATCCTGGTTGCCGCTGGACACGAGCTGCCCTTCACTCAAGATCAGGTGCGCCTGACCGGCCACTCGATCGAGTGCCGCATCAACGCAGAGGATCCGGCCTCGGGTTTCCTGCCCAGCCTGGGCCTGATCGACCACCTGCACCTGCCGGGAGGGCCGGGAGTGCGGGTGGACAGCCATCTCTACGGGGGCTCGAGCGTGCTGCCCTATTACGATTCCCTGCTGGCCAAGGTGATCACCCACGGAGCTGATCGCAAGGAGGCCCTGGCTCGCATGCAGCGAGCCCTGGCCGAGATGCGCGTGGAGGGAGTGCTCACCACGCTGGACTTCCATCGACGTTTCTTGCAAAATGAGTCCTTCCGGCGAGGAGAGGTGCACACCACCTTTGTGGAATCCCAGTTGTCCCAGGTCATGGCCGAGGCCTGAGTGAAGAAACGGCGTCAGGCTCGCATCGAGACGCTGAATGCGCTGTTCATGATGGACGTAGGGGGCGCCAGCATGGAGGATGCCATGGTTCGCGTCGCCCAGGAGGCGAACGACCCTGCTGTGTTGAATTTTGTTCAGGCAATGTGTCGAGGCGTCTTGGAATACCAGTCCCAGATCGATCGACTGATCGAGCAGAAAGCAGTAAACTGGAAACTGGATCGGTTGAGCCGCGTCGATCGCTGCCTGCTGCGCCTGGGCATCTATGAGCTGCTGCACTGTCCCGAGACCCCACCGGCGGTGGTGATCAACGAGGCAGTCGAGCTGGCCAAGGTCTATGGCGACGAGAAGTCGGGCGCCTTCGTCAATGGCTTGCTCGACTCGGTAAAGTCCAGCGAGGTGACCTCCTCATGAGCGGCAAAGGGCAAAAGAGCGGAAGCGTCAAGAAAGGCTGCCTGAAGATTCTGATCTTCGGGGTGCTTGGCCTGCTGAGCTTGCTTCTGGTGACCCTGGCCGCTCTGCTGGCGGTGCTGAACCACTACTCCAGAGGCCTCCCGGACGTTGGCAAGCTGCGCTACTACGAGCCCTCCGAGACCACCCGCATCTACGCGGCCGACGGCACCCTGATCGCCACCTTGTTCCGCGAGAACCGCACCTGGACACCGCTGGAGAAGATTTCCCCCAACATGGTCAAGGCCGTGCTGGCCATCGAGGACCGCCGCTTCTACGATCATCACGGGGTGGACCCCATCGGCGTGGCACGCGCCGCCTACGCGAGCTACAAGGGGGGCGACAAGCAGGGCGCCTCCACCATCACCATGCAGCTTGCTCGCAACCTGTTCTTGACCCCCAAGCGCACCATCGACCGCAAGATTAAAGAGGCCATCCTGGCCATGCAAATCGAAAAGCGCTTCACCAAGCAAGAGATCCTCGAGCTCTACCTCAACCAGATCTACTTCGGGGCCGGGGCTCACGGCGTGCAGGCGGCTTCCAGCACCTACTTCAACAAGAAGGCCAAAGACCTGAGCATCGTGGAGGCCTCCCTGCTCGCGGGCCTTCCCCAGGCGCCCACCGAGTACTCCCCCCTGGTCAACAAAAAAGCCTCCCAAGAGCGCCAGAAGCTTGTGCTGCAAAGCATGAAGAGCGAGGGCTACATCACCCAGGCCGAGTACCGGGCGGCCCTGGATGCTCTTCCCAGGATGAAGATCGCCAACCAGGACCGCAAGGAGTTCCAGTTGCTGAAGTATCCTTACTTCACCAGCTTCGTCATCAAGGAGCTCTATCGGCGTTACGATGAGGACCTGCTCTATCGGGGCGGCCTGCGCGTCTACACCACGGTCGACCTGAAGCTGCAGAAGAAGTGCGAAGAGATGCTCAAGCAGCGCATCAAGGCCGAGGGCAGCATTTTCAATTTCCATCAGGGCGCCATCGTGGTGCTCGAGAACGGCACCGGCTACATCCGCGCCATGGTGGGCGGGGTGGGCTGGAGCGACAAGAGCCAGTTCAACCGCGCCTGGCAGGCCCGACGCCAGCCCGGCTCCTCCTTCAAGCTTTTCGTCTACGTGACCGCCCTCGAGTCGGGCATGACCCCCGAGTCGGTGGTGCCCGACTCGCCCATCACCTACAACATGGGTCCTGGCGAGCCGGCCTACTCGCCCCAGAACTCGGACGGTCGCTTCCTGGGCGCGGTGCCCCTCAAAGTGGCCCTGCAGCACTCGCGCAACGTAGTGGCCGTGCGCATGGCCATGATCGTGGGCATCGACCGGGTCATTGACTACGCTTACCGCATGGGGGTGCGCGAGAAGCTCGAGCCGGTGGTTTCGCTGCCTCTGGGCGCCTGCGACATCTCTCCGCTGGAGATGGCCACCGCTTACTCGGTGGTGGCCAACGGCGGCATCCGCATCGATCCCTCGCCCATCAGCGTCATCAAGGACAGCGAGGGCAACATCGTCGAGGACAATCGCTTCCCTCACTACGAGGAAGTGCTGGCCGAGTCGACCGCCTACTACATGACCGACATGCTCGAGAACGCGGCCAAGAACGGCACCGGCTACGCTTCCTACATCGACGGGCGCCGTTGCGCCGGCAAGACGGGCACTACCTCCAGCCACCGCGACATCTGGTTCTGCGGATTTACCCCCCAGTATACCGCGGCCGTCTGGGTGGGTAACGACGATTTTACCCAGATGTACGGCGTCTTCGGGGGCGACGTGTGCGCCCCGCTCTGGAAGCAGGTCATGATGGCTGCCCTCGAGGGCAAGCCCAACCTCAGGTGGAAGGTGCGCAAAGGTCCCACCCTGCCCTGCTTGATGTGCACGACCTCTCACAAGCGGGCCGGTCCGAACTGTCCCAAGGTGTACCGCGAGTATTACAAGCCCGGACAACTTCCCAGCACCTATTGCGATTCGCACGGCGCCCGGCCGCTGCCGAGCACAGGCATCGCCCGGCCGGGTCCCACCGGTCCGGCCCGGCCGACCGGTCCGGCCTCTCCCACCGCGCCGGTGGAGGAAGGACCGGGCGAGATCCCCACACCGGTGGAAGTGCCTCTGGGCGAGGGTCCTTTGCCGCTGCCCGAGCCGGTGGCCGACCCGGGAGTGCCACCCGGTGGCGAGGCCATACCCGCCCCCGAGCCGATACCGATCGAGATTCCCATGGAAGCCCCGCCCGAGCCGGCCCCGGTGCCGATCGAGGCCCCACCGCCCGAGCCCGGTCCGGCCGGGCCGGAGATGTAGGCTTCTGGCCATTACCGGGGTCGTGCTGGCGGGCGGTGCTGGCAGTCGCATGGGGGGACAGAAGCCCGAGCGCCTGTTGCTGGGCAAGCCTTTGCTCGAGCATGCTCAGGAGCTGCTGCGTCCTCACTGCGACAAGTTGATCGTGGTAGGAGGCGAGCACGGCCTGAGCGATGAGCAGCCCGGCCTGGGCCCTCTGGGGGGGTTGCTGACGGCCCTGAATCGGGCCGATACGGCCTGGGTGCTGGTGGCCACCGTGGACATGCCGGCTGTCCGCTCGAGCCTGCTCGAACGCCTGGTGAGCTCCCGCCAGGTCGAGGATCGAGCCGTGCTGGTGCACGTTCCCCTCAGCTATCCCGACCTTGTCGCCGGTGAGCACACGATGCTGCTCGGGCCTCAGCCTCAGCCCTTTCCGGGGCTCTACCGCAGCGACCTGGGGCCGGAGTTGCGTCAATTCCTGCAAGGGGGCGAGCGCAAAGCGCGCAAATTCGCGCACGTGCTCCAGGCTCGGCTGGTAGAAGTGCGCTCCGACGAGCTTGAGGGCATGCTGTGCAACGTGAACCGGCCCGAGGACCTGGCCGCTGCCGAGCTCTTGCTGCGGCCGCGCTGAACGTGCGCTACCTGGCATTCCACAAGCCTTACGGGGTGATGTGCCGCTTCAGCGACCCCCACGGACGCCCTACCCTGAAGGAGCTCGTGGACGTGCCCCGGGTCTACCCTCTGGGTCGGCTCGATCTTGACAGCGAGGGCCTGCTCTTGCTCAGCGACGACGCTCGCTTCCAGAACTGGTTGCTGCGCCCGGGGAGCCACTGGAAGACCTACCGCGCTCAGGTGGAGCGCATCCCCGGCCCGGCCGAGCTGAAGCGGCTCGAGACCGGGGTCGAGCTGGACGGGCGGCTGACCCTGCCCGCAAAGGCGTGCCTGCTGGAGGGATTCGAGCCACCCGGGCGCTCGGTGCCGATCCGTTATCGCAAGAATGTCCCTACGGCCTGGATCGAGCTCTCTTTGACCGAAGGGCGCAACCGCCAGGTGCGCCGCATGACGGCGGCGGTGGGCCACCCGACCCTGCGCCTGATCCGGGTGCGGGTGGGGAAGATCGAGCTCGGCGATCTCTCGCCCGGACAGTGGCGCGACTTCACTCCTGCCGAGCTGCGCTGGGCTCAGTTTTGAAGAAGGACTGAGAAGGGGAGCTGCAAGGTGAACCTCGAGCTTGCGCCCGCCTCGAGCCCTACGCGGATCTCGCGGCGCGCTTCTTCCACAGACATCGCCCGCACATCCACGGCCACCTCTCGGGGGGCTCCCACCGGCGGCGGCGCGCTGAGGGTCTGGAACATCAGCAGGTTGTTGGCGATCACCCGCTTGTCCTCAAGTCCGGGCTCGGCCATGGCGCCCAGGTCGAAGCCATCGGGCTGAGTGAGGTAGGCGGAGACATCGACCAGAAGCTCTTCCTGGCTGGCCTCGTCGGCTGCCAGGGTGGGAGGACCCGAGTCGATCACCTTGCGGATCAGGAGCTTGTGAGGGCATCGATCGTCGTATCCGTTGGGGCCGGCTCCACCGGGACAGCTCATGGAAAAGACGGTGTCGTGGTTGGCGGGCACGACCAGGTAATAGAGCACGTTCCGCATCCACATGGGCGAGCCGTCCGGCTTGCGCGCTAGCTGGCCCGTGGCCGGGTCGAGGGGCGAGAGGAACCAGAGTGCTTCCCCGTCCCGGCCGCCCCCGCCCAGGTGGTCGACCACCTGGGTGCGAGACAGCATGGCGGGGCTGGCCAGCGCCAGGTCCCGGTCCAGGGCAGCAACCACCCGGCGCAGCTCGCGCATGGCGGTATCCGACCCCGAGGTCGTGCGCCAGATGAGCAGGCTCTGATTGAACAGGCCCACCAGCACGACCATCATCAGGGTAAAAAGACCCATCCCGAACAGCAGCTCGAGCACGGTCGTGCCACGGATGGCGTTACGGCGTGGGAGGCGGAATTTCATTGACCAGTCGGCTCGCCTGCAGCTCCAGGCGCCCCATTCCTTCGCGATAGCCCTGTTGGGGCCGGGTGCTGTACCACCAGAGGACCAGGTCGACCTTTTTCACGCGATTGCCCGGATCCTTTCCCAGAGGGGCGCCGCTCGAATCGAAGACGGTGTTGGCATAGATCGCGTACTGGTAGTCGATGCCGCCGCTCGAGAAAGCTCCCTCCACGGCGCTATCCCTCCACAGCCCGTTCGTGCTCCAGAACGAGTCGCGCGTGCCAGCCGGGCGGTCGAGCTCGACTTGATAGAGCGTTTCGTTGAGAAGCGTTTTGGCCGCCCGACTGGCCGGACCGAGCAGGGCCGCTTTCTGGTTGGAGCGCAGGGTGGAGAGAGTCAGCGCCACCAGCGTCAACAGCAAGACAGCCAGCAAGCCCACGGCCAGGATCAGCTCGGTAAAGGTGAAGGCCCGACGGTTCATGGCGCTGTCAGGGGAGGTGGTTGGTCCAGGAGAGCTTCTGCAAGCTGAACGTCTCAGGCAGTTTCTTGCTCATCTTGGCCACGTAGGCCGAGTTGAACTTGAGCTCGGCGTTGTTGGCCGTGATCAGAACGTTGCCCTTGCCGTTGGCTCCGGGGACGTCGGCGGGATCGCCGCCATAGGCGATGAGCGATCCCTCGAGGATCAGATTGCCAGCCGGGCCATCCCTGGTTCCCAGTTTGGCGACGAAGTCGCCCCAGGAGTAGACCACGCCCTTCATCTTGACATCCTGGAACATGTAATTCCCGTCGGGCGTCTTGTCCAGGGTCGACATCACGATGTCCCCTTTGGCATAGAGGCTTACCGCCTGATTCTGGCTGGCGGCGAAGTCCACCGCCATCCCGACCACTTTGATGTCTCCTCCGGAGACGATGGAGGCGTCCGTCCCGCGAAGCCCACCGGTGATGTGCAGCGAGCCGGTGCTGGTCAGCACGACCTCTTTGCCATTGCCCCTGAACTCGAGCTCGACATCGGAGGCCGTCAGCTTGTCGCTCACGCCGGGAAGGTCGAGCTCGCCCGGCGCCTCGCCGGCCGTGACGCCCAGATCGCTGGCCACGATGTAGGCGTTGAACATGTTGAAGGTGCCGTTCAGTTGGTCGCCCGCGACGATTTCTGCTGCCGCCAGTTTCCACAGCAACCGTTGAAGATCTCCGCCGAACTTGACCTCCTGCGTGTCGAGATCCCATTTGAGGTAGCCGTGAAAAACGCCCTGGTCGTCATAAAGCTCGGCGCTGCCCTGTTTGACGTTCTGAGCCGGCGGAGGAAGGTCCTGGGTTTTGTGCAAGACCTTCAACAACACGTCGGGCTCGGCCCCGGCCAGGCTGATGAGCGCGTCGGCCTCATCCCCTCCGGTCTTGCTGGCGGGTGGCTCTTCGGCGGCCCCGGCGCGGACCAGGATGTTCAGCTCGTCGGTCGTGCCCGGGGTGACGTTGACGCTCGCCCCCACCACCAGCTTGAGCTTGCCATCGGATTGCTCGGGCTTCACCGCCGAGCCCAGGTCGGCCGGCAGGCCGGGGTCCTTGGGATTTTTCTCAATGAAGGCCACGTAGTCCTGGTGGCTCATGTCGTAGTAGTGCAGAGAGCCGTCCTCCCACCAGACGTAGGTTCCGGCCTTGAGCGTGGGGTCGCTGGCCTGGGCCTTGCGCACGTCGTCCCACAGCAAACGGAAGAAGGGATCGTCGGGCTTCTCCTCGGCCATGCCGATGTCGGCCGCCTTGTAGCGGGCGTCCACCGTGCTGGTGGGGGTGGCCACCTCGGCATTGGCGCCGGTCAGGTTCTCCTTGGTGGCATCGCCTCCTTGCACGCTGACCTGCCCTTTGCTGCGCAGGCGCGCCTTGTCAGAGCCGGTCGAGGAGAGGCTCAATGAGCCCCCATCGGGAGGGATCGCTACCGAAACCCCCTGAGCGGCCATCATGGCGGATTCCTCGACCTCCTCACCCAGGGCTCCCTGGAGGGCAAAGATCGCCTCTACGACTTTGCGCGTCGCCACCACGCCAGCCGGATTGGGGTTGGCCGGACTGGCCGCCAGCAGGCCCGACCCGGCCCGGCCTTCCACGGCCAGGCACACAGTGCCAGCGGGCGTCGAGAAGGGGCGCTCGCTGCCCGGGGTCACCGACCACCCGGCTCCATCGGCTCGGGGCACGGCAGCAGCAGCGCCGCCTTCAAGGTTGTTCACCGAGACGTACAGCGAGTCGAGAGTCATGGCCGGGTCGGGCAGGCCGTCCTCGGCCGGACCCCCGTCTTGATAATTGAAGCGCAGGCGAAACTGAGACCACCTCTGGTCGGGGGTGCGGACCAGGCCCACCACGTTGCCGTTGTCCTCGACCACGAACAGGTCGGGCGCATTGACGGTCACCTCATTGAGGTCACCGCGCCAGGCGGGATTGGCCCGCAACTGGGAAAGAGCGTACTGCACACCTGACTCGGCGGCCCGCTCGGCGTCGTCATGAATGGTCCCGGACTGGCCGGCGTAGAGGTTGCCGTAGGTGAGCCGGGCTGCCGAACCGACGAACATGACGGTCACCACGGCCAGGATGATGATGATGATCAAAATGATGCCCCGCTGCCTTCTCATGGCAACCATGGTAGCAGAGATTTCAGAAGATCCCAAACAGTTGGCGGGCATTTTTCTCGCTCGCCGCGGCCACCTGCAGGGGATCCTGGCCGCGCAGGCGGGCCACCTCGGCCACCACCCCGGGCAACTCGGCCGGCTCTTTCGCCTGGTAGGGCGAGTCGGTCTCCACCAGCAGGCGCTCCAGGGGCACGCTCTTCACCGCGCCCTCGACTTTCTTGCCCCCCCGCAGCACGGCAGGCGAGAACGAGATGTACAGGCCGCGCTCGAGAAAGGCTTTGAGTTGCTCGCGCGAGCCCGAATAAGAGTGCATGACGCCGCGAACCCGGTCGAGGTGGGGGAGGGCGGCCTCGTGAGCCTTGACCACGTGCAGCGCCACCGGAAGCTGGTGGTCTCGCGCCAGCTCGAGCTGGGCCTGAAAGGCCTCGAGTTGCAGCTCGAAGTGGGGCTTGAGCCGGTCCAACCCGATCTCGCCCACGGCCGACGCTCCCGTCAGATCGAGCCGGGCCAGATCGCTTCGCCAGTCGGGGCCTACCCACCAGGGGTGCAGGCCAAAGGCCAGGGCTACCCCCTCGAGCGAGCGCTGCCGCTGCCAGCTCTCGGGGTGGGTGCCCACCACCAGAAGGCCGCTGACTCCGGCCCGGCGGGCTCGTTCCAGGGTGGCTTGCGGGTCGGGGCAATCGTGCAGGTGACAGTGGCTGTCGATCACCGCCGAATGCGCTCAAAACCGCTGTAGACGTTCAGTCGCTCCCGGCAGGCAAAGCCAACCAGCGTGACCCCGTGAGAAGCGGCCAGCTCCACCGCCAGGCTGCTGGGGGCTCCCACGGCCACCACCATGGCGACTCCGGCCAGCACCGCCTTCTGTACCAGCTCGAAGCTGGCCCGTCCGCTCAGCAGCAGCAGCCTGTCGTCCAGCGGCACTCTTTGCTCGAGCCAGAAGGAGCCGATCAGCTTGTCCAGGGCATTGTGCCGTCCCACGTCCTCGCGGGCCCGCAAGAGCTCGCCTCGGGTGGAGAAAAGGCCGCAGCCGTGCAGTCCGCCCGTGAGGGCGAAGAGCTCCTGGGCGGGGCGCAGACGGTCGGGCAGTCGGGTGATCAGCTCGCTCTCCAGCTCGAAGGCTCCCACCGGCGAGCGCGGGCAGACTGCCTGCACCAGCTCCAGAGAGGCTTTGCCGCACACCCCGCAGCTCGAGGTGGTGTAGACGTGGCGGCTGAAGCGGCTCAGGTCGATGGGGCGGCGCAGGCGTACGTCCACCACGTTAGGGCCGCCCACCATGCGGCGCACCTGGTCGGGTTGAGAGAGCACCCCCTCGCTGAAGAGAAACCCGGCGGCCAGCTCGAAGTCTTCCCCCGGAGTGCGCATGGTGACGGCCAGCGGATGGCGATCGACCCGGATCTCGAGCGGCTCTTCCCCGGCGATTCGGTCCGAGCCTCGCCCCAGCCGGCCGTTCTTCAGCCGCAGCAGGCTGACCCGCCGCAGGCGGCTCAGCGGGGCGCGCTCTCCAGGTTCATGCCAGCGAGATTCGTGCGCCCCGGCAGGACATCCTGGCTCGGTCCCTCTCGAGCTGCCCTCGTCCTGGCGTTGGCTGAACGGCCTGACGTCTTCGCCTTGCTGAGCCTGCGGGTCCGCCAGTGCGTTCGTCCGTCCCTCCCTTTTGGGTCAACCACAGAGGAGAGCGCAAAGATCCTGCGCGCCCCTCCGCGGCTCAAAGGAATTCGCTAGAGCAACTGCAGGGGAACCATGTTCAGCCGGTCACAGGCCACGATGCGATAGTCCACCCCACGGTATTCTCCCTCGAACGGCCTGGGCGGAGGGCCCGAGGTCTCATCGTCGATGTTGGCCAGGTGCAGGTGGCCGTAAACGCAGGTCTGGATGCCCGAATCGGTCAAGAGCCGAGAGAACTCGGTATCCTTGTGGTGGGGGAGGAGTGGAGGGTAATGAAGCATAGCCAGCCGGTGAGCCACCTTCTTGCCCATGGACTGGGTGCTCAGCTTGAGCCGCTCCACCTCGCGCTTGAAGATGGTCTCGTCGTGAGGATCCTGAAATCCTCTGGCAGGGCGCAGATCCCACCCGCGCGTGCCGCACACGCCCACATCCTGGTAGATGAAAGCGTCGTTTTGCAAGAAGTGAAGGTCAGGGAAGGCCTTGCGCAGCTTGCTCCGGCTCTGCCACCAGTAGTCGTGGTTGCCGCGCAGCAGGACCTTGCAGCCGGGCAAAGCGCGGATGAAGTCAAGGTCGATCTGGGCGTCTTCCAGGCGCATTCCCCAGCTCAGGTCGCCCGGCAGCAGCACCAGGTCGTCGGGTTGGATCAGTGAGCGCCAGTTGGACTCGATGCGCTCATGATGCCGCTCCCAGACGCTTCCAAAGCGATCCATAGGCTTATCCCCGCACAAAGACAGGTGTAGATCGGCGATGGCAAAAACTCGTGCCATGGTCGCGTTTGGTTCGCGAGGGGGAGGCGGAAACCTCGGAGAAGGCTCTCGGACATGCTGCCCTCAACTTCGGGGAATCGCCACCGTCTCGAGCTGGACATCTTCAATGTCCCCTTCCGCCCCTGCCGCCCTCCCCAAGAGCAGATTTACGAGTTCTACCACGACGGCAAGCCGCGCTTTGAATGGGACCGTCTTCGCCAGAACTGGATTTTCGTCAAAGACCCGGCCATCCTGGTCTTCTGCGAGCCCTGTCCTCTGAACGTCTTTCAGGAGGTCGAGGGCTGCCGCGGCGAGGTGGATTACCTCGAGCCCCTGCTGCGCGCGGTGGCCGAGGTGGCGCCCGACTCGCCCCTCAACGACCTGCCCCTGGACGGCACGCCGCTGACCGTGGAGGAGAACCGGGTCCTGCGACTGGACCTGGAGAACGTCGAGAGGGCCCTCAAAGGCCGGCGCTGGCCCGTGGCCCAGGTGCTGCGGCCGGACGGACCCCTGCGGGAGTACTTTCCCGACGGTGGCGACCGGCTGCTCTACTACCCCTGGTCGGGCGAGGGCCCGCCCAACCTCATCACCACCAACGAGGGTTACCAGATTTTCTTGAGCCAGCACGGGTTGATCGTCAAAGCCACCTATGAGGATCCCGTCCCCACCACCTTCCGCAGACTCACCCGCCAGGGCCGGAGCGTGAGCGGCGAATCGGTCAGCGGCGACGTGATCGGCTTTCAAATGTCGCTGGCGCGCCTTCCCGTGTGGGACCCGCAAGATGCGACCGCCGACGGATCTCTGGAGATGACCACTTACCCGGCTGACGAAGTTTTTCGCGAGCAGCTCGATCTGCTCGATGTCTTTACGGGCCTGGCTCTGCAGGCCGAAACCGGCATCCTGGTCTCGCCTCAGGGGTAGGAAGCCCCAGCCGCGCCGTCAAAGAGCGGCTCATGCAGGGCCGCACCGAAGCTCGGATCGCCTGGTTCTTCCTGCTCCCTTCCCTGGTCATCATCCTGACCATGGCTCTTTTGCCGATCCTGCGCTCGTTCTATCTCAGCTTCTTCCTCAAGGACCTGGCCGTGCCCCAGTTGGGCCAGCCCTTCGTGGGCCTGGACAACTATCTTTACATCCTGCGCGATTCGCGCTTCTGGGCCGCTCTGGGCAACACGTTCGGCTTCACCTTCGTGTCCGTGCTCCTGGAGACCGGCCTCGGCCTCTTGCTGGCCCTGATGCTCAACCGGGCTTTCACCGGTCGGGGATTGGCTCGGGCCGCCATCCTGATCCCCTGGGCCGTTCCCACCGTGGTTTCGGCCCAGATGTGGCGCTGGATCTATAACGACAAGGTGGGCGTTCTGAACGACCTCTGCCTGCGCCTGGGGGTCTTCACCCAGCCCTTCCCCTGGCTTGCTTCCATCGATACAGCAAGAGCCGCCATCGTGGTGGCCGACGTGTGGAAGACCACTCCCTTTATGGCCTTGATGCTGCTGGCCGGGCTGCAGATGATCGATACCTCGCTCTACGAGGCAGCGGACGTGGACGGAGCCACCGCCTGGCAGCAGTTCCGCCACATCACCCTGCCCCTTCTAACCCCCGTAATGACGGTTGCGGTGCTGTTTCGCACCCTGGACGCCTTCCGTATCTTCGACCTGGTCTACGTGCTCACGTCGGGAGCCTTCGGAACCGAGACCCTCTCGGTGCTGACCGCTGACGTGACCTTCAAGTTCAATGACTACGGGCAGGGCTCGGCCTATGCCGTGATCATGTTCGGTTGCATCGTGGCCATCAGCTACACCTTCATCAAGTTGTTGGGGGCCGACCCCAACGCCGAGGAGCGTTGAGCATGCGCCGTCTGCCATTTTATCTGGGGCTGAGCTTCTTTCTGGTGATCGTGGCCTTCCCGTTCTACTGGCAGATCGTGACTTCGGCCAAGACCAGCGACGAGATCTGGGCCATGCCCCCGGTCTGGATTCCGGTCCAGGGCCTGGAGACCGGCGACGTGCCCATCGACGCGCAAGGAGGCACGATTCGGGGCCCCCAGTTCTTGACCAACTACACCAACGTCTTTCTCAAGCAGCCCTTCGGACGCTACCTGCTCAACAGCACCATCGTCTCCGGCTCCACCACGCTGTTCTGTTTGCTGGTGGGAGCCATGGCCGCCTTCGCCCTGGCCAAGCTGCGCTTCCGGGGCAAGAACCTTGTGCTGGCCCTGGTCCTGTCCGTCTCCATGTTTCCCCCGGTGGCCATCGCCCCCTCGTTGTTCCTCTTCCTGAGCCAGTTCCGGCTGGTGGATACCTACATGGGCCTGATCTTGCCCTACACCACCTTCGCTCTGCCCCTGGCCCTGTGGAACTTGACCGCCTTCTTCCGCCAGGTGCCCTCCGAGCTGCTCGAGTCGGCGCGCGTGGATGGCGCCGGCTACTTCATCACATTCTGGAAGGTGTTCTTGCCGCTGGTGGCGCCGGGAATGTTCACCACCGGCATCCTGACCTTCATCTGCGCCTGGAACGAGTTCCTCTTCGCCCTTTTCTTCACCACCACCGAGGAGATGCGCACCGTGCCGGTAGGCATCGCCCTGTTCTCGGGCCAGTATGAGAGCCCATGGGGCGAGATCGCGGCCGCCACGGTGATCGTCACCCTGCCCCTGATCGTGCTGGTGCTGGCCGCCCAGAAGCGCATCGTGGCCGGGCTCACCGCCGGGGCCGTCAAGGGATGAAGGAGATCCATAAGAGCGAGGCCCTGCAGGCCACCAATCGGCGTCTCAAAGAGCTCGAGTCGATGCAGGGAATGTTCCTGGACATCGTTGGCCACGAGCTGCGCACCCCGCTGGCTCTGATCAAGGGCTACGTGCACCTCTTGCAGCGCTCCCTGGGACGCCCCGAGGCAGCCGCCGCTCTGGCCGACTGCACCGCGGCCCTGGGTCAGGCCACCCAGCGCCTGGAGCGACTGGTGCAACAGTTGCTGGATTTTTCCCAGGTGCGCACGGGCTCGGGCGAGCCGACCGAGGAGGTGCCTCTGGGCGAGCTGGTGGTGGAGGCCGTCTCGGAGCTGAGCTCGCTGGCCCGCCAGCACCAGGTCGAGCTACGCACCCGCCTGCCCGAGCAGGGCCAGCCCATCGCCGTGGAGCGCGAGCACATGCGGGAAGCTCTGATCCACCTGATCAAGAACGCCATCCTTTACAACCACGTCGACGGCTGGGTGGAGGTGGGTCTGGAGCAGGGCGAGAGCCGCAGCCTGCTGGTGATCGAAGACTCGGGGGTGGGCATTCCCGAGGAGGAGCGCGAGCGGGTCTTCTCGCCCTTCTACCAGGTCGGCCTGTCGCGCTGTCGAGCCCACGAAGGACTGGGCCTGGGCCTGGCCCTGGCCCGCCTGGTGGTGCTCTCGCACGGCGGCCATATCGAGCTGGACAGTCATCCCGGCGAGGGAACGCGGGTGCGCATCGAGTTGCCCCACCGCCCGGCCCGGGCTCCTCGCTCCCAGGCCCCCTGTGAGCCCCCGCCGGTGATGGGGGAGCGCGAGCTTCTGGCCTATACCCGGCAGCTCTACGACACCTTCGAGGCCGAGCGGGCCAGGGTCTGGCACCTGGAGGAGACGGCCCGGGCCATGGAAGATACCTATCTGCAGAGCGTGGGGCACTTGCTGGCCCTGTGCCAACCCTCCAGCCTGCAGGAGATGGCCCGGCGCTCGCGGGTCAACCGCATCGCCTCCTATCTGGCCGAGTGTTGCCATCCCGAGCTGATGGACGATGCAGCCTTCAGCTTCAGCCTGATCTTGCTCGAGCTCAGTCGCATCGGCGTGGCCCAGCCGCTGCTGCAGCGAGCTGGCTCGCTGGTGAGCAACGAGCGTCAACTGATGGAGGCCTACTCAGAAGGCCGTCCCGAGGTGCGGGACGCGCTGGTGACCCTGCGCCACCTGTTCGAGCGCTGGGACGGCAAGGGGTATCCGGAGCGGCTGGAGGGGGAGGCCATCCCGGCCGGCTCGCGCATTCTGGCTCTGGCCGACGGCGTGGATCGGCTGCTCGAGCCGGGTCACCTTCGCCCGGGGTTCGACCTCGAGAGCGTGCGCCAGCAGATCGAGCGCCAGTCGGGGCGCTGGTTCGAGCCGGCGCTGGTGGAGGCGCTGGGGGAGTTCTGGGTGGAGCTGCAGCTCTAAGTGTAGCAGGCTGATGTCGAAGGATAGCTCCGCCACCCAGGATATTGTGGAGGAGCCAGAGCCTCTTCGAGGACCTTTGCATCACTCTGTTAGCTGCGTTGGTTTGGGCCCGGCCAGAAGTAGAGCTTGAGTCCGGCTGCCAGCGTGGCCAGCGAGGCGAGCGCCACCAGCACTCCCCAGAGCCAGTAAGGTCCGCCCAGCACGGCGGCCATGTTGCCCACGTCCGAGGTCATCGTCTGCCCGCCGATGGTGGCGCTGGGCGTGAAGAGGTAGTCGGAGCGGGTGAAGACCAGCAGGCTGAGCTCGGTGGACAGGAAGAGCAGCGCCAGACGGGCTGTCTGGCCGCTCGCCTTCAGGCCCAGCCAGAGCAAGGCGGCCGCGACGGGGATGAGGAAGATCCAGGCGGTGCCGGCGCGAACGAACAAGACGAGGCTCACGAAGAGGCCGATCCCGCTTGCCACCAGGCAGAAGCGGGCCCCACGCTGCCAGCGACCCAGCACCAGGGCCACGAAGGCGGCCACGCAGGGACCGAGCAAGCCGCCTGCCGATACCAGGGCCTGGCTCCAGCCGGTCGGGCTGGCGCAGTGAGCCACTCCCGAGCCGTCGGTGAACAGGGCAAGTGAGTCGAACCTGCCTCCTACCAGCAGGGCGGTCAGACCGTGCCCCATCTCGTGGGCCATGGTATCGAGCAGCATGAGCGGGTAGGTGATGAATCCGCCAAAGGGCAGGTGGTGCATGGCGATGACCACGACTACGGCCAGCAGGAGCCACTCCAGGCGGGTATCGCGGGGCTTTCGCATCATGGGAGGATTCGTTGCCTGGAGGGGGATTCCGTCAGGGCAGCCAGGCGGCCCTGGATATTTTTTGCGGCCTGCCGCGTCAGCGCGGCGGACACGTCCTTCCTGAGTGTCGGCCTCCGGGCAGGAGATCGACCGTGTCCCTCGCAAGCGACCACGCCACGCTTCCATTGCAAGTTCCTGGCGTGAGCACCGGGAGAAACATTGCAAGAGGCCCTGATCGAACTGGGGGTATCCGAGCGACTGGCCCGCCTGGCCCTTCAGGGCGAGGAGGCGACCGGGTCGGTCCGCTCCGAGGTCCGTCGCGCCGCTGGCGCCAACCAGCTCAAAGTGCTGGCGGCCCTGCAGGCTGAGGGCCTCTCCGAAGGACACTTCTATGGCACCACCGGCTACGGGTTCCACGATTCGGGTCGCGAGCTGCTTGACCGGGCTCTGGCCCGGATCTTCCGGGCCCAGGCCGCCCGCCTGCGCCTGCAGATCGTCTCGGGGACCCACGCCATCTCGGCCGCGCTGTTCGGGGCGCTGCTGCCCGGCCACGAGCTGGTCAGCCTGACCGGGCCACCCTACGATACCCTCCAGCCTGTCGTCGGACCCGGCCCGGGCTCGCTCCACGAGCTGGGCGTGAGCTACCGCGAGCTGGCCCTGCTTGCCGACGGCTCCATCGACCTGGAGCAGATCGAGAGCTTCATGCGGCCGAGCACCCGCATGGTGTTCCTGCAGCGCTCTCGCGGTTACACCTGGCGGCGCTCGCTGTCGGTGACAGAGCTGGGTGAAGGCATCACACGCTTGCGCCGGGTGGCTCCTCGGGCGGTGGTGCTGGTGGACAACTGCTACGGAGAGCTGGTGGAGAGCATCGAGCCGATCGAGGTGGGCGCCGACCTGGTGGCTGGCTCGCTGATCAAGAACCTGGGCGGCTCCCTGGCACCCACCGGGGGCTATCTGGCGGGAGCAAGCGAGTGGGTGGAACGGGCCATGGTGCGCCTGACCGCTCCCGGCATCGGGCCTGAGGAGGGCCCCACGCTGGGCATGAATCGCACCCTGGCTCAAGGGCTCTTTCTGGCTCCCCTGATCGTGGGTCAGGCCCTGGAGGGCGCCGTCTGGGCAGCCTGGATGCTCGAGCAGGAGGGCCTCGAGGCCTGGCCGCGCTGGAATGATCCGCGCACCGACCTGATTCAGGCCGTGCGACTGGGCAGCATCGAGGCTCAGAAGGCCTTCTGCCGGGGGGTCCAGAGCGGCGGAGCGGTGGACCACCGGGCTACGCCCGAGCCGGTCATGAACCCGGGCTACCGCGATCCGATCCTGATGGCCGGGGGCACCTTCATCCAGGGCTCGTCCATCGAGCTCAGCGCCGATGGCCCGCTGCGCGAGCCTTATGCCTGCTACTTGCAGGGAGGGGTAAGTTTTGCCCAGATCCAGCTCGGGGTGCTGCGAGCTCTGGAGGCGCTGGCTGCTCTGCGCCGGTCAGGCGGGTCTCGGTAGACTCTGAGGCGACCAGGTCTGGTGCGCAGAGGGGCACACTCCGCCCAACGACGAGCCTGCCTCGCGATGGCTCGGTATGTGCTTGACCACGATTCAGGCACTTATCAACCGTCCAATCGCTCCAGAAGCTTCCTCAGATCAGCCATCAGGCTCAGTTACGCTGCCCAGCCCCGGCCGCTTGCGTTTCTGCCCTTCGGGCAAGGGGGCGAACAACTCGTCCATGCGAAGCTCAACTCCCGAGAGAAATCCGGGGGGGGCACAGGTCGAGCCGACCGTCTGCGCCGCCTCGACGGCGCAGGTCTTTTCTTCGAGCCCGATACGCTTCCAGGGTTGCTCGACCGGGTCCACGATCCAGTAGCGGGGAACGCCAACCCGGGCGTACTTAGTGAATTTCTGCAATCGGAGGCCGTCGGCCTGCGCAGAGCAAGCGAAGCGAACCTCCAGGAATCGGCAGAATCGCCGAGGAAGGCCCCTGGGACTCATGAAAGAGGAAGCCTGGCCAGACGACGACCCGCGCCATCCAGACTCGGTACCCATGCGGGAGTTTCTCGACGAGCTGCGCGAGCGATTTCAGAGGGTCGACATGGTCTACGACCCGATCAACCTGGTGGTGACGCTCGAGCCTGAGCTCGTGCTCGGCATGCTCGAGCGAGTTCCCCAGACGGTACCCACGCCCAACGAGGATGATTTTGGGATCGAGCCTCTCCGCCTCAGCCTGGGGCGCGGCCTGAGCCGCGTGATCAAGGAGCTGCCCGAGTGGTACCCCGAACTGCAACGTCACAGCCGCCTCAAGCTCGGCCTGGAGTTACCGAGCCTGTTCTTGTGGTGCGATCCCGGTCTGCCTGCGATGGCCTGGACCATCGACCTCCACGAGGAGGTCACCGCCCGCGGACAGGCTGGCTCCGACCTCTTGCTGGCCAGGGGAAGCGAGGAGGCGCTGCGCGCTTTGCAGAGCTCGGCCGTCGAGCGCAGCGAGCTCGGTCTTTGGATTCGGCCTGAGCAAGAGCCGAAAGCCATCGAGCTTGGTTGCGAGGTGGTCGACCTGATAATCGTGGCGATCCTGGTCCAGCTCAACCAGGTGCTTCTGCGCCGGTCCGGCGATCTGCTGAGTCTCGAGCAGGTGAAGCGCATGGTGGAGCGGGTGCGCCGCACCGACCCGCTGGTGGTGGAAGAGCTCGTCCCTGCCAGGCTGAGCTGGTCGGCACTGCACGAGGTGCTGCAAAACCTTTTGAGCGAGCTTGTGCCGATCCGGGATGTGCGGAGAATCCTGGAGGTGTTGCTGCGCAACCTGCGCCATGGAAACAGGGTGGACACCCTGACCGAGTACGCCCGCCGCGAGCTCTCGCGCAGCATCTGCCGGCGGCTGACCCGGCAGGGCCGGCTGAGTGTGCTGGCCCTGCACCCCGATCTCGAGAGCCGGGTTTTCGAGTCGAGCCAGGTCACCGACCAGGGCCGGTTTCCCCTGCCCAATCTCCCCCTCTACGAGCACCTGGTTCAACGCCTGGGCGATTCCCTGCCGCTCTTGCGCTCGGCTGACTCTCCCCAGGTTCTGATGACCTCACCCCACGTCCGAGCTCTGGTGCGCTCCATTACCGAGCGCAGCCTTCCCGCCCTGGCTGTGCTCTCTTGGAACGAAGTGCCCCCGGGAGTCAAAGTGAGCGAGCTGGGAGTGGTCGGTCCTTGACGTCGAGGGCGGCAGGAGGAATTTTCCGTCCCCCTCGAAGCGCCCACGCCCCTGGAGAAACGCCAATCTCTGCCTGCTCGCCGGGGTCGCGAGGGGACCACAGTCATACGGAGGAAGCACATGCTCAAACGTCTGGGAGCGCTCGTCATCGCGCTCTCTCTCCTGCTCGCAGTCGCTGCCCGGGCCCAGGACCGCACCACTCCGGTGGCGGTCATCAGCCTGGTCTGGGGCCAGGTCACCGTCAAGCACCAGGACGCTGACTACAAAGCGGCCCGCTGGATCGAGCCCATCTTTCCGGGAGACTTCGTCAAGACCACCGGCCCCGGCTCCAAGCTGCTGATCGTCTTTTTCAATGACAACCACCAGGAAGTCATGGGGCCCGACAGCGAGGCCACCGTGACCCCCGAGAATCTCGGCTTGCTCAGTGGCGGCCCCATTCGGGTGGATCCCGCCCGCAACCCGTTCGGAGCCGGGGGAGTGGAGAGCCCGTTCGTCTACACCAAGAAACTGGTCAGCAAGGACTTTGAGAACGCTGATGCGCCCGGTGCCTATGACGCTGAGGAGAAGGCCCTTGCCGGCTGGGTGAACAGCTCGGCGCCTCCCGGCTTCTGGTGGCCGGTGACTCCCGGCGTCAACACTTACAACCTGCAGGTAGCCGGCGCTCCCGGCCTGAGCTACACGCTTGGCAAGACCACTCCCAAGAACCAGTACAAGTACACAGCCGATGAGGCCAACGCTCTCACCAAAGGGGCCAAATACTTCTGGTCGGTGACCGGCAACGGTGCCACCATCGTGCCGCCCTACCCCTTCTTGTTCATGACCTTACCCCAGGACAAGTGGCTCGATGAGCAGCATGACACCTTCCAGGACAAGCGCGATCGCGGCCAGTTGCAGCGCAGCGACTACACCGACTACCTGCTGGTGTGCGCGCAGCTCCTGCGGGTGGACAATGCCCTCTCCCTGTGCCGGGAGATGTCCCAGATGGATCCTCAGAACCCCAACATTTATCGGGCTCTGACCCGCATCTATCTGATGAAGAGCTGCCCCGCCCACGCCAGGGAGGCTCTCCAGAAGGAGCTGCAACTGGGCGGCGTGGATCCGGTGGGTCTTTGAGCTTCATCCCGGTTCCAGGTCGGAGCCGGGCGGGTAGAGTGGAGCGAAACCGCGGCGTCGTGGCCGGATATCAGCTGGCTGCCGAGGCTCGTCGCGAGATGAGCTCGACCTGACGCACGCCGCTGAGCCGCCTCCCCAAAAGTCGCGTGCCGGTCTTCTCGAACTCGGCCGGATTGCCGCTCACCTCGAAGCGGTGCACGGGCGACTCCACGCCTTGCAGGCCCAGCTTGCGCAGCTCTTCCAGAGCGTATTCGGCCGGGTCGACGATGGTCACGCCGGGCATGAATTCGCGGATCAGCGGGCAGAAGAACGGGTAGTGGGTGCAGCCCAGGATGAGCGTGTCCACGCCCTCCTCGCGCAGGGGGCCGAGATACTCCTCGAGGGCCTCGCGGGCTTCGGGGGTGTTCACCTGGCCGGCCTCGACCAGTGGGACCAGCTTGGGGCAGCCCACCGGGAAGATGCGCGGCTCGAGCTCGCGCGGCTCGGGACGGCGCAGCTCGATCACGGCCGGGGCCAGGGCGCGCTCATAGGCGCCGCTGCGGGCGGTGAGGGGATTGGCGATAAGGCCGATCTTACCGTTGCGGGTCAGCGCCCCGGCTGCTCGGGCGGCGGGCTCGATGATGCCGATCACCGGCACCGGGCACCAGCTGGTGACCCGGGCGTAGGCCAGGGCGGAGGAGGTGTTGCAGGCCATCACCACGGCCTCCACCCCTTCACCAACCTGGTAGGCCACGATGCTATCGATCAGGGCGCACACCTCGTCGGCGGTGCGGTTGCCGTAGGGGCAGTGGGCCGTGTCGCCAAAGTAGAGCAAGGGCAACTCGGGTAATTCGGAGAGAATGCGACCCGCCACCGTCAGGCCTCCCAGGCCTGAGTCGAAAACGCCTGTCAAACCGCTGCCCACCTGCTTTGCCTCCTGGAACCCGGGAAAGTTGAAAAATTCCCAAGTTTTGAGAAGAATTCCGTTCCGGGGAGCGGTTCTCCTTCCACCCTAATCTAGTGCAAAGGAGCCGGTTCGTCCAGCCTCAGGCGGTGGCCGAGCCGAGCCGGCGACGGGGGGCGGCGGCCGGGGCAGGGCCCGGAGCAGGCGCGGTGGCGCCGCTCTGGCGCAGCCAGCGGATCGCTTCACATTGGGCCCCGTAAGAGGAAGCACCCAGGAACAGGCGGGGCTTGCCATTGTCGGCCACGACCGGGGCCCCTTCCTCCTCGACCCAGGCGGCCCAATTTCCATCGGGTTGCTGGCTGGTTCGCAGAACCAGGCCAGGCTTGATCTCTAAGCCCCGACGACGAAGCGACGGTGGGGAGCACTTTTGCTCAAACCAGTCCATCCTGCCTCACATACAGCCAATAATCTTCAAGCAGCTTTCGCCAGCGCATCGCACTTCCCCCCAGCTCTTTTGTTAACCGCAGGATGCCGACCAGGTCGGTGACGACACACACCCCCTATGAAGTATAAGGGGAAGGGGCTCGATTGGCAACAGGTTTTCGAGTGAAAAGGTGATGAAGGTCTTGCAGAAACTGCGCCGACGCCCGCAATGACCTCTTCGATGAATGAGCGCGGCTCCTGGTCACTCAGGATTTGGGGCGAAAGGCTGGCACCCGGTCAGCGTGGGTCTCGATGCGAGCCCCGCCGATCAGATCCACGCAGTAGGGAACGGCCTCGAACACGGCCCGCAGGCACTCGTGAATGGCCGCCGGCTTGCCGGGCAGGTTGACGATCAGGCTGTGGCCCCGGATGCCGGCGGTCTGGCGCGAGAGGATGGCGGTCGGCACGCTGGCCAGGGAAACGGTCCGCATCTGCTCCCCGAAGCCGGGCATCATTTTCTGACAGATGCGCTCGGTGACCTCGGGAGTGACGTCCCGGGGAGCCGGCCCGGTGCCCCCGGTGGTGACCACCAGCGAGCAGCCCTCCCGGTCACAAAGAGCGATCAGTGCCTGCTCGATGGCCTCGAGCTCGTCGGGGATCAGCCGGTAGACTTCTTCCCACGGGCTGGAGAGAGCCCAGTCGAGCCACTCGCGGATGGCCGGGCCAGAGCGATCCTGGTAGGTTCCCTGGCTGGCCCGGTCGGAGATGGTGAGAATGCCGATGCGCAGTTTCATGGGTAGAGCGTTCCGTGCTGAAGGTCTTGATGTCTTTCGGGAGCGCCTCCTTACCAGTCGGTCGGCGCAAGTTCCTGCACTTCACTTTCGAAGCGCTCGCAGGTTCGGGCTGAAACCAGATTGGACCTTCAGGAGGGTTGCATTTTTAGGCGTCCTCATGTAGACTCCCAGCATTGCCTTGCATGGCATGTTAGGTATGCCTAAGTCGACTCAAGCAAAACCTGTCACACCGGGATCCCGCGAGGTTCTCGATCGGTTGTTCAACGCTCTCTGGCGAGAGGGGTTGCATGCTGGTCGCCGCCTTTCCGCGGACGGCCGGCGGGCCATCCTGAAGCTGAATGACCAGAGCGAGTTGCTCGCTCACGTCGAGCACCGGCGCGCCCTGGACCGGCTGCGCACCGCTCCTCCCTACGTGCTGCGCAAAGCCGGCGAGGGCCGGTTGGAAAAGCTGCGCACCCCGGCTCAAGCGGTCGAGCGGCTGGCCACCCTGTGGGGCGAGCCAGGGCTGAACTGGCCCTTGCTCCAGGCCGAGCTCGAGCAGTCGTCCACCAATCTGGATCGCTTCTTCGCGGCTGTTCCGGCTCGAGCTGCCGAGCTGATCGCTCGGGGGCACGAGCACACCCTGGCGGCGGGAGAGGTGGCCCTGGAGGGCTGGAACCTGCGGGGCCACGAGCTCCATCCCGGCTGTAAGACGCGTTTTGGCTTCAGCTCTGAGGAGCTCGAGCGCTACTCGCCCGAGCTGGGCTGCCGGCTCGATCTTCATTTCGTGGCCCTGCGGCGCGACCATGCGGTGGACACGGCCATCGCGCCCGCCGACCTGCCAGCCGCCTGGCGAGAGGTGCTCGAGACCGAGCTGGAGAGCCCGGACGAGTACCACCTGCTGGCCGTGCATCCCTGGCAATACCAGCACAAGCTGCCCGAGTTGTTTGCCGACGAGTTTCAGAGCGGCGCCTTGCGCGCCCTGAAGGCGAGTTTCCCGGCCACCCCGCTGGCATCGCTTCGCACCGTGGTGCCCTTGGATCAGCCCGGGGCCCATCACCTCAAGCTGCCGCTGGCAGTGCAGTCGACCAGCGCGCTGCGGACGGTCAGCCCTCAGTCGGCCCAGAACGGTCCGCGTTTGTCGGCCCTGCTGCGCCAGATCCCGGGAGTGACCCTGCAGGCCGAGGAGCGGGGAATCCACTTCTGGCGGGAAGGCGAGGATCTCGACCGGGCCCGCCACCTGTCGCTCTTGTTCCGCCAGGCCCCCGAGCCGGTGCCGGGCACCTGGTTGGTTCCGGTGGCCGTTCTCTCGGAGCGCAATCCGCTGGACGGCCGAGCTCTGGTGGCCGAGGCGGTGGAGCTTTCCGGAGGCGATCCGGTGGCCTTTGCCATCGCCTACACCGAGCTGACCGCCCGCACTTTCCTGCCGGCCCTGTTCGAATACGGGGTGGCCATCGAGGCTCACGGCCAGAACTGCCTGGTACGCCTGCGCCAGGGTCAGCCGGTCGAGCTGGTGCTGCGCGACCTGGGCGGCATCCGCATCCTCTTTGACTGGCTCCACCGCCGGGGCCTGGATGTCCGCCTGCACCCGGCTTCGGTGGTGATCGCCCGAACCCCGGAGGAGCTGGTGGCCAAGTCCCACCACACCTACCTGCAGGGCCACCTGGCCCCGGTCTTCTCAGCCCTGGCCGAGACCTTCAAGGTGCCTGAGCGCCTGCTCTGGCGGGCCGCCTCCCGGGTTTTCCGCGAGCACTGGTGCTACGGACCCGAGGCCGAGCGGCTCTGGTTCGCGCCCCGCATCGAGGTCAAGGCACTCACCCGCATGCGCCTGGGCGGCCGCTCGCACCAGTACGACTTCTGCCAGGTAGAGAATCCTCTGGCATGAGCCGCCCGCTGCTCCGTCGCCTGTGGGCGGTCAGGGCCTTCTACGCCCTGTGTTTGTGCCAGTTGCTCAGTATCGCTGGCCTGGAGATGGGCATCGTTTTCCTGCCCGCCTATTTCGCCGACCTGGGGGTGCAGGGCAGCGCGGATATCCTGCGCTGGACCGCGCTGGCCAACCTGGTCACCTTCCTGGCCTCGCTCCTGTGCACGCCCCTGTGGGGCAGGCTGGGCGACCGTATCGGGCACAAGAAGATGCTGATGCGAGCCCACCTGGGCATGGCTCTGGCGCTGGCCTTCATGAGCTGCGCCCGCACCCCGCTCGAGGCGGTGCTGGCGCGGGTGGTGCACGGCGCCCTGGCGGGCCTGACCCCGGCTGCCATGGCCCTGGTTTCCGACGGCCGTCGCTCGGCCCGGCGCATCTCCTGGGTGCAGGCCAGTGTGACCGCTGGTGCCATGCTGGGGCCCCTGCTCGGCAGCTTCCTGCTCGCCCCCGTGGGCGCATCAGGACTCTATCTGGCCGGGGCCGTCGTCGCCGCCCTGTCGGCCGCCACGGTGGGCTGGCTGGCCCGCGAGACACCTCGCGCCCCGGCTTCCCCCCGCTCTGGCGGCCGGGTGAGCTGGCCTGGCCCCGCTTCTCTGGCTGCCTGGGTGCTGCTCTGGCGCTCGCTGGAGGACACCGTGCTGCCGGTTTACCTGCAGGAGGTGGGTGGCGCAAGCTGGGCTCTGTGGGTGGGCGTGGCCCTGACCGGCTCGCGTCTGGCCGCCATGCTGGCCACCCCGGTGTGGGGCTCGCTGGCTCAGCGCTTCGGCTCCACCCGGGTGCTGGCGTTCAGCCTGGTGGGAGCGGGATGCTTGACCCTGGCTCAGCTCATGGCCAGCAGCCTGGCGGTTCTGGGCCTGGTGCGCTTCCTGCTGGGGGCCCTGCGAGGCGGCATCCTGCCATGCCTTTACAGCGCCTCGGCCGAGGCGGCCGCCCCCGACTGCCGCGGTCAGGCGATCGCCTGGACGGCCAGCGGGGTGCGTCTGGGCAAGACTTTGGGCAACCTGGCCGCCCCCGTGCTGGTGGTCAGCCTGGGCTTTTCGGGCTTGTTTGCCTGCATGGGGCTTGGCTTGCTGCTGGCTCTGCCGGCTTTGCCTCGCTTGCTGAGGGCTCGTTGACGCGCAAGAGGTTGATCGCCTGGCACATCACGCTGGGACGCCTGGCCAGCTGGCTCATGATCTTGTGGGCGGTCAGCGGCGTGGCCATGATCTTGGAGCCGATCGCCACCCGATGGCTCGATCCGGACTTCCCCAGGCTGGGGCCGGTAGCGGTGGATCCCGCCGTCTTCCTGGAACCCCCCTCGCGGTTGCTCGAGCTCCGCGAGCCCGTGGCCTCGATCACCATGCGTCAGTTCGGAGCCCGAGCCTGGTACGAGATCCGCCATCTCGACGGTCGGGTGGCCGGGATGGACGCCCGCACCGGGGCCGATACTTCCCCTTTCCTGACCACCGCTGAGCTCTCCGAGAAGCTCACCGGCCAGCTGGGTGGATCGCGCTGGAAGCTGGCCAGCAAGCCCGAGCTGCGCAAGACCTGCGACGACCATTACCGCAAGGATGAGCTGCCTGTCTACCGGGTGCCCCTGGAGGGTCCTGGAAGAGTGGTGCTCTACTGCTCGCCGCGCGACGGCTCGGTGGTCAAGATCAGCACCCTCTGGTCGCGACTGTTCCGCTGGTTGGGGCTGGGACTGCACACCTGGAACGCCCAGTATCTGAAGGAACGCCACGATGGCCCCCGCCGCTGGTTGCTGGTCTTGCTGGTGGCCCTGCCCATCCTGGCCACGGGCCTGCTGGCCCAACTGCTGCTGCGTCCCCAGGCCCGCCGCCGGCGCGAGGAGCGCAAGATGCGGATCCGCAAGGCACCACCCCCGGGGATGGAAATACTCCCTTGATGTGGTACAATTTACCTGGTGAGACCTGGCAAGAGCGGGAAAGCGTTTGCCCTGGCTTATACCCTGTTGGTGTCGGCCGTCATCATGCTGTTTGCCGGGGCGCTGTTCATTCGGGCCAGCGAATCCATGCGCGTGTCGGGTCTGGACGTGACCTCGGTACACGCCACAGCCCTGGCCGACACCGGCGCCCAACTGGCCTACTCGCTGCTGCGCGACCACGACCCGCAGTATTTCAAAACCCGCAATCCCCTGCGTAGCGTCGACCTGGGGCCTGAGTTCGCCCGCAACGTCATCGGGGGCAGCTTCGAAGTGCAGGTGGATGACGCCGACTACACGGCCACCGGTCTCTACCCCAACAACGGAACCTTCTACACCATCATCTCCACGGGTCGTGTGGGCAATCACGGGGCCCGCACCGAGATGATTCTGAAGATGACCAACCCGCTTTTGAACTACCTCTTCCTGGCCCCCGAGGACTTGAGACTGGAGGCCAGTCGCACGGTGGTCGGACCCATCGTGGTGAACGCCGACCCGGCCTCGGGCGACCGCGGCAATCTCAGCTTCGGCCACGACGAGGATTACTGGAGCGTGCTGACTCATCGCTATGAGCACCTTGGGGGAGACCTGCGCCTGGACATCCAGGCCCGGGCCACGGGCGACATCTCCATCCGTAATTCCAGCGATCACGGCTACACTCAGGCACCGCTCCAGCTCAACGGCCGCTACGCCCCCCAGAGCTTCCAGCATCAAGATCACGTGATTCTGGCGGCCGGGGGAAGCTGGCAGGGGAACGTGGTGCTGACTGACGATTGCGCGCTGGAAGCCAACGCCAAGTTTACGACCAGGATTCCCACCATGGATCAGTTGCTGAAGGCCTACCGGGCCGGAACCGGGCCCGCGCCTGTGGACATCTCGGGAGAGGCCGGCGGCGTGCTGGTCGAGTTCGTGGGTGGCCAGGCGTTCGTCAGTCAGGCCACCACCCGCCAGGTGGGCCGGGTGTATGACAGAGCCCACGCCCTGGAGAGTAACACCTACCTCACCGACCTCTTCTCTCAGTATTACGGCATCTCGCAAGCGGCCGCCCAGGTCATGCTGGATACCGAGGTAGACTGGAACGATCCGGCCTTCCCCGACCGCCCCTATCCTTCGGGCATCGGTCCCGGCACCGGAGACTATGTCGACGTCTACCGCATCGAGCGCGGAGCCACCTTGCAGTCTTACACCCTGAGTGACACCAGTTGGACCACGGTCTATCTCACCACCGGCCGGACCGACTACCTCACCGCTGATGGACGGCGTCAGGGCCCGCCCGTCTTCGTGCGAGGGATGGTGGATGGCAAGTGCATGGTGGTTTACGACGTGACCGACAACAGCCTCGATCCTCAGGCTGATCGTCTGCACAGCGTCATTCTGGGCCAGCACGAGGACCCGGCCGACTCACCCGGCTACAAGCTGCCCACCGGTGGCGCGCCCGGAGTGGTGGGCGGCTTGCTCTATGCCGATCGAGCCATCAAATCCGACCCGGATCAGGTCACTTTCACCAACGACCGCCTGCTACTCTTGTGCAGGGGCACCATTACCGGGGGAGGCGAGCCGGCCGTGCACCGGGGTCGGATGCATGACATGGCCGACGCTCCCTACGACTATGAGTCCGTGCTGAAAGGTCTTGAGCAAAGCTACAGCATGTATTACACCGGCACCACCAGCGCGCCTGACTTTCGAGTCTCGAGCGCCAGCAGCAGCTACTGGAGCAACGGACCCTATGCCCACTTCTATGGCATTGCCGTCTCCGCCCACAGCGATCAGGAGAGGTGGCGCCTCAGCAGCCTGGGCCAGGTGGTGGACAGGCCCAGCGACGACTACCCCGCCGGGGGGATCACGACCTGGGACGATTTGGGTGTCGCTGCTCCTCCAACGGGTGTTCCTTCCAACAATAAGGCCTTCTTCCCCTGGGGTTTGCGGCACGTTCGCACTCCGGAAAACTTTAAAGGCGACGTGCGGGGCAGCTTTCACAGCATCCAGACCGCCTATGACATCAGCGGCAATGCCTACTACGACTATTCCTGGCAGGCGCTCAAGGAGCACGAGATCCGTCAGGAGCTGTTTCTGCCCGTCCAACCGGTCATGTCGAGTTTTCAGCGATTGTGAGAGGGCGCGGCCTGACCCTGCTCGAGACGCTGGTGAGCCTGGCTCTGCTGGCCCTGCTCGCGGGCTCCTTGCTGGTCATCTACACCGCTATGATGGCCGGCACGCGCAAGGCGGATGTCAATCAGGATGCCGTGGGGGCTCTGGATACCCTGCGCGACGCCTGGGAGATTCGCATCCGCGACGACTGGCCCAGCGGCAATCCTCCGGACGCTCCGGTGAGTTACTCCAACCTGAGCTTCGAGAGTTCCGTCTACCACGTGGATGATTTCGGCCGCATTCGCAACCCTCTGGATCCAAGCAAGTATCTGGAGATGAAGCGCGTGCGCCTGCGGCTCGAATTTACCGACAAGACTCCTCAGAACGAGGAGATCACCAGGCGGTATGAGACGGTCTTCCATGTCGTCCGCTAACTTCAGGAATTGGCGCGGCGCCGTTCAACAGCGTAAGAGCGCGCACCATCGTGGCCGGAGGGGCATGAGCCTGCCCGAGGTCTTGACCGCGGCCAGCCTGCTGCTTTTGATCTCGGCCATTTTGTTCGACATGCTGGTTCCGCTGCTCGGCCGCTCGGCCCGGCTGGATCAAAAGCAGGACAACCTCCAGCGGGGTGTGGTGCTGCGTCATCATCTCAACATGCGCCTCAAGACGGCTCAGATTCTGGACGTGCAGGCTACCCGGATCGAGTTTTACGCCAACGACACCGCTAACACGCCCTATGGTAAGCTCAACCGTTTGGGCACCGACGAGATGCTGGCTTATGACGAGTCGGTCAAGCTCGAAATCGCCACCCAGGCCCGTGCCGATGGGGTCTGGGCGGTGGAGCGCGAGGTGGGCTCACCGGATGTCCGGCGGGCCATCTGGAACCTGGGTCCCGGCGGAACCATGACCTTTCAGGTCACCTCCCCCTTGCTTGAGGTCACCGTGACCGGGACTGCGGGACGATTCACATCAGGCAGCTGGACTCGCCGCTTCCAGCTGGTCCTGCCCAACGCGCAGGTGCCTTGATGCTGGTTTACCGCTTCCGGGCGAATTCGGGCAATGGCTTTATAGAGGGCGAGGTGGTCGCCCTCAATAAAGCACGGGCATTGAAGAGACTGCGCCGCATCGACCCCGATCTCGAGCTCGAGCGCATCCGGGTGGACCTGGCCGCCACCCTGAATACCCATATTGACCGCTGGTTCCCGGTCGGTGGGCTGGAGCGCGCCCAGTTCTTCCGCCAGGTCCACCTGCTTTTTACCTCCGGGATGGAGCTCTCGCGCGCCGTGCGCACGCTGGCCGAGTCCAGCCAGGTCCCCCGATTACGCAAGGCCCTTTTCGAGATCGACCAGAGCCTGCAAGAGGGCAACATGTTCTCGGACGCGCTGCGCCGCCACCCGGCCATCTTTCCTCCCTTCCTGGTGGGGCTGGTGGCTGTGGGCGAGCAAACCGGCTCGTTCCAGGACGTGCTCGACCGTGCCGCCACGCTGCTCGAGAAGGACGATGATCGCTTGCGCCGGGTGCAGTCGGCGCTGGTCTATCCCGCCTTCCTGGCATGCACCTCGCTGGCCTTGCTGCTGGGCATGCTGCTGGTCTTTTTGCCTCGCATGGCCGAGGTGCTAGGAGCCCTGGGCACCGAGCTGCCCCTGCCCGTCAAGCTGATGCTCTCGGCCGGAAGGCTCCTCTCCAACGGCACCGCGGTGGGGATGACCCTGATGCTGCTGACAGCCATGCTGGTGACCGCCTTCCTCTGGGTTCAGACCCCCCGAGGCCGGCACGAGCTCGACCGGCTGCTGTTGCGCGTTCCCGTGCTCAACCGCGTTTTTCTGGCCCTGGCACTGTCGCGCTTCTCGTTTGGGATGTCCCTGGTGGTGCGCTCGGGCATGCCGCTCTCGGCGGCCATGAGCCTGTTGAGCGCCTCGGTCGGCAACCGGGTCATCGGCGACAGCATCCAGGCCGCCCGAGAGCGGCTCGAGCAGGGCGATACTCTGGCCGAGTCGCTGGAGCTCGAAGAATCCTTCAAAGGCTTGTTTCGGCAGATGATCGAGGTGGGGGAGGAGTCCTCGCGGCTCGACTCCATGCTCGACTACGTCCAGAGGATCTACTCCGAGGAGCTGGACTTAACTCTGGAGACGGCTACCAGCCTGATCGAGCCCACCATCATGGTGGTGATGGGAGTGCTGGTGGGGGGCATGGTGATCGCCTTCATGCTGCCCCTGTCGCACATGGTGAGCAGGCTGTGAGGGCCCTGGTTCTGGTGTTGTTGCTGGCTCTGGCAGCCTGGTCAGAGCCCAGCAAGCCCGAGAAGGTGGAGCCTCCCAGGATGCCCAGCGTCACGGGCATGAAGCTCGAGCAGGCTCTGGCGCGGTTGCAGGAAGTCCGTCTGGCAGAACCCAGGGTGGCCTACACCGCGGGCTCGGAGGGCACGGTCGTTCGCCAGATCCCGCCTGCCGGGGCCGAACTTGATCCCCTGGCCAGAGCTCCTACACTGTTCGTGGGGCGGCGCAAAGCCGCTCCCGAACCCGTGGCCATGGCTGCCCCCCAGGCCCCTCATCCAGTTCGGGGCACCAACTGGCTCTTGCTGGCCGCCACCGCTCTGACTCTGACCCTGGGCGTGAGCTCGCTGGCCAGTCGCTGGGGGCTGGCCGGGGCCGAGGGCCAGGTGCGCATCACCCGGCGCGAGACGCGCCGGACGGTCTCGCCCGGCTCACCGCCTTGAGTTCGCTCTTAGACCGAAGCCCCAGCTTAGCTCTTGCCTTTGCCCTTCTTCCCGGGCCCTTCGCTGGATTTGGGAGGGGTCTTCCTGGAGCTGGTTTTCGAATCGGTCTTCCTGGCCGGACTCTTGCGGGTTGCGGTCTTGCGGGGCGCTTTGGGGGCGCTCTCGGTAGAGGCTTCCGCCGAGGCCTCTACGGAGGTCTCCACGGACTTCTCAGCGGACGCCTCTACCGAGGTCCCGATGGACCTCTCGGCCGAGGCTTCTGGGGACGTTTCAACGGACTTCTCAGCCGAGGCCTCTACCGAGGTCTCGATGGACTTCTCGGCCGAGGCTGAGGGCTCGGCGGACGCTTCTACCGTGGGCTGCGGGGTCTCGGCCGCCTTCTCAGCGGTCTCCACGGAAGCCTCGGGCTCGGCGGAAGTCGCGGGGCTCTCCACGGCGGTTTCGGCGGAAGCTTCCACGGCCCCACCCTCCTCGCCAGCGCTCTTGACGGCCGGCCGCTTCCCCGAGCGCATCGCCTCCACCTCGGCAGCAGCCTCGCGGATCGTGCCGGCCACGCTCTCCCAGGTTGGGGAGTTGGGCACGGCGATGGGCCGGTTGACCTCTTCCCAGGCCGGCTCCTGGGACTCCTGGCTGGGGGGCGGATATTCCACCAGGTCGGAGGGTGCGAAGGGGAAGCGGCCCGTCAGGACATAGTTGACGGGAGCGTTGGGATCTTGATTGAGCAGCCAGGAAGCCACCACTCGCTGGAAATCCTCCAGCGTCAGGGCTTTGCGTCCCCCGCGCAGGGCCGATCGGAACAGGTCCTGAGCGGCCTCGGCTCCGATCGACTTGAGGTAAAAGGCATACTCGTCCTCGCTGATCCGCTGATCATCGTCCAGGTCGAGAGTGTGGAAGAAGAGCCGGGCCATCTCCTCCATCCACATGGGCAGAGGGCCGCTCTTGGCTTGCAAGTTCAGCATGGAGAAGAAGGCCAGCCACTCGTCCAGCGAGATCTCGCCGTCTCGATTGGTGTCCATCGCATCGTGCATCTTGCGCCAGAGAGCCCGTCTCGAGGTCAACAGCCGGTGGGCGTGTCCGTGGTCTTCCGACCAACCGGCCAGCTGGCGTACGTTCTCGGCGTGGACCACGAAGTCGGCATACTCGATGTGCCCGTCGCGGGTCAGGTCGAGCAAGCGAAAGAGCTGGACCACTTTGGTTCGCTGGAATCTGGTCAGCATCCGGTGTGCTTCCCCCTGAGCAGGCGACCGACCTCCCGCCGGGAATGCCCGGGGATGAGCACTGTTGTTGTACTGACCAAAACTCAGATCGGATCGCTTGCGCCCGAGCACAACGCCTTCGGGGCCGAGATGCTGGATAAGTTCTTGCACACCCTGGAGCCGGAGGATCTGCGTCCCGACGTCATCTGCCTCTACACCGATGGGGTCAAGCTGGCCTGCGAGGGCTCACCGGTGCGACTTGGCCTCAGCCTGCTCGAGGGGCTCGGGGTGCGAGTGCTGGTGTGCCAGACCTGCCTGGATTACTTTGGACTGCGCGAGGAGTTGATCATCGGGCAGGTCATGACCATGAAAGACATCGTCAGCGAGCTACGCCACGCCACCAGGGTGCTCTATCCCTAGCAGACTGAAGGCCAGGCCGGGGCGCGACCGGACTCTGTAGCCTGTTCCCTGATCCACCCCGCAGGCGGATCATGATCCGCTTCCGAGACGGATCACGACGAAAGCCTGTTCCCCGATCCACCCCGCAGGCGGATCATGATCCGCTTCCTAGACAGATCACGACGAAAGCCTGTTCCCCGATCCACCCCGCAGACGGATCATGATCCGCTTCCGAGACGGATCACGACGAAAGCCTGTTCCCCGATTCACCTCGCAGGCGGATCATGATCCGCTTCCTAGACGGATCACGACGAAAATCTGTTCCCCGATCCACCCCACAGGCGGAGATCCCGCCCGGTTCGGCCTTAGCCGCGCTTCATCATCTCGCCGGCCACCAGCAGCGCTGCGCCGGCAGCGAAGATGCCCACCCCCACCCAGCTGCTCGAGCCGGCCAGCGCGGCATGCACGGTGATGGCCCCGCCCACGCACTGGATGCCAAAGCCGGTCCAGGCCATGGCGTTGCCGATCTTCTTCTTGTCTGTCTGGCCGCTGAGGCTGACCAGCTCGCGTGGATCGCTCTGGGAGGAAGAGCTGGACGTGCTGGGGCGGTTGGCCCGGCTGGCAGGAGTGAAGGCGAGTGGCTCGACAACGCGCATAAGAATCCCTCGATTCGTCGTGTTGCTTGCACGATAGACCAGGGGGATGAAAGAAAACTTAACGGTACAGCTCGGGCACGCGAGCGCCGCCAATGAAAGTGCCCCAGTTGACCGGCTCGATGCGAGCACCTTCCGAAGGGTTGTCGGTGCCCATGGACATTCCGTTCCCCAGGTAGATCTCCACGTGGGTGGCGTGCCCGGGCCCGATGCCGCGCGAGTTCGGCGAATAGAAGAAGATCAGGTCGCCCGGCTTGAGATTGGCCCGGTCCACGCGGGAATTCTTGTAATGCTGCATGTATCCATCGGCGGTCATGCGTGGCTGGTTGACCCCGGCCTGCTTGAGGGCGTAGTAAACCAGGCCCGAGCAGTCGAACTTGTCCGGGCCGGTGGCTCCAAAGACGTAAGGGTCGCCCTGCTGGGCCTTGGCGATGTCGATAAAGCGCCCCACTTTCTCGGTAGGAGCGTTGGTGGGCACGTCCGGCCCCAGGCCGCCTCCGCCACCAGCGCCTGTGCCGCCACCTGCGGCCAGGTCCCCGTCACCCGCTGCCCCGCCCGGCGGGGTTCCACCCCCGAGCGGGCTGGCCAGCGGGTTGTTGGCTGCGCCGCCCTGTTGGCCCGTCATCAAACCGAGCAGCATCCCGATCATGTAGAGCAGCATGTTGGTCATCTGCTGTTGCTGCTGGATCATCCCCATCAGAGCCGGATCCACGCCACCCATCGGCATTCCGGGCATGCACGGCATCCCTGGATTCAGCCTTCCGGCGGCTGCCCCCAGCAAGCTCGGATCGCCCAGGAAGAGTGCCGTTGTGGTCGTGGTGGTGGTGGAGATGCCAGTCATCCCGGCGATCGGGTTGGCCGGATTGAAGAAATGTTCCATGGCCAGAGTCTAGCGCACAAAGGACTCCTCAAGGCCGGGGTGGAGGTGAACATCTTGTTGCCCATGTTGCTGAAATGCTTCCGCAGGTAACAACCCGCTTCGCAGGGTGAAGCCGGGTGGCGGTAGAAACTGCCATCATGGATACCGAGCAGCCGACCGCCCAAGATCGCATGGAACGACGTTTTCGCACCGGGGGGCTGGCCTACATCCTGGTCGCCCTGCTCTCAGCAGCCTACGCCTTCCACCTTCACACTAGCCCTGGCGGCACCCAGCCGCCGGCCTACGGGCTGGCCGTCAACTACATCCTCGACTGGGCCGCCCGGGCCATGGACCACGCCGGGGGCATCTTCGGAGGGGGTTGGGAGCCGCGCGCTTTCAAGGCCAACCTGATCATCGCCGGAGTGATCTTCGCGCTCGGCTGCTTCGCCTGGCTCAGCTCCTTCGTTCACCGCTGGTTCGCCTTCCTGGGAGTTCTGCCGCAGCTTCTCTCGCGGGTCTTCTACATGGCTGGAATGGCCCTCTACTCGCTGGACACGCTGATGGCTCTAGGACTTGAGATCGGGGTGCGCCGTCTCTACAATCAAGACGGCTTCGCCCTGCAGTGCCTGGTGATCCACGTGGGAGTTCTGGTCATCCTGGCCTACGGCTTCTCCACCGGCCTCTTCGGCCTCTGGCTGGGCTTCCAGGAGTTCATCAGCTTCTTGCGCGCCCCCCGGGCCACCTGGCGCAGGCTGCGCGAGCAGAGGCGGGCTCAGGCGTCCGCCTCCAACGACTGAAAGAAGCCCTCGCTCACCCAGCTCTGGAACCAGCTGAAAACGGCCTGGCTGCGGTCACGTGTCCCCCAGCGACTCGGCCAGGCTCAGGCCCCTTTTCGAAGAAGGCCACCGGCGGGTTGGACTCGAGGATGTCGGGATAGTGCTTGGAGCGCAGCCCCATGCCCAGGCCCATGTCGGGAAAGCCCCAGCGGCTCGGGTGACGGCGCATGGACGGCTCTTCCCCGTGGGGGACTGGTCTCCTCGGTCGGGCCTTCGGAGCGGGAGCCCGACCTTCGCGGATCGAGGACGCGGCTAGAAGCCGGCCGCAAACCCCCGTCGGAGAAGCTACGCTCTCGGGGGCCCCTACCCCCGCCTCCGCCACCACAAGATAGAGGCGGCCGGACTCCCAGCACAATGTGTTGGGCGTCGCGCAGCCGGAAAACTTTGTCAAAGGGGGTTGCGGCACCAGCACCCGTGCGCTGGGGTATTCCACGTCTCGTGCGCAGCCGGAAAATTTTGTCAAAGGGGGTGTTGCGGCTGCGCCCCTGGGCGCCAGGAGCTCCTGATTCAAGCCGCGGGGGGGTCGCGCTCTTGCAGTCGCCGCACACGCTCGTCCAGGTCGGACCAGCGCTGCTCCATCAGGGCGTGCTGGTTGCGGGTCAGGTCGAGCACGTCGCCCACGATGCCGAATCGGCTCTCGGTCTGCACCGTGAGGTCCTTGAGCAGCAACTCACGGCGCCACAGGGCCGTGTGCACCTGGCCGAAGCCAATGGTCATGGTTGCCCGCATATCCTCAAAGGCGCGCTCAAAGGCATGCTGCATGGTGCCGAAGGCTGAGGTGATGGCCTCTCTTTGCTCGGCCAGAGACTGAAGGTGAAGCGTATTCTGGGCTTTGACCCGCCTTTGGAGAGCCTCGAGCTCTCGCTGGATGCGGTCGAGCTTGGCGTTGAAATCGTCCATTGGGGATTCTCCTCCCGTGGGAAGGATCGTCCGAGCCCGTGACTCGGGGCTCGTTTGAGGCCAGACCTTTGACTTGCCATGGAAATTCCGGAGAGGTTCCGGCCGATCCTGCCTCTCGCAGGGTGAGCGCCCGGGGGACCGAAAACTCTCTCTCGATGAGAATCGACCGGAGTTATCTCAAGGGGGAGTCGGTCAGTGACCGACAGCAGGGCATCTGCGCCGAGTTCTATCCCGATGGCGCCCTCAAGCACCTGGCCAACTACCGAGAAGGCGAGCAGCGCGGCTGGGCGCTCGACCTGGACGCTCAGGGCACCCGGGCCACGGTTACCAAGGTGGAGGCCTATCAGCCCTCCGAGGAGGAAGGCGAAGGCAGCTATGCGACCTGGGTCGAGGACTGGATCGGGATCATCTTCGAGGAGGCCAAATTGGTCCTGCGCTGCAACTTCTGCGGCAAGACCCGGCACGAAGTGCGCAAGCTGATTGCCGGGCCCAACTGCTTCATTTGCGATGAATGCGTCGGGCTTTGCCAGGAAATTCTGGCTGGCGAGGTGGTATAATAACCGCGGAGGGATTCCACAATGCACTGTCCTCAATGCGGGAAGACTTACACGGCGGTGCAGACCGTCTGCCCGAGTTGCTACGTGGAGCTGGCGAAAGGGGCTTCCCGTGGCGCTGCTGTGGGTGGGGGACGGGTCGAGTTCGGTAAGGCTCCACCCGCCGCTCGCAGGTCCGAGCCGGCGCCCCCTCCGCCCCCTCCGGTCGATCGACGGGCCGCAACCGGCCCCAGTGTCGCCCCTCCGTCGCCTCGCCAGGCTCGGCCGACCCCCCCGGTCGCGGCTCCGGTGGCCGCCGAGGCCGCTCCGGCTGTCGCTCCGGTGGCCGTCGAGCCGCAGGCCGCCTTCGAGCCCCAGGCTGCCCTGAATGCCGAAGTGTTCACTGAGCCCCGGGCTGACCAGGTCGCTCGCCCTCAGCTCTCCCAGACGGTCGCCCTGTCTCAGGCCCCCGACCTCGGACCCGAGCTGGAGGTCGTGGCTTCGCGCGCCCCCGTGCTCCCTCCCGCCCCCACGCTGGTGGATCGCTGGGCCCCCGAAGCCGGCGCCCAGGCCTCGCCCCGGCGCCACCCGGGCCTGCTGGAGTGGGTCCTGGCCCTCCTGCTGCTGCCGGGCCTCTGGTTCATGTGGGCCAGGGTGGTCAAGCCCCTGGCCGCCCAGGCGGCCACTCCGCTGCCCGCCGTCAAGCCGTCCGATCCCATCACTCTGCCTGCGGGGCTGACCCCGGAAGACACCTTCAAAGGCGCTCAGGCCCGCTATCAAAAGCGCGATTTTCGCATGGCCGCCTCGGAAGCGCGTCTGGCATTGAGCGTGTGGGAGCGCCAGGGGGCCGACCGGGCCACCCTCACCGAGGCTCGCTACTTCATCGCCAACGCTTGCTCACAGGCGGGGGACTACGAGGCCTCGTTGCGCGAGTATGACCGGCTGCTCAAAGCCGAACCGCAGAACCCGGTCTTCAAGAGCGAGGCCAGCCAGGTCCGAGGCCAGATGCACAAGGCTGGTCGCCAGAAAGCCCAGGTTGAGCTGCAGCAAGCGCGCGCCTACTTTACCGGCAAGGACTATACGCGGGCCGTGGCTTCGGCTCGCAGCGCTTTGATGTTGGGCGATCAGCACAGGGCCGACAAAGCGTTCAAAGCTCGCTGCAGCTCGCTCATCGGTCGCAGTTACTACCGCCAGGGCCGCTACCGCGAAGCGGCCGCCGCCCTCAAGCAGGCGGTCACCCTCAGCCCGGGCGACAGCGAGGCCCGCGCCGCCCTCAGCGAGTCACGCCGCCAGATCGAGCTGGCCAACGAGGAGCAGCGGTCCCGCTACACCTACGCCCCCCAGGACTACGGCCAGCAGCCCGCCCGGTCCACGAGCACGCGGAAGAGCTCTCCCAGCGGCAGCTCCAGCTATCCCAGGGCGAGCGTGGGCACCGACCCCCAAGATCAGCCCAGGACCGCCAGAAAACGCCCTCGCGGCACCTACAACCCTGATTACTCGGTGCCGGGTACCAAATACACCCCGCGCGAGCCGCAGTTGCCCACAGTCTCGGACGGGTCGGCCAATCCGGGTGGTTTGCCGAGCTACAGCCAGAACCGCGACGGCAGCCTGCCTTCCTACTCCTCAGGCTCGGCTCGAAGCGGAACGCTGCCGACCTATGATAGCAATGACGGCGGGGTCTATCCCGGTTATCAAAGCGGCACCAAGAGCTCCGGCGCTCCACCCGGCTACTAATGGTAAGGTGAGAGAGGCGCTCGTGCTGGTCCTGCTGCTCCTGGCTCCGCTCAGGGCCGAGCTGAAGGGCCCGGAGGGGGAGCTGTGGGTGCGTCCGGGTGAGGTGGTGCCGATTCAGGCCACCGGTGCGCCCGGTGAGCCGATGAAGCTGGTGGCGCCGGATGGCCAGGTGATCCCCCTGGTCGAAGGCCCGGCCGGGCGCTTTTCGGTCGAGGTCAATGGCTGGCGCAACGGCTCCTATCGCTTGCAGCAGGGCCAGCAGCACACCACGGTGGGTCCGGTGCGGGTGCTCTCGGGACGCCTGCCCACGGCCCGCGTTACGCGCGCCAATGCCATCTACCGCAGCGGGCCGGGGGAGGAGTACGACCGGTTGGATCCTCTACCAGCCGGTCTGACGCTGGGTCTGGAAGCTCGCCAGCACGACTGGCTGCGCTCCGGTCCCGGCTGGGTAGCTCTCAAGGACGTGCAACTGGGCAGCTTTCCTCCCTCCCGGCCTCGTCTGACCAACATCCGCATGAGCGAGTCCCCCGAGGGACGAGCCGTGCTGCGCCTGCGCCTGGGTGAGCCGGTGGCCTGCCAGGTGGACAGCCGGCCGGAGCAGGGCGAGCTGACCGTGCGACTGCCCGGCGCGGGGCTGACCATGGTCGAGGTGGCCTACGGCCCCGAGCCGCGCCGGGTGCGGGCCGTGCAGCTGGCCTCCACCCCCGAGGAGGCCCGGGTGCGCCTGACCCTGGGCCCCGAGGGCAACTGGGGCTATCAGGTTCGCTGGGAGGCCCCCGACCTGGTGCTCGACCTGACCCCGCCCCCGCACCGAGGCTGGAGCAATCCTCCCCGGCCCGCCGGGGCGGGCACGGGGCGTCCGCTGGTGGGGTTGGTGATCGCCCTGGACGCCGGTCATGGCGGCTCGGACAGCGGGGCGGTGGGCCTGAACGGAACCTGCGAGAAGGACCTCAACCTGGCCCTGGCGCTGGCTCTCAAGCAAGAGCTCGAGCGCGAGGGGGCGCGCGTGATCATGACCCGCGAGACCGACCGCGATGTGGCCGACCCCGAGGCTCCCGCCGAGGAGGAGCTGGCCGCGCGGGTGCGCCTGGCCGAGGAGGGGGGCGCCAACCTGTTTGTCAGCCTGCACCACAACGCCATGGCCGATGTGGAGAAAGGGCGCAAGGCTCACGGGGTGCACATCTACTCGTATCGTCCCCACAGCCGGGCCCTGGCCGAAGCGCTGGCCCATCCCCTGGCGGCGGCCATCGGCGAGAGCGAGTGGATGGCTCTCTGGCGCTCGTTCCACGTCACCCGCCAGAGCAGCATGCCGGCCGTGCTGGTGGAGGCCAACTTCCTCTCCAACCCCGAGGTGGAGGCCAGGATGGGGCGCGAGGATTACATCCCTCAGGCTGCTCGAGGCCTCAAGGACGGCCTGGAAGCCTTCCTGAGGGCCGCCGCCGGCCCGTGACGGTGGTGATCGGGGCTGGCTCGGGCGGCCTCACGGTGGCTCTGGGGCTGGCCCGGCTGGGCCGTAAGGTGACTTTGATCGAAGGCGGCCCGGTGGGAGGCGACTGCACCAACACCGGCTGCATCCCCTCCAAGAGCCTGATCCATCTGGCCCGCCAGGGTCGGCCCGCGGGCGAGGCGCTGGCCGAGGTGCGCCGCAAGCGAGCGGAGGTCTCGAGCCGGGAGACCGAGTTACTCCACGGCACTCCCAACCTGACCCTGGTGAAAGGCTGGGCCCGCTTCCTGGAGCCCTACGTGCTGGACGTGCAGGGAATGCGCGTCGAGTCGCGCGAGATCGTGATCGCCACCGGCTCGCGGCCGGCCCCGCTCGAGATCCCCGGGCTGCCCCCCGAGCGCACCTTTACCAACGAGAACCTGTTTTCGATGGAGCGAGCGCCCGAGCACCTGGCCATCGTGGGAGGGGGAGTGATCGCCCTGGAGATGGCTTTCGCCTTCCGCCGGCTGGGCAGCCAGGTCACCCTGCTGGTGCGCTCGGACCGTTTGCTTGCGCGCGAGTCCGCCCGGGTGAGCCCTGCCATGGTGGGGGCCCTGGAGCGCAGCGGCATCCGGGTGCTCTTTAACACCCGGCCCTTCCTTTATGCCGACGGGCTGATGAAGCTGCGGCCCGAGGGCGAGCTGGGCGGGGTGGATGCGGTGCTGCTGGCGGTGGGACGCCTCCCCCGGCTGGAGAGGCTGGAGGTCGACCGGGCCGGCCTGATCCCAGGCTCCGGAGGGCTGGCGGTGGACGATTGGTGCCGCACCGACATCCGTGGGATCTACGCCGTGGGCGATGTGACCGCAGCCAGCCGCTTCACTCACTCGGCCAACGCTCAGGGCCGGCGCGTGGTGCAGCGGATCGCGCTGGGGTGGCTTCCCGTCGGTCCTGCGGCCTGGGTCATCCCCTCGGCGGTGTTCAGCGAGCCGGAGGTGGCCAGCGTGCGCCTGGCTCGCCCTGCTGCACACTGCCGTACACTGTTCCTGGCTCTCAAAGAGTTGGACCGGGGCTATACCGACGATCTGCAGGAGGGATTGCTGGAGCTGGAGGTGGAGCCCTGGACGGGATACTTGCAAGCGGCCACCCTGGTGGCTCCCCACGCCTCGGAGATGATCTCGCTCTTCACCCTGGCCCTGGCCGAGCGCATCAGCCTCTATCGCCTGCAGCGGCTGGTCTACCCTTATCCCACTCTGAGCGAGGCCACCTTGAGGTTGGCCGACGAGTTCGTGCGCGAAAGTCCGGGTGGGGTGAGGCGCTGGCTCAAGATTTAGGAAAATTTCCGCCCCCTGCTCTACTCTGAGAACAGGAGGGACTCATGGACATCACTTTCAACCCGGCCATCAACGGCAGCTACCTCTTCAAAGGCATCTCGGGTCGCGCCGACCTCGACCGTGTAGCCCAGACACTGGCGACCGGAGTGGCCGAGCGTTTCGAATCGAGTGCCCAGACCGAGCTTGAGGTTCCCGTGGCGGCGCTGCAGAGCAAATTCACCGCCCAGGGACTGACGCCCGCTCAGACCGCCTCCGCCCTCTTCCTCTCGGGCGCCCTGCTGGGAGGGACATTGGGTCCGGTTACGGCGCAGGCTGCCAGGCAGGCCCTCACTCAGCCTCAGGTGGCCGACAAGCTGGCCGAGCAGGCCACGGTGCTGGTCAAGAGCCAGCACTCGGACACCCTGGACACGGTGGCCATGGCCTTCGCCGACGCTCCCGTGGGCCTGGTGCTGGCTGGCGCTCTGCGCGAAGAAACGGTCACCGGGGAGCTGGCGGCCTGGGCCTCCTCGCCACAAAACCCCCAGTCGGGCCTGGCCTGCGGCTCCTTCCTCCGCCCCGATCCTCTTTTTAGCGGTCGTACTCAGCTGGTGGTCAACACCATCAAGAGCCCCGGCAATCCCGACGGCCTGGAAGAGGTCCCGGCCGGCAAAGCCAACATCATCAACATCCGCCAGCTCTTCTCGGGCAACGACGAGATGGCCATCGGCTTCGGCAAACCCAACGTCTTCACTGTGGTTCCCGGTCCCAAAGGCAAGTATGAGAAGCTGGACGCCTTCATGTTCTTTCGTAAGAAGGCCCGCGTGGCCTCGGCCGAAGTTGTGCAGTCGGGTGTGTTCATCCGTCCCCGCAACTTGCCCCCGGATGCCATCCCGGCCTTTCGTGACGCCATGCAGACCGTGCTCGACAAGCGCAGCATGAGCTGTGCCCGGGCCAATGCCAAAGCTCTGGACGCGGCCGGCTTCACCTCCGGCGGCAAATCCCTCAAGCGGCAGTATCGCCCCTTCCACCTCTTCTTGCAGATCGCCGAGAACGGACTGGAATACAAAGGCCAGAAGATCCAATTCGACATCGTCAACACCACCGGGCAGACCATCGAGGATCACTTCTGGGACGTCCGCAACAAAGAGGTTTCCAGCCCGGTGCGCGCCGTCAAGAAGACCTGCGGGGGCCAGGATTCAGGCTCTGACCTGTCTGGTGTCAAGCAGGCTCTCAAGCTCGCCCCCGCTGCCGACCCCAATACGGCTTCCCCCACCGGCCCGCTGGTGCAGTTACGCAACTCGCGTCCCTCGGCCCTGGTCGCCCCCCTGCGCCGACTTTGGAACGCCCACGTGTTGTGGGAGGCTCTTCCCGACAACAGCCGGGTGAACATCAACAACTACCTGCCCGACACTCTGGTGGACAAGTTCACGGTCGAGAAGGCGGCCGGTCGCGAGATGTCCCTGGTGGACAAAGCCAAGAGCCTGGCCTTCTCCCGCCCCATGATCGCGGCCATGCGAGCCGGCCTGGCGGCCACCTTCGACGACGCGGGCGCTTACTCGGCCGATCAGCTCGGCGCCATGCTCCGAACTCCTGGACCGGGCGAGGAGATCGAGCCCGACGAGCAGGGCCGCATCCTCTACAACTTCGTCATCTGCGGCGACAAGACCGAGAACCGCGTGACCATCGCCCGGTTGGACGTGGGCATGAAAGCGCCCGACTGGGTGATGGCCAAGCACGTCCTGGTCTCGGGCTACGACGACGACGTGCGCTGCGCAGGCGAGTGCTGGGGAGAGCGTATCGTCAAGAGCGACGGCAAGCCGGGCATCCGTCTTCACATCAACAATAACTCGGGCACCTATCGTCCGTCCGATACCCAGATCAAGGCTGCGGCCAAGTATCTGGCGGCTCTGTTCGAGTGCGAGGTGGTCTGCCACCCGGTGGGCGAGGAGCCGGCCAAGCTCAAGACCGACGACCAGAAGACCTATCAGGTGCCGGCTGCCCAGTTCGATGCCCTGCAGGCCAGCCTGCACGGCCAGAGATTTACCCTCAAGGACGCCCAGGGCAACTCCCAGGAGTTCGTGGCCCGGCGTTTTGGCTCGCGCACCCTGGATACCGAGTACTTCGATACCCCCCAGCACGACCTGCTCAAAGGCGATGCAATGCTGCGTGCGCGCTCCACCATCAAGGACGGTGAGGTCAAGGAGGTCGAGGTGGAGTCCAAGGTGCGCGACGGGCAGGGCGTCACCTGGCGGGCCAAGGGCGAGAAGGCCGACAGCGCCAAGTGGGATACCAAACGGGCCAAAGTGCTGGGCGTGGGCTCGGCCGACCCGGCCGTGGTGCACGCGCGCACCGTGTCCGGTTTGAGCTCGCAGCTCCAGCCCACGGCCTGGAAGAACGTGGAGCGCGAGCTGTTCCTGGTGTCCCCCGCGGGCCTGTTCGGCCGTCTCAAGCCGAGCTTCATCATCAGCCTGGATACTAACTCGGTGCGCGACACGGCAGCCGGCCCGGGCGGTCCGACCTACCATTCGGTCGATCCTCAGATCTTCACCAAGGTGCCCTGGATGAAGAAGATCGACGAGGACCGCAAAGCCCAGTTCGGTGATCTTTGCGCCCAACTCTCCGGTCAGAACGGGCTCACGGAGGTCACGCAGACCGCTTACCAGGAAACCATGGAGCACCTGAACGCCCAGCAGGGCAAGTAGAAGTGGTCGCTCGTGATCGAGCCCCTGTCCCCGGTCAACTCGACGACCGGCTTCACCTCGCCGTCCTTCACACTGAGGACTCGCTTGCGGCTCTGGTTGACGTAGAGCGCCCGGCCGTCCTCGGTGACGGTGGCCGGGTTGTAGATGGCCGTCGTCTCAGGATGGGGAGCGAGCTCGGTCTCGTGGTCGCGCCAGGCGACCGTGTCTACCTGGTGCACCTGATCGGTCATAATCTGAAAGACCTGGTCCCCAGCCCTCAGGAGCCGGGTCTGCGTTCCGCCGCTCAGGGGGTGGCCGAGTCCGCGCACGGAGGGGGGAGTCGTCATCAGGGGCGCGCCGTGAAAGAGGATGTCGCTTCGGGTCACCTTGCAACAGTAATCGCCAGGACTCAACGGGCTCTGAAAAAATGCCCTGGACCCGCATGTCTTCTCGCTCTGCGTGGCTCATCAGCTCAGCTTTGCTCGTTTATCCGGCTGGCAACACTCTGGCAATTTTTTTGTAACGCAACTTTGCTCTCCCGGGTCTACTCTCAGCGCCACAAGTTCATTCGATTCAAGCTCCGCTTGCATCCCAGGAGTATCCCATGCAGCTTCAATCTCTCACCCTGACTCGGCCCGTGCGGGCCGCAACTCCTGCCCCGGCGCCCTCGGCCCCCGCCGACACCGCCGGGCCCAGCCTGCCACGGCGCGCCGTGGAAGGCCTCGGGGGGGTCGTGGGCGCCTCGGTCGGAGCCCTAACCTCGGCCGTGCCGGCCTTCTTTGCGGGAGGTTTTAACGGTGTGGCCGAGATGGGCGAGAAGTACCGTCCCGACCCCCAGGCTGACGTGATGCCCGGCGAGGCCCTGGCCGGCATGCACGCCACTTTGACGGCGGTGCAGCTCACCGCGGCTGGCGCGATCACGGGCGGGCTGATGTTCGGTGGGACGGGACTGGCCGTGGGCCTGGTGGGTGGTCTGGTGGGTGGCCTGGCCGTGGCCGCCCTGCAGCACGTGGGAGGTGCTTCCCAGGTGCTGGGCCAGGCCATCAATACGGCCGGGGACCGGGCCGTGGCCGACAACCTGCCCTCCAGTCGCAAGACCAAAGACTATACCCGGGCCTTCACCGAGGGCTCTCTGGTGGGACTGGGTCAGGGGATTCGGGCTGGCGGCAGCACCGGCTACAGCCAGGGGAAAGGCGTAACCAGCGGTCTTCTGGAGGGTATCAAGGATGGCGTGGGCACGCTGATCGGCAAGTTCGATCCGGATACTCCGAAGCCGCCGACCCCTTCCAGGGGATTTCTGCACCACCTCATCCGCCTGCCCAAGTACGCTCTCCAGGGCGCTACAGGACTGGTAGGCGGCGCGGTGGGTATGGCCCTCTCTACCCTGGACGGGACGGTGCAGGGCCTGGTGCGCGGCGTGGATGACAGGGAAGGCGGCAGCCTGGGCTTGCACCGCGGACTGGTTCTGGGCCAGTCGGTGGTGGCTGGCGGGGTGGCGGGGGGCCTGACTTTTGGGCCCATGGGCACCGCCGGCGGCCTGCTGGCTGGCCTGGTCAGCGGCGTGGTGATCAACCGGATTGCCCGGCGCAGCCAGGCCGACCAGGGGATCGTGGAGGCCATCACCCGCTCGGTGGACGGGGCTCGAGCCAACGATCCCGACACGGGCGATCGAATCGCCGATACCTTCCGCAACGCCGTGGAAGGCGCCGCGGTGGGCACGGTGGCAGGAGCCCGGGCCGGATTCATCGCCGGTTTCCAGGGTGGAACCGGCGTGGTGGACGGCGTGTGGGACGGCCTGGCGGGCATCGCCGCCGCCATCAAAGAAGCAATTTTCGGTAAGAAGTAAGTTGAGAGGACCTACCAGACCATGACGATCCAGACCCTTCCCAATCTCCCTGCCTTGCGCAGCTACGCCCCCCCCGCCCCGCCGGCCACACAGCCCCCGGTCGAGGAACCCTCCAGCTTGTTCCGCCGGGGCGTGGAAGGAGTGGCCGGGGCCGTGGGTGGCGTGGTCAGCGCCACCTTCCACCTGCCGATGGGCCTGTTTGCTGGCATTGGCGAGGCGCTGGCCGAAGAGAAGAATACCGGCCGCTCACTTGCCTATAACCTGGTGTTCCTGGCCAGCTCGGCCGCGTTAGGGGCGGCCGTGGGCACCTGCCTGGCCGGCCCCACCGGTGCCGCGATCGGCGCCGGGGTAGGCGCCGGCGCCGGTCTGATCGGGCGCGCCCTGGTCTGGAAGTCCGGCGCCGACCGCCAGTTCCTGCACGGCGTGCAGCAGTCGGTGGACAGGGCCGTGGCCGACAACAAGGACGGCTCGAAGACCAAGATCATGGTGCAGAACTTCACCGAGGGTGCCATCGTGGGTATCGGCGCCGGGGCCCGGGAGGGATGGCACATTGGCGTCGACGCCGGGAAGGGAGCTGTCAGCGGCATCATCGACGTGGTCGAAGGCGTGGCTGAGGGCGTCTGGGAAGCGATCCGCGGCCAGCGCAAGTAAGCTGTCGGACCCCGGAAGATTATTCACTTCCCCTCTTGGGACGCACCACCACGCCCCCGATCACCAGGTTGCCCTGGTCGTTCTGGCCCACCGCCTGGGGCGGGGTGGGGGGCTGGCCGCCCCGCTCGAGCACGAAGACCTGGCTGAGCCGCTGGCGGGTGCCGGCCGGGTCGTCCTGGGCAAAGCGGGTGATGGCCTCGCGCACGTAGTCGATCTTGCGGTCGTTGGCGGTGGCTCCCGGTGACCCGGCCGGGCCAGACAGAATCTCCCCGAACAGCTCGGCTCGCTCCTCCAGGGCTTCCCCCTCGACGGTGACCGCCATCAGGGGCAGGGCCTCGGCGGCTCGATCGACTCCATGGCGGCCGGCCAGATCGACCAGCGCGTCGGTCACCCGCATGCGGTCTTGAGGCTCGAAGCTGCAGGCGATCTCGCCATAAAGATGGGCCGACTGCCTGAGGTCGCTCACCTGGCTGAGCCGGGCCAGGCAGCGCATGCGCTCCTCGGGGTCGGGGCCGCTGTAGGCCGCCTCCCAGAAGTCGGCCCGCTGCTGAGCGTTCAGACCCGGGGGCAGCAGCGGGTCGAGGGTGCGTGCCAGGGCATAGCGCTCGATGAGCTGGTCGGGCTGCTCCACCACCGTCGGGTTGAAGGGGATGCGCGGGCCGTCCGTCGAGCTCACCCAGATCACTTTGTCCTGCTGCTCGACCACTCGGCAATAGGCTCGAAAAGCGTCGTGATCGGTGTCGGTGAATACGGTGCGGCTGTCCGAGCCCGAGCCGTGGAAGCTAAAGTCCTGCTCAGAGAGCTGCTTCAGGCCCTCGGCCAGGGCCGGGCGGGCCAGTCCGAAGTCCTGTCCGCTGGCGTGGAAATAGCACAGCGCGCTTACCGTCTCGGCCGAGCGGATGTCGAGCGGCTTACGCTGCCCCGGCGGACGCACAGCCAGGCGCCCGTGGCGCTCGCCGGTCGCCACGTAGCGATAGAGGGCCAGCCGGTCATTGACGGCCCCGTCCATGGCGCCGCGCATCTCGAGCACGGTGAATTTGTGGTCGCCCAGATCCTTGACGGCCAGGGCCAGCCGGTCCTCGGTCTGACCCAGGTGCACCGCCTCGAGCTGGCCGAGCTCGCTCTCTTCCACCTGGATGGGCACCGCGTCCCGCCCGCTGCGCACGCTGAAGGTCTCTCCCTCGCGGTTGAGACGAACGCCGCTCTGGCGCAGGCGATCGAGTCGGGCAGAATCCACCAGCATGCCCGCAAGGGTAGCACGCTGCTCTGAAAATGATCTGAAAGTTCATCCACAGTTTACCAACACCCCCCCCTGTTCACGTTATGGTGACGTCGTTGTTCTCGGGGGAGCAGCCTAAAAACAGAGGAGGACCCATGATCCGCGACCTGCAGAATTTCGCCCTCAACACCAACCAGGCTGTTACCCGCCCGAGCTGCTCGTGCGGATCGTGCGCCAAGTGCGCCCCCAGGGCCGCCGATCCGAAGGAGACGGTCGAGCTCGGCTCCTCCTCTCCCAAGTCGGCCCCGCAACTGAGCCTGCAGTCGCGCATCGCCTCGGTAGCCGCTGAAGCCGCCCACCTCGAGCAGAAGCTCAACGAGCACGTCGAGGGCGAGGTGATCGTCAAGCTCAAGCCCGGCAGCCAGGGCCTGGATGACTTCGCGGCCGAGTTTGGCGGCCAGACCCTGCACAAGTTCGACATCCCCAAGGACATCTACCAGAGCTTCGGCGGCGACCTGCTCCACATCAAGCTGCCGGCCGGCATGAGCACGGCCGCGGGCATCGCCCTGATGAGCAAGGACGAGCGGGTGGCCTACGCCACCACCAACGACGTCCTCAAAGCCCTGGGTGACCCGGTGGGCCCCAACGACCTCGACCCCAAGCTGTGGGGCCTGCACAACACCGGCCAGAACGGTGGCACGGCCGACGCCGACATCGACGCTCCCGAAGCCTGGGCCACCTCCATCGGCTCGCGCTCGGGCCCGGTCATCGCCGTGATCGACACGGGTGTGGACTACAACCACCCCGACCTGGCCGCCAACATCTGGACCAACCCCAACGAGATTCCCGGTGACGGCATCGACAACGACGGCAACGGCGTGGTGGACGACGTGCACGGCTACAACGCCATCAACGGCTCGGGCAACCCGATGGACGACCACTACCACGGCACTCACTGCGCCGGCACCATCGGCGCCGAGGGCAACAACGGCCAGGGCGTGGTGGGCGTGCAGTGGGAAGCCCAGATCATGCCGGTCAAGTTCCTCTCCGGCTCGGGCAGCGGCACCCTGGCCGATGCCGTGAAAGCCATCATGTATGCCGGGCGCAACGGGGCCCGCATCACCTCCAACTCGTGGGGCGGCGGCGGTTACAACCAGGCACTCTACGACGCCCTGAAGAGCTCGCCCAGCCTGCACATCTTCGCGGCCGGCAACGAGTCCAACAACAACGACCGCCGTCCCGCCTACCCGGCCAGCTACGACCTGCCTAACATCGTCAGCGTGGGCGCCTCGGACAAGAACAACCGCCAGGCTTCCTTCTCCAACTACGGGGCCAAGACGGTCGATCTGCACGCTCCCGGCGTAGACATCTACTCCACCGTCACCAACGGCGGTTATCGCAACCTGTCGGGCACCTCGATGGCCTGCCCCCACGTCTCGGGCGTGGCCGGGTTGATCGCCACCGCCTACCCCGACGCCACCAACGACCAGATCAAGTCTCGCTTGATGAACGGCGCCGTCAAGGTGCCGGCCTTCGAGGGCAAGTCGGTCACGGGCGGGCTGCTCAACGCTCCTAACTCGCTGGACAACGACAGCCGGCCCCCGGCCGCTCCCAACGACTTCCGCGTCAGCGGCTCCACCGCCAATTCGGTGACCCTGAACTGGACGGCCACCGGCGACGACGGCTGGTGTGGACAGGCCTCGGGCTACGAGGTGCGCCTGGCCGATAAGCCCATCGTGGACGGTGAGGCGGCCGAGAACCAGGTGAGCTTCGACGAGGCGGCTTCGGTTCCGACCGGCTCTCCTTCGACCACCGGCACCATCGAGGGAGCCACCATCAGCGTGCCCCTCTCGGATACCGACAAGACCTATCACGTGGCCCTCAAGGTCACCGACAACGTGGGCAACCGCTCGGAGATCCGCACCGCCGAAGTGCGCGTGCCGGCCGCCACGGTCGCCTTCAAGGACGACTTCGAGGGCGAAGAGGCCAACTTCACCCCCGAGGGCCAGTGGGGCCGGGTCGAGATCGAGGGCCGGGGCAAGGTCTGGACCGACACCCCGAACGGCAACTACGACAACAGCCAGAACACCTCGCTCACCTCGCGGGCCATTGACCTGGGCAACCTGTCGGGCAGCACCCTGGTATTCGACTCCAAGATCGACTCGGAGCAGAACTACGACAAGGCCAACATCGAGGTCAGCACCGACGGGCAGACCTGGAACAAGCTGGCCGAGCTGAGCGGGCAGCAGGACTGGACCAAGCAGCAGGTCGACCTGTCGGCCTACGACGGCCAGAGCGTGCAGGTGCGCTTCCGCTTCCAAAGCGATAGCTCCCAGGCGGGCGACGGGTTCTACCTCGACAACGTGATGATCGCCGGCTCGCCGCGCCAGTAAGGCAGGCTCGGGTGAAAAGAGCACCGCTTGCGGGCGGTGCTCTTTTTCATGCTGCGCTGGCCTGAAGGCCAGAACAGGCTGGAGCCCGAACTACCACAGAGAACTGGACAGAGGGGGTGCCTCGTGGCCATCGAGGACTTGAACGCAGTCGCCCGCGCCGCTCAAGAATCCGGCCAGCTGCGCCGGCCACCCCGGCCTGTCGAAGAGCAGGCTCCTCCTCCCGCGGCTCCGGCCGCGCCCCGGGCTCAGGAAGAGCTGGAGCTGAGCGGGCCCTCTCGCCAGATTCAGGCCCGCGAGGAGCTCGAGCAGTCGCTCGAAGGGGTGGTCTCCACCTCAACCGGGAGTGCCGAGCCACCCCGGCGTCTCGAAGCCCTGAAGGCCCGCGAGCAGCTCCAGGAAGGCTTGCAGGACATTGCCGGCCAGGAGGCTCCCGCAGCTGAGGCTGAGGTCGGCCAGGCATCCGAGGCTCAGCTGCCGCCGAGGGCGCCCGAGAAGGGCCAGGGCACGCTGCCCCCCACCCTCTGGAACGAGCACGCCGTCAACACCGTCAACCAGAAGGGCCTCGAGCAGGGCTCCATTTCCCAAGAGCAGATCGACCGCAATACCAAGCTGGCCGAAGAGCACGGGGCCCGTGGGGGAGGGCTGGACCTGGCCAGCCTGGCCCGCGAGGTGGGAGTGGAGCCGGCGCGCCTTGATCCCAACCAGCTCGAAGCCGCCCGGCGCTACGTCGAGGACGGAGACCCGGCCCAGCAGTCCGAGCGGTTGCGCAAGGCGCTGAACAACTTCAACGTGCTCGATCAGGGCGGGCTCCCCAAGATGAGCCGCCAGGAGACCAACGACCTGATGTGGGGAGTGGCCCGGGTCCCCGGCCACGCCACCCAGAAGCTGGACGAGCAGGGATTGAGCCAGACCTTCCAGGAGGTGGCCGCAGCCGTGGCCTCGCCGGGTCAGCACAAGCTCAAGGTGGGCCAGCACACGCTGGAGATGAAGGTCAACCAGAGCGGCCAGGTGACCGAGTCGGAGACGAAGGCCCCCAGCGCCCTGAGCAAGATCGGGGGCTTTCTCAAGACCGCCATCCCGGTGGCGGCCACCGTGGCTGCCTTCATTCCGGGCGTGGGCACGGCCGTGGCCGCGGGCCTGCGCATCGCCTCCGCGGCCATCTCGGGCGTCAGCTCCATCAAGGACGGGAACTTCCTGGGAGCGCTGGGAGCGGTGGCCGGGGGGGTGGGGGCTGGCTTCAGCCTGGGGAGCTCGGCCGTCGCCGCCCGAGTTGCCAGCGTGGCCGATTCGGTGGGGGCCGGCTCGCGCGGGGTGCAGAGCATCAAGCAGGGTGGCGTGCTGGGCGTGGTCGGCGGCGTGGCCGGGGTGGCCGGGGCCGCCGCGGGTCTTTCCGGGCTCGACGACGCCGGCAAGGTCCAGGACATCTCCGGTAAGGTCTCCACCACGGCCAATCGGTTGGAGACGGCCCAGCGCTTCCGCACCGCCAGCGGAGCGGTAGAGCAGGCCGAGCAGCAGCTGACCGCGGCCCGGGCCACGGGAGATGCGGCCGCCATCGCCAGAGCCGAGCAGCAGCTTGACGAGGCCCGCCGCCTCAAGCAGACGGCCCTGCTGGCCGGGCTGGGGACGGCGGCCGAAGTGGGAGCGGCCCACACCTCGGGGGGAGCCTCCAACGCCCTGGGCTATGCCTCGCGCGGGCTCGACCTGACGGCTGACCTGAAGAACAAGGACTTCCTGGGAGCGGCCGCCTCGGCCACCGGCATCGCGGCCCGGGCCTCGGGCTCTCAGAGCCTGCAGGACGCTTCCCGGGTGGCCGACCAGAGCAACAATTTCCGCCTGGCAAGTCAAGCCGAGGGCCGGGCCCGGCAGGCCCTGCAGGACGCCGAGCGCAACCTGCAGCTGGCCCGCAGCTCGGGCGACCCGGAGGCGGTGCGCCAGGCCGAGCAGGCTCTCTCCTCGGCCCGCGAGCAGCGCGACTTTGCTCAGAGCAACAGCTACTTTGCCGGCGACCAGATGGCCCGCACCGGTCAGGCCATCGGCCAGCGGATCGAGACCGATCGCCGATTCCAGGCCAATATGAAAGAGCTGCAACCCTCTCTGGACCAGGCTCGCCAGGCTTCCGAGCAATTGGAGGCGGCCGCCCGCAACCCCCGCGCCACGGGCGGGTTCCAGGACCTGGCGGCGGAAGCTCGCGCCGGCCTGCAGTCGGCCGAGGGCGAGCTGGCCGATGCCCTGGCCAGCGGCGACAAGGGCCGCATCGCCGAGGCTCGGGGGCGCTTTGAGGCGGCCAGCGCGCAGGCCTCGGAGCGCGCCCGGCTGATCGAGGCGGCCGTGGCACCGGCGGCTCTTCCCACTCCCGGGCTGGCGACCAGCTTCACGCTGCCCCCCGGCCAGCCTCCGGTCCAGGTCCAGGGCTCACCGACTTCCTCCAGCAACCGGGTCCAGGTTCCCAGGGCCGGGGTCAGGCCGCCCCTGGCGACACCCCAGCCGACCTCCGAGCCGTCCGAGCCGGGCCGGGTTTCGCCCTCCTGGGTGTTCGACGAGTCGCGCTACGAGATTCCTGCCAGCGGCAAGTACGTCCTGGGGCCCGACGGTCGGCCCTACGACGAGTCGGGCCAGCCCATTGCGTTGCGCCCCGTGGCGCCGGGCGACTATCGCGAGGCGGGGATGCGCCTGCTCGAGCATGAGCTCAGCTCCAACCTGCCCAGCACCACCGATCGGCGTCGCCCTCAGGACGTGCTGGCCCTGGTCATGGCGGCGCGCGGAGGCGACAACGGAGGTCGGGTGGATCAAACCGCGCGCGAGACCATCCGCCAGATCGTGGGCCGCGAGCTCACAGCCCAGGAGTATGGCGATCTCGATCACTACATCGACGGCTGGACTCATGTCGAAGCAACTCCCGCCGGTGGGGCGCTCAACAGCCTGCAGCGAGGGGCCAGCGCGGTCACGGGCTCGGCAGGCTACGTCTACTGGACCGCCCTCAAGGGCTACTCCCAGCTCCGGGGCGGTAACAGCGTAGCGGGGGCTTACCAGAACAACGAGAACACCTCCCGGGCCAACTGGCAGAACTACAACTCCTACAACGTGGGAGCCATCGACGCCTTGAAGACGGGCTACCCCTGGGACGCTCCCGAGAAGGGCATCAGCTACTGGGATGCGGTCAAGGCGTCCTGGGGCCTGTTCTGGGGCTCAGGAAACAAGTAGCCTTTCGTGCGCGCCTCATTCGCGGGGGTGACCCTGGAGCTGCCCGCCTTCTTTCAGGCGGGCTCCGAGGCTCTGGCAGTGCTCGAGCCGCAGCTCACCCTGAACGTCAAGACGCTGCCCGATGCGGCCTCGGCCGACGAGATCGCCGACGCCTACGCTCGCTTTCTGGGGCAGTCGATCCCTGGTCTGGAGGAGCTCTCGCGTGAGTCGACCGAGCTGGGAGTGCTGCGCGAGCAAACTTTCCGCCAGGATGCGTCCCAGGTCTACCAGCGCCAACTCTACCTGGTGCCCGTGCCGCCCAGGGCTTACGTGGTCACCTGCACGGTCGTGGACGCAGAGCTCGACTCTGCCCGCGAGCGGGCCGGCCGGGTTCTGGCTCGAGTCGCCAGGCCGGGGATGGACAGTCTGGGCCTGGGCGCGGTGGAGGTCGACCTGCCCGACTGCAACCAGGTGATGTTCCTGCCCGCCTCCCTGCCCGAGATGCTGCGGCCGATGCTGCTGATGGCCTGGGATACCTTTGGGGGCAGCCCGCAAGAGCACGCCGCCAGCACCCTGGCCGAGGCCGGGACCGAGATCGTGACTCTGGAGCAGGGGATGGTGGGCTCGCTCTACCGCCGGGAGATGCTACTGCAGCAAGACGGCAACGATCTCTTTGCCGCCCATCTGCACCTGCGCCGCGGACAACGCTCGGTGCTGCTGGCTCTGACGGGCGAGGTCCGCATTGCCTCGCTGCTCGCCGCGGCGGCGCGGGAGCTGGCCAGCCAGCTGTCCTATTTTCGCATTGACAGGCACCGAGACTTGCCATAAAATTCTGGCATACAGAGAGGTGCACCATGGCCACCAGAACGACAGTCTACCTGGATGAGGACCTGCTCAATCGAGCCCGCAACTTCCTGGACCCCAGGGGGTTGAGCAGGTGGATCAACGACCTGATTCGCGAGCGGGTTGTGGAGCTCGAACGGCTTCAGACAAAGGAACGCCTGCGCGCGGCCTACCTGGCCAAGAACCAGGACGATCAGGCCGATGCTGAGGACTGGGGCCCCCTGGAAACCGAGACCTGGCCCGAGTGAGCTTCCCGCGGCGCGGGGAGCTCTACTGGGTAAGCCTCGATCCCGCACTGGGAACCGAGATTCAGAAGACGCGCCCGGCACTGATTCTATCCAATGATGTTGGCAACGAGTATTCCCGGCGAGTCATCGTGGCTCCGATCACCTCTCGAAACCTGGACAAGAGCCACCCGATTGAGGTGCTCGTGCCGGCGCCGTCAGGAGGGCTGAAGCAAGACAGCAAGGTGCTGCTCGATCAACTGAGGTCGGTGGACAAAATGCGTCTGCGCCAGCGAATTGGCTCTCTCTCGGAATCGCTGCTGCAAGAGGTTGAGAGGGCCCTGCGGCTGACGTTTGACCTGGATTGAGGCCGGTGTCCCATGTGCGTGCGGGGCTCAAAGCAGAATTTTGCTTGGCGAGGGAAGGCAAGTCCCTGGGCTGAATTGGATTTTGATGGAGCCGAAACTCGAGAGCCTGACGGATGCCCAGAGGCGACTCTGGCCAGAGTTGTCAGCCACTCCCTGCCATTTCACTCTGTACGGAGGCATCGCCATCGCACTTCGTTTTGGACATCGTTTTTCGGCCGATTTTGACCTGCTCTCTCAGCAGGCATTCGATCCTGAGTCTTTGTATCGCCAAATTCCCTACCTGAAACAGGCAAGTGTGCTTCAGATGGGAGCAAACACGCTCACCTGCTCGGTAGAGCGCGGGGAGGCCGTGAAAATTTCGTTCTTCGGTGTGCCCGACATCCGAGTCGTGGAGCCACCTGAGGCAGCTGTTGGTCCCAACCTCAAGATCGCCTCGGTTCTGGACCTGGCCGGGACTAAGGCGTCAGTGATTCAGAAGCGAGCTGCCGCGCGAGACTACCTGGATTTGGACGTCTTGATGACCCGAGGACGGGTCGACCTGTTGACCGCCCTGGCTGCCGGTCGACTGGTTTATGGACCAATGTTCAACGCCCAGATTACATTGAAGGCCCTGTCCTACTATGGTGACGGCGATCTGTCGGGACTTCCTGCTGAGGTCAAGGCGCGACTGACGGAGGCGGCGCGCACTGTGGACCTGAAGCGCTTATCCTCACGGCTGCAAGAATTGGGTGGCACGTGATGACCATCGAGAAGTCGCCAGAGATGCTCGCCATTGCGCGCCGCGTGGTGTGGTTCGCTACTCCCGAAGAAGCGCTTGAGCAGCCCGCTCTGTTCCTGGCTCACGTGATGACCTACGGCCTTGTCGAGGATGTGCTCATTGTGCAGCAAGCGGTGGGGATGGAGGCCTTTCGGAGCGTCCTGGACGCGCCGCCGCCGGGCGTATTCGACCCGCGCTCCTGGTCTTATTGGAACCTCATGTGCGACCGCTGGCCAGCGCCACCACTGCCGGAGAGGCAGTTTCCCGACTGAGCCAGGGTGAGCGGGAAGGTTGAATGTGGCCTGTTGGGCTTGCACCTTAGGAAGATAGCGAGCGCAAGACCTTTTAATAGGGCATGTTCCAGTCGGCCAGCCCCACCTGGAGCACCGGTGCCGGCCAGTCGGGCCGGCCCTTCACGGTGGCCAGGGAGATCTCCACGGTATGCCCGTCCTTGCGGGCCCTCAGCTCGGAGTGGATCTCGGCCCAAACCTGGCCGTCGCGCACCATCTGGCGGGGCTTGTTGTCGGTGACCGCCCACCCCTCCGCCTTCAAGCGGTCGCGAACGGCCGTGTAGGCCTGTTTGGGATCCCCCACCACGGCGTAGGACACATTGTGGGTTGTGCCCAGTTGAGCCGGCTTGAGGCCCCGGATCTGGTTGATCCAGGTCAGCTCGGCGGGCAGGGTGGCGGCCCCGCACACGGCGGCCAGGGCCAGGACGAGAAGCATCATCGCGCGCATGTTGATCAGGTTCCCGGTGGTCTGCTGACAGCCCTTCCCCTTCCGGGCCTCCTTACAGACAAAGGAGGGTGGCCTGGGGTCTACGCCGACAATGTCCCGGGCGAGCCGCCGACATCGGTACTACAACATATCCGCCACCTGAACGACCCGGTCAGGAGAGCATAATGGCGCCACACAGGCCTCGGCCTCAAACACGGTCACTTCCATCTCTCCCTGGATGAGCTCGACCCGCTCCCTGGGGCCCGGCCTCAGCCATTTTGTAGTATTCGTCTCGATTGAAAGTGCGGGCAGGGGCGTGCACGACGATGCTCATGACCAGAAGATTCCCTCCATTGCGCGCAAGTTCCTTGAGGGGGGTCCCGGTGGTCTGTTAACAGCCCTTCCCTTTTTCCGCCGGCCGGGATGAGTAAACTTTCAACGTGCGCATCTCAAGCCTTGCCCTCTCGTTCATGCTGTTTGCCAGCCCCGTGCGAGCTGGCTCCGAGCCCCCCGCCGGGCCGGCCGACCGGGTCACCCTGGACCAGAGCACTGATCCACTGCCCGATTTTCTGCCCGTGCCCGACAGCCGTCAGAGCACGAGCTACTCCTGCGGGGCTGCCGCCCTGCGCTCCGTGCTCGGCTACTACGGCATCCAGGTAGACGAAGAGGAGTTGATGGCGAAGCTGGCCACCAGCCCTCAGGAGGGCACCCGCCCTGAAGCCATCCTGCGCGTGGCCCGCGAGTATGGCCTGGAGGCCGAGCTGCGCCAGGGCGTCACCCTCGACGAGCTCGAGCGGGAGGTGACGGCCGGACGTCCCACCATCGTGGACGCCCAGGCCTGGCGCGAGGGTGAGGAGCTGAAGCTACCCTGGACGGAGGTCTGGGAGTCGGGCCACTACATGGTGGCCATCGGCATGGACAAAGGCAATGTCTACTTCGAGGACCCGTCGCTGGAGTGGAGCATGGGCAAGATCCCCCGCCAGGAGCTGATGGACCGCTGGCACGATTACGAGAACGGCCCCAACGGCGAGCGCCAGGTCTACCGCCAGGCGGCCATCTTCTTCCGGGGTAAGAAGCCATCGCCCCCACCGGTGGTCATTCCCATCGACTGAGTGCGGTTCCCTGCGAAATTTTCGGTACCGGGCTGGCGGGTAAGGAGGCTGTAGCGGAAATTCGGGCGTATCACCGACCGGCCGTCTGCTCTGGGCACCGACCTCTTCCCAGGATCAGGCCGAGCGCAAGGCCTGCACCTGGGCCAGGAAGAGGTCGCTCTGGCAGCGCAGCAGCATCATCCTTTGCTCCAGCTGGCGCTGGCCCATCTCCAGCTCGAGCTCGTGGCGCCGCCGCTCGCGCTCGAGGCGCGCGCTCTGCACCCGCCCCAGCAGCTCCTGTCGGGCCAGGCAGGCTTCCAGGTTGCGCTGGCGGCGCTGCAGTTTCCGCTCTTCCAGCAGGCCTTCGATCTCTTCCAGCTCCAGGCGCAGCCTGGCTTGCTCGAGTTGGTTGTCCATCGCTTGCTCCTCCCTTTCCCCTTCAGGATAAGGGAGCAGATCGGTCCGTTCAGTGATCGCGATCAACTTTTCTCGAAGGCAAATTGCAGCAGCGTGCCGCGCGGGTCGAGGGGGGCGTCGGTGCCTCCCCAGGTGGTGCTGGTCACCAGAATGGCCACCTTCCAGCCCATTCCCGAAAAGCTGACGCCCACCGCGGATGAGCCACCGGCCAGGTCGCTCTCGAGCTTCCAGCCGTGGATGGGCATTTCCTTGAGATACTCCCGGGCGATGGTCTCCGGGTCGACCCCGCGGATCCGCTTGCGGCAGCGAACCACGTAGCGGATCTTGCCTTCGGGAAACAACTTCTGGGCCACCGGCTCTCCCATGGTGAAGCCGCCCAGAACGGGGATCTTGGGGATCATCGGCACGGGCAGGTCGGGCCGATCCACCTCGAAGCGGGGAGCATCCTCGACCCGGTTCTTGCTCACCACCTCGACCGCGTCGATCCACCAGCGGCCCTGGTCTTTGCTCAGGGTGGCGCGCATCTCGTACTGGCCGTAACGCAGACGGTCCTTGCCCAGGGCGTCCACCGAGCCGATGCCATACTTCAGCACCGCCCTGCTCCCGTCGTTGGAGACCTGCTCGGGTGGCAGGTAGAAGCCCACGCTCTCGCAGGTCTGCCAGTCCTGGCGGAAGGCTCCCAGCGACTTTGCCTTGCGGGCGGCCGGGCTCTTGAGCTGGTAGGCGGCTTTGAGGTCGCGGTCGTTGAGGTGGACGTAGTACTCGTTGATGACGGCAGCGGGCTCGTCGGCCTGTTGGGCCTGGCAGGCCAGGCCCAGCAAGATGAGAAGGCAGACGAAGAGAGGCAAGCGCATTTTCACGCGTTGCCTGCCACCGGTTGACCGAGCCGCGCTCGCTCCTCGTCCACGATGGAGTCGTCGAGCTTCTTGAAGAGCGGAGCAACCTCGCCCAGCGCGTGGCCTTCCTTCAGATCGGGCGGGGCCCAGGGCCCGGCCCAGGGGTCGCCTTCCAGCCCGAGCACGGCGTGGAGCCGGGCCGAGCTGTTGGGCAGGAAGGGGGTCAGCAGCACCCGCAGGGCGGCGATGAGGCGCAGCGAGGTGGCCACCGCCGTAGCCGCCCGGTCGCGGTCGACCTTGATCGTCTTCCAGGGCTCCTGCCCGTCGAGGTAGCGATTGCCTTCGCGCACGGTCTCGAAGATGCGCTGCAGGGCGGCCTTGAAGCGGCACTGCTCGAGCAGCTCGGCGGCGGCCGGGAAGGTGTCGGCCGCAGCCTTCAAGATGGCTTCATCCTCGGCGTTGGGGGTGGCCGGGGGCACCTTGCCCTCGAAATTCTTGCGGGTGAAGGTGGTCACGCGCTGGGCCAGGTTGCCCCAGGCGGCCACCAGCTCGTCGTTGTTCTTGCGCAGGAACTCGTGCCAGAGAAAGTCCGAGTCGTTGGACTCGGGAGCGTTGACGGTCAGGTAGTAGCGCAGCGGGTCGGGATCGTAGCGGTCCAGGAAGTCGTTAGCCCAGACCGCCCAGTTGCGCGAGGTCGAGAACGGCTGGTGCTCGAGGTTCAAGAATTCGTTGGCGGGCACGTTGTGGGGCAGGTTCAAGCCCTCCTCCAGCCCGACCAGCACCGCCGGCCAGCGGATGGAGTGGAACGGGATGTTGTCCTTGCCCACGAAGTAGCAGGTTTCGGCGGCCGGATCCAACCACCAGCGCTTCCAGGCCTCGGGCTCTCCCTTGCTCCGAGCCCACTCGATGGAGGCCGAGAAATAGCCGATCACGGCTTCGAACCAGACATAGATGGCCTTGTCCTGGAAACCCTCGATGGGTACCGGGATGCCCCAGGCCAGGTCGCGGGTGACGGCCGAGTCCACCAGCCCTTCCTGCAGGTAGCGGCGGGTGAAGTTGATCACATTGGGGCGCCACCAGCCTTTGCCGGCCACGTACTGCTCGAGCTTCTCGGTGAAAGCCGACCACTTGAAGAACAGGTGGGTGGTCTCACGCGGCACGGGAGTGGCTCCCGAGCGCTTGGAACGGGGGTCCTTGAGCTCCATCGCGTCCAGGGTGCGCCCACAGCTGTCGCACTGATCGCCTCGAGCCTGGGTGTAGCCGCAGTGCGGGCAGGTGCCCTCCACGAAGCGGTCGGGCAAGAAACTCTCCACCTCGGGGTCGTAGAGCATGGTCTGGGTGGCCGGGTAGAGATAGCCTTTAGCATGCAACTTGCGGAAGATGTCCTGCACCACCTCGCGATGGTTGTCGGTGGTGGTGCGGGTAAACAGATCCCACTGCATCCCCAGTCGCTGAAAGGTGTCCTGGAAGCTCTGGTGATAGCGGTCGGCCACCTCGGCCGGGCTGCACTTCTCGGCCTCGGCCCGCACGGTCACGGGGGTGCCGTGCTGGTCCGAGCCACTGACCATGAGCACGTCGTTACCGGCCATGCGGTGATAACGGGCGAAGATGTCGGCCGGCAGGTAGCAGCCGGCCAGGTGGCCGAGGTGCAGGGGGCCGTTGGCGTAGGGCCAGGCTACGCCCACCAGGATGCGCTTGGACATCGAAGTCTCCTTGACTGCGAGATTGTCCGCGCTGTTCGGGGACCCGGGCGCTCGATCCTAGCGAGAAGAGATCCGTCGTGTCACCGGTCTCATCGAGAACCTGAACCAGGTTGAGAGCAACGCTCCTCTCCTCGGGTTTGCTCTGTCGCGCGGGACCCCGCAGGGCAGGGCAAGCCGAGCCCGGGACGAAACAAGCTGGTGTGCTGATCTGGCCAGAAGACAGCCTGACTCCGCAAGAGTTCGAACGGCTGCAATATCCCTCCTGTGACGGGGTTCCAGCGGAAGACTCGAAACACGTCCACAATCAGGCCATTTTGTGCGAGTCGCTGGCCCCCTTCCTGGAGAGTCAGGGACTCAGGGCCTTTCTGGCCGCCAACACGAGCTGAGTTTCCACCAGGGTTTGCTCCGGTGGTTCAAGCCTGGTGGAGAGCTGCTGCTGACCGGGCGAGAGCTCGCTGATCTCGAGGCACAGCGTGCCGACTCCGAGGCCCGGCGGGCGGAGAACGAGGCCCGGCGGGCGGAGAACGAGGCCCGGCGCGCGGAGAAGGAGGCCAGGCGTTCGGAGAAGGAGGCCAGGCGTTCGGAGAAGGAGGCCAGACTGCGCGAGAAGGCCGAGGCCCGCGTTCGAGACCTGGAAGCGGAGCTGCGCCGCCTGAAGGGCGAGTATGCCCCGGGGCCTGCAAGCCGTCAGCAACGTAACCCTCAACAACCTTAGCGGTACTTCGAGCGATAGCGGATCCGCCCGAAGTAAGGCGCGTGATGATCGGGGCTGACCACGAAGTCAGCCGCGAAGCGTTTGAGGTTGCCGGCAGGGTCGAAGGCGATCTCGTGGATGAGGAACTTGCCTCGGTAGTGGCTCGCCCCCCTGCCCAGGCCGCTGATGTCGACCCCGGCCGCCTCCGGGTCATCCGAGCTGGCCGAATCGTACAGACCAGGCTTGAGGTTGGAGCGCCCGGGTCCCGAAAAAGTGAGCTTCCAGGATGGCCCCGTCCGGAGGGTGACCGAGAGGGTGAGCAGAGCGGGTCCACCGGTGGCCGAGAAAGTGGCCGAGTGCTCGGTGTAGAGGTGCTCGTGGCCGAGGGCGATGGGATTGTCGGGGCGGGCGCCCAAAAGGGTGAGCTGGCTCCGGGCCGGCCCTCCGGCTCGAACGGGGGGAAAGGCAAAATGCTCCACATCGACGATCTCTTCGCGCGAGATGGTATAGCGGTCTTGCTCTTGGTACTCGGCCAGCAGCTTCATGAATTCGGGTCGCTGCCTGAGATCGATCGCGGATTGCATCAATCGCGCGGCCTCGGTCCACTCGTGGCGGTGGGCGGCCGCTCGAGCCTCAATGGACAGGGCCCAGGCCCGCTCGGACGGATAGGGCCCCAGACGGACAAAGGCCAGGCCGGCCTTTCGGGCCGAGATTCCCGCCTGGCTCCATTGACCCTTGTGGGCCTGGGTGGAGGCCAGTTTGAGCTGGCGGTGAGCCAGCATCAGAGAGGCATCTTTGCTCTGAGCCTCGACCTGGGCTCGCAGCTCTTTCAGGCGGTCGCCTGATTCGGGAAGCTTCTCGAGCTCTTTCAGGGCCAGCTCGCCCTGGTCGGTGGCCAGGTAGCTTTCCGCCAATAGCTCCCGGGCGGTCGTGTTGGTGGGCTCGATGTCGATCACCAGGCGCGCGCGCAAGATGGTTTCTTGATAGTTGCGCAACTGAGCCGCATGGCCGGCTCGCTCGAGCTGCTCGGCGATCAGCTCCTGGCGAGCCCTGGGGGCCAGCTCTTGCAGGCGGAAACGGGCTCCGCGATAGTCGCCGATGCGAACCGAGGTCTCCAGGAGAATGGCCTGGGCCTCGGGCTGCAAATCTTGGCGCAGGCCGTTCCGCAGTCCCGTCTGGGCCAGGCTGCCGGCCTGACGCCACTCGTTGCGGGCCGCCGCCTGGCGGGCCTGACGCAGACATTCGGTCGGGTCGATCTGGCTGGGAAGACTGGCCGGGGTCATGGCCAGGGGCGTCCGCGAAGGGGCAGGCGTGGCTACCACGGCCGGTTGCCCACATCCGCAGGTCAGGCAGACCAGGCCAGAGACCAGCAGGCGACGCATCTTGGGCCAGAATTCGGCGATGCTCGGCTCAGACCCCCCGGTCGACGCGATTTCGCTGACGATCGGAATATCGCTCCAGGCCCAGGTCCACCAGCCGGTTGAGCAATTGACCGTAAGAAAGACCGCTTTTTTCCCACATGCGGGCGTACATCGAGACGGGAGTGAATCCGGGCATGGTGTTCACCTCGTTGAGGAAGATGGCCCCGGTCTCGTCGAGGAAGAAGTCGACCCGCGAGAGACCGTTCAGGTCCAAGGCACGATAGGCCTCGATGGCCAGCTTCTGAATCTGGGCCGTCTGCTCGGGGGTCAAAGGAGCGGGGATCAAGGTTTCCTGCCCGCCGGTATTTAGATACTTGGCTTTGTAGTCGTAGAACTCGTGTCCGTGGGCGATCTCGCCGGGCAACGAAGCCTCGGGACGGTCGTTGCCGAGCACGCTGATCTCGATCTCGCGAGGCTTCCTGGCAGCCTCCTCGACGACCAGCTTGCGGTCATATTCGGCCGCGTGATCCAGGGCTTGCTCGAGCTCTTCGCGCGTGGTGGCCCGGTTGATGCCCACGCTGGAGCCCAGGTTGGCCGGCTTGACGAAGCAGGGAAGACCTGGTTTGGCCAGCAGGCTTTCGACCGTCTGCTGGCGGCGCAGCTCCAGGTCGGCCCGGGTGACCACCTGCCAGGCCAGCTGGGGTAGCCCCTGGGCGGCCCAGATCGCCTTCATGAGAGCCTTGTCCATGCCCACCGCCGAGCCGGCCACGCCTGCGCCCACATAAGGGATGCCGGCCATCTCGAAGAGCCCCTGGATGGTGCCGTCCTCGCCGTAGGTGCCGTGTAGCACGGGGAAAATGACATCCAGGCGGGGCAGACCCGATTCGGCCGCGCCGCCTTTCAGGCTCATCAGGGCCTGCTCGCCGCCGGGCAGCACCGCCAGAGTGCTGCCGTTGCCGTGCACGACGCCGGCCTCAAGGGCCGCCCGGGCGCCCGCCGGGGGCAGCCACTTGCCCTCGCGGGTGATGGCCAGGGGCACCACCTCGTAACGTTCGGGGTCGAGCCCATTGATGACCGAGCGTGCCGAAAGCACCGACACCTCGTGCTCGCCCGAGCGACCGCCAAAGACCACGCCGATTCGTATCTTGCTCATAGAGAACAGGTTCGCTGCTGGCTTGAATTTCCTTCAGAACTGATGTTCGAGCCGGCACTTGACGGGCCCGGTCCGGGGACAGACACCTGCAAACACCCCTGCCCGAGGACGGATCATGAGCCGCCTCCGAGCCCGATCACGACGAACGCGCGTTCCGGGCTCCTGCCCGAGGACGGATCATGATCCGCCTCCGAGCCCGATCACGACGAACGCGCATTCGTGCCCGGCCCGCGAGCCCAACTCGGTTAGGAGAATGTAACAACTTCGTTTCTAATCTGTTACAATGATGGAATTACAAGTTCATAAAATCGTGGTAAGCTGTTACCATGGCTACCAATCCTGCTGATGCCAGTTTGCTGGCTCTTACCGCTGCCTCACGGCCTCCTGTCACAGTCGGGTCCATGCTCGGCTCTCCCTTCCCCGGCGTGGGGGCTGGCTTCGTCCCGGGTCCCGCCCTTGGTACTCCGCAAGGGAATGTCGAGGGGATGATGCTGGGAATGCTGGGCGAGTCCTCGTTCAGCCAGGGAATGATGATGAACTATGTGGCCGACATGTTCATGTCCTATGAGCAACTGCGCACGCAGTGGGCTGCGATGCTCGGACAGTTGACCAAAGGAGCCCTCGCAGCCACGAAGGCCTGAAGCTCCTCTGAATTTTGCAGGACCGGCCCTCTTCGCCGGATGTTGTCGGCAAGGTCTCGGGGGCTGATCATTGCGAGATGCTCACGAGTCTGACGCTCCTGTGAGCCTGGCGGCGCACCGGGTGGCGTTCTGGTAACATCCGTTTAACAGGTTTACTTTCGGGCAAACTCTCGGCAAAGGCCCGGACAAACCTCAGGCTTAGTATCAAGGGAGCAAAACCAAGGAGGCACTCCCCGTGATGATGATGCGCTGGCTCGTTCTGCTCACTCTGTTGGTGATTGCCGGTTGGTGGTTGACGCTTCCCTCGCCGGGCGGAGTGCGCCAGGAAGTGGAGCGAGCGCTGGACGCGCACCTGGGCAGCCGGGGCTATTCCCTGTCATTGGCCGTGACCGTGGACTGCTCCGCGCTGGAGCGCACGACCACCGACGTGGGCGGAGCCGAGCCTTCCGTGGTGGTGGGCTCTCAGGTTGCCAGTGAGCAGCGCCAGCCGGGCAACTACGACAACCAGAAACAGTCCCTCAAGTATGAGCACGATCAGCTTTTTGAGCGCCAGGTCTGGAAGGAGCCCCGGGTCACTCGGATCGATTGTGCCGTGGTGGTCTACAGCCCGCTCGACCCGCAGGCCAGAGTCGAGGTGGAAGAGCTGGTCACGGCGGCCGCCGGCCTGCAGATCGAGCGCGGGGATCGGGTGGTGGTGGTCAGCAGCCGGCAGCGTCCGGGATTCGACTGGGCCGGGCCGGCCTGGATGGCTGTGGTGGGGGTTCTGGTGACGGCTCTCAGCGGTAGAGCCGGGTCTCTCGCTCGTCGCTGAGTCGCAAACGGGCGGGCAGGTCGGATGGTTGCAGCGGAAAGTAGATCACCATGCGTGCCTGGCGCCCGGCAGGGAGGTCGAAACTTCCAAAGGTGCGCACCAGCCCCAGACCCTGGTCCACCCCGGCGTCGGTGGGCGGGCGCACCAGCTCGCCTCCGGCGCTGACCAGCGTCAGGAAGTCCTGCCAGTAGACTCGCTGGCTCTCATGGGCGGGATTGCGCACCGTGAGGTGGGCCAGCAGGTTCTTGCGATCCGGGGTGACCTCGACGCTCTCGAGCCGGACGACCAGCACCGGGTCGGGGAGCATGACCGGAGTCTTGACCGGCTCCTGCGCTTGAAGGCCCCCCAGGAGGAGGAGCAGCAGCAGCCACCTCAGTGGCTGTGACCGTGGCCCTTCTTCTCGGGATGGCGTTTCTGCTCGGCGTAGAGAGCAATCAACTCGGCCGACTCGACCAGTCCGCCCACGAGCATGGCCGAGACGTTCATGTCGGAGTTGATGAAGCCGCGCAGCCCCTCCTTGAGGAACTGACCAGGGAAGGCCCCGATGTTGTTGGCCAGCTCGTCGTTGAGCTTCTCCTCGGGCACGCCCATTTTGCGCAGGCCCTCGTTGGCCAGTCGGCCGCTGTCGTGACCCAGGTTGCGGAAGCCCTGCGAAAAGCGCGGTCCGAACACGGGGCCCAGACCGCCCGCCAGCGCGCTCAGGCCGACCGTCAGGGCCATTCCGGCGGGGGCCTGGCCCAGCGCCGCCAGGGCCCCGCCCAGGGCCGCTCCCGTAGCCGCTCCCGCGGCCACCTTCTTCCAGGTGGGCTCGTCTTGCAGGCAGGCTCCCACGCCCGAGCCGATGGCTCCGGCCAGCTTGGAGGTGCCCGGTAGGAACAGGCCGTTGATCAAAGTGGCGTTTCCGGAGGCGTCGCGCACGCTGGCAGCTTTGTCGCCCCGGAAGGAGTGCAGCCCGCCCAGCAGGCAGCCGCCCACGACCTGAGCCACGCCCACCGGTCCGGTCAGGCTGCCCAGCCCGGCCGCCGCGGCCGCTCCGAAGGCGGCGCCGGCCGCCAGCGCCAGGGCGCGCGAGCCAGTCTTGCGCGAAACGAAAGTGGAGGCCAGAGAAGCTCCCGAGGCCACGATGACGCCCTCCAGCCCCATGAAGGCGAAGCCGGCCGGGATGGAGTGGAACATGGGCTGGATGTAACTGTTCTCCTCCAGGTCGCCGCTGGTGCTGGAACGAGGCTGGGTGTAGCGATCCAGCCAACCGATCGGGCCGGGCAGGCTGGAGGTCGGCTCCTTCTCTGGCTCGCCGAGGTGGGGGCGCAAGGCGAAGGCCGGGACTGTAAGTGCGGCGGTGACATTCATGGCCTGTGCAAGTTGCCACCCGAAGCTTAAAAAAACCTGAAAGGCAGTTTCTGAGTGGTCGTCGTATGATCCATCAATGGTCTTTCGTTACCGCGTCCTGGACGCAGCCAGCAAGAGTAAGGACGGTTTCATCGAGGCTGAATCCGAAGATTTGGCCCGGCGCGGTCTCGAGTTGCAAGGTTACTTTGTAACCGAGCTGGGAGAGGCCGATTCGGGCACCCTGGAAGAGCTGGCTCGTCAGAAGGCTGCCGAGGAGCGATCTCGGAGACTGGAGGAGCTGGCCGCGCAGCCCCGCAAGCGCGGCTCACCGGTGCCGCTGCTCGTCTTTTTGACCTTCCTGGCCATCGGGGGCTGGTTCGGGTATGAGAAGTGGGGGACACCGGTGCGCCTGCCCGATCCCAACGTGCCGACTCCCACCGAAGCGCGCCAGTACAAAGTGGTTGTCAGTGGCCGGGTGGACAAGCCGGTGGACCGCTTCACCAATGTGGCCTTCAGCTTTCCCGAGGTGCCCGTTCAGTTCGAGCAGCGCCTGCTCGACTTTGGCCAGGACGGCAAGTTTCGGACCGAGCTAACCTTCTTCAGCTACAAGGAGCCCACCAAAATGGTTCTGAAGGTGACCCGGGGAGACTATGACGAGCGTCAGCTCGAGCAGCCTCTTGAGGGGAGCCCTCTCTCGGCCACGTTTCCTCCCGTCACGTTGGATAAGATCCGGAAGTAGCCGGCTGGATAAGGGCTCTCAGGGCCTCGTGGGTGACCGGCTTCTCCAGCACCGGGAGCCCCAGCGTGGACCAGCCAGCCGGCTCGTGAAAGGCGGCCGGGAAGAGGGACAACAGCGCCAGACCCGCCTCGGGGCGAAGCTCGCGGCAGGCCTGCAGGGGGCCTGCAATCTCCCCGTCGAGCGTGAAGAGATCGGCCAGCACCCAGTCGAGCGACTGCTTTGAACGCAGCACACGCAGGGCCTCACGCCGGGTGCGGGCTTCCAGCACCAGCACGCCCAGGTCGTCGAGCACGTTGCGCAGCACCTGGCGCTCGAGCCCATGCCGGTCAAGCAGCAGCACGGTGGCCGGTAGCTCCAGGCGCTCGACCGGCCTGGCCGGACAGGGCAGGAAGATGCGGAAGGCCGTTCCCAGCCCCTGGCGGGTCGCCAGTCCTAACTCTCCACCCATGGCTCTTGTGAGCGAGTAGACAGTGCTGAGTCCCAGGCCTGTGCCCTTGGATTTGGTGGTGAAAAATGGCTCGTAGAGGTGGGGGATAATCTCGGGTGGGATGCCGCCCCCGGTGTCCCAGACCGTGATGACGGCGTAGCTCCCGGCGGGCAGGGACAGGCCACGGCCCACGTAGTCGGAGGGCAGCTCGATCTGACCCGCCTCCACTCCCAGGTGGCCCCGGCCCTCCAGCGCGTCCACGGCGTTGACCACCAGGTTCATCACCACCTGCTCGAGCCGGGTGGGGTGCACCTCTACCTCCAGCTTCTCGGAGCCCCCTTTCCAGTGAAGCTGGATGTCGCGGCTGAGCAGAGGGGTGATGAGCATCTTCATGCTGGGCAACCAGCGGGTGAGGTCGAGCTGTTGGGGGGCTTCGCCGCGCTGGTCGCGGGCGAACTGCAGGAGCTGGTTGACCAGGCTGGAGGCCTTCTGCCCGGCCACGGCGATCTCTTCCACGTTGGAGCGCATGCGCTGGTCCTCGGTCAGCTTGAGCAAGATCTGGCAGTTGTTCAAGATGACGGTGATCAGGTTGCGGAAGTCGTGGGTCATCCCGGCCGAGACGCGGCCGATGGCCTCCATCTTTTGGGCCTGAAAGAACTGCTGCTGGCTCTGATGCAGGCTGCGCTCGCTCTTGAGCCGCTCCACGTTGTAACGGATGGCGCGATAGAGCTGGCCCTGCTCAAGCTCGTTTCGGCACAGATGGTCATGGGCGCCATGACGCAGTGAGGCCAGCCCCAACTGGTGATCCTGGGCCTCGGTGAGGACGATGAGGGAGGACCAGGGTGTTCGGCGCTTGAGATCGCTCAGCGAGCCCAGTCCCTCAGGGGTGGCCTCCAGGTCGATCAGGAGGGCGTCGAAGGGCTCTTCCTTGAGGTAGTCGATGGCGTGCTCCCAGTCGTGGGTGGTGACCAGGTCGCACACGATCACCCCGCCCAGGGCCTGTTCGACGGCCTCTTGCAGGGGGACGCTCCGACTCAGGAGCAGCAGGCTGAGGGGGATGGAATACACCGGGCTGGGAAGTTCGCGGTTGCGGGGGCCTCAGTCCTGTTGGAGCAGCAGGCGGTCGGGTTTCTGGCCACGAATGATGCTCCGATGACGAGTGATCTGGGGCGCGTGGTGACCGGGCTGAATCTGGCCCGAATCGCGGTGCTGGTGAGCTTGCTGCTGGCAGCGCTCGCATTTCGCCTGGAGGCTAGCTCCACCTGGTGGTTACCGGTCATGGCCCCGGGTGTCTTGCTCTGGCTGGCAGCTCAGGTCTTGTTCCTCTTCAGCCCCGCCGGTCGCGGTTGGGCCCTGGCGTCGTTGGCCTGCTCGGCCCTTTTCACGCTGGGAGTCACGCTTGATTTCCAGGCCCCTGGAGCAGCGGCCCTGCTCGCTCCGCTCTCCATCGTCCTTACCCTCTTGTTTGCCATGCGGGTAGCCTCCTATGTGGGCCAGCCCAGGCTGGCCAGGAGTGGCGGGCTGCTCATCCTGGTGCCCCTCGGCTTGTTTGTCATGGCTCTGAACAGTCCGATGCTCGGTCTGGGCCTCTTGCTGGTCGTCGTCTTCTGGCTGGCCTTTTTCTCGAGCGTGCTGGGGCAGGTGGCCCGGGCGGTCGAGGTCTACCTGGCGAGTCAGAATACCTCCGGCAGAGCCGGAGGCTTGAACGTGTGAACCGCTCAAAGCGGTTTGAATTGGTGCCGCTCACGAGCGGCTTTGTGAGCCACCTAAAGGTGGCGCTTGGTCACTGGCCCTTCTGCCAGAGATGCAGTTGATCCACTCGCTTGTCCTCGGCCTCCTGGTTCTGGATGTACTGGCGAATCGTCGCCTCATCCCGTCCGACCGTGGAAACGTAGTATCCTCGAGCCCAGAAGCTCTCGCCCGTGAAGTTCCTCCGCTTCCCAACGAACGTCCGCGCGATATGAATCGCGCTCTTGCCCTTGATGAAACCTACCACCGAGGGGACAGCATGCTTCGGCGGAATCGAGATCAGCATATGGACATGGTCTGGCAGCAGGTGGCCTTCCTCGATGCGGCTTTCCCTCTGCTCCGCCAGATCACGGAATACCGATCCGAGATTCCTGCGCAGTTCCACGAAGAGTGCCTTTCGCCGATACTTCGGGATGAACACAACGTGGTACTTGCACTCCCACCTCGTGTGGTTTAGACTTGCAGCGTCAGTAATGACAAACTCCCTTCTCCGAACTTTAAGCGGTTCACAGAAGGGAGTCTTTGCGTACGCTCCCGGAAAAGTCAAACTTTGGGAGTCTCCCCGGCAGAGCCGGGGGTTTACCATTAGTAATTAGGTTCTCAGCCCGACCCCTCGTCTCAGAAGCTCGAGATTGAGCAGGTAAAGCCCAACGGTCAGCCCTCCGAGCAACACCAGACCCACCGTGACGCTGGCGTCGGAGACGCCCAGAAAGCCATAACGGAAGCCATCCACCATGTAGAAGATGGGGTTGAGCAGGCTGAGCTGCTGCCAGGGCTGCGGAAGCAGCTTGATGGAGTAGAACACGCCCGCGAAGTAGGTCAGCGGCGTGAGCACGAAGGTGGGGATGATGCTCACGTCATCGAATTTCTTGGCGTAGATGGCGTTGGTGAAGCCCATCAGACTGAACACCAGCGAGGTCAGGAAGATGAAGACCACCACCAGGGCCGGATGCTGCACCGGCATGCGGGTGAAGAAGAGGGCGATGCCCAGCACGATGATCCCTACCAGAAGGCCCCGAATGACCCCGCCGGCGGCGTAGCCGGCAATGATCAGCCAGTTGGGGATGGGGGAGATCAGGATCTCCTCCACCGAGCGCATGAACTTGGCCGAGAAGAACGAGCCCACCACGTTGCTGAAGCTGTTGGTGATGGTGGCCATCATGATCAGGCCAGGGGTAATGAACTCCACGTAGCTGAACTGGCCGAAGGCCTGGATGCGGTTGCCCAGAAAGCCCCCGAAAACCACGAAGTAGATGGCCATGGTGACGGCCGGCGGCAGCAATGTCTGGCTCCAGATGCGCAGCACACGCAGCGACTCGCGCCGGGCGATGGTCATGAAGGCGTTGTACTGCTGAGCCGGGGTCACTTCTTGCCCACCAGGCTGAGGAAGAGCTCCTCCAGGCGGTTGCTGCGGGGACGCATGCTGCTCACTTCGATGCCTCGCTCGCTCAGGGCGGAGAAGACCTCGTTGAGGCGTTGCTCGCGGGCCACGTCCACCTCCAGTGTGTGCGGATTTTGCAGACGTACGCTGAAGCCGTTCAGCTCGGGGGCTTCGGTCAGCTCGCCGGGCAGATCGAGGTAGAAGGTTTGCAGGTTCATCTGGGCGAGCAACTCTCGCACGCTGCACTTCTGCAAGACCTCGCCTTTGTCAATGATGGCCAGGTTCTGGCAGAGATTTTCGGCTTCCTCGAGGTAGTGGGTGGTCAGGATGATGGTGGTGCCGGAGCGGTTTAACTCGGTGAGGTAAGTCCACATCGAGCGGCGCAGCTCGATGTCGAGCCCGGCGGTGGGCTCGTCCAGGATGAGGAGGCGGGGATTGTTGACCAGCGCCCGGGCCAGCATCAGGCGGCGTTTCATGCCCCCCGAGAGGTTGCGCACCGGCTCCTTGCGCTTGTCCCACAGCTCCAGCGCCTTGAGATGGCGCTCGGTGCGCACCCTCGCCTCGCTCACCCCCACCCCGTAGAACCCGGCCTGAAAGAGCACCGTATTGAAGACGGTTTCGAAGATGTTGAAATTGAATTCTTGAGGAACCACGCCCAGCTGCGCCTTCAGCAGTCCGAGCTGGGAGTCCAGGTCGTAACCGTAGGCCTCCACCTTCCCCGAGGTCTTGGTGACCAGGTTGGTGAGAATGCCGATCAGGGTGGACTTGCCCGCCCCGTTCGGCCCGAGCAGGGCGAAGAAATCGCCCTCGGCCACCTCCAGGTCGATGCCCCTGAGGGCTTCCAGGCCGTTGGGGTAGACCTTGCGCAGCTTCTGGACTTGAAGGGCGAGCACTAGGCTTCGGCGGGGGTGAGGGTCTTGAGCGAGAGGGCGTGGACGGGTCCTTGCATCTCCTCGGCCAGCACCTGGTAGACCAGCTTCTGGCGTTCGATGCGGCTCTTGCCTTCGAAATCGGGCGAGACCAGGCGGAGGTTGAAGTGGGATTCACCCGTCCCGGGTGAGGATGCATGCCCGGCGTGGTGGTGCGAGACGTTGTCGAGCACCAGCTCGTGCACGTTCAGGGCGGCGCGGAGCTTCTCTTCGATCTTCTGAGCCACGGTCATCGCCTGACCATTCTCGCGCCGGGGCGGGGCTCCTTTCCGCCTGGCAGGTTGGGGGCGGTGATGTCGCGGAGCTCGAGACGCCGAAGTTTGCGTCGTACCGCCCCCATTCCAGCGTATATCCCGGAAGCAGCCCGGTACCGGGGAGTTTCCCGGTACCACCGCACGGTTCGGCCGGGGCGGTCACGGGGCGCGTCCAGGAGGTGTCACTCCGCGGAGGATGCGCTACCGAATGTCCACCACGCGGTTGCCTCTGCGGACCTGAACGGCTCGCCCGTTCCGGTAAAGGATGTTGTTGTGCCAGCCGTTCTGAGGGCACGCGGCACCGTAGCCGTTGTTCACGGGGTTGGCATAGCCCTGGTTGTGGTACGGGGAGTATCCGTTGTTGACAGGGTTAGCGTATCCCTGGTTGTTGTACGGGTAGTATCCGTTCAGATGCTCTATCTGCGCAACTTGCCGGGAGCAAACTCAGAGGTGGCGCCCTACAGCAACCCACGCGAAGGCGTGACCGTTACGATGCTTTCCGCCAACTATCAAGAGAGCAAGCTCTATCGAGATATCTTCACGGATGGGGAGGGCCTGACCTTTCAGATCCCCTATAACAGCACCAACTACCGCGATTGAGCCGGGCCCAGGAAATCTGAGGCGAGGCCAGAATTCCTGGCGATGCGTCCTGGTAGCATCCTCACTCTGTGGTGTCTCCTGCTCAGCCTGGCCACGGCCGATTCGGCCTTTGGAGGCAAGCTCAAGCTCGATCTTCCGAACGGCTTTCGGGCCATGACAGCCTCCGAGATCGGTCAGAAATTCCCTACCACCAACCCACCCAGGTGGCCTACACCAACCCGTCCATGAGCTGCACCGTAGCCCTGACCCATTCGGCCTCGAAGCTCGAGCCGGCCAAGCTTCCCGAGTTCAAGAGCTTCTTGGAGAGCAATCTGAGGCAGCGGCCTGACCTGGAATGGGAGTCCAGCGAGCTGGTGACCATCGGCGGCAAAGAGTGGCTGCGTTTCGTCTTCGTCAGCGCGGCCGTGGACCAGAAGATCCGCAACGAGATGCTGGGCACCTCGTTTCAGGGTCGCGCCCTGCTCGTCAATCTCAACTGCACCGTGAAGGACTATCCGAGCTACAAGGCTCGCCTGGACAAGCTGCGCGAGTCGTTTCGCATCTGAAAGCTCGACCAGAGCATCAGTCCTCAGTCCGAGTTTTCTTGCGCTCGGAGAAGTTGGCCAGCGTCTCGCTCTGGCCGGCACGCTTGTTGGCCACCCGGGCCAGCACGAACAGAAAGTCGCTCAGGCGGTTGAGATAGATCAGCGCCTGGGGATTGGTCTGCTCTGAGCGCGAGAGGGCCACCACCGTTCGCTCAGCCCGGCGGGCCACGGTGCGGGCCACGTGCAGGGCGGCTCCCCCCGGGCCGCCGCCGGGCAGGATGAACTCCTCGAGCGGGGGCAACTCGTCCATCAGGCCTTCCATGACCTGCTCGAGCTCGCTAACGTGCTCGGGGGTCACCCGGGGCACTTTCACCTCCGCGGGAGAGTTGACATCGGCTCCGACAGTGAAGAGCCGGTTCTGGATGGGGAAGAGGATCCCCCGCAGGTCGTCGTCCCGGAGCCAGGCTACAGCCAGGCCCAGGCACGAGTTGAGCTCATCCACGTCTCCGCAAGCAGCGATGCGCAGAGAATCCTTGCTGACGCGGGTGCCTCCGATGAGGGCGGTCTGGCCCTGGTCTCCGGTCTTGGTGACGACGCGGTTGATTCTCATTCGATTCTCCTGGCGAGACCGAGCGGTTCGGTCAACGCGTTGTGGTATACTGGGCCGGGCCTTTCTTGCCCTCGAGCCGATGTCCTGGAAGCTGATTCAAAATGCCGAGCGCCGCCTGGCGCGTGAGACAGCCCTGGTCCGCCCCTGTGCTGGCGGTGACGTGCGGGTGGCGCTGGGTTACCCGAACACGTACTTCGTGGGCATGTCCAACCTGGGGCTGCAGGTCGTTTACGGCTTTCTCAACCGCATTCCGGGTGTGTCCTGCGAGCGTTTCTTCCTGCCCGATCCCGATGAGCTGGCCGAGTACGAGCAGTGCGGGCGGCGGTTGTTCACACTGGAGAGCCAGCGGCCGGTGGGGGAGTTTGACCTGGTGGGCTTTACCATGGCTTACGAGCCCGACTACCTCAATTTTCTGCGCATGCTGGAGCTGGCCGGGCTTCAGCTGAAGAGCTGTGATCGCGGTCAGGACCACCCCCTGGTGCTGGTAGGAGGGGCCCTCACCCTGCTCAACCCCGAGCCCATCGCCGATTTCGTGGACGTGTTCTGCGTGGGCGAGGCCGAGGGCCGGGTGGAGGAGCTGGTCGAGTGCATGCGCCAGACCCGCGGTGAGCCCCGCCGCCAGCAACTGGAGGCCATCGCCGCCATCCCCGGGTTCTACGTCCCCTCGCTCTATCGCCCGATCTACGAGGACGGGCGCTTCGCGGGCTTCGACCCGCCCGCGGCTATCGCCAAGACCTATCTCTCGGCCGAGGAGTTCGCCTGCCAGGAGACCCATTCGCTGGTGCTGACCGAAGACACTGAGTTCGCCCGCTCGCTGCTGCTGGAGGTTTCCCGCGGCTGTCCTTACGTGTGCCGCTTCTGCACCGTGGGCTTCTCCTACCCCAAGGTGCGCTGGAAGCCGCTCGACCGCATCTGGGAGGCGGTCGAGAGGGCGCGGGCGGGTGGGCTCGACTTCCAGCGCGTGGGTCTGGTCTCGGCCACCGTTGGCAACCACCCCGACATCGCCTCGCTTTGCGAGCGCCTGCGTCGCAACCGCATTCCTGTATCGTTCTCCTCGTTGCGGGCTGACCAGCTCCCCGACGAGCTCCTGACGGCCATGGTCGAGGGGGGCACGCGCAGCCTGACGCTGGCTCCCGAGACCGGCTCGGAGGATCTGCGCAAGGCGATCAACAAACGCTTCACCGATGAGCAATACTACGATGCCGCCCGGCGCGCCTTCCGGGCCGGGATCAAGAAAATCAAGATGTACTCGATGGTGGGGCTGCCTCACGAGCGCGACGAGGACATCGACGCCCTGGTGGAGCTGGTCAAGAAGACTCGGGCCCTGCAGAAGGACGCCGTGGTCACGCTGGGGCTGGGACTCTTCGTTCCCAAGCCGCTCACCCCGTTCCAGTGGACCTCAATGGCCGACACGAAGCTGGCCGAGGATCGCATGAAGCGGGTTCAGAAAGCGCTGGCCCGGGTGGGGGGCGTGCGGGTTAACTCCGAGTCGCCCAGGGTTGCCCTGATCGAGGGCCTGCTCGCTCGCGGCGACCGCCGTCTGGGGGCGGTCTTGCTGGAGGTCTACCGCCAACCAGGCTATCGCAGCTGGATGAAAGCCCTGGACAAGTGCGCTCTCAGCCTGGATGAGCTGGTCTATCGCCAGCGCGATTCGAGCGAGCCGCAGCCCTGGGACCACCTGGGGGCCAGCTGGTCGCCCGAGCGGCTGGTGCGCGACCTGGCGCGCTCGGTTCGGCCATGAGCTACCAGCTGCGCCAGCACGGCCCGCACGGGGTCACCACGGTGGTTTTTCCTCACCTCCAGGTGCCTCATGGCTTTTCGACCCGACTGGGTGGGGTCAGCCAGGGTAGCTTCTCGGCCCTCAACCTGGGCTGGCTGACCACCGACGAGCGCGAGGCGGTGTCCGAGAACCAGGCCCGCTTCGATGAGCACGTTGGCTTTGCGGCCCCGCCCACCCTGCGCATGGAGCACGGGGTCGAGGTGGCCGTGGTGGAGCGCCCGCTCGAGGAGCGGATGGTGGGGGATGCCTGCACCACGGACAATCCCGCTGTGGGACTCAGCCTGACGACGGCTGATTGCGTGCCTATCTTGTATCACGACCCCGCGAACCGGGCCGTGGCTCTGGCTCACGCCGGCTGGCGCGGCACTGTGGCCGGCGTGGCCCTGACCACGCTCCAGACCATGCAAAAACACTATAGAACGCGCCCCGAAGAGGTCAAAGTGGCCATCGCGCCAGCCATCGGGCCGTGTTGTTTCGAGGTGGACGCCGACGTGGCGGGACCTTTCGAGCGTCGTTTCCCGGGGGAGGATTTGGTTGTGAGCGCGGGAACAAAGTGGCGGATCAACCTGTGGCGGGCGAACTGGCTCTTGCTGGTGCGCTCGGGAGTGCGGCCGGACAACATCGTGGTGGGCGATCTGTGCACCGCCTGTCGTCAGGATCTATTTTTTTCCTATCGTCGCGACCGGGGGCACACCGGTCGCATGGTGGCTGCCATCCTTCCCGGCTAGCAGGAATCTGGTCGGTCTCATGTTGAATGGGTTTCATCGGGAGCGGGCAGCACAGGCATTCACGAGGCTCGCTCGGGCGCCGTTTCGACGGCCAGTTGCGGAGAGAGGACGGTCAAATGGCCAAAGAACGCATCCTCGTCGTGGATGACGAGCGCAACATCGTGGAATTGATCAAGTACAACCTCGAGAAAGAGGGCTACGAGGTCATCTGCGCCTATGACGGCATCGAGGCGGTCAACATTGCCAAGCAGGACCGTCCCGACCTCATCATCCTCGACATCATGCTGCCCGGCCAGGGGGGGCTCGAGGTGACCCGTATCCTGCGCCGCGAGATGAAGACCCCGATCATCATGGCCACTGCCAAGGGCGAAGAGATCGACAAGATCCTCGGCCTTGAGCTGGGCGCCGACGACTACGTGCCCAAGCCCTTCTCACCGCGCGAGCTGGTGGCCCGCGTGAAAGCCGTGCTCCGGCGCACCTCGGGCAAGGCCGAGGAGAAGGACGAGCTCAGCTTCGACAATCTGTCCATCAACCTGGTCAAGCACGAAGTGCGTAAGAACGGCAAGGAAGTCGAGCTCAAGCCCAAGGAGTTCGACCTGCTCAAGCTGATGGCCACGAACCCGGGCAAGGTCTTCACCCGCGACTTCTTGCTCGAGCAGTTGTGGGGCTATGATTATCTCGGCGATACCCGAACCGTGGACGTGCACATGCGCCGCCTGCGCCAGAAGATCGAGGACGAGCCCTCCTCGCCCAAGCTGCTCAAGACGGTGCACGGCATCGGTTACAAGTTCCAGTTCGAGGAGTCCGAGTAGCCGCTAAGCCCCGATGGCCAAGCGCGTCGGAGGCCAGCTTGTCGACGCCCTGATCGAGGGTCTGTCCGACCCTGCCCTGGGCGTGGATAAGTCGAGTCGCATCCGGTTTCTCAACCCCAGGGCGGCCGAGCTCTTCGGGGTTGACGCACGCAAGGCGATCGACAAGAAGCTGTGGGACGTGCTGCCCATCGACGATTTCACCCGGGCCCTCTCGACCCTGGTCAACGAGAGCGATCCCGTTCCCAAGGAGCAGATGGTTGTCTTCCCCGGTGACCGGCTCTTCGTGGCTCAGTTGCTGCCGGTCTACTCCGAAGGACGCAATACCGGCGTGGTGGCCACCCTCAAGGACATGGCCGGGATGCAGAAGATCGAAAAGAGCATCGAGCAGTTCGTCACCGACGTGACCCGCCAGCTCAAGGTGCCGCTCACCGCCATCAAAGGTTTCGTCGAGACCTTGCTTGAGGGGGCCTACCAGAACGCCGAGATCACTCGGCGCTTCCTGCAGGTCATCAACGAGGAGACCAACCGGCTCACCCGCCTGGTGCTCTCGCTGGAAGGGGCCGCTCAGCCCGATCAGACCCCCCGTCTCAACCTGCGCCCGGTGCAACTGGTTTCACTGGTGGAAGGCTCTCTATCCCTGTTCCAGGACACAGCCCAGGAGAAGAACATCCGCCTGGTCAACGAGGTGAGCGGCGATCTTCCGCTCCTCGAGCTGGATCAAGAGCAGATGCGCCGCGTGCTCGACAACCTGATCGACAACGCCTTGAAGTTCACCGGCCTGGTGGGCGAGGGTACGGTCACGGTCACGGCCACGGCAGAGAACGGTGAGGTGCTGGTCAGCGTGACCGACTCGGGCATCGGCATCGAGCCCGCAGAGCATCCCCGCATCTTCGACGCCTTCTACCGGGTCGAGCACGGCCCCGCCTCGGAGCTGGGGGGCACAGGCCTGGGCCTCTCGGTGGCCCGCTCGGTGGTAGAGGCCCATGGCGGACGCATCGGTGTGGAGAGCGAGCCGGGCCGGGGGGCCAGTTTCTGGTTCCGCTTAAAGGCTCTGGGCTGACCTCGCTGATAGCCCGGCCTGGCTGGCTCCGAGTGGGCAAGCGCCGCAAAGCCTTCCGCAGGCAAAGATCAAGGCGCCGGGGCACGGGTTTCAGGCGAGGTAGACGAGGCGCAGCCAGTCCAGAGCTGATTGCGAAGCCCGGGCCGCCACCAGCTCGCGGTTGCCGAGCAGGCTCACCGTTCGCGTCTCCACGCCGTTGGGCCCGGCCAGGCCCAGGAAGACCTCCTGGCCATTGACGCTGGTGCTTACGGCCAGCTCAGAGCCAAAGCGCGAGCGGGCCTCGTCGGCCATCGTGGCGGCCTGTTCCAGGCTGGCCGGGCAGGGGGCCACCAGTCCGCCGGCATAGACCAGCGGACCTTCCTCCAGGGCCATCATCCGGTCAGCGATGCGTGCCCCCCCGGTGCTCTCGAAGCTGGCCAGCCGAACTCCACGAGCCTTCAGCTGGCGGGCCAGCACCTGGGGTAGACTCTCGCCCAGCGAGGAATAGACGCGCTTTCCCAGCTTCTCGGCCATGGGCTCGGCCAGTCCGGCCAGCAAAGTTTCTGCCTGCTCGCGGCTGGAAGCCCGGGCGGTCAGGTGGATTTCGATGTCATACTCGGTAAACAGGATGGTGGTGCTGGGGTTGTCCAGATGGCGGTAGAAGGGCGCTATGCGCTCGTCCAGAGCCGATTCGCCCAGGCCGTTCACCTTCAGCACCCGCCGCACCAGCACCTCACCCGAGCTACCGAGCAGTGGCCGCACGTGCTCGCTGAACATCGGCTTGAGCTCCCGGGGCGGACCCGGCAGCACCACCAGTCGCTTGCCGCCCAGCTCCAGGATGAAGCCCGGGGCGGTGCCGCTCGGGTTGGGCAGGATGCTTGCCCCGCGCGGAAGCCAGGCCTGGCGCTCGTTGTTGGTGGGCATCTCGTAACCGCGGGCGGCGAAGCGGGCCCGCAGATTCTCGAGCACGTCCGGCCAGAGCTCCAGCTCCACCCCGGCCACAGTCGCCACCGCATCGCGGGTGAGGTCGTCCAGGGTGGGCCCCAGCCCGCCCGTGGTCATCACCAGCTCGCAGCGCTCCAGGGCACTCTGCAGCACGCCAGCCAGCAGATCGAGCTGATCCCCGGCCACCGACTTGGCCTGCACCTCAAGCCCCAGCTCATTGAGCTGCTCGGTCAGCCAGAGCGAGTTGGTGTCGGTGCGGAAAGGGGTGAGCAGCTCGCTGCCCACGGCTACGATTTCGGCTCGGCGCATGCATTCCCAACAGTCGGTTATCCGTCGCGCGGCCCGTGGGAGCGGCTCGCCGGCCACGGTCCACGCGACGAAGTTTAGAGGAACCTGCGCCAGCGTGTCAAACTCTCGGAAATATTTTCAATTTTGGGGGGAATCCCATGCACGACTTTCCAGCCAGGACAAGAGCAGTCGACCGCGCTCCAGCCACGAAAGGAACCCTCGACAGGCTCTTGACCCTGGTCGTGCTCCTTGCCTTGCTCGCCGTGGCCTGGGCCGCGGGCGACAAAGAGCCCGGCCTGGAGGTGCTGCGATTTGAGTGGTCAGGCGAGCAGGCTCGCCTGACCGTAAAGAACACCGGATCGGCTCCCGCCGCCGGAGCGCGCGTGCGCATCACCTCGGGCAGCCAGCTACTGGGCGTGCTGGAGAGCCGCACCACGCTGACGCCCGGGGCCGAGGGTCACCTGGAGGGAGCGCTCAATGCTCCCGCGCCCGGATCGGGCAACGTCACCCTGCGAGCCACCAGCAACCTGGCGACCGGGAAGATCTACGCCTTTCAAAGCGGCGAGATGAGCGGCCAGCTCTCCATCGAGGAGATGCTGCGCGGTCGGCTGGGCGTGGAGGCGCTGGAAGTGCCCACCAAAGAGGTCTACGCCGGCGAGAAGGTGGAGGTCTTGGTGCGAGTGGCCAACCTGGGCGAGGGCGCGGTGGGCGGAGCCAGCGTGGTCCTGCTCGAGGAGGGTAAAGAGGTCGCCCGCCAGCGCCTGCTTCGCCGTCTTGGCTCCGGCTCGAAGGAGAATGTGGCTTTCGACTGGATTCCGAAGCAGGCTGGCACCCTGGCCCTGAGCGCCGCACTCGACCCGGCCTCAGCTGAGCCGGCACCCACCGTAGCCGTCAAGGTCGAGCCGGCCCGTCAGGCCGAGCTGGCCGTCGAGAGCGTCAGCTTCGACGCCCCGCCGCGCGAGAATGCCGCCTGCCTGGTGACGGTGCGGGTCGTCAACCGGGGCAATGCGGCCACCTTCGCTATTCCGGTCGAGCTGAGGGTGGGCAGCACGGTGGTGGCCCGCAAGACCGAGCGCGGCCGCTTCGAAGCTGGCTCCATCGTGGACGTTCCCGTGCGCTGGGTGCCCAGAGGTGGCGGCAGCATGAGCCTGGTGGCGGCGCTGGCCAGCGGCCATGGGACGACCGTCAAGGTGGACGTGCTGGGCAGGCCGGGGGTCAACCTCAAGGTGGTGCGGGTGGAGGTGCCCGGCAAGGTGCTGGCCGGCCGTCCCACTCAACTTGTGGCCTGTGTGGTCAACACGGGCGAGATCCCGGCCTTCTCCTGCACCGTCACCCTCAAGGAGGGCGGCATGCCGGTAGCCAGCGCCCGGGCCGACGAGTCGCTCGAGCCGGGCCACGAGGTCAAGGTTCTCCTGAGCTGGACGCCGGGCCGTCCCGGGCCGAGCAGGTTGGTGGCCGAGGTGGAGAGCGGCGGACCCGGTCTTGAGTCCACCACCGAGGACAATCGCACCGAAGTGCAGTTCGAGGTGCTTGAGCCCAAGAAGTAGGCTGGACAGGTAGCCTGCTTCGTGGCAAACTGAGAGCATGGATCAGATCGTGGCTCGAGTGACAGAAGGAGGCCGAATTGTCATCCCGGCCTCTGTGCGCAGGCAACTCAACCTGTCGGTGGGGGATGAGGTGGTGATGCTCGTCAAGGACAGTGAAGTGACGCTGCTCAGCCGGGCTGAGGCCCTGCGCCGCGCTCAGGCCATCGTCGCAAGCAGGGTTCCGCGCGAGCGGAGCCTGGTGGAGGAGCTGTTGGCAGAGCGCAGACGCGAAGGACAGCTTGAGTAAAGGATACGTCCTGGATGCTTCGGCCATCCTGGCCGTTCTCCATCAGGAAGCCGGGCACGAGGCCGTCGTGCCCCTTCTCTCCGATTCTTGCGCCGGAGTGGTCAATCTGGCCGAGGTCTACTCTAAGCTCACCGAAGCCGGTTTGACCGGCGAGGAGGCAGCTGAGAGCGTCGCCCTGCTCAGCCTGGGCGTCGAGCCCATGGATGACGAGCTGGCTCAGGAAGTCGGGCGATTGCGCCCGCTCACCAGGAAGGCTGGCCTTTCACTGGGCGACAGGAGTTGTCTGGCTCTGGCCATCCGATTGGGAGCGACCGTGGTGACCGCGGAGCGGAGCTGGACGGCGCTGGGGCTCTGCCCCATTCAACTGATCCGTTAGCAGTGCCGCTCTTGACTCAGCAGCTCCAACCCAGGTCATGCCCGGCACCGGCTCGGCCAGAAGGTCGGCCAGCAAGCAGTAGTCATCGTCCGTGGCCAGGTTCCACAGGTGCTTGAGGGCTCTGGTGACACGGCCCATGATGCTTGAAATTTTCATCGTTTCGTCCTCCTGCGCGTCATCTTAGCGCTGACTGACCGGCGCTTCTGTGCCTGGCCGTACAGGAGGCTTGTGCTCCGGATCACATCGAGCCGAGGTATCCCCGTGAGGTGCACGAGGTTGCAGGAGGGTGAACGTCTCTTTGGTCACGGCATGACCACAGGCTCACAAGGGAACGCAGCCACGCCGCGCGAAGCGCCTGGCTTATGAGCGAGATCCCCCAGAAGTACGACCACAACGCCGCCGAGGAGCGCTGGATGAAGCTGTGGGAGGAGAGCGGCATCTACCGCTGGGACCCCACGCGTTCGCGCCTTGAGACTTTCGTGGTGGACACGCCCCCCCCCACCGTGAGCGGCTCCCTCCACGTCGGCCACGTGTTCTCCTACACCCATCAGGACCTGATCGTGCGCTACCAGCGCATGCGAGGCAAGAACATCGCCTACCCGATGGGCTGGGACGACAACGGGCTGCCCACCGAGCGGCGAGTGCAGAACATCTTCGGCATCCGCTGCAACCCGCGCCTGCCCTACGCCCCCGACTGGAAGCCGCGGCGCGACAAGCCCGACAACGATGTGGAGGAGGTCTCCCGGCGCAACTTCATCGAGGCCTGCGCCCTGGTGACGGTGGAGGACGAGGCCGCCTTCGAAGCTCTCTGGCGCCGGCTGGGCCTCTCGGTCGACTGGCGCGAGACCTACGCCACCATCGATGCCCACTGCCGCAAGATCTCCCAACTCTCGTTCCTGGACCTGGTGGCGAAGGGTCAGGTCTACCAGGTGGAGGCCCCCACGATGTGGGACATCGACTTCCAGACCGCCGTGGCCCAGGCCGAGGTGGAGGACCGCGAGCGGGATAGCTTCTACCACGACATCCGCTTTCAGGTCGAAGGGGGTGGCGACTTCGTCATCTCCACCACTCGCCCCGAGCTTCTGGCTGCCTGCGTGGCGGTGGCCGCCCACCCCGACGATGAGCGCTTCAAGCCGCTCTTTGGCAAGCGGGCCATCACCCCGCTCTTTCACGCCGCCGTGCCCATCGTGCCGGCCGGGCATGCCGACCCCGAGAAAGGCACCGGCATCCTGATGGTCTGCACTTTCGGCGATTCGGCCGACGTGGACTTCTGGAAGAAGTCCGGCCTGCCGCTCAAGCAGGTGGTCGGCCTGCAAGGGACCCTGCTGAGCGTGACCTTCGGCACCGAGCCCTTCACCAGTCTCGATCCGGCTGCCGCCCAGGCCGCCTACGACCAGCTCGCCGGCCAGCACCTCAAGAAGGCTCGCGCCCGGGTGGTAGAGCTTCTGGCCGAGGCCGGCGCCGGGGTCGGGGAGCCTCGCCCCACCAGGCAGTTCGTCAAGTTTTATGAGAAGGGCGACCGCCCGCTGGAGTTCGTGTCCAGCCGGCAGTGGTTCATTCGCCTGCTCGAGCACAAGGAGAAGCTGCTCGAGATGAGCCGCAAGATTGAGTGGCACCCGAGCCACATGCGGCTGCGGGTGGAGCACTGGATCGAGGGCCTCAACCAGGATTGGGCGGTCAGCCGCCAGCGCTACTTCGGGGTTGCCTTCCCGGTCTGGTATCCGGTCGACCAGGACGGTCAGCCCGATCATGAGCACCCCATCTACGCCAGCCGCGAGAGCCTGCCGGTGGATCCGCTCTCAGACGTGCCCCCGGGCTACACCGAGTCGCAGCGCAATCAGCCGGGCGGCTTTTCAGGTGATCCGGACGTGATGGACACCTGGGCCACCTCCTCCTTGAGCCCGCAGATCATGAGCCACTGGGGCATCGATCCCAAGCGCCACGGGCGCCTCTTCCCCATGGACGTGCGCCCCCAGTCGCACGAGATCATCCGCACCTGGGCCTTCTACACCATCGTGAAGGCCTGGATGCACGAGGACACCATTCCCTGGAAGAATGTGACCATCAGCGGCTGGATCCTCGACCCGGACCGCAAGAAGATGAGCAAGTCCCGGGGCAACGTGGTCACGCCGGGGCACCTGTTGGAGAAGCACTCTTCTGACTCGGTGCGCTACTGGGCGGCCCGGGCTCGCCTGGGCACCGATACCGCCTTCGACGAGAAGGTGATGGAGCAGGGCTCGAAGCTTCGCACCAAGCTGTTCAATGCGAGCAAGTTCGTGCTGGGGGTGATGGAGCGCTCGGGCGCCAGAGCGGGAGGACCGGATCAGATCACCCACCCGCTCGACCTGGCCATGGCCGCCAACCTGAGCGAGCTGGTGCGCCAGGCCACCGAGAGCTTCGACCGCTTCGATTACGCCGGAGCCCTGTCGGCCACCGAGGACTTCTTCTGGAATTTCTGCGACGACTACGTCGAGCTGGTCAAGCGCCGCAGCTATGAGGAAGTGGACTCACCCGGCCGCCGTTCGGCGCTGGCCGCCCTGAAGTTGGGCCTGGAGAGCTTGCTGCGCCTGTTCGCCCCCACGATGCCGTACGTGACCGAGGAGATCTGGTCCTGGCGCCATCCTGGTTCGATCCACAAGGCCGCCTGGCCGTCCGAGGACGAGTTCGCCACCGGCGGCCGGGTCGAGCACCCGCAGGCCTATGCTTGCGCCGTGGAGGTGCTCAGGAAGGCCCGCATGGCCAAGACCGAGGGCAAGAAGAACCTGCGCTGGCCCATCGCCAGACTCGAAGTGATGGGCAAGGAGGAGGACCTCGCGGCCCTGCGCACCGTTCTCGACGATGTGCTCCAGGCCGGCGCGGTGGAGAGCGATGGGGTCACCCTGCAGGCGGGCGAGCCCGGCTCGGAGCGCTTCGTCGTGCAGGCGGTGCTGGCCGAAACGGCGGGAGCGAGCTAAGCCTGGGTCTGGTCGTCCGGAGTACCTGGACTGCCTGGATCGCAGACGGTTGCGTCTGCTGCGGGGGTGAGATGTGGCGTTCTTATTTGCTGGCCGAGTAGTCGTGCACCAGCCTGAGACAGCGCTCGCGGTCGAGCGGGCCGGACCAGTGCCCGCCCTGCTTGATCCACGAGCCCACAATCAGCCCGTCCGCCTCGCGCAGAGAGGAGAGCTGGTCGGGGGTAACGCCTGAGCCCACCAGCACAGGCAGCCCCGTGGCAGCTTTGACCTCTTGCAGGTCTTCGGGGCTGGTGGGCTGACCGGTGGAGGTGCCGGTGACGATCAGGCCGTCAGCGCCGAAGAATTCAGCTCCGCGGGCGGCCTCGGACAGGCTCAGGTCGGCGGTCAGGGCGTGGGAGGCATGCTTTTTCTTGATGTCGGCATAGATCTGCACTTGCAGAGCCCCGATCTGGCGGCGGTAGCGCAACAGGGGACCGGCCTCGGCTCGTTCCAGCAAGCCCTCGTCGGCCACGTGAGCGAAGACGAAGTTCTCCACACGCACGAACTCGGCGTGGATGGCCAGGGCCACGGCCACCGCCTCGCGGGCACCCCCCGAGAGAATCTGCACCCCCATGCGAAGCTCGGGGACCGCCTGGCGCACGGCGATGCCGATGCGGGTCATCACGGCTACGGTTTCGGGGGGGTGCTGGCCGTGCACGTAAGGCGTATCGTGCATGTTTTCCAGGATCAGCCCGCCGAAGCCGCTCTCTTGGAGGATACGAGCTTCCAGCACCGCCTGCTCCACCAGATGCTCCACGCTGTCCTGGGCGCGGGGCGAGCCTGGCAGGGGCAGGGCGTGGACCATGCCGATGAGCACGGGGTCAGTCCTCGATGACCACCTGCTGGCGGCACAGGAAGTCCACCAGGTCGTCCACCGACTGCCCGTAGCACACCTTGCGACCGTCTGATCCCTGCGTCCAGTCGCAACCGGGCGGGATGGCAACCTTGCGGCCGTCGCTGCTCAACGTCCAGTCCCCTCCCGGAGGAACGGCCACTTTGCGCCCGTCCGGGCCCTGGGTCCAGGTATAGCCGTGCGGAATGGCCACGCGGCGACCGTCCGGACCTTCGGTCCAGTCGCCGCCGGAGGGCACGGCCGCGCGGCGTCCGTCGCGACCCTCGGTCCAGGTCCAGCCCTGGGGCACCGCGATCCGGCGACCATCCCGGCCCTCGGTCCAGTCTCCACCGGGCGGAATGGCCACGCGGCGCCCGTCACGCCCATCGGTCCAGTCCCAGTTGTTGGGCAGGGCGATCTTGCGTCCGTCGCGCCCGTAGGTCACATCATCCTCGGCAGGGTAGGCCACCCGGCGCCCGTCCCGTCCCTCGGCCCAGTCCCAGCCCTCGGGCACGGCCACGCGCCGGCCGTCCGAGCCGTTGCACCAGGTCCCTCGGGCTGCGCCGAGGCTAGCCGCCGTCAGACTGGACGGAACTTGATAAGGCATGGCGGTGATGCGCATGAGCGTGATGACTCCCCGGATTTTGGGCCAGTCTATCCCAGCCCGCGACTCAGGGTTTTGTAGGAATGTTACAGGAGCGTCAGACGGGTACCTTGGCCACCGCCATGGGATGATCGGAGATCTGCACGCCCTGCGCATCGTGCAGCTTGAAACCCTCGAGCTCGACCGGCCCGGCAGCATTCCGGGTGTTGATGGAGTCGATGTGGAAGGCGTGCACCTGGTGGCCATCCTGACGCAGCTCGTTGGCCAGCGAGCCATCCGCCCCAGCGTTCAGGTCGCCCCCACCCACCACCAGCTGGCCGGGGTCCGCCTGGCTGGCAAGCTCCTCGATCACGGCTTCGCGGGCCTCGGCGCGCTGAGCGTCGGTGTAATTGTGAGTGGGCATGTGGGTGTTCCAGAGCAGCGCCTCGCGAGCGTTGGGAAGTCTCACTTCCACGGTCTGCAGGCTGCGAGGCTCCTGTCCGTCCCCCTGGAGAGCCCACTCTTGCAGCTCCTGCAGGCCGCCGCCGTCGTTAAGCAAGACCCGGCTGGAGTGGGTGGTCACCGGCAGGTCGGGGTGGACGAGCACGAGGTTGCCCTGGAGCAGGGTGGTCTGGGAGTAGTAGCCGTGCATGCCCAGCCCTTCCACCAGCTCATTCACATGGCCGGGGGAGACCTCTTGCAGCAGGTAGACGTCGGCCTGCTGGTCTATCATAGCCTGGATCATCTTCTCTAGCTGCGGACGGGCGCCATCGGCGTCCCGGCTGCGCTCGTGGTGCAGGTTCCAGGTGACCGCCTTGAGGTCGCCGCCTTCCATCGCCCGCCAGGCCGGTCGGCCCTCCGCCAGGGTGACCTGATTGCGGGAGGACTCCAGCCCTCGGGCAGCATCCGGCAGCGAGGGTATGCCCTCCAGAATGCGCCAGACGTGGGCGCCCGTGAGACCCAACTCGGGAGAGATGCACAGGCCGCGGTCGGTCAGGGTTATGGGCGCGGCCTGAGCGCACACCGGCGCGTGGGCCAGCGCGTAACTACCAGCTCCCGCGGCTGTCCCCAGAACCCCCAGGGCGAGCATTGAGCCCAGAGCCAGCTTGCGCAGCCGGTGGCTCTTGCCCTGAGTCTCCCCCTCGTCCGAGCTCGGCTGAGGCAGGAAGCCATCTTGCGGCTCGCCCTCGGGCGCGGCATAGCGCACTCCGGGCACACCCCGGTAGGCCGTGTTGCTCTTGATGCTGCCCGCTTCCATCCAGGCTCCAGGATAGCACCCTCGGCCCGAGGACAGGGGAAATCCATGTTACAGGACTGCAAACGTTGTTAAGTTCTTCCGGTTCAAGAGGCCATGCCTGAGTGCATCGAGGGGCCAGGGGGCTGGGAGCGCACGATGCGCGCTTCGGTTTCGAGCAGCTCGTGCCAGCGCTCTTTGACGCGCCGGGGCGACATCACCTTGTTGGCCAGGCGCAGGAAGACTTTGTAGTGTCCGTGCTCGGAGGCCCACAGGCTCTTGTAGAGCTTGGCAAGCTCGGGGTCGGGTGCGTGCTCGGAGAGCAGATGGAAGCGCTCGCAGGAACGAAGCTCGATCAAGGAAGAGATCAGCAGGCGGTCGACCAGCTCCTCTCGTCCCCGTCCCAGACGGATCTCCTTGCGCAGGTCGGCGGCATAGCGGTTCTTGTGCAGGCGCGTGAGCTCGCCGCCGCGCCGGGCCAGCAAGCGGGTCACGATGGCCAGATGCTCGGCCTCGTCCTTGGCGATCAGGGTGAGCGTATTGACCCACTCGTCGGGAGGGTTGGCGTCGGGCCACTGGCTCAGGAGCGAAAGCGCATTGCTGGCGGCTTTACGCTCGAGGTGGGCGTGGTCGTTGAGCAGGGCCACCACGTCGGAGAGTGCCTGCTCGGCCCACTCGGGGGGGGTCAGCCAGGCCAGGGGAAGGTCGTCAATTTTTCCAGCCATCGAGCCACTCCTGGAAGAGATTGGGATTCAGGGAGGTGAGCGAATCCACCACCCGGTGGGCGGAGGCGAGATCGGATGCCGACCGGGTGGAGGTCACGGCCACCACCAGCGAGCCGGCTGCCAGGCCCGCCTCCACGCCCTGCGGGGCATCTTCCACCACCAGGCAGCGAGCCGGGGGCAGGCCCAGGGCTTCGGCGGCCAGCGAGAAGACCTGCGGGTTTGGCTTTCCCTCGGTCACGTCGTCGCCGGTCACCAGGGCATCGAAGTGCTGGCGGATGCCCAGCCCGGTCAGCAACAGCTCCACGTTCTGGCGCGGACCTGAGGAGCCCACCGCCAGCTTGAAGCCGGAGCTGGCCAGCGCCTCGACCAGCTCGCGAGCGCCCGGGAGAGGATGGATGTGCTCGCGCACGTGGGCGCGGAACAGCTCCTCCTTTTCGCCCGCCAGGTTTTCCAACTCCTCGGGGCTCACCTCGCGCCCCAGCCAGACGGGGAGAATCTGGGCGTTGTGCGAGCCGAAGGTGCGCTCGAAGAGCGGCAGCTCGAAGGGCACGCCGTGGCGCCGGCCCAACTCGTTCCAGGCGGCAAAGTGCGACTCGTGTGAGTCCACCAGCACGCCATCCATGTCAAATATCGCTCCATACTCCATCGCGTCTTTTCTCGAGGGCCGTTTTTCAGACTTTTTTCAGGATCTCCTGGCACGATAGCGCGGCACAAGAGAGCGGAGGGATCTGAATACCATGAACGTCGCCCTGACCGGAGCCACTCCCAAGCCCCAGCGCTTCCAGGCACCCGCCAGCGCCAGCTCCGCGCCCGTAGGATGGATTGTGGACTGATGCGGCCCATCGACCCAAGCAACCCCTTACCGCCGGCTCGGCCCAAGAACCGGCCCTCGCAGCCACCTTCCGATGACAAAGAGCCCAAGGACGGAGTGCAGCTCTCGCGCACCCGTACTGCCAGTGGGCGCTTCCGGGTCAAGCGTGGCGATACCAAGCTGAAGACCCTGCGCGAGACCTACGGGCTTGATTTTGCGGCCGGGCTTCCGGGTAACATGCCCCTGGCCATTCTGCGCGCCGCCAGCGGGCTTTCCTTGAGCCAGATGCTCGAGCAGCCCGAGAAGCTCGAAGAAGCTACCCAAAAGGTCAAGAAGGAGAAGACCCTGGTCCGGCTTTATCAGGATAGCCCGGGGGCCGGTGGGGGCTATCCCCCGGAATCGGCCGTGGATACCGACAGCCCCGGGGCCGGGGGCGGTTATCCTCCTTATCAGACCATTGACAGCCCGGGAGCCGGTGGAGGGTATCCGCCTGCCGAAACCGTGGATAGCCCCGGTGCCGGGGGAGGCTATCCTCCCTACCAGAGCGTGCCGCCTGGTAAGGAGCCTTCCAGGGAGCCCTCTAAGGAGCCCCCGGCGGAGCCTCAAAAAGGGCCCTCCGATCCCCCAAGAAGTCCGGCGTGATGTGCTGCTGGTAGCGGACCACTGCCGTCATTGCACGCTCAAGGCCCCCGACCAGCCGGTCGAGGGCTCGCCTTTCAAAGTGGTGGGGTCCAGCGCCCAGGCCCGGGCCATGGTCAGCACGCTGGACTCCTCGGGATAGGTCAGATCCGTCCGCTGGAAGTAGCCCGGATCTTCGGCTTCGTCGCAGGTCTCGTCGAAGAAGGCCGGCAGGATCCGCTCGGCCTCAGTGGCATGTCCGAGCCGCCAGAGGGTGGTGCCTATCTCGCTCAGGTAGGCATAAGCTCGAACGATGGTGCCCTCCTCGGTGCGAGCCCAGGCGAACAGCCCCTGGCCGGGGTCGCAGGCGAAGTAGCACACCTTGTGGGCCTGCTGGCTGAGCGTCTCCAGGAAGAGCAGCAGAGGATCGGATTGCACTTCGGCCTCGGGGTCCGGGTAGGGTAGCCCCACCGCCAGACTCCAGCCCTCCAGGCGAGGGGTGACGAACACCCGGCCGGGCGTTTGAGAAAGGCCTTCTTGCCAGGTAACCGGGCGCACCTGGCGCAAGCCCATCTCGCACAGGAGCAGCTTGCTCTCGCAGGCCGCCGCCAGCCAGGCACAGGGTGGGTGGAAGGGTGTCGGATCTTGCGCGATGGGACTCCCTTCAGCCGGACGGGCCGCCAGGCTTAAGAGCAGGAGGCCAAGCCTCACTGGATCTGTCTCCACGGCCTGCCCCTCCACCGTCAGCGTGCCGCCATTGGACTGGCAGACCAGGCACGGCTCATCGGGACCGGCCACAAATGTGCTGGGAGCCTTGCCCCCCTTGAGCGCCTTGAGCACGGCCTTGCCCAGGTCGGCGGGGTAGGGCCGGGGACCCAGGCTGAACACCGGCTGGCAACTGGCGAAGCTGCCCTGTGACGTGCGTCGGCGGGCTACCACCGCGGTCTGATCCGGACGCGGGTAGACCAGACATTGCTGCTCCTTCGGTCCGAACAGCCGCGCAAACATGTCCCCCACTTCGGGCCGTCGTCTGGGGGGCCTTCTGCCTCAGAGAGCCCCAGGGAGATTCCAGGGGGGAGCGAATCGGCTGCTATGAAGCGTTTGACGATCTTGCTTTTCCTATTGCTCCTGACCGGTCTGGCGGGGGCCCAGATCGGTGGTTACTTCGAACTCGGCTCCACCCCCTCGACGGTCTGGGAAGGCGACTCCTTCGAGGTGGAAGTCATACTCGAGATGGCCGCGCGCGAGGAATTGAGACTGCACGTCAGCGCCGACGATCTGAGTATTTCGACGCGAGAGCTGGTCATCGCCAAAGGTCGGAAAACGGCCGTGTTCACGGTGACCGCCCCACTCTTGCCGGTGAACTACAACCGGCAACCCCAATCCTATGTTGGAAGATTCAAGGTCAGCAACCGCAAGAACGAGCATGAACGCTACGTGACCATTACACCTCGCTATTCTCGAAATCCAAATCCCATCAGATGAACAAAGTGGCACCAACGTTTCCGATTTGTTTCAGACCCCGCTGGTAGGCTGAAGCTCCGACCCGGGAAAGACGCAAACAGGCGCGCAACCCGGTTGGGCTGGAGGCACTCGTGGGGACGATCATCGAGTTCAAACATGCCATGCCTGCGGCGCAGCAGCCACCTGCGCCCGTAACCGCCGCCAACGCGGCTCCGACCACGCCTGAGCGCGCCGGCGCGCCCGCCGGCCCCCTGGATGATGTAGAGCTCAGCGCACCCGTAAACCCATACGCGGATATCGCCAGGAAGAGTGCCGCTGTGCGGGTGGATGCCTGGAAGAAGGGCCCTGACGATTCGTTGGAGCGTATTCTCACCCGTCAGGGCTACACTCCCGAGGAGATCTATCGCAAAGATTCCCAGGGCCGCTCACTCATCCAGCGCGTGGCCGGGGTCAACGAGCTGGCCGACCCCAACCTGGTGCGGCCGGGGCAGAGCCTGGTCGTACCGGTCAAAGACCATCCCCAGCCTCAGGGCAACGGCGCTGCTCCACAGGTTGCGCAGGCACAGGCCAATCCCGAAGGCGCTTCCCGGGTGACGGTCGACGCCTGGGGCAAGGGCTCCAACGATTCGCTCGAGCGCATCCTGGTCAACCAGGGCTACAGTTTGCGCGAGATTCACACCAGGGATCGCGACGGCAAGAGCTTGCTCGACCGCGTGGCCGGGGACAACGGGCTGGAGAGCCCCGATTCGGTCCGGGCGGGGCGCGAGCTGGTGGTGCCTTCCAGGCGCCGGCAGGAGCGGGGCGAGCAGGAACAGCGCCGCGAGCAACCTGCACGAGACCCGAAGCCGGCCAGCGAGGCTCTCAAACCGCCCGCGGCCGAGCCGGCCATCGAGGCTCTCAAACCGCCCGCGGCCGAGCCGGCCATCGAGCCTCCCAGACCGCCCGCGGCCGAGCCGGCCATCGAGCCTCCCAGACCGCCCGCGGCCGAGCCGACCATCGAGCCTCCCAAACCGCCTGCGGCCGAGCCGGCCAGCGAGCCTCCCAAACCGCCGGTGGCCGAGCCGAGCAGCGAGGCTCCCAGGCCTCCCGCCGATGGCGAGGCTACCCTGGAGATGGGCTTGATGCTCGATGGCATGCGTCAGAACCGTCTCACTCGCGATGAGTTCAAAGCCCTCAACGGGGCGGCCAACCGCTACGAGGAGATGCGCGCAGCTTACGGCCAGGATGGATTCTCGCCCGACGAGCTGCGCGATCTGGGTCGATTCGAGGAGCAGTATGGCAAGATGTATGCCCGTTTCTTCGAGCATGATCGTTCGCGCATCCGCATCGAGGCCAACCAGACTGACGACCCGCGCGTCCAGCAACGTTTGCGCTTGACTGAAGAGGGGGGCGCGCTCTACGACCGCTACAAAACCGGCGAGATCACCCTGGACGAGGCCGCCGGGCTGCTCATGGTCCAGCGCAGCCAGGCCCGCGAGCTAGGACGAACCCGGGGAGGACTGTGATGAACATTCTGGCCACCCTGCCTACCCGAGCCAGCCTCCAGGGTGCTCCCCCACCCGGAGCGCTGAAGTCGCTGGTTTCTCCCGACCAGGTTGACCTCAGTCACCCCCCCCGGGCTGAAGCCATCGAGACCGACCCCGTCCTGAAGATTTCTCCTTACAAGAAGTCTGTGGTGGCCGTGTGCCTCTGCCTCAGCGGTTTGACCGGGCTGGGCGCCGCCGTGCCGGCCTTTGCCGCCCAGGTCGCCCAACAGACTCAGCAGGAGGACAATTTCAAAGTCGTGGTCGTGCCCCACGGGACTCCCCGCGTCGATCTGATCGCCCAGACCGAGAAAGGCCCCAACGACGAAGTGATCCAGGTTCCTTACTCCGAGGTGGGAGTCTACCTGGGCGCCGGGTTGTTTCACGATGCCAACGGTAACCTGTCCTACCTTCCCACCGACGCCCAGGGATGGATGCCCGCTCTGAGCCAGTTTCAGCGTGTGGACGTGGAGGTGAGCAACGGTCGCGACAAGTCGGTGTCCCGATTCGGCAACACGGTGCACTTCACCGAAGGGTCCACCAGGCGGCACGTTTTCACCGACCAAGAGGAGCACATCGAGCAATTGAGCCGGCGCGAGAGGGCTCAGTTCGATCGCACCGACGGGCAAATCCGTGTCAGCGGGGAGAAAGCCAGCTATACCGTGACCCGTGGTCCAGGGGGCACGCTCACCATTGCGCAGCCCGGCGAGCAAGACATCGTTCTTTATCCGGGCATCACCCAGACCCGCATCGGGCAGGGTGAGCGCCTGATCGGCCGGGTCACCGTCCACGACGAGGGCCGCATGACCGTGGAGGGTCAGCGTGGCAAGTCCGAGGTCATGCGCTCGGCGGGGGGCGGTGTGCTGCAGGTGGATGGCCGCCAGGACTACCGCCTCTCGCGCGAGGCCGATGGCACGCTGCACATCGAGAAACCGGGCGGCGATCACCGCATGCGGGTCGATAACCCCGAAAAGCTGCAGCTTGCTCAAGAGCGCTATCAGGCCATCGTCGACCACCTCGAGGCACGCGAGCCAGGCTATGCTCAGAAGCATCCGGTCATCATGGCCATCTTGGAATACGCCGCCCACAACCCGGACATCCTGGACGGGGAGGAGGAGGCTCAGGCCTTCCTGCAGGCCGGTACCCAGCTCACCAACGTGGGCGGCGCGGCTGTCTCGGGCGTGGCCATGATCAAAGGAGCTACCGCCCTCAGTCTCGCTGAGCGGGCTCACGCTCTGGGCTCGGCCGCCCTGGCCGCTAAGGCCGGAGCCGAGGCGGCCGCCCGGGCGGGCAACCTGGCCCAGGCGGCCGGTCTGGCCGGCGAGGCTCGCGCTCTGGGAGAGCAGGCACGCAGCATCGGGGCCGAGGCCATGCAGACCGGCAAGGGGGCGCAGAACGCCGCCAGGGTGGCTCAAGTCATGCTGGGTGTGGCCGCTACCCTGGAGATCGTGGACGGAGGCTGGGGCATTCACGAGGGGGCCTCCAACCGCTCGCTGGTCGAGGGCGCCATCGCCGTGACCGAGGCCCGCATGCAAGAGTTGAGGGGCACGCTTACGGGCGCCGAGCTCGAGCGGGCCACCGAGGACTACTCCAAGGTCATGAGCACTCTGGAGCAGCTCAATAAGAACGCCAAGAAGCAAGTGCGTGTGGGTGGCCTGAAGGTCGGCTGCGGAAGTCTGCTGCTGGTTTCAGCCCTGATGGGGCCCAAGGCCCCGGTGGCCCTGGGAGCGGTGGGCATCGCCTGCACTGCCGGCACCTCGGTCTACGAGCACTGGGACAAGCTCGAAAGCTTCTTCGACAAGGACGCGCCTCAGCGTCCCACCCTGATCGACATCCTGCCAGACGACGAGATCGTGCTCAAGCTCGACGACGGAACACCTTTGAAGATCAAGCGCGATTAGCAGGTAACTCTCGCCGCGAATCCTGTTAATGTGCTCGCACTTTGGTCTGGCACATTAGCACAATCTGACGAACGCGCCGGAACTGCGTTCCAGCGCGTTGTAAAGTGCAAGACCAAAGGCCTTGC
>JAANMX010000091.1_pt1 | contig 103491 bp, 83 predicted proteins | sample 7279681 | NCBI WGS metagenome assembly JAANMX01 (sample SAMN14094542, study PRJNA606508) | bioreactor metagenome | isolation source: A lab-scale SPAN reactor treating ammonium-rich wastewater day 351 | place: Ireland: Galway | collected 2018-01-01 | reverse complement strand
CACATAAACAGAAAGATGCATGCCTTGGCTTGGCCAAAGCTGCCGGTGTTAATCTGGCCCTGCGCGGGTCGCGGCAAGAGCAAAGGGCCCAGGCCGCTGCCCAACATGGTCAGATAACCCGCTTGAAGAAGGTCCCGTCTCGACCATGGACCCGTGCACAAGAATGAGGCGTGGGCGGACATTAGGCCTCCTTGGCTTTCATGCGAAGCGACAAGGAGATGGGATGCCCCTTCCGTGTGCTTCGTCGATGACTTCTTGGAGCATCCACAAAATCCAATGGGTTGCCGTCGGTCTTCAGCGCGAGTGCTGCGTTGACGATTTCGTGATCGAATAAGGGTTGCATGACCATCAAGTCGCTTGATCGGTGCGCTTCAGCGATCTTTGGAAAGACGGTGATCTTGATCGGGATCATCGCTTCACGCACCAAGACGGCCGGCTTTTGCGCATTTTTGGGGTCCTTGTTGAACGGCACATTAGCACTGGCGAGCAACGCTAGACTGTACTCCCCTGGCGGCACATTGGCGGGAATTTGGATATTGATGGCTGCTTCCTGAACATTGGCTGCGATCGCGACCGGGGCATTGTTGCCGTTGAACACGGCATTGATGGGCATATTCAGGACGGTAATCGTCACCGGGACATTCGCTTCCGGTGCCTGCCGATACAGCCGAAGCTTCAGTGGAATGGTCCCGCCGGCAGGAACGCCCACCTCGCGCACGTCCGGTTCCACGCGGTATGGGGCGGGTTCACGCACCGACAAGCATATCTCCCGAGTAAGTCTGCTCCGTGCAGGCACACCGTTTGGCTCGGCAGGATTGGGCCATACGATACAGCCGCCACGTGCCCAGCGGGTAACCTCCTGGCCATTGATCAGGGCAGTCCCCTTGATGCGAATGGGGCCGTCAAAGGCAGGCGCATCCGCGGCAGCGGAGAGAACCAGCACAGCCTGCGGCGCGCCGGGGTTGACGATCTGTTTCGTGCACGTGACGCCTGGAGGCAAATCCTCCGCGCTCAACAAGATCGGCCCAGCGAAGGCATTCTGCCGAAAAACATAAACTTCCACATGGCGATGGCTCCCCCTGGGGAGTTGCCAGGCGCCGGGGCTTTGTATGTGTTCATCCAGGACGGCTATGCGAAAATCGGGTTGGTCCGGTTGCAGGCTGAGGCGATAGATGCAACGCGGCAAGTGCGGTTTGATTTGATTCCTGGCGCCAACCATGATTTCGTAGTCGCCATCCGCGGGCAGTCCAAGGCGCGCCTTGGGGTCCTCAGTTCGTGCGAAAAAGCGCAGCGGAGCGTAAGCTTCGGGGTGGTCGTCAAATTCACCAAGCACTTGCTGATTGTCCGCCCGGCGGACCTCGAAATAGAGGTCCAAGGGGGCGCCGTGGCGATCGGCGAAACCCTCGATCACGACGACTTGCCCCGCCTTGCCGGTAAAGCGATACCAGTGCTTTTCGCCTGTTGTCGTGAATCGGGCCGCCACCTCGCAAGGAAGCGTCACCACTTGGGCCTTGTCGGGCGCCGCGTTGCCCGCTTGTTGAAGGACGACAGGATAAGGAGACGTGGCCAGGTAAATGCCATTCGACCATCCCCCCGGGGTTTGCAGTCGATAATCAAAGCCATCAAACAGAGCATGCCTCGTTGGCGTCATGGAATGACTGTACAAGCGATGAGGCAGACTTGCCTCGGGGGGGCTGGCAAGCAATAGGGAGACGCGCTCCAGCGGCGGCTGCACCGCGGCCAGCTCAGCATCGGGCTGCCCGCCCGGCAAACGTCGGCCCCAAAGCGTGATGTTGCCCACGGCTCCGCGCTGAATCACCGGCGGATAGGCCGCCTCGATCCAGGGGCCAGAGCGAATCGTCAACCGATAATAATGATTCGGGCTGCCAAACACGTGGCCAAATTGACAGAGACGGAGGAAATAGCGACCGTCTTCCGGAAACGTGAAATCCAGCGCTAAATCACCATTCTCCACGGCGCGCTGGATCGCCAGCATTTTGCCTGCAGCGTTCAACAAACGTAGTTCCGGCTCGAAGAGGCTATCCAGACTACTGCCCTGACACAGAAATTGAATGCTTTGCCCTTTTTTGGCATCGAACTGAAAATAATCCACATCCACGTTCGGGTTGATGCTGCCTTGGATTGTGCACCCGATCTCGATCAACTGGGCTTGCGGCAGATCGTTGTTCGGCTCCTTTTCAGCCACTTCCGGGAGGTCGCCGACCATGAAGACGCGCGGATTGCTGATGCCATACTTGCCGATGACGCGAACGTCATGAGCCCCAAGGGGTGTATTCTGAGCGATCACCACATCGAATTGATTGGGCAAATACTGGCCTGGTTTGGCAGGATCGGGCGCGAGCGTTGCCACTAATCCGGGATGGCTAAAATGCAAGGCCCTAGCTTCCTCTAAATCAATGCCCGACACGGTCACGCGCACGGTCTGGCCCAACTGGCCGCCGCAAGGCGTGATCAGGAAGAGACGAGCGTGGGGCATGGTCGCGGGTTGGGCATGGACGGCCATGGGCAAGGCCAGGCCCATCAGGATTCCCAGCCAATGCATCGGGTGTGGACCATGGTTCATCATGATCGCTCCATCAAGCGGTTCGGAACGGGTTTATCGTAAGTCCCACATAAGCGCACAGAGTCAATCGTGTTTCGTGGATGGAATGAACTTTGGTCTCGCTTCGTGGTAGGAGGTAAAGGGTTACCTTGTAGCGGACGCATGTCGGTCATGGTTGGCTTGACCGAGGCAGGATACACATCCTAGGTTAGCGGTTCGGTTGGCCCATTTCAAGATGGAATTGCCTTTCACCTGCCCAACGGCTGCCTCTCCGAGGGACCACATGTCGCTCATGCATGATTGACTGCCATCATAATGAAAGCACATTACCCAGGTGCCGTTGGCAGCAGAACCAAGCGCGGCCCGGTTGTCGTGGGCCAGATCGGCGTGGGCTTTCCCTCGCGCCACTCTTCATGTAAATCCCGATAGTGGGACGACAACGGATGCCCGCTTTGGCCGCCTGGCATGTGGAGATAACCCGTTTGCCAATCGCCCACTTTGACGCCCATCCGCATGCTCGCCCCAAACTTGGTCCCTTGCACCCGGGGCATGTCCCGCACCGCACCATAGCCTTGCCATGAAGGCCAATTCATGCGTTCCGCCATGATTTTGGGCATGGCCCCGCTCAAGGGGTGGTGAAATTGGACTTCGTTGATGGCTCCCCATGAGCACTGAGCGAGCGTTTTCCCTTGCTGCGTGAGCCGATCGAGGACCAGGTCCAGGGAGCGCAGCAACAAGGCATCCCAATCTTCATAAGCGGGGCTCAGAAGATGAAGAGGTTTTTCACTGATCAGACGCCAGACCACCCCTTCGCAGTCGGGGAGATGGTAATAGGAAAACGCCCCCTGCCCCGCCTCATGACACGGCTTGAGCAGGGGTTCAAGCGCGGCGCCGATCACTTGATTGCGGAAGCGAAAAACCAGGGTCATGCCGACGGCATCGGGAGTGGCGCGGCGATTCCACTTGTCGACCCATTGGCGGCACTCGGCCCGAAGCGGATGGTCCCTCGTCCGCGCTTCGGTCAAGAGACCCATCAAAAGTTGTTGCCATCGCTCCAGGGACAACGCTCGATCATCCAATTGCAATTGCAGTAAATCATTGACCGTGAACTTTTCCTTGGCCAAAAGGGCGTCGCGGAGGTGCTTGGAACGCGCCGGCATGTCGTAGTCCCCGAAGCCGAGCATGTCCAGCATTGGGCCGCTGACCTGCCGGGCATTCGCGCTCCAGAGTCGATCCTGCTCGGGTTGAACGATGCGCGGAGCCTGCTCCGGCGGGTAATAACCATCCCAGCGACATCGACCATCCTTCCAGCTTTGCGGCAGCCGGCCATCAAAGCCGACCCGCTTGGGAATCCGTCCCAAGATGGTCCAGGCGATGCGGCCATCCGCGGCGGCGATCAAGATATTTTCTTGGGGGCCGCCAGAACGATTGGCAACCTCCATGGCTTCTTCGAGGCTGCGCGCCGTCATCAAACCCTGTAAATCCAAATTGATGCATTCCTGGTCGTAAGCACACCAGCGCAGGACGCGCTTGCGTTTTTTATGATCGAGATCGAAGACGGGCCCCCATTTGGTTTCGTAGATTTGAATCTGGAGGTCCTCGCGATCCTTGACCTTGATGACCTCAGCGAAAAGCTCCAGCAACTCGCGGCCTGACGGCGTGAGATAGGCTTGCGGATTTTTGTCGTCGATGTCGAGCAAAATGTAATCCAACCAGTCAGCATGCGAGTTCGTGAAACCCCAGGCGATGTGGTCATTGCTGCCCACGACCAGCACCGGGCCGCCCGGAAGAGTCACTCCCGCAGCGCGTCGGGTCGCTCCAGGCTGCTTTTCATCCGGCCATTCCAAACGCACCAGATACCAAATGTTGGGCACGCGGTGTTCCAGGTGCATGTCATTGGCGAGGAGGGCCTTGCCATCCGGCGTGAGCCGACCCGAGACAGCGAAAGCGTTGCTGCCGCCGACGGGAATGGGCGGGGGTGCATCTTCGGCGGGGAGCAACGTGGTCGGCCGTTGGAGGCGGAGATTGACATCCCCAGGACCAGGAAGCGGCGGCAACGGCAAGGGACCGCCGTTGAGCGGCGCATCCCATTCACTCCCCGGGTGCCCTATGAACTCATACAGACGGGTCGGAAGCGTATCATGCATGAGGCTCAAGACCGATTCGAAATCCCAGGCGCGATGCTGCAGGTTGAGGAACATCATGAACAACGTGAGCAAGCAATCTTCTGTTTTCCAGGGTGCGGGGGGGCTGTTGAGCAAGAGATATTCCAAGGGTGGCTGCGCCAGTTGAGACAATCCAAAATTGACCCCTTGCGCATAAGCTTCGATCATCGTCCGCTGATCAGGCGCCATCTTGGCCCAGGCCGCCTCGGCACGTTTGCGAAAACGGTGCACGCGAACGGACCGGTCCATGTTCAAGACAGCGTCATTGGGGCCTGCCCCCAAGATCTCCGCCAATTCCCCCGCGGCGTAGCGCCGCTGCATATCCATTTGGAAGTAGCGTTCTTGGGCATGCAAAAAGCCCATGGCAAAGGCCATGTCCTTGAGATTCTGGCAGCGCAGAGTGGGCACGCTGAACTCATCTCGCTGAATCTCGACGCGGGCCGTGATCCCTTGAGCTTGCAATTCCCCTTCAAGCCTTGGCATGCTGCCGAGCAATTTACTTCGTATCCACCAAACGCCGCCGGCAAAGAACAGCACCAGGAATGCCGCGCCATACAAGAAGATGCGTTTCCAGGATCGTTTCTTTGGGAGAGTGATGTTTGTGGTCATATGGCCTATCCCGCGCCCTTCAATGCAAAACGTTTTCGGTTATTCAATTTCGATTCACGGGGACGGTTTGCATGGCCCGAGCCATGGTCATCGCCAATATCGGAACAAGAGATCGCCCGCCAACTCAATGCCGCGAAAGAGGAAGAGGAGCAATAAGAGCAATCCAAGGCCGTGAGTCAACCCGTAGCAGTGCGTTGAGCCACTTTCTTCGGACCCAGCGACTGGCCGCGCGGCCAGGGGGATCAGCAAGAAACCCAACAAGGCGGGAAAGAAGTAACGCATCTGCACCCCCACAATGCCCAATTGGCCCACGTCGGAGTTGGTGAGATACATGATCATGCAGATCGCCAGGATGAGCAAGATCGCATGGATGCAGGCCAGGAGCAAAAGACCCAGCCAGGCCAGCCATTTGGCCCTGAAATCCCTGAGAATTCCTGGCCCTCGTTCACAACCATCCGCCAGCAGGGCGATCCAAAAGGACAGATAGATGAGCATGCGATATCGGTGATTCAGCAAGGTGTCCAGCCAACCGAGCGGTTGATAGCCTTCATCGATCACTTGCTCGGAATATGTGAACCGCCACCAAACGGAGCGAAGAAAGACCCCTTGCCCCTTTGCACTGCCGACGAACTCGAGTTGTTTCCATAGTTTTTCCGCCGCTTGTGGATCCGAGGCGGCAATTTTTTCCAGGCCGCGATGCATCACCCACCAACCCGTCGCGGGCAGCAATAAACAGGCGGCAAGTGCCAGGAACGGTTTGTACGGTATCTTCGACCAGGGTAATGCCACGAACGGCAAGAGCGGCAAAAGGGTGGGCGGCTTGGCCAAGGTGGTCACCCAAGCCACTCCCCATAGGAGCAGGTGATTCCGCAAAGTAGGATGCCGTCGTACCGCGATGAATAAGAAGAAGGTGGCCAGGCTGCCCCAGTTGGTGAGTGTATCGCTGGTGACCACGACAATCTGTTGCAAGAACAATGGAAACGAAAGCACCAACAAAAGCGTATAGCTTAACCAGCCTTGCCTCTCCGCCCAAACGAGCAATCCCATGAGGAAGAGAATCGGCAACAGTCGACAGGTATAGTAAAAGAGCAAAGCCTGGCCGTGGTTTGTGACATGCGGGAAAAATAATGAAACCAAGCCCACGATGGGATAGGTAAGCGGATTCGCATAGCCCACCTGCACCTCGCGCTGCCGATGCGCCGCCATGGGGGACGTGGTTCGCAATAACCCCGCATCAAATGGCACATCGCCCTTCCATCGCGGCGGCAAGGCCTGCAGAGTGTTGGGCAGTTGATACAGCGCTGTTTCTTGCTCCGCGCGTGCACGATACATCTTCAAAGCGGCTTGCCAATGGCGATTTTCATCCGGCCCTTGGAAAGGCGGCACGAGGATTGCGATCATGACCGCCGTCGCTCCGATGCCAGCCAGCCAAGCGCGTTTCAGGTGTTGCTGCCATGACCATGCGGGCCAAATGGTACGCAGCAGGTTCAACCCAGCCAGGCAAAGTCCCGACGCAAAAGCACATGGCACCCATGGCAGCCAAGGATGGCGGTCTTCCTTGGCAGAATTGGTCAGCATTTTCAGAGCGATGCGATCGATCGGCCATTCGACCGGACCATGAACTTGGAGGGCTAAACGGTCAGCTTCAGCGGGAAGAATCCAGCGGTGAACCCATCGGCCATCCTTGTAGAAATCATCGCGCGGGGCCACTCGTGCTTGGACAAATGAATCATGTTCCAGGTAATTGAGCGTCGTGCCACGCCAATTATAAAAGAGGCGCAGGTCGCCGCGTTCGAATGAGGTCGGATCAGGGGAACCATGAATTTCAACCTCGCGGAGCGAGCCTGGCGAGGCGACTTCCCAGATGAGCGTGGCTGGCCCCGCTGCGGTCAGCTTGAGGGTTTTGCCATCATTTTCGAAAGACAGCCCGGGGCCTTCCACGTGAGCCGACAAGTCGGTCCATCGTGCCACCGATTGCCAATGCCACGATTCCACATCGCTCCATGACTCGGGCCAATAGCGCAGCGCCGCGATGCAGCCGCCTGCCACCACCAGCCATGCCGCGAACTTCACCATGGAGCGATAGGACATCTTGGCTAGTTTCCCTTTTCCTCAGCGACGGCGCCCGCTTGTTGCCACCTCATCAGTTGCTTCGTGACCTCGGTATAGAAAAAGGAAGGCGGCCCGAAGTGCTCGGCGTCCGCAATGGGATACCACCATTTCGTTTGGGTTTTGGCCGCATCGAAGAGGATTTTGCCCATTTCTGGTGGAATGAGTTTATCCGACTCGCCATGGGCGATGATCAAGCGCCCCGTGTATTCCTTGATTTTGCTCAGGTTATCGAACCGAGTGCGAACAATGTAGCGCGAGGGGAAAAAAGGGAGCGTCTTTTGCGCCATGTCCGGAATGCTCGTGAACGCCGCGAATAAAACCAGGGCTTGATGGGGATTCTTGCCGGCCAGTTCCACCGCGATCGCGGCCCCAAGCGACTTGCCATATAGGACGATCTGACTCGGCTCGATCCCCTGCTCCTTGACAAGCCAATCATAGGCCGCCTGTCCCGCAGCATAACAACCCTTTTCGTCCGGGGAGCCCGTGCTGCGGCCATAGCCGGGATAATCCACGATCATGACGGAGAAACCGTGCCGTTGCCAATCCGCGATAGCCGCCGAGCGATGGCTCAGGTTCCCCGCGTTGCCGTGGAAATAGAGAAGCACGCCGCGCGGCTGCTCCACGGGGCACCACCAGGAGTGGATCTTTTCTTGCTGGCCATGAATGGATACCGCCAGCCAAATATCCACGGCCTTGAAGCCCATGGGTGGCTGCCAATGGCTGGACGACGAGGTGGGGTAAAAGATGAACTGTTTCTCGATGCACATCAGCAAAACCATGGTGAAAACATAGAAAAGGCCGATGAAGCTGATCTCGCGCAGCGCCACCTTGGTGCGTCGTTCCTTGGGTAATTTTCGGATGCGTCGGCCAAGGTCCAGGAAGAAGACGAGCAACACGCCCAACCAAAACACCAAGGACCAACTCATGGCTGCGCTCTCGCGGGACCGTGATCAGACGACACGATTTTTATTATGTTATCCATGATGATGCTTCCTCGCTAACGGGATCAAGGTAAAACCGGAATCTGACGTGGCCGAACCGGCATGGGAAGTCGTGGTGATCGGAGCGGGGCCGGCGGGTCTGCTGGCCGCGACCCGGGCGGCGGAATGCGGTCATCAAGTCTTGCTCCTTGAAAAAAACCGGAAGCCTGGCGTCAAAATTTTGATGTCCGGCGGCACGCGCTGCAATCTCACCCATGCCACGGATCGACGCGGCATCGTGGAAGCCTTCGGGCGGCAAGGATCGTTTCTCCATTCAGCCTTGGCCGGACTCAGTCCCGAGGATTTGATTCGGTTGATCGAAGCAGAAGGGGTGCCCACGAAGGTGGAGCCGACGGGCAAAGTGTTTCCCGTGAGCAACAAGGCTCACGATATTCAGCAAGCGCTGCTGCGGCGCTTGGCTCGCAGCGGGGCCCTTCTCTCCCTCGGAGAGGCCATCGTGGACTGGCAACCCCTGAGCCAAGGCATGCGTCTTATCACGACCAAGGGTTCCTACATCGCCAAACAGGTGATTTTGACCACCGGAGGGCAATCCTACCCAGGCTGCGGCACCACGGGGGATGGTTACCGTTTGGCGGAAACTCTGGGACATACCATGATTCCGCCCCGCCCTGCTCTGGTGCCGCTGGTCCTTGACGACTCTTGGGCGAAGGAACTTTCGGGCATCACCTTGCCGGATGTGAAGGTAAAGGTCATGCTGCGCGACCCAGGTTCAAGTCATCCAGATCGCGTCTTGGGCGAACGGCAAGGCTCTTTTCTGTTCACCCATTTTGGTTGCTCGGGACCGGTGGTGATGGATGTGAGCGGCGTGGTCACCGCCTGCCCCGAGGTTTCATCCTTGAGGTTGCAATGTGATTGGCTGCCGCAATGGGCCGATCATGAATTGGCGGAATGGATCAAAGCGGAGGCACAGGAGAACAGCAAACAAACGCTGGCTCAATCACTGACTCCTTGGCTGCCGCGCCGACTCATCGATGCGCTGCTGAAGCAAGCCCGCCTGCCCATCGGTCAGCGCTGGGCGGGGCTCAATCGCCAGCAGCGTGAGCGCCTTTGGCAACAACTCAAGCGAAGCAGTCTTGGCATCAAGGGCACGTTAGGGTTCGCCAAGGCTGAGGTGACTGCGGGCGGGATTGCCCTGGAGGAAGTGGATTCACGGACGATGCGCAGCAAACGCTTTCCTCAATTGCTCATCGCCGGCGAAGTCTTGGACTTGGACGGTCCCATCGGCGGCTATAACTTTCAGGCCGCCTTCAGCACGGGTTGGCTGGCGGGCATCCTTAAGGAATAGTTTCTTGCGACACCGTCATGTCAATACGGCGGATCTGCCTGCGTGTCTTAACCCGCCTTTTTGAGGTATTCGTGAGGAAGAAACAACTCAGGGCTCTTCTCGAACAGATCACAAGCGTCATGAAAATCTTCGGGTCGGCCGATGTCCATCCAAGTCCCCCGGAAATCATACGATCGGGCGGGGACGTTCTGAGCCAGCATGCGGTACATCAATTGATCGAAACCAAAGGGGGCATCTTCGGGAATGAGCGACAACAACTCGGGATTCATCACGTAGACGCCCATGCTGCAAGGAAAATGCAGCGTTGGCTTTTCCCGAAACCCAACCACCATGCCGTCCTCGTTTGTATCCAGAACTCCCAGGGAAACGTTCACGGGCTTTTGATAGGTGGCGATGGACAAGGGAGCCGAGCCTGACTGGTGCCAGCGCAACAGTTCGGCAAAATTCAGATCCGTCAGCAAATCGCCATTCATCACCATGAAAGGCTTGTTCAACCCCGGCACGAGTTTGACGGGACCGATCGTGCCCAGGGGATGCTCTTCCGCCACGTAGCTGATTCGCACGCCCCATTTGCTGCCATCGCCGCAACAAAGTCGAATCATCTCTCCCAAGTAGCCGATGCTGATCGTCAAATCGCGGAAGCCTTGGGCGGCCAACTGTCGAATGACGATTTCCAGGATCGGCATGCCGCCCACGGGCATGAGAGGCTTGGGAAGAACTTTGGTATACGGATAAAGGCGCGACCCCTTGCCGCCTGCTTGAATGATGACTTTGGTGCTCATCGGCTTCCTTGCCTTCCTTTGAACGGTTTGTGAATGGGGACCGACAGGCTCCCAGGTTAAACGGTATACTCGTCAGGCCGGTACAGGTGGAGATGGTCCTTGACAAACTTAGCCATCTCGGACAGCCCTGATTCCAGATCGACGCGCGGCGTCCAATCCATGAGATCCTTCGCCATTTGATTGCCCGCGATCAAGGTCCAAACTTCGCTCTGAGGAGGCCTCTGTCGCTTGGCGTCGGTGACGATGGGCACCTCGCGGCCCACGACGCGCATGGCCATTTCCGCGATTTTGCCGATGGTCTCGCCGCGTCCCGACCCAGCATTGATGACTTTGCCCACCGCGCCGGGGCAGTCCGCGATCTTGAGAAAAGCTTCGACGGTATTGCTGACGTAGTTCATGTCGCGAATGGGGGACGTATCGCCGATGTGCAGTTCGGGCTTGCCGGCCAACAGTTGCGCGAGAATCGTGGGAATGACGGCCCGGGCCGATTGCCGGGGACCGAAGGTATTGAAGGGCCGCAGCGTGGCCACGGGAAGGTTGAAGCTGAGGTAAAAGCTTTCCGCCAGTTTATCCGCCGCGATTTTGCTCGCGCTATAAGGTGACTGTCCTTGCAAGGGATGGGCTTCATCAATCGGGGTATAGCGGGCCGTGCCGTAACATTCGCTCGTCGACGTGTGCACCACCTTGGGGGTTCTCTGCCAGCGGCAAGCCTCGAGCACATTCAAAGTGCCAATGACGTTGGTCTGCACGTAAGCGGAGGGAGCGACATAGGAGAAAGGAATGGCAATCAAGGCGGCCAGATGAAACACCACGTCGCAGGATTCAACGGCACGCATCATGAAATGCGGGTCCACGACGTCGCCGGACCATATTTCCATTTCACGAACCAGAGTGGGATTGGCGTATTCGAGGTTCCCTCGATGGGATCGGGAATCATAGTGGAGCATCGCCCGGACCTTGGCTCCTTGAAGAACCAAGGCTTCGGATAAATGTGAGCCGATAAACCCTCCCGCGCCGGTAACGAGGACCTTTTTTCCCTGCCACGCCATGCAGCCTACCTCGAATGGATAAAGTCTCCCCTAAACCGCGCCTGTGAGGATAGTCAAATGGTGGATTTTTGCAACCTCAGGTCTACGCTCAGCATCTGAGGCGGTCGCCTCGGGATCGTTCAACCCAAAGCTTCGAAAAAGCGTTGCTCCGATTCCGCGTCGCCCACGACGATCAAAGTCGAGTTGGCGGCCAGCGGCGTGTTGGGGTTAGGGTGGGCGTCGACCTGGCCATCTTGCTCGATCGCGATCACATTGCAGCCAGTCGTTTGGCGAAAGCGGCATTCCACCAGCGTTTTTCCGGCCAGAGAGGCAGGCACGGTCACGCGAAAGGCGTCCAGCCCTTCCGCTAATAAAAGGAGGCTTCCCCGCTTGAGGATGTTGAAGATGGAACTGGCACCGGTGGAAGCATAGGACATGACGAAATCGGCGCCAGCACGATGCAGGGTCGACACATTGCGGTCAAGGTTGGATCGTGCCAGAATCTGTACGTCGGGCCGCAGGCGGCGGCAATAAATGGCCAAGTAAACGTTGATGTCGTCGTCATGGGTCGTAATCACGACCGAGGAACAGCGCCCGATGCCTGCCTTTTCTAAAACCTCCAACTCGGCGGCATCCCCCACGATATAGAGTTCGGGATCGCGGACTCGCTCAACGGATTTTTCCACGATGCGATATTCGATGCCCTTGGAGCGCAATTCCTTGGCCGTGGCGCGTCCGACTCGTCCTCCCCCAATGATAATCACCGGTGCTTCGGGCAAACTGTACAGACAAAAGAGGCTGTCGTATTCATCTAAGTCCTTGCGCGTCCCGGCCAACAGCAAGATGGACGCGGCTTCGACCAACGTCTCGGGGCCTGCGAGTTCAAAACGCCCTCGATTCCAAACGCCCACCACATTGACGGGAGCATGCTCGGCCAAGCGAATATCCTTGAGCGTTCGCCCCACGAGGGGCGTGCCGGCGGCGGCCGCCTCGGCGATCAGCAGATCGCCAAATTCCCCCACGACCAAGCTTTTGGCGTCCCGCCCCAAGACTCGGCGAGCCAAGGCCTGGCCCAGCATTTCGCCAAGTTGCAAAACCTGATTGCAACCGGCCAATTGCAAAATGTCCACCGAGGCCGACGCCGAGGCCGTGGCCACAATGGTTACCGACGTCGAGATTTCACGGACAGTGAAGGTGATATTGGTGTTCGTGGTGTCGCGCTGCGCGGCAAGCACCAAGGCCGCCTGGTCGGCGCGAGCCCGCAGATAGGTTCCGCGATCATCAAGGTCACCCAACATGACGGCATAGCCCTCGTCGTGCAGACGCAAGGCTTCGGTCAAATCACTCACCAGAAGGACGTATTTGATTTCCGACCGTTCCAACATGCGGATCAAGGTGCGCTCCACGAAACCCAATCCGGTCAAAATCACATGGCCCTTGGTGTCGGGTTTGAGCTGTTTGGGGGCCCGCGCCGCGGCTTGGGCCTCCATCCATGGCACGTAAAAAAACTGAATGAACATGAAGGGCAACAAAACCAGCATGAAGACCGACCCAGTCAACAACACGACCACGGAAAACATTCGGCCCAGATCGGAATGAAAAGTAATGTCGCCAAAGCCAAGCGTCGACATGACCACCATCACCCAATAAATGCCCGTGGCCCAGGAGTGGCGCTGGCCCTCGTATTCCATCAAGAAATGAAAAGTTACGGAATAAATAAAGACAACGATCAAAAACACAATCAGCAGTTTGCCTAGCGAGATGAGATTGCGGCGTCGAGCAGGATTGGTGATAAAACTAAGTGCTGCGGGCAAATTTTTCATCGAGCCAACCCATGACGAATGTAACCGATCATCAAGTCGGAATCAGAACCCTCATTCCATGATGATTGGCCCTAGTCAACCGTCCAACAATGTAACCGATCCATTTTTAGAGTCGATTAAAAATCAGATCGAATGAACCTCAACGTTGATATGGCCAAGCATGGCATGGCATTGGGCCATCAAAACGGAGGAAGATCTGGGGCCAAGGTTTGCGGATTGCAGGCCGACCTTGGCTTCGATTATAATTCAAACGTTCTTTCGCACGACCTTTCTGCCGTCCTGCCTGTTGAGACTGCCCGCCGATGCACAAACGCATGTCTTGGAGTTTGTTGCTGTTCGTGACGACTTGGGTTGGCTGGCATTGGTTCATGGACTCGTCGCCGGCTGCCTCCCGGTCGACTCTTCAGGCCAGCGAGTCAAACCCCCCTTCACCGCCCCAGGATGCGTTTGAAAAGAAAATTAAACCCATTTTTGAGCGCTCATGCGCCGCCTGTCACGGGGCAGAAAAGCAAAAAGGCCACGTCCGATTAGACACCTTCGAGGCGGTCGTTCAATCGCAAAAGCGTAAACCGATCCTGGTAGCGGGTGAAAGCGCCAAGAGCCTGATCCATCAACGCATCACGAGCGATGATCCCAATGAACGGATGCCTCCCACCGGCCCACCCTTGAAAGATGAAGAGATAACGATCATCAAGCAATGGATCGAGCATGATTTAATCAACGATGAACAGTTCCAAGCCGCGCCAAGCCGCGATTCAAAGCCGTGGTCGTGGCAACCATTAAAGCCCGTGGCCTTGCCAACGCTTGCCAATGAAGACCAGCGTTGGGTCAGAAATCCCATTGATCAATTCATTCTTCACACTCTCCGTGCAAAAGGTTTGCAACCTTCGAAGGAAGCAGAGCGGCGCGTCCTCCTCCGACGCCTCTATTTCGACCTGATCGGTTTGCCGCCAACGCCAGAGGAAGTAGAGGCGTTTCTCAACGACTCCGATCCCCGGGCTTATGAAAAACGGGTCGATGCTTTGCTGGCATCGGTCCATTATGGAGAACGCTGGGCGCGACATTGGCTCGACGTCGTCCACTACGCCGACAGCCACGGCTACGACAAGGACAAACCCCGACCACATGCCTGGCCCTATCGCGATTATGTCATTCGCGCCTTCAACGAAGACAAACCCTATACCCGCTTTGTTCGTGAACAACTCGCGGGTGATCTCTTGTATCCCTTCGACCGGGATGGCATTGAAGCGACTGGTTTCCTCTCAGCCGGGCCTTGGGATTTCATCGGACACGAGGAATTGCCCGAAACCAAGATCGATGGCATGGTCGCCAGGCACCTCGATCGGGACGACATGGTCGCCAATGCCATCGGGACCTTCATGAGCCTCACCATTCATTGCGCCCAATGCCACAACCACAAATTTGACCCGATCACGCAAGAGGATTACTACCGTTTGCAAGCGGTGTTCGCCGCATTGGACCGGGCGGACTTCGAATATGACACGGACTCGGATGCGGCCCGGCGCCGCGATGAGCTTCGCAAGGAACAACGGCGCCTGACCGAACGCCGAGCCGCCCTGCATCAGCACATTCGACGACGGGATCAAGACAATGCGTTGGCAGCTTTGGAACGGAAGATGACACATCCCCAGGATCGGCCGCAAGTGCACCCGCCTGAGTTTGGCTACCATTCAGCCCTTGCCAAGGATGCATCGCAAGCCAAGTGGGCCCAAATCGACCTTCTTGATGCCTATTCCATCCGGCAAGTGGTGCTGATTGGTTGTTTTGACGATTTTCAAAAAATCGGCGCGGGTTTTGGATTTCCCAGGCAGTTCAAGATTGAAGCCAGTCTCGATCCGGAATTCAAAACACAAGTTCATTTGATCCATGCCTCCGGGCCTTCCCCGATGCCAAACCCCGGCACCCATCCGCAAATCTTCAAGGTGGATGACGTGATGGCCCGTTACGTTCGCGTGACGGCCACCCAATTGGCCCATCGGCACGATGCTTACATGTTCGCTCTAGCCGAAATGGAAGTGTACGATGACCAAAAGCGCAACGTGGCCAAGCTTAAACCGGTCTCCAGTCTCGATGCCATCGAAACCCTTCCGCGCTGGTCCAAGGCCCATTTGACCGATGGTCTCTATCCAAGCCCCCTCTCTTCAACGCAACAACAACGCGAGGAAGCCAAGCGTGAATTCGATCGGCTCTGGCAGCAACTCACCACGCCGGAAGAAAAAAGCGCCCTCGCGGAACTTGATCATGCCGAGATGAACCTCAAGGAAGCATGGAATCGTCTGCCCCCCGTGCAGAAGGTGTATCGCGGCTGTGTCCATGAAGGCAAAGGCCATTTCAAAGGCACCGGCGCTCAGGGGGGAAAACCCAGGCCTATTTTCTTGCTCCAACGCGGCGACGTGCTCAAGCCGCTCAAGGAAATGTCGCCGGGAGCCATCGCCTCGCTTCCCATCAGCATGAAACCCTTTGCCCTTGCTGCCGAACACCAGGAAGGCGAGCGTCGAGCCGCCCTTGCGGAGTGGATTACCGATCCGCAAAACCCGCTCATCTGGCGGTCCATCGTCAATCGGATTTGGCTCTATCATTTCGGCCGCGGCCTGGTCGATACACCGAACGATTTCGGCCGCATGGGTCAACTCCCCACGCATCCGGAATTGTTGGATTGGCTGGCCTTGGAATTCCGCGACCATGGCCAATCCATCAAAGCCCTACATCGTTTAATCGTGACCAGTGCGACTTATCGCCAAGCATCGGCATACGATTCGCCGCAATCTACGATCGATGCCAACAATCAGTATTATTGGCGTATGAATCGTCGGCGCTTGGAAGCGGAGGCGATCCGCGACAGCCTCCTGGCCGCGAGCGGCAAACTCCATCTCAAACCTTTTGGCCCGCCTTTTCAGGATTTCGTTGTCGATAAGTCGGAACATTCCCCGCACTACGAATATCACCTGGCCGATCACGATCGACCCGATCTCCACCGCCGCACCATCTACCGCTTCATCGTCCGGTCTCATTTGCATCCGTTTCTCACGACGTTTGATTGTGCCGACCCTTCGATCGCGGTCGACAAACGCAATCAAACGTCCACGCCTCAGCAAGCCCTGTCGCTCATGAATAACGCCCTGAGTTTGCGGATGGCTCATCATTTTGCCGAGCGGTTGAAGAGCCATTCCAGCGAATTGGATCAACAAGTCCGGCAGGCCTGCAAACTGGCCCTGGCCCGCGAACCAGACGATCAGGAACTCGCCTGGCTCAGCGATCACGCCCGTGAGCATGGCCTGGCCAGCATGTGTCGAGTCCTTTTCAATCTCAATGAGTTCATTTTTATCGATTGAGGATGATGCCCCTAAACCGCAGAAAATCATTGACCTCGGATCGACCTTCGGCCATCACCCGGCGGGATTGGCTTTGGCATTGCGGAGGAGGCCTGGGCGGCATTGCCCTATCCACGCTTCTTCAACAAGAAGGATTGCTCGCGGCCTGCCAGGAAAAGCCAATCTACCATTGCAAACCCAAGGCCAAGCGCGTGGTGCAACTTTTCATGGCGGGGGGAGCGAGCCATATCGATCTGTTCGACTTCAAGCCTGAACTGATCAAACGCCATGGTCAACCTTCCCAGTTTGGAGAGCACGTCGAGGCCTTTCAAGACGGCTTGGGGCCATGGTTGCGGCCGATCTGGGAGTTCAAGCCCTATGGGCAATCGGGAAAGATGCTCAGCGACGCCGTGGCGCCTTTGGGCGAGGTGGTTGATGAGATCGCCTTTGTGCACAACGTCGTGGGCAAAACCGGGGTGCACAGCCAAGGAACCCTCTTGCAAACAACGGGCTTCAATCGCCCTGGCTTTCCTGGCATGGGATGCTGGGTGAGTTACGGCCTGGGCAGCCTCAACGACCATCTGCCCACGTTCGTCGTCCTCCCCGACCATCGCGGCATGCCCTCCAATGGCTCCAAAAACTGGGACAGTGCCTTTCTGCCCGCGGATCATCAAGGAACCGTGATCTATCCGGGGCAAAAAACCCCCATTGCGGATTTGTTTCCCGCCCGCCAGGAGCCGTTTTTGACCGGGCAAAGCGAATTGGCGACGCGCGAGCTTTTGAAACGGCTGAATCAGCATCATGCGCAGCAACGCCCGGAAGATGAGCGTTTGCAAGCCCGCATCCGGAGTTATGAATTGGCCGCCAACATGCAACTTGCCGCTCCCGAAGCCTTGGACGTTTCGAAGGAGCCGGAACATGTCTTGAAGATGTACGGCCTAGACTCCATTCCCAGCGAATATCCGAAGGAAATCAATGATGCGGAGGAAACGCACCTCTTTGCGCGGCGCTGTTTGGTGGCGCGCCGGCTGTTGGAGCGCGGCGTCCGCTTCGTTCAAGTCTGGTCGGGAAACGACAATGGCTTTCCCCGCCGGAATTGGGATTCCCATGAAGACGTGAAACGCGATCATGGCCCCTTGGCCCGGGCGATGGCCCGCGGCGCCGCCGCCTTGATCAAGGACCTTAAACAGCGCGGACTGTTGGACGACACGATTGTTTTCTGGACGACGGAGTTTGGCCGGATGCCCTCCTCGCAGGGCGGCAAGGGTCGAGATCATAACCCTTATTGCTTCACGAACTGGCTTTGCGGCGCTGGCATACGGGCCGGTCTGACTTGGGGGCCTAGCGATGAGTGGGGTTATAAGCCTCTCGATCGGCAACATCCCACGGAAGTCTACGATCTCCACGCCACGATCCTGCACTTGCTTGGCATCGATCATGAGAAACTGACCTTCCGCCACAATGGCATTGACCGTCGCCTGACCGACGTACATGGCCGCGTCATGCATGATTTAATCACCGAATGATGCGGAAAGCTTCCCAATCGCAAAATGTCTAAGTTGTCATATCGTCCCAATAGAGCGGGACCTGGTCGAGTATCGCTTGCATATCCAGATCGAGCGCGTCACAATACGGCTGACAAGATAGACCACGCCCTCAAATTCGAACGACCTCGACGGGATCGCGAGCGCGTCACTGAGCCGATCAGTGGATGGCGAAACGAAACACGCTTCCTTGCATGGCTCCGCCATTTCCCAGTTGACCCACCCTCCGCATGGGAGCATGACGATGACAAAGTCAACCAGAAGGCATTTTCTGAACCAAGTCGGCCAAGGGATGTTGACTGCGAGCATCGGCTCGGCCATGGCCCAGGAAATGGGAATCGCCTCCGCCGCCCTATGGGACGATCCGCCGCGATTGCATTTCGGCGCCATGGAACCTCTCGTGGCCTTGATGCAGGAAACGCCCATTGAGAAGTTATTGCCGCTCCTTACGCAAAAATGGTCGGCAGGCACGCCGTTAAAAACCCTCGTGGCCGCGGGCGCCTTGGCCAATGCTCGAGCCTTTGGCGGCCAGGATTACACGGGCCACCACACCTTCATGGCCTTGGCTCCCTCAATGGGAATGGCCGAACGATTGCCAACGCCGCACAAGCCATTACCGGTCCTGAAAGTGCTTTACCGCAATACACAACGCATTCAGGATCAGGGCGGCCGCTCCGCGGAGGTCTTGCACGAAGTCCCTTCCGCCGATCATGATCAGAAACCCGTGGATGGTTTAGCGCTTCGTGAAGCGATGCGCAGCACCAACATGCAGGAAGCCGAAGCCCGCTTTGCACGCATGGTTCGCGCCAATCCCCAGAACGCTTTCGATGAAATGCAAGCCATCGTCCACGATCAAATCGACGTTCACCGCGTCGTCTTGGCCTGGCGAGCATGGGAAACGCTCGATTTAACGGGCATCGAACAGGCGCACACGCTCCTTCGGCAATCCGTGCGGTATTGCGTGCTTCATGAGGATAAGGTCATCTCGAAGCAATCGACAGAACCTGCCATTCGCCACGTGCTGCCCAAGCTGCTCGAAAGTTATGGACTCCTGGGAAAGAAGCCCGGGCAACGCCGCGCGGACGAATCTTGGATCGAGCATCTGGCTAAAGCGGTCTACCAAAGTCAACGGGAAGCCGCGGCCGACGCCGTGGCGCAAGCGTTGGCGGAAGGCTTTCATCCGGATGACATTGGCGAGGCCATTTCTCTGGCGGCCAATGCCCTGGTGCTGCATGATCCGGGACGCCCCGCGGACTGGGCCTCGGAGAACAAACCGACCGGCAGCGTTCATGGCGATTCCATTGGAGTGCATGCATCGGATGCCGCCAATGCCTGGCGCAATATTGCCCGCGCCAGTTCGCCTCGGAATGGCATGGCATCGCTTATCGTGGCTGGGTTCCACACCGCGGGGCAAAACCGCAATCATTTTCCGCAACCCTTCCCCCATCCCGATCATCTGGATGCCATTCGAGGGATCGAGCCGCATGCCCTCTTGGGCGAGTTGGAGACCGCCGTGCGCGGCAAGGATCAAGCACGCGCCTGCGCTTTGGTGCATCAATGTGGAGCCTCGGGCCAGGCCGAGAAGCCGATCTTCGATTTGTTGCTTCGCTTTGCCGTCAGTGAAGACGGAGCCTTGCACGCGGAGAAATACTATCAAACCGTGGTCGAGGAATTTGCACGCTCTCGGCCCGCGTTTCGCTGGCGGCATCTCGCTTCCTTGGCCCGGGTCACGGCCAGCGAGTTTGGGTTCCCTGCCCCAGGATACGCGGAGGCTTGCGCGCTGCTCCAATTGAAGTGAGCTTGCCCCGCAAGTCAGGTCCGCGCTCGCAGCCAGCAAGACTGGCAGATCAGAGCAGCACGCCGGCGACGGCGGCGTTGATCATCGTCGTCATGAAGCCGACAAACAATGCCTTGCCGCCGAGCAGCGCTAATTCGCCGCGCCGATCCGGAGCCATGGCACCGATCCCGCCGAGTTGAATGCCGATGGAACCGAAATTCGCGAAGCCCGTGAGGGCGTAGGTCGCCAACAATTTACTGCGCACATCGATGGTCGTCGCATAGGTCGTGGTCAATTCCTTGTAGGCTACGAATTCATTCAATACCAGCTTCGTCCCCAGCAGATCGCCCACGGCTGGGATGTCGGCCAGGGGCACGCCCATGAGAAATGCCAAGGGAGAAAAGAGCACTGAAAAAATGCGCCGCAAGCTCAGGTCGGGCCAGGCTTGATAATCACGCCACTCCAGGGCGGCCAACATTTGATTGATGTAAGACGCCATCTCCGTAACGTCATACAACCAGCCAAGGATGGCGTTTAACATGGCCACCAGGGCTAAAAAGGCGATCAACATGGCCGCGACATTGAGGGCCAAATACAACCCATCCGAGGCTCCCCCCGCCGCCGCGTCGACGATGTTGCGATGCGACACTTGCACCTTGGCCGAGGCTCTGCCCAGTGTTTGTGGTTCCTCTGATTCGGGGAGCATCAGCTTGGCCAGGTAAAGGCCGCAGGGAGCCGCCATGACGCTGGTCGCCAGGATGGTGACCGCATCGGCTCCCATCTTGATGTAGACCGCCATGATGCCGCCCGAAATCGTGGCCATGCCCCCGACCATCAGAGCCAGCAATTCCGACCGGGTCATTTTCTGCACGTAGGGCTTCACGATGAGGGGCGCTTCTGTTTGCCCCAGGAAAACGTTGGCGGCGGAGGACAGCGTTTCCGCGCCGCTGGTTCGCATGACGTACATCATGCTGAGGGCCATGTATTTGACGATCAACTGCAGCACACCCAAGTAAAACAAGATCGAAAAGAAGGAGGATGCAAAGATGATCGTCGGCAGGGCGCTGAAAGCGAAAACGAATCCTTGATCCGGAAAGGCTTGGCTCATGGCGCCGGGATTGGCCAGGACGCCAAAGACAAACGTGGCCCCATCGCCCGTGAAATCGAGAAAGCGCTTGATCATGTTGCCAATGGTGTCAAAGAGCTTGTAGCCGGAGACGATCCAATCCCCGATCTCCACGCGAAACTTGAGCACGAAAAGGGCCATGGTCCATTGCAGGACGATGCCCCAAAAGAGCGTTCGCCAACTGACCAACCGCAGATTGGTGGAAAAAGCCGCCACGATGCCCAAGAAACAGACGATTCCCACTGCCGATTGTCCCTTGGGGCCAAGACTTTCACGGAAGTGATAAGCCGCCATGCCCAGCACGACGACGATAACCATCAAGGCCCAGCGCCAACGGCGCGGGGTTTGCGTGATGGAAAAGGGTTTCTGTTCGGGGACCGGGGGCGATGAGGAGGCACTCATGGGCACTTTCCACTCAGGATAGGATCAATGGGGATCACTGATCTTAACGGACAAACCTGGCGGACACAATGAAATAGGCATGTAAGGGTGCATTCCCTTTTCGACGCCGACTTGTATCTCTGGCGGCGTAGAACAATGCCTAGTAGTGTGAGTTTTTTGGAAGTTCTCCACCGCAATCCTGTACATTGCCTGCCTTCATGCGTTCAGGTAAGAATGCACCCCTTTCTCCCTAATCAGGAGTTCTCTTTCCACAAAGGTTGAGATACACATCCCGGACGAGCTGCAGCTTGGGCAGCCAATCATGCTCCATGAGGCATTTGTTTCGACCCTTTTGTCCAAAAAGTTGGCGCTCGTCAGGACGAGTCAACCAGCGTTCCATGGCATCCGCCAATGCCGCGACGTCGCCGCAGAGCACCAGCAGACCATCCTGCTCATGACGGATCACTTCCGCCACGCCGCCTGCCCGATAGCCAATGCATGGTACTTGATTGACCCAAGCCTCGAGTAAGACCAATCCAAACGAATCGGATCGGCTTGGCAAGGCGAACACATCAAGGGCGGCGTAAAAATCTGCTTTGAATTCTTCAGGCAAGACTCCCAGGAGCGAAACGTGCCGTTTCTCCTGCGACGGCAGCGCATGCCAAAAGCGGCGAAAGTTGGGCATCATCGGTCCCGCCAACACCAAATGGATGGGGACCTTTCGCGCCCATAGCCGTTGGGCCGCGCGCACTAAGTCCACGCTGCCCTTTTCCTCGCTCAAATTGGCCAGGTGGCCAATGCGGAGCCGATCGTTCGGTAAAGCCCACTGCCGCTCCGCTCGCACCCGATCCCCTCCCGTGCATTCGGCTGGGTCAACCCCCAATCCTTGATATAAAACACGCTGCTCTGGAAGTCCCACTTCCAAAACGGCTTGACGCTCCATTTGCGATTGGACCAAGACGACGTCCGCGCGTTTCAGCAGCCAGCGCAGCGGGGCAGCGAGATAGGCAGAACGGGTTCGGTCCACCGTTCGGGCTGGATCACCGAGATGCAAGAAAGGCGTCAAAACGAAGGGCACACCCCAACGATCCGCCAACCGCACGGCACAGCGGATCGGTCCACCGTAAGGAAACGCCGAAGCATGGACGATATCGATGGGATGGTTCCATGAGGCCATACCCCACATGCTGGGCATGAGCGGGCTGGCTGGCATGGTCAAACTGCGAAGCGATATAGGCAGCATCATCGAGAGTGCTTTCAAAGCCACGCGGCGGCCGAAAAAGGTTCGAATGGGATGGCGGTGCACACGGACGCCGTCTCTCCAGGTGATGCCTGCGGAAAGTCGGGTTGCTTCGCTGGACCAAAACGCTTCTAATGCCAGAGCATCGGACGTGTGAACGCGCACCTCATGCCCCTGCTGAACCAGAAATCGGCTCAATCGAGCAAAATAAGCCTCCGCTCCCCCCAGCGCTGGAGGATAACGATGGATGAAATGAGCAATCCGCAGTTTCATGCGAGATATTTACCCGTCTTGGGTCGTCAGAAGCTGTGGTTTTTCTAGAATGTTTAGCTTGACAAGGCCTACTTGGAGAAGCCCCCATGCTGTCCATCTCCGCGCTCGCACGCCAGATCAAACCCTCGGCCACGCTTGCGGCAGGGGCCATGGCCAAACAGTTGCGCGCACAGGGGATCGAAGTTTACGACTTCAGCCTGGGAGAGCCGGATTTTGCGACGCCGCGCGACATCGCCGAAGCCGCGGAAGCCGCTGTGCGGGCGGGGCACACGCGCTACACCGCCTCCAACGGCATGCTGGAACTGCGCGCCGCGCTGAGCCAACGATATCAAACGTTGTATGGTTTGACTTACTCCGTGGAGCAAATGGTTGTCACTTGCGGGGCCAAGCATGCCATTTCCCTCGCCTTGGCCGTGCTCTGCGAACCGGGCGATGAAGTCCTCATCCCATCGCCCTTCTGGACAAGTTACGCCGACATGGTGCAGTTGGTGGGCGCCAAGGTCAAGTTGATTCCCACTTCCTTTGGGGATCGCTTCAAGCTGCATCCCGACGCCCTGCGCGCCGCTATCTCCCCGCAAAGCCGCTTGTTAATCCTCAATTCGCCCTGCAATCCTACGGGCATTGTTTATTCCAAAGAGGAACTGGCTGCCCTTGGTCGAGTCGTGCTCGAAACCCCGATCGCCGTCATCAGCGACGAGATTTACGAAAGTTTGACGTTCGATGGCCGACACGCCACTTGCTTCGCGGCTCTGCAGCCGGAGTTGTTGGAGCGGACGATCGTCGTCAGCGGCGCGAGCAAGAGCTATGCCATGACCGGCTGGCGCATGGGCTGGGCGGCGGGTCCCGAACACGTCATTCAGGCGATGGGCAGCGTCCAAAGCCAGCAGATTGGTTGTCCGAGCAGCGTCAGCCAATATGCCGCCCTCAAGGGAGTGGCCGGCGATCAGGAAAACGTGGAATTGATGCGCCGCGAGTTCGAACATCGCCGCGACTTGGTCTGTGAGCATTTCGCGAATCTACCCAACGTGCGCTGGCATCGGCCCGAAGGAGCCTTTTATCTTTTGTTCGACGTGAGCGCCTATTTCGGTCAAACGCTTCATGGCGTTGCGATCCACAATTCCTCGGCGTTTTGCCAGGCTTTGCTGGCCAAGGCCCGCGTCAACATGGTGCCAGGGTCCGCTTTTGGCGCCGAGGGCTTCATTCGCATGTCGTTCGCCAGCAGTCGGCAGCAGATCGAAATGGGATTGACCGCCCTGCGTCATTTTCTGCTCAATGAAATGTTGCCGAACGGGATTTAATCTCGCGCCGTTTCACGGGCGCCGAGGCACTGCGATGGTTTCCCGGCTCAGGCATCTACTTCACGCCAAAGCCGGTGATCGTGTCAACACATTGTGAATTTGCCTCTTTTCGATTCCCTTGATCCCTGTTATCCTTTCCCCAACAAGGCAGCGCATGGCACCATGCGCGATCATGGGGAAGTTGGCCATGGCCAAGAAAACCGTCCGTGACTTGACCGATCTGCATGGCAAGCGCGTTCTTGTGCGCGTGGATTTCAACGTGCCCATGGACGATCAAGGCGCGATCACCAACGATCGCCGCGTTCGGGCCGCCATTCCGACGCTCAAACTGCTCCTGGATGGCGGCGCTTCCTGCATCGTCATGAGCCACTTGGGCCGGCCGACGGGCGATCCCGCCAAGGACGTCAAGCTGCGGATGGATGCCGTGGCCGAGCGATTGCGCGAATTGATTAGCGTTCCCATCCATATCGCCCCGGAAGTCGTGGGGACGTCGACGGAAGCGCTGGTCCAAAGCCTGCGTCCCTCGGAGATTCTGTTGCTGCAGAATCTTCGCTTTCACCCCGGCGAACAAAAAGGGGACGCGGCCTTTGCCCAACAACTGGCCTCCCTGGCGGACGTTTACGTCAATGACGCTTTCGGAACGTGCCATCGCTCGGATGCCTCCATGGTGGCCGTGCCCGCCGCCATGAAGGGCAAACCGCGGGTCGTGGGGCTGCTGGTCGCCAAGGAACTTGAAGTGTTGGGACAACTCCTCAGCCAACCCAAACGACCTGTGGTCGGTCTGCTCGGCGGTGCCAAGGTCTCCGATAAAATCGGCTTCATCAAGAAACTACTGGGCATCGTCGACCACGTTTTAATCGGCGGCGCCATGACCTACACCTTCATGCTGGCCAAGGGTCAAGCCATTGGCCAATCCAAAGCCGAAAGGGACAAGCTCGAATTGGCTAAGGAACTCTTGCAACTGGGCGGCGATAAATTGGTGCTCCCCGTGGATCATTTGGTGGCCGATCAACCCAAGGAGGAGGCCAAAACGCAAGTCGTTGAAGGCGCGATTCCCGATGGTTGGCTGGGCATGGACATCGGCCCGAAGACCATTGCCATGTATCAAACCGTGGTCAAGTCGGCTGGGACTGTTGTCTGGAATGGCCCCATGGGCAAGTATGAGGTGGCGGCCTTCGCCCAGGGAACCAAGGCCATGGCCGAGTCGATGGCACAAAGTTCCGGCATCACCATCGTGGGCGGCGGCGAAACGGCCGAAGCGGTTGAAGAGATGAAGCTTGACGCGGCGATGAAGCATGTGTCGACGGGAGGCGGCGCGTTTCTGGAATATGTCGAAGGGACGGCCTTCAAAGCCCTCGATGAAATCGACGATGCCAATGAACGAACAGCGGAATAGTGGTCAGTGGGGTTCGCCGCAGAGGAGGAATCGAATCGGCCGCGACTCCACGCCAACCTCGAGTTGAATCACGAAGAAAGCGGGAAAAAGCATGAAGCTCGTATGCCCACATTGCAGTGCCGTCGTTGAAGTTGCAGACAGCCTGGCCGGCCAAACGTCTAAATGTCATGCCTGTGGCGGCCCCTTCACCGTGCCCAACGTTTCGCCGGATGTTTTGAACGTGCTTGGCTCATCGCCGCCGCCTCCGCCGCCCCCCCCGACCCCTCCTTCACCCTCCGATCTGGCCAGAGTGGATCAGGAACCGCCCAAAGCTTCCGCCGCATCCGAGGGCGGCCGCTCCACGGATGCGCCAGAAAGCCCACAGTCAACGAGCAGCACCACCGAACCGGATTGGGTCATGCCCGACGTGACACACCGCCCCGCGGGATGGCGGTTTCAGATGCGCTGCAAGCCCGAAGTGCTCTATTGGGTGACCCCTGCCGCGGTCACGCTGCTTTTCTTCCTCAGTTTTTTCACCTGGGAAGGGATCTATTTCGGCCAGGAAGCGCTGGCCGAACAAAGCGGAATGGGCATGGCCTTCGGCAGCCTAAGCGTGGCCCCCAGCATCAAGGGGATGGAACGGACAAGCAGCGGCCCGATGCTTCTGCTCTATTTTCTGCTGAGCTTTGTGGGCTTTCTGGCCACAGCTGGACTGCTGTTCTTGCGCTTTGGCCCTGCTGACTTGCGCAAAAAGTTGGGAGATTGGCCCGATCGTCTGCTCCCGCATCGAACGCTCGTCATGATGGTCGTTGGCGTGGGCTGCTTCCTGATGCTCCTGTTCCACACGCTGCTGCCGTTCCCTTTGGAGACGGACTTTCGCGGCGACGTGGTCGTCAATGTTTTGTCGGAAGGAACCGGTCTCAAGGCGGGCACGCCAGAGTTGCGCGCCAAAGTAGCGCAGCTCGGGTCGTCCCAATTAGTGCAGCGCAGCATCTGGTGGAAAATCGCCTGGCTGGCGGGACTGGCGGCGGCAGGAGCGAGCTTCCTCGATTGGTGGGGGCACCGTCGCCATTATAAAACCTGGCCGAGTTTGGAAGTGGTCTGCCATCCTGGCGCTGCATCAAAATAAGCCGTTCGAGGGCCGATGATGATCAAGGGCTATCTTCCTTGATTGGCCCCATGGACTTCTCGATCTCAGTTTGAAGCAATTGAATAGCCACCATTTCCCACCACGGCATGGCTGTGGGCCATTGCCCGGTCGACGCGATTTCTTGCATCGTCCGCTGATACCAGCCATTCCATTCTCGCCTGGCCCGCAGCATGGGTTCATGCTGTTGCCGTTGATGATAGGCCAGCGTCAGAAATCCCGTGTAGAGGCTCGCGCTGGGCCAACTGAAATCCGTGTCGCGGGCTTCCTGAAACCGCTGGATGGAACCCTCGGCTTGATCGATGCGGTAAAGACAAGCCAGCCGAGCAAATCGTATCCAGGCGACGTGCTGCATGGGTTCCAAGGATTGCTGGAGTTTTTCGCGATGCGCTTTCAATGGGGCAATCGGCTTTGGGGCAAACGCCCAGGCAAAGGCCAGATGAGCCAGCCACACCTGCGATTGCTTGGAGCTTTGACTCCTGTCCCACATAATGCCAAGAAATTTTTGCCACGCTTCCATCTGTCCGCCGCGCTGCAAGACCAAGGAGGCTTGCAAGGCTATGGCAGGATCGTCCGGCTTGGCGTCGGCGGCCTGGACCAAGGCGGCCCCCAAATCCTTCCAGTCATCGGACATCAAACTGCAAAAGGCCCATTCACTCCATGCCTTGAAGGCATCGGGTTTGGCGGCGTGTGCATTGTGAAAACAGACTCGAGCCATCGGCCATTGCTTGCGCTTCTGATAATGAGCTGCCGCGAATAACTGCAATTCAACATCTTTCGGTCGCTGCTCAACCATGCCTTTTAATAAAGGCTCATGTGCGGCGATCGCGGCGAAAATGGCTTGCGGATCCTGCCCCCTGATCCTTCGGCTTCGTTCGATCACGGCGTCGTAAGCGCGGACAGCCTGATCCCATTGCTGCTGCTCGGCCAAGCTCTGAGCCGTCTGCCACTGTTCGCTAAAAGGCTTGTCGCGGATAAAGTTGAAATAACCATAGGCCAAGCCGCCTGCCGCCGCGGCCAACAGGATCATGACCAGCCAGGTTTTCCAACGCCGGCTCCCCGCTGGGGGGTGGTGGATGGGATAGCTCACATGGTAACCCGAAAATGGTCCAACCTCCGCATCTTGCTGCATCACCTCTTTAAATATGCTTTGTTGTTGCAACAGGCTGTCGCCAATGGCACTCCGCGTTGCCGATGAATCGGCTGCGGCCTCTGGTTCGGCGGGCGGCGTCTCCAGGATTTGCGGCTGAATTGGAAGATAAGGTGATAACAACGGCAACATTTCTCCCGGAGTTTGGAAGCGGTCCTTGGGTTCTTTGGCCAGCATTTTCAAGATCATGGCATCCAACCCTGCGGGAACGTGGGAGTTTAATTCCCGCAAAGATGGCGGCTGCTTCGATTGATGAGCCATCGCTTTCAGGTGCAAGGCATACTTGGCAAAGGGAGGTCGAGCCGTGAGCAAGAAATAAAACGTGCAGCCAAGGGCATAGATATCGGTGCGGATGTCTATCGCCGCTTCCGTGGCAAACTGTTCGGGCGCCAGATAATCCAAAAGCCGGGTGGCGTCTCCCTTCTCTGGAAACTGCGTGGTGGTCGTGCTCACGGCATCGCTCAGTCGCAGAGAACCCAGGCCGTAATCAAGGATTTTTAGAATGCCTTGACGATCGACCAGGAATTGCCGGGGCGTTAAACACTTATGAACCCAGCCAAGCTCGGACGCGTATTGCAGCCCTTGAGCCGCCTGAGCCATGTAATAGACGGCTTGCCCCACTTCCAAGGGACCTTGTTTGCGCACCCATTTGCCCAGGTTGATCCCTTCCACCAATTCTTGGACGAGAAAATATTCGCCGTGGAATTGATCGATGTCATAGACGCGCAGGATATTGGGGTGATTGAGCACGCCAGCGGCCCGCGCGTCCTTCAAAAAGAGGTCAGCGCGGACTTTGTCCTTCTTCAATCCCGCCACCATCTTGAGGGCAACCTGGCGGCGCAGCGTTAAATGCTCGCACCGAAAGACCGTCGCGTTGCTTCCGGAATCCAATTGATCGAGCACTTTGTATTTGTCGCTAATGATGAAATGTTTCCACTTTCCCTTCAAAATCTGCTTGGCTTGAAACGAAGTCAGAAGGTTTTCCTTGACCAACAGGGATGCCCATTGGTGATCGGAGTCCGGTGCATCGCCCGATGCTTGATGCGTCGAGAGGAAGGTCGTCCAACGATCGGAGGGAATAAGTCGACTACGCTCAACCAAGTCTAGAAATGCTGCGCTCTCCATGGACGTTTCATTCACCCTTTCTAGGCCGCGTTGGATTTGCGTTTGGTGTACTTTAGAAGCTCATGGAGAAATGCCCAAGGACCATGATAGAACATTTTCCCATGGCCTGGGATAGATTTCATGGGTTGAACCCTCAATTCCCTATCCACTTCTCCCTTCACTGTTTACACTAATTTCACGAATCATCGATCCCAGTGTCTTTGCAAGGAGTCCATGCGATGGCCTTGAAGCGATGGCTTTTATGCTCTGGATTGCTGGTCGGCTGGACGCTGGCGGCTTTTTCCGCGGGAGAGGATAAGATCTCTTATCCACCGACCCGGCGCGTCGACCATCAAGACCAATATCACGGTCAATCCGTGGCCGATCCGTATCGCTGGCTGGAGGACGACGTCCGCAAATCCAAGGACGTCGCCGACTGGGTGGAGGCCCAAAATCAAGTCACCGAAGCTTTCCTCAAGGAGATTCCCGAGCGGGAGTTGATCCGCAAGCGGTTGACCCATCTGTGGAATTACGAGCGCTATTCCGCCCCGGGGAAAGTAGCGGGTCGCTATTTCTTTTCCAAGAACGATGGGCTGCAAAATCAGAACGTGCTCTATTACACGGACGATCTCAAGGGAGAACCCAAAGTTCTCTTGGACCCCAACACCTGGTCCAAGGATGGCACCGTGGCCATTGCGGGGATGTCCATCAGCGACGACGGTCAATGGGTGGCCTATGGCCAGGCCGAGGCCGGCTCCGATTGGACGAACTGGCGCATCAAGCACATCGACTCCGGCAAGCTCCTCGAAGAGGAACTGAAATGGATCAAGTTCTCGTCCGTATCGTGGACCAAGGATCATCGAGGCTTCTTCTACAGTCGCTACGATGAACCGCAGCCTGGGCAAAAATTCCAAAGCCTCAACTTCAATCAAAAAGTCTACTATCACCGCATCGGCACGCCGCAAAGCGAGGATGTTCTCGTCTATGCGCGGCCCGACCATCCGGAGTGGAGCATGGGGGCCACGGTCTCCGATGACGGCCGCTTCCTGCTCATCACCTGCCGCAAGGGCACCTCGGCCCTGCATAAGGTCTTCCTCCGCGATTTGAACGAACCTTATGCCATGCCTCAGGAGTTGGTGGGCGATTTCGATTACGAATTCAGTTTTGTCGGCAACGACGATCAGTGGCTCTATTTTAAAACCGACCATGACGCGCCGCGGGGCCGGGTCATCGGCATTCATTGCCGCCAACCCAAGCCGGAGTCGTGGAAGGAGATCATCCCTCAGACCGCGGACAGCCTTCGCGGCGTCAACCTCGTGGGCAATCTCTTGGTCTGCACGTATCTCAAGGATGCCCGCACCCAGGTGAAAATGCATCGGCTGGATGGACGGTTCGTTCGCGAGGTGCAATTGCCTGGCATCGGCTCCGCGATAGGCTTTGGCGGACGGGCTTCGGACCTGGATACGTTTTACACTTTCAGCAGCTTTGCCACGCCGCCCACGATCTATCGCTACGACATGCTGACGGGTGAAAGCGAACTCTTCCGGCAAGCCAAAGTGGACATGAAGCCATCCGATTACGAAGTCAAGCAAGTCTTCTACCCCTCCAAGGATGGCACGAAGGTGCCCATGTTCATCACCCACAAGAAGGGGATTAAACTGGACGGCAGCCATCCCACGCTGCTCTACGGTTACGGCGGTTTTAACATCCCGATGACGCCCAGCTTCAGTGTCGCGCGGATTGCCTGGCTCGAAATGGGAGGGATTTACGCCGTGGCTTGCTTGCGGGGCGGCGGTGAATACGGCAAGGATTGGCACTTAGCGGGGACCAAGCTGCGCAAACAAAACGTCTTCGACGATTTCATCGCTGCCGCGGAATATCTGATCAAGGAAGGGTACACGTCAACGCCCAAGCTGGCGATTCAAGGCGGTTCCAACGGCGGCCTCTTGGTGGGGGCGTGCATGACGCAACGGCCTGACCTCTTTGGCGCCTGCCTCCCCGCCGTGGGCGTCATGGACATGTTGCGGTTTCAAAAATTCACAGCCGGCCGTTTCTGGGTTGATGATTATGGTTCATCCGATGACCCGGAGCAGTTCAAGGCCTTGCTGGCCTATTCTCCCTATCACCGCTTGAAGGAAGGCACAAAGTATCCTGCCACATTGGTCACGACCGCGGATACGGATGACCGCGTGGTGCCGGGCCACAGTTTCAAGTTCATCGCCCAACTGCAGCATTGCCAAGCCGGTCCAGCCCCCGTGCTGGCTCGAATCGAAACCCGGGCGGGACACGGCGCCGGCAAGCCGACGTCGAAAATGATAGAAGAGATCGCGGATCAGTACGCCTTCCTGGTCAAGGTGCTGCAAGTGAAATGGCCGTCTGGAATCAAGTAAGCGAATAGAGCGTTGCCACGGGTGGTCCATTTCACAACCCCTATAAAAACGCTAACCGGCGGCCCAAGGCCGCCGGTTCATTGTTTGGATCGCATCGGTCCACGCAGGTTAGAGCATCTTACCGACCTTGACGACCAGATCAGCGGTTCGGCAACTATAGCCCCATTCGTTGTCGTACCAACCCAGTACCTTGGCCATGTTGCCCTTCCCCTTGGGGAAGACGAGGGTGGTGCGTGAATCGAAGATGCAACTATGCGAATTGCCAAGGATATCAGAGGAAACGATGGGGTCTTCGGTATATTCGAGGACGCCCTTGAGCGGCCCTTCCGCGGCGGCCTTGAACGCGGCGTTGATCGCTTCGACGGTGGTTTCTTGCTTCAATTCCACGGTCAAGTCAGTGATGCTGCCATCAGGCACAGGCACCCTCAGAGCCATGCCATCGAGCTTGCCTTCCAACTGCGGCAGCACTTTGCCGATCGCCTTGGCGGCGCCGGTCGTGCTGGGAATGATGTTGATGGCCGCCGCTCGGGCGCGGCGCATGTCTTCGTGGATCAAATCCGCCACTCTTTGGTCGTTGGTGTAAGCATGGACGGTGGTCATCGCCCCCTTGACGATGCCGAATTGTTGATCCAACACCATGGCCATGGGAGCCAGGCAGTTCGTCGTGCAACTCGCATTAGAAATGGTCGTGTGTTCCTTTTTGAGCATGGCGTCGTTGACGCCCATGACCAGGGTTATATCTTCTCCCTTGGCTGGTGCGGAGATAATGACCTTCTTGGCGCCTGCTTTGATGTGATCCGCGAAGCCGCCCTTGGGACTTTCCTTGTCAGTGAAAAAGCCGGTGGCCTCCACGACCACGTCCACGCCCAAATTTTTCCAAGGCAACTTGGCGGGTTCTCTTTCTTTCAACACCTTGACGGACTTGCCATCGACGATGAATTCCCCTTCTCCCACTTTCACGCTCCGCCCGAAACGGCGGTGAACGCTGTCGTATTTGAGCAGATTAGCCAAATGCTTGGAGTCGGAGAGGTCGTTGATCGCCACGACCTCGAAATCCTGCGGTCGATCCGCCATAATGCGATAGACCAAACGGCCGATGCGACCAAAACCATTGATACCGACTCGAATGGCCATGATCCAAACTCCTTATTTGTAGCCAAAGTGATCGTGTTAACTGTGCCCATAGTTAGCCTTTTTATATGCGTTCTAATCGATACTGGCGAGACGATGCCAACGAGGAGCCCACTGGGAAAAGCTGGTTTTTATTTGAAAGATTAAGGTTTCTACGCTCAAATATTGATTATGGTAACTTTGTCGCCGCAGGGGGCCCCCCCTTTCCTGCATCTTAGTTTTACACATGTCGATAGGCTCATTCTGAATGGCACTCCGTTGTTCAATGGCCTCCTTGATAGAGCAATTCGGTGGAAGTTTCGAAAAAATGCACGGATAAAATGGGAATTTGCGAGCTTCATGGCGATTTTTCCACACGATAACGGCCATTCCGCAGCATAAAATGCCTATTTTTTTCTTCACCAAGCCTCAGGTTTAATGGTAATCTAAATTCTTCAAAGCGAATGTCTCGAGAGCGCGGGTTCAAGAAACGCGACTCGTTTACCCGTGCGCCAGTATCTTAAAGTCCAGTTGCGTCATGACCTGCGATCAACTGGACCTTCCCTCGGAGGTGGATAAGCACCATGATGACGGCTGATCTGGGTGCATGTGAATGGTTTGTTTGGGATCTGCGTCGAAGCAACCTTGTCGAACGCGGTCGATTGGAGCAAATCGTCTCCGAATACATGATGCGTCATCCGAATGCCGAGCCTGCCGAACTCGCCAGCTATTTGGTTGAACAGGAAGTGCTGACTCGATTCCAGGCGGATAGTCTGCTCAATGGCAAGAGTCAGGGATTGGTTCTCGGGCCATTCATTGTTCACGACGTTCTTGGCACTGGCACCATGGGAACGGTTTACAAGGCCATGTCCAAGATCAACAATGAATGGTATGCCGTTAAAGTGTTGCCGCGCCGGAGCATGTGGAACATTCGGCTAGCGCGGCGCAAAGTCCGCGACTTCGAGCAATTCCAACATCCCGCCGTTATCCCATTCGTGGACGTAGGCACCTCGGGTGCTATGCATTATTTGGCCTGGCCGCTGGTTGAAGGCGAACCTCTGAACAAGATCGTTGAGCGCGATGGCCGACTCAACGCCGCACAGACGGCCCTTTACGCCATGCTGACTTCCGAAGGGCTAGAGAGCTGCCATCAAAGAAATATCATCCATGGCTTGCTCAAACCTTCGAACATCATGATCACGCCGGACCACCAGGTTAAAATCCTTGATTTCGGCGTAGGTTCGCTGCTGCGCGAAACCGAAGGGGAATCAGTGGTGGACACCATGTCCACGGCCAACACAATGGCGGCGGGGTTGGACTGCGCCAGTCCAGAAAGCATCATGGACCCGACGACCACGTCATTCGCTTCGGATCAATACAGTCTCGGTTGCATTATGTACTATTGCTTGACGGGCAATTACCCCTTCCCTGGCAACAATGCCGTGGAAAAAATGATGGCCCATCAAAGCAAGCAACCGCCCCCGATCAAGGAAACCGCCCCGGAAACCCCCAACGAATTGATCGCGGTCATCGAACGGCTCATGCAAAAGCGGCCTGAGGATCGGTATCCCTCCATTTCCGATGTGATTGTCACGCTCCGGCCCATGGTCATGCAGCCGTCGCTCACGCCGCAAGGCAGCAGCGGCACCAAGCTCAGCGGCCTGCGGGCCATTCCCGAAGCCTTGCGTCGAGCCGGTCCCGTTTCGCCAGGCTCTTTGAAATCCGCGCCCAAGGCGGAGGCTCCTCCTCAGGAATCCGCGCGGCAGCCCATGGCCCGGCCGCAGCCCACGCCCATGCCGCCGCTGCCTGACCGTCAATCGCTCCATAAGCCCGCTTCGGCTACTCCCAACGCGCCTGCCCCAGGCGGAGCGATGTACGCCTCAGGTGAGCAACCCGTGATGAACAACATGGGCATGACGCCGCAAACCTTGCGGATGACGTCGCGCGAGATGGCCGATGAGAATATTCGCGTGGCCATGCAGCAGCCTCAGTACATGCAACCGATGTACGGTCAGCCCGCTGCCCTGTCGGGCAAGACGATCCTCATTTTGGTGTTGGCGATGCTTTTCAGCCTCATCATTGGCATGGGGGGCATGTTCGCCATCATCTGGTTCTTCGTGCTTAATAAAGCCACTCAATAAAGTGCAGCCGATCATTCTTAAAATATCGAAATCAATAGAGAGGTAAGCGATCGAGATCGTCTTACCTCTCTCTCGTTTCCAGCTGTTTGTGCCGCTGAGCACGGCGCGGGAACCTTCTCAACGACGTCGAAGACGGCGCCTTGTCATCATCCTTTTTCCGCCATTGTGCATGAACAAGCAAGCCGGCCGGAACCAGGAAGAGGCGAATGACGAACGTATCCAAAAGCACGCCGATGGTGAGTGCCAACCCGAGCTGCCGCAACGTCGCCAATTCACCCAGCATCAGGGATGCAAACGTTCCCGCCATGATCAGTCCGCAGGAGGTGATGGCGGAACCGGTTTGCTCGGCGGCCAACAAGGTCGCCTGCGTCAAGCCCGTCTCTGCTTCATGCTCCAACACCCGACTGACGAGGAAAATATTGTAATCCGCCCCGACTGCCATCAAGATGGTGAATAGGAAGAAGGGCACTTTCCAATCCATGGTTTCCCAACCTGCACCAAGAAAGAGATATCCCAGGGTGCTGGCGAGCCCCACCGTGACCAAATAACTCAACAAGACGCTGGCAACTAAAAACAAGGACAGCCACCAGCGGCGAACAATCACCACCATGATGAGCATCACGCACAAGATCACCAGAATCGAAATACGCAGCGTGTCCTGCCCCTGCACCATGGCGATGTCGTGCATGATGGCCGTGACGCCAAAGTGACAGTAGGCGACCCTAAGGGAAGGAGCATGGGTAAGCTGATCTTCGAGCAGCATGCCGATTTGCCGCATGGTTTCCTGGCTGCGCGGGTCGAAAGGGTCGTCCTTAAAAACCACCTCCAACCGCGTCACATGCCCTTCCTTCGTCGCGCTCAGATAAGCCTTGGCCATGTATGCGCTGGCTGCTTTCATCCACGTTGGCGTTGGCTTCTCCTGATTTTCCGTGGTTCGATATCCCAGAGGCGCGGCCAAGCCGCGCACGTCGGCCACCGCATCCAGGGCATGAATCCGCTGCATCGTTTGCTCCAGCCATCGGCGCGGCTCTTTACCCAGCCAGGATTGCGGGCTGGTCAGCAAAATCGTGTGGGGACCGGTTTCACCTGGCACAAACCGCTTTTTCACCATCTCCAAGCCCAAACGGCTAGGCGACCCCTGCGGCAGATCGCTGCAAACGGAATGAACGCAGTCTGTTTGCCAACCCAGGTAGGCGAAGGGAAGCATGAGCAAAAGCGAACCGAGCAGAACACGGGCTGGATTGTGCTTCAAAAGCGATAGACAACGTTGATTCCACCGAGCACGGAAGCTTTGGGCTATTCCCCGCGCGGCCGCGGTTTGCTGGGCAGTTCGTTGCCAGCGTTTGACGATCACCATCAAGGACGGCGTCAAAGTCAGACACGCAAGCAATGCCACGACCAGACTGATGGCAATGGCAGGTCCCGAAGAGCGCACCTTGACGAACTCCGCGAACCCTAACATGCCGATTGAGCAAATCACGGTGACCGCCGAGGCGGTCACCGCCCACCCCGTCTGTTGCACGGCATGGCGCACGGCTTCGGGGCCGGTCCGCCCTTGTGATTCCTCCTCGCGCGATCGGCTGATCAGGAATAGGCAATAGTCCGTGCCCACTCCAAAGAGAATCACGACAATGAATATGTGCGTGATGTTGACCAGCCCCAATCCCGCGTGCAGGGCCAGCCACGACAGTAAATGCAAGGAAATCCAGGTTGACAGACCAATGCTCAGCAGCGGAATCAGAGCGAGAACCCACGAGCGATAAACCATCAAGAGAGCGCCGATCACCAGGATGACCGTGGCCAGGGTGGTGCCATGAAAGCCGCGCGTCATGGCGTCGTTTAGGTCTCTCCCCATCCCGGCGGGACCGGTGAAGACCAGTTGGAGATCGCTGGACCAACCTCGAAGTTTAAGATGTTCATCGAATAGGGGGCGTACCCGCCCCTCTAACATTTCCAAGGCCTGGCGCGTTCGCTGAGCCAAGAACGGCGTTTCCAAGCCAATGATGAGCAAGGCACAGTGGCCATCCGCACTGCGCAAGCGCGATCCGATCAAGGGGTCCATTGGGCCGCGGACGTGGCGAATGCCAAGCTGCGGTTGTTCATGCCGGAGCGCTTCGATTTCTTGATGGAGTCGATGGAAGCATTGGTCGTCTTCTTCCACCAAGGGAGTGCCCTGCCGTTCCATGCAAACGATCAATCGGCTGCCGTAGACTTCTCTTGGAAAAGCTCGCTGCAGAAGATCGTATCCGCGAACGCTCAAGCATCTCTCGGGCATAAAGCGAATATCATCGTCCTGGCAACCCTCTTGCCAACCGGGCGACGCCCAGACCACGATGCCAAGCAGCAAAACCCAGCCGCCGACGAAGTACCAAGGATATCGAGTGACGGTTCGGCCCAAGAAAGCAAAGAAGGAATTGGATAGCCGTTTCCATGGGGCGCGCTGGGCGACATGATGCGGGTCGAAGCGCGTGGTTCCTGGCGACATAAGCAAGACGACTCCGTTTATACGGCCTGTTTCGGCAACAGCGATTAGCCTGCATGGATGCGACTCAGGAGGGCATTCGTGGAAGGATGTTCAATCGAAGTGAAATCGATGAGCGCGGTGTCATCACTGCATTAGGGTTTTTCTTGTCGCTTGATCATGGACCAACATTCCACTCTGCCATTCGCCCAGCCAAGGTAGAGATCATCCCCCAAGGGCGACACTTTCAGCATGGCCGGCCTTTCGGGGACGTCTAAGGAAGCTAATACACGACCATCCGCATGAAGTAAAGCCAGATTTGCAGCTTGTATAAGTGAAGCTTCGGAGACGATCCAGAGTTGGGAATTCGCATAGCTTGCAGCGACCAGGAAGGCTGCGTGAGGCGTCGGCACGAAGGCCGCATGCCCGTCGCTGGTTTGAACGCACCGCAATCCTTGACCATAGGCCGCCACCCAAATCCGATCATCCATCGTCATGGCGAGATTACCAAGCATGGAAGTGGTGGTGTCCTGCCAAACGATCTGGCCTTGAGCGTCAACGCAGACGATCAGGCCTTGCTCCGCCACGCCGATCCATCGGGGTTGCGCGCTCAAGAAGTGGACATGCCGTAACTGGCGGGCCGTCGAACATCGCGACCATTCGCGCCCTTGCACGCTGTATAGAACACTCGTTCGATCCTTTGTCGATACGAGCAGGTAATGACCAAACGCGTCGAGCTGAAGAGCGGCGAGTTGGCCTTCGTGCCGCCACGCTCCCAGGGACTTCCAGGCGGCAATCTCCATGACTTCGATGCGCCCTTGCCCGTCAGCCAAGGCCATGACCCTGCCATCGCTCGACCAGCTTACGCGGCGGGGCTGGAAGTCAATTTGCCGCCTCAGCAGGAGTTTGCCTGAACACGTCCAGCGAGCCAAAGCCGATTGACCATCCCAGGTCCATAACCCTTCGGGTTCCGAGGCCAGGTGGAGCGCATGTAAATGGGGATGAACGAGCTCAGTCCATGCCCGTTGAAATTGCCGTAAGTGCATGATGACTCGCGGTCACGGGGCAAAAGCATCGGCGCGTGGAAGGCCAAGGGGTTCGCCCATCTAGGCGAGTAAGCCTCGCTTCAGTTTTTGCAGAACCGAATGACGCCAACCAAGGTGCCTAGGATCTTAACGTCCTTGGATGGATCGACATAAATGGGTTTCATTTGGCCATTCGCGGGGTCCAAGCGGATGCGATTGCGTTCCTTGTAGAATTTTTTCAGGGTGGCTTCCCCATCGACGAGTGCCACGATGGTTTCACCATTCCGCGCGGTCGATTGAGGGCGAATAATGACATAGTCGCCGTTTTGGATGTGGTCCTCGATCATCGAATCGCCCTTGACCTTCAGAGCGTATTGCTCGTTGTGATGAACGAGTTGGGTCAAATCCAGTTGTTCATAGTCCTCCATGGCCGGCAGCGGCGTGCCCGCGGCAACCTGGCCGAGCAAGGGGACGTTCAGCGAACCTGGTTTATAGCCGACCACCTGAATAGCGCGGGCGGAGAATCCTTGCCTTTGAATCATGCCCTTTTTTTCCAACGCTTTCAAATGGCACATGACGCCATTGGGAGAACGGATTTTGAATGCCGTTCCAATCTCGCGCACCGTCGGCCCGTAGCCGCGCGTGCCGATCTTTTCCTTGATGAAATCGTAGATTTCCAATTGCCGTTTGGTTAATGGAACGCGTTCAGTTGTGCTCATGGATCATCCTCACCCTGATGTAATGCGCTTCAAACAGATCATGAACTATAGTATATAACATACGTCCGTACACACAAGTGTGAAATCCCCCTGGCGAAAACATGGTAACCCCGCATCGGCTCCGGTATAAATAATGTCAGGATCATGTGGCCTTGCACGCGAAAGGAAGCTGAATGGTCTTGGCCGATCTGCTTCGTGATTGGTTGGATGGAGCAGCCGATCCTTCCCCCTCTTCGATTCAGCAAGCGTTTCAAGCGCTGCTCCTTGAAGATCCAAACCCCGTTGAAATCGCCGCGCTGCTGACGTATTTGCGTTGCCGCGGCGAAGCCCCGCCTTATCTTGTCGCGGCCGCAGCAGCGCTGCGCTCCGCCATGATCGACTTGCCCGTCCGTTATCCGCTCATCATGGATACCTGCGGCACGGGCGGCGATGGCCAAGGCCATTTTAACGTCAGCACCGCAACCGCATTGCTTTTAGCAGCCATGGGGATTCCGGTGGTCAAGCATGGCAATCGCAGCTTTTCCAGCCGCACTGGCAGCGCCGACGTGTTACAGGCCTTGGGCGTGCCCATCGATTTGCCTCCGGAACGCGCCTTGGCATGCCTCGAACAGACCGGCTTCACTTTCTGCTTTGCTCCCCTCTATCATCCTGCGATGAAACGCGTGGCCGAGGTTCGAAGGCAATTGCGATTTCGCACTTTGTTCAATCTGATCGGCCCCCTGACGAACCCAGCGCGCCCCACGCATCAGTTGATCGGCGTCAGCGGGCCCGATGTCGCCCAGAAGATTGCCGATGCGCTCGCATGCCTGGGAACGCAGAAAGCGTTCGTTGTCTGGGGAACGGATGGCACGGACGAGGTGAGCGTTACGCAGCCGACGCAAGTGTGGATCGTTGAAGATAACCGCGTTGCGCAGACGACCTGGAGTGTATCAGACTTCGGCTTGCCTCCAGAAGCAATGGAGGCGTGCCGCGCGGCGTGCCCCGAGTCGTCGGCCCTCATGATCGAACGCCTCTTGAACGAACCTGAAGCGCCTGGAAGACAATTGGTTTTAGCCAACGGAAGTGCTGGGCTTTTGCTGTGCGGAAAGGTAAAATCTTTGCGGGAAGGAGTTGAGCTGGCTCAGACCGCATTGCAAGAGGGGGCCGCTGCCAACCTCCTCAAACGGCTGCGAGCACTGCCATTGACTCATCCATGATCCCCGGCCGATCATGGCGCTTCGCGAAAAACACACTCATCCGGATGGAGTGTATGTCATGGCCAAAAAGACCATCATCATCACGGAACCTGAGTTTGGCGCGGCTGTGGCGATGAGTTGTGCCTTCCTGGATCGGGACATCGACGTCCTGATGGTTTCTGCGGCGGCGGGACATGTCGACATTGAAACCGCCACGAGCCAGATTCATGCCCTGATCGAACTTTTGGACCCGGATCGCTTGCCCCGGATCGGCACCGCCCTGCCCTCGATGAGCGAAGCGAAGTCTTGCCCGCGGGGAGGCCAAAGCGGCCTTGAATGCGCCAGCCTCAAGCCGTGCACCTTGCATCATCCTCATCCCTCGGACAAATTCATCACCGAAGAGATTCGCCAACACCCCGGCGAAATCACCGTGGTCGTCATGGGGGCCTTGACGTCCCTGGCTCGGGCCTTCGACCGCGACGCGGAACTGCCTCGCCTTATCAAAAACATCATCATCGTGGGCGGCACCCAACTCGTCAGTGGACATGCTTCGCCCTGCGCGGAGTGTCACATCTATTTCGATCCGATCGCGGCCCGTAAAGTCCTTCACTCTGGTGTGCCCATCACCATGTTTCCTTTGGATCGCACCCGCAATATGAACTTTGCACCCGCTGAACTCGATCAATATCTTTCGAGACCTCATCCCGCTTGTGAAACCTTGAAGCGCATGCTGCTGCCAAGCGTTCACGCCCAGGCACAATCAACGGGCTTGGAAAGTCTGTTTCTCGAGGACATCTTTGGCGTGGTGGGGTTGGTGGATAATTCTTGTTTTAAGGCCAAACCCATGACGGTCGACGTCGAAATCCATGGCGATCTGACGCGGGGGATGACCGTGATCGATGATCGGCCCTGTCGAAACCCGCCCAATGTGGATTGGGTATTGGACGTGGATTACGACAAAGTCAAACAATACATCAAACGCATTCTGGGCGAATCGAAAAACGGCCAATCAAGCTAGTTCCATGATCCTCCCAGGAGGCAAGCTACGATTCCGGGGGTATAATGGAGTAAGTGGAATTCGGCCTAAAGCTCCGCGGCAGCCAGGCTGGAGTTGCACGTTCATCCCTTCCTTGGATTGAAAGTGGCTTATGACCAACGCCCTGAGTCGCCATCGCTCACTCCTTCTAGGCGCACTGACCTGCGCGGCCTTGATCCTCGGCTCGATCGGGCTTTTTGCCATCGGCCGCAAGCAACAAGTATGGCATCGCCATTTCACGCTCATGGTGCAAATGCCCAACGCTGGGGGGATCGACGTCGGAACGCGGGTTCGCATTCAGGGCATGCAAGCGGGGCAGGTTGACGCCGTCGAATTGCCCAAGGAACGCGGCGGCATGGTCCATGTCCGTCTGAGCATCGAGGAGCGGTTTCGAACGCTCCTGGGCTTGGACGCGCACGCGGAAATTCAAAGCGAAGGGTTGATCGGCGGCAAGGTGGTTGAAATCCATCCCGGGTCTGCGGGCGCGGGGAGTTGGTCGCCTGAATGGACCATTCCCGGCCGCGGCGACCCCTTCATGGCACAACTGCGCGGCATGGCGGAAAAAAGCCAGGGAATCTTGCAGGACATGCAAGACTTGGCGCAACAGCTTCGCCGGTTGAGTCAGCACAGCGAGTCGCTCGTGGAGGATTTGCGCAAGCTCTCCGACCGCACGCAATCGGCTCTGGCCGAGGCGGAAACCTTGATGCGCGAAGTGCGCACGGGCCAAGGCCCCCTGGGTTCGGAAATCGTCACCAGCATCAAGCAGCTTCAACAAACCGGAGCCAGCATTCAGTTCAGCCTCGAAGCCCTGAAACAGATGCCCGTGGTCGGCCGCTATTTGGACGTCAGCACGCGCACTCTGGTCAGGCCCAATTTCGAGAAGCACATGATTCAATTCAAAGAGGAGGACTTGTTCCCGCCAGGGCGAGCGCTGTTCACTCCCGAGGGCTTGACGAAACTGGATCGGTGGGCCGCGACCCAACTCCCGCGGTGGAACCACAAGGGAACGGAAATTGTCATCGTGGCTTATCAACAAGGCGCTCAGGATCCACAAGCCGCCGAGGTATTGACCCAACGCCAGGCCGAAGCGGTGCGGACCTATCTCATCGATCATCATAAGATCGATAAACTAGGATGGTTCACCTGGCGGACGGTGCAGGCCTTGGGCATGGGCAACCGCCCCGCGCCAGGCGAACCAACGCAGCCGCCGCCGCCAAACAATCGTTTGGAGATCATCGTTTTCGCGCCCCCAGGGACACCGTCTTGAGCATGGCCGCCGAATTGATCCAATGCGAACCGCGGGTGCGGATGCTCTATTTGTATAGCCGTATCCAACAGCCCAGGGTCGAGATGGACTGGCCCGCCTACCTGGCGCATCTCGAGCGGATGTTTGAACGCAGACAGCCTCATGCCCTCGACGCTGTGCAATACGTTGCTTCCCTGTTTCCAATCGATGCCTTGATCGTCATGGGTTGCCTGCAAAACCAGCCGGCGGCCTGGGAAAGCCTCTTCGCCGCCCGAGTGGGCCGAGCGGATCGGCTGCTGATCGATGCCCTGCGACAACGAGCGTCCCGACTGCTCCCCGGCAACGAGGAGGAGCAGGAAATGGCCGTTCAGGATTTCTGGGGCCACTTGTTGGTTCCTCCCGCCCTCAACAGTGTGCCGATCTTGCAGCGCTATGATGGTCTGCGCCCCTTGGTGCCGTGGTTGATTCGGGTCTTTCAGAATCGCATCATTTCGCAATTGCGGTCACCTCATCACCGTTTGGAATCCCTGGGTGAAGACGACGTGCTCCCTGAAGCGCAGCCTGCTTCCAAGACAGACGCACGCTGGCATGAAGTCTTTCGCGACGCGGCCTCGGAGTGGGTAGCCGCGCTTCCCGAATCCGACCTTATCTTGCTGGGATTGCGATGGCGCTATCGGCTCAGCCAGCGCGACATCGCCAACGTCTATCAAGTCCATGAAGGCACGATTTCGAGGCAGATCGCGCTGATGCGGGATCAGTGCCTGGCACATTTGCGCAAGCAAATGGAATGCGCCGGTTGGCTGGGAGAAGACTTGCAGACGTTTATCTTGCAGGAAATGGAAAGCGTGCTTCTGGATGAGCCTCGGTTGTCGGCTTCCAGCCTGGCCCGATTGCTCCGCGAACAAGGGAAAATGCCCTTGACCTCATCGTTATCGATTTAGAGGGAGCCGACCAGCCATGTCCGATTCGCCCCATGAATCCCCCCCTTCAGTTCCTGCCCCCAACGACGTAAAACTGCTTCCCCCCTCGCAAGAACCAGCACCCGTTGATGCAAGCGACGTACCAGTCCCCGTCAACGCCTTGAGTCGACGTTACCTTTTGTGGTCAGCGCTGTTGCTGGAAGGCGGCATCGTGGCGATCGCGCTGGCCATCCATTTTTTCACGGATTCCTTATCCACTCTCCGATGGGACTTGAATGTGGACGTTTGGATATGGGGTTTCGCCGGCACGATTCCCTTGCTCATCCTTTTTTGGCTGGGACAACGGTATCCCTATGGGCCGATGCAAAACTTGGAAAAGGTCAAGCATGAAATCCTCCTGCCTATGTTGCGCCTCTCGGGATACCCCGACGTGCTGCTCTATTCCTTCCTGGCTGGCTTCTGTGAGGAATTACTGTTCCGAGGCGTATTGCAAGCCAGTTGGCACGTTCCCTTGACTCCCTTGGGCGCCATCCTGCTCAGCAACCTCTTGTTTGGATTAGTGCATCCGATCAGTTGGATGTACATCGTCGCTGTGTTCATCATCGGTGTGTATTTAGGACTGTTGTTTTTTTGGACGCAGTCGATCATCGCCGTGATGATCGTGCACGGACTGTACGATCTCGTGGTGATGCTGTATCTCAAACGAGAGGCTCATTCCCTGCCTGTTTCATCCACAGTCGAAGGCGCAGAGCATGCGACTCCAGAAAGTGCCATGGAAATTTCCCCATCGAATCATGTGAACGTCTCGGAGCCATCACCAATTGAACGAAAGGACTGACCCAGGCCATGTTCCTGTATCGCATAGCTCGCGGGCTGCAATTGGTCGGTTTGATCCTGCTCCCCGTCGCCGTCGCTGGCAATCTCGCCGAACTGGTTGATGCCAAACATGCCCTGACGCTGAAGGATACCTTGGTCTTGGCCGGGGTGGGCGGACTCTGTTTTCTACTCGGTTGGTTGTTGCAGCAGCGCGTGAAACCCGGTTAAATCAAGATGTCCAAGCCATTTCTCACCGCCCACTGGAACGATCTGCTCTCTTTCACGTTCGCCGTCAACCCTCGACCATTGCAGCCGTATCTCCCGCCCGATTTGGAGCTGGACCTGCTCGATGGCCAGGCTTTGATCAGTCTTGTGGGGTTTCGCTTCAGACAGACGCGCATCTTTGGCTGCACCTGGCCAGGCTACCGCGACTTCCCCGAACTGAATTTACGCTTTTACGTTCAGGAGGGAGATCGCCGCGGGGTCATTTTCATTCGCGAGTTTGTCCCGCTGCACATGGTGTCTTGGATCGCGAGGTGGTTTTACAATGAGCACTACATCACCGCGCCCCTGCGACATGAGCTTGAAAGGCAAGGCGACCGGTTGATCGCGCGGTGCAGATTGACCTTAGGCGGCCAGGAGCATCTCCTGGAGATTCATGCGCAAGCCGCGAGCGTCATGACGACTGAGGATTCCCTTGATCATCGATTCAAGGAACTCCATTGGGGTTACAACGTCGACCACCAGGGGCGGACCCGGCGTTATGAAGTGAGCCACCCGCCATGGCGCATTTTCCCCGTGCTCCAACATCGACTGCAATTGGATTGGCGGACCGTTTATGGACCTGAATGGCAATGGTTGCAAGACGTTCAGCCGCTGCACGTCATGCTGGTGGAAGGGTCCGAGGTCAGCGTTTATCCGCGGCAATAATGGGCCGGCATCAGAGCGAGAGGGAAAGACAAAAGGTCAGACCTTCCGGGGAAAGAAGGTCCGACCTTTTCGGGGGATTGGGGTAAGGACAGGTTAGATGGAAGGATCCATCCTAGATAGGGGGTGAAGGAATCCACTCAGGGGTTGAACCCGCCGATGGGGGAGACCGACAGGCCGCGTGCATTCCCTCGTCACAAACCAGAGTTCAGCCTCAAGGGGGAATTGAAACCGAACTCGTTGTTCCTTTTCGCTAGGCTGCCTTGGCCACGGACGGTCGGGGTTGAATCCTGGCCATTTTGTGAGCAGCACCCACGGTTAACAAATAGGGCACAAACCACTTCTTCTTGATCTGCTTCAAATCGTTGAAGCTAGCGTTGCGATACAGTTGCCGCATGCGACTCGAAGAGCAATGGTGCACGCCGCCTTCCACCCAGGTGACCATCACGTCGAAGATGAACCAGCCCCACCACGTGTCGCGCAAGCCGTCGAGGATCAACAGTTTGCCGCCCGGCTTCAGGACGCGATGCATTTCCGCGATGACGGCGGCTTGCCGGGGATAGTGATGAAAGCTGTGACTGCACGTGATCACGTCAAAATGATCGTCGGCAAACGGGAGCTGTTCACTATCGCCGCGAACGGCTTGCAAGCGATCCGCAAAAGCCTGGAACCGAGCACTTCCCTGTTCCAACATTTTCATGCTCAGGTCCAGGCCAACCGCCGTCAATTGCGGATTGCGCCTCAAGGCTTCCACCAGAAATTGTCCCGTGCCGCAGCCCACGTCCAACAGCCTTTGATCCGACGGTTCGATTTGGGACAGCAGCGATTCGTGAGACGGATGAAACAGCCAATCCTGAAGAATGCTTCGGTCGTAACTGGCACTCCACCGATCAAACTCCACATTAGCCATTTCTCTCTGGTACGCCATCGTCCCACCTCTACGGTAGACCGCTAGGATTTTGCGTGAGGTTGGACGAGTTGTTCCAGGACTTAAAGCAAGCCCCGTGCCAATCCTCAACGCGACTCCTCTTGGTTTGGTGACTGGGGTTGGAAATCCTCAAAAATCAGGGCCGAGAAACCCTTCATCCCTATCGTAACGGCTGACAAAAAACGTGAGTCGAGCCGCCAGGGCCACAATTCTTTGTAAGATCGACCATGGCGATTGTAACTTTTACGCAAACTTTGAGGCGGTACATGCTGCGCGGCAACGAATTGATACGGCTTCTATTTGATGAAATCTGTCAATTCCCCATCCTGGATACCCATTCGCACATTAATCCTCTTTCCCCCGCGGCTCTCACCTTCGAAGATTTACTCGGCTATCACTATTTCACCGAGCTTGCCCACTCCTCCGGCATGCCCAAGACCGCGATCGAAGGCGAAAAAGATCCTCTGGCCCGAACCCATTTGATCCTGAATTACGCCAAACGTTTCAACAATACGATTCAATTCGAATGGCTTGAAGATATCGCTCGTAACTTCCTCGGTTTCATGGGGGAGCAAATCTCTGCGGAGGATGCGGATAAACTCTGGACGCTGGCCGAGCGCAAAATGTCGCAATCTGATTGGGCCAGTCAGGTCTTGCGCGGCAGCCGAGTGGAAAAGATCTTTTTGACCAACGACTTCGATGATCCACTCAGCGGCTTCGATACCTCCATCTACGTTCCCTGCCTGCGGGTGGATGACCTGGTTTTCCGACTTCACCAAACGGAAACCAGGACCCGATTAGCGCGCTGCTCAACCTTTGAGCCGGGCGACCATGAGCATCTGCAAAAAGCCATCCACTACCTCTTCCATCACTTCTCGGCACATCAGGCCAAAGCCTGTGCGATCTCGCTCCCGCCTGATTTCTCGCCGCAACCTGTTTCTCGTCAGGCCATGGATCAGGCCTTGCGTGCCAACCCTGCAGACGAAGCGCAAGCTGCGATCCTAAGCCAGGGCGTCTTTTGGATGATTGTGGAAGCCTGCGCGGCGTGGAAATGGCCGATGGATTTGATGATCGGCGTGAACCGCAAGGTCTACCCCGAGGGCGTCCATCAAGGGCAGGACCTATTCGATCAACGAACGTCGTTGATCCAATATGCGTCGTTGTTCAACGCCTTCCCGCAAGTGAACTTCTGCGTCTCGGTTCTGACCAGTACGCAAAATCAGGAGCTGGCCAGCTACAGTTGGATTTTCCCAAACGTCATTACCCACGGACATTGGTGGTACTCCAACGTCCCCGCGCTCATTCATCGTGATTGCCAATTACGGCTGCAGGCCGTTCCCCATGTCAAACAACTCGGTTACTACAGCGACGCTTACAAACTCGAGTTCATCCTTCCCAAATACAACATGTACCGCCAGGTGTTGGCCCGTCTCCTCGCGGAGGATTTCATTCTTGAGCGCGGCTGGTCGGAGCGTCAAGCGATCGAACTGGCCCGACAAATCCTCCGGGGCAACGCCTCGCGCATTTTTCAGCTCGAGTCGTAACCCATTGAACAACACGAAAGAATCGACGCGCGAATCGGGCAAAAGCAATTGCGTCATGGCCGTTGTCAGGCAGTGGATTCTTCCTTTCCCTCGATCTCTCTTAGCCAACACTTCACCCTGGCCAAGGTTTGATCTACATCCATTTGATGATGAATCACGTCATCCAAGGCCACAACCGCGGCTCCTTCGCAGTGCCCCAGACAGTAAACAGTTTCCAGCGAAAGATTGCCATCCGCGGTGGTATGATCGGCCTCTAATTGAAGCCATTGCTCCAGCCCAGCCATGATCCGTGCCGAGCCTTCATCGGTGCAGGATTCCGCCCGGCACACGCGAATGACATGCTGGCCTGGGGGATGCGTTCGCCATTCGGGGTGAAGCGTGATCCAGCGTTGCAGTTGCAGCCGAGTCATATCGGCTTGGACCGCCACATGCCGCATCCAGCGATCAGGCAAGTAGCCAAGTCGATCCTGCACGGCTTGCATCAGGCTTTCCAGGGTCATCTGTCCCTGTTTATAGGCCTGAAGCAACGGTGCCAATTCTTGAGGAAGCGGTTCGTCCAGAGTGCCATCGGGCCGGAGCACTTGTTTGATCGGTGAGTCAGCTTGAATGGGCGGCAATGGGTCGTTCATTCATCCCGATCTCCGGGCGTGAGTTGGTTTGATGTCTCAGGCTTGGTTTAAGGCGAACCTAAAAGGTCCGTGGACAGACATTCCTCAACCACTTGGCTGTCCTTTTGTGCTACACGGTAGCACCGCCCCAGAGGCTTAGCGGTGACGCAGCGATACAATTCGCCATTCTTGAAATGCAAGGCAGATAAATCATCGGCGGCATAGCCCGCTGGAAACCCCTCCTCGATGAGTCGATGATAGGTCGGCCGCCGCTGGACCTCGCCGTCGTAATGCGGGCATGCACTATAGGGCAAGAACCCTAAGCCGTCGCGCAAGGCAGCCAGGGGGCCATACGAATCCGTGATGCTGCAGGAGAACCAGCAAATCATTCCCGCACTCCAACCAGCCAGGGGAATGCCCCGGTCATAGGCTTCACGCAGGGCACGATCCACGCCATGAATGCGCCAAACGGCCAGCATGTTCGCCGTGTTGCCGCCGCCGACATAAATCAGGTCTTGTTCCAGCAGAAAGTCCTTGATGTCCGTGCGTGGGACACCGTGCAAGGCGAGATGCGAGGGCCGAGTGCGTCCGCCGGCAAAGTTCGTGTAAAACGTGATGATGGCTTTCATGTCATCGCCGGACGCGGTGGGGACGAAGCAAACCTTGGGGCATGACTGGCCCGTTTGTTCCAGGAGGTAGTCCTCGATCTTGGCATAAGCGGGTTCTCGCTGATAGCCGCCGCCGCCGATGGCGATGATCTGTTGTGTGGGCATGCCGCGTCTCCTGCGCCTTGGACGTCTTGAGGGTCCTAGCTATGATACGGATTAGCGGATCTTTTCAGACCTTGACCACGGCTTCTTTCATGAACAGCGACCATCCGCAGCGCCCGCGCCAACTCACCCTCATCGGCATGCCAGGCTCGGGAAAGAGCACCCTAGGGAAGGCTCTGGCGGCCAAATGGCAATGGGCTTTCGTGGACGTCGATCAGGTGATCGTGGCGAAAGAAGGCCGCTCGCTCGCGGCCCTGCAGGATGAACTGGGTCGCGACGGCTTTTTGGACCGCGAAGCCTGGCACATCCAACAGTTCGGTCAGCCCGGCGAGATCCTCGCTCCGGGCGGCAGCGTGATCTATCGATCGGCGACCATGCAGCACCTCCGCCAATGCGGGCTGGTCGTCTACCTGCACGTTCCCTTGAAAGACATCGAACTGCGCGTCGGCGACCTGAGGCAGCGCGGCGTGGTCATCGCGCCCGGCAAGACGGTCGGAGATTTATGGCACGAACGCCATCCTCTATATGAACAGGCCGCCCATTTACGCGTACCCTGTTCCGGCACCGATCCGACGCTCAGTCTGAACCTCTTGGAACAGGCAATCAGGCAACATATGACATCGGCCACGGAGGCTGCCCATGGAAGTTGAAGCCACGCCGCTCGAAGGAGTGCTGATCCTGTCTCCCCGCCAGTTTACCGATGCTCGAGGCTTTTTCTCCGAAACCTACAACCGCAAGGCTCTGCGGCAACACGGCGTGGACGTGGAGTTCGTCCAGGACAACCATTCCCTTTCGATTCAGCCGGGGACTCTGCGCGGCCTGCATTATCAGATTCCACCCTCCGCTCAGGCGAAACTGGTGCGAGTGATTCGCGGGGCCATCCTCGACGTCGCCGTGGATATTCGCCGCTCATCGCCCACTTTCGGCCAGCACGTTCGAGTGCCATTGAGCGCTTCGAATTGGCGGCAGCTTTTCGTGCCGGTCGGCTTTGCCCATGGTTATGTGACGCTGGAGCCAAACACGGAAGTCATTTACAAAGTCACCGCTTTTTACGACCCTGCTTCGGAACGGGGTCTATTGTGGAACGATCCTGATCTGGGCATCGATTGGGGAGTCAAAGCTGAAGAGGCGATCCTGACCGACCGCGATCGTCATTTTCCAAGACTTTCCGAAGCCGTTGCGTTATTCTGATGGCCACCCCCTTGGGTCGCCGCAAATGATGACACCCCCATGTGAATAAGGAAGCGACAGAGAGCCATGGCTTATTTTCCTGAAGTACCGGTGATCCCTTTTGAAGGCGCTGCATCGAACAATCCGCTTTGTTTTCGCCATTATCGAGCCGATGAATTAGTCGAAGGCAAAGCGATGCGGGATCATTTGCGGTTTGCCGTATGTTTTTGGCATACGTTTCGGGGGCAAGGAGCGGATCCGTTCGGTCCGGGGTGCGCCTTGCGACCCTGGGAGGATGGAACCCATTCGCTCGAGATGGCCCGGACACGGATTAAAGTCGCCTTCGAATTCATGAGCAAACTTGGGGTCCCCTTTTATTGTTTCCACGATCGCGACGTGGCCCCCGAAGGTGCGAATTTGCGCGAGACGAATCACTTGCTCGATCAGGTCGTCCCCACGTTAAAAGCGGAACAGGAGCGAACGGGCATTCGCCTGCTCTGGGGGACCGCCAATCTGTTCAGCCATCCGCGCTACGTCCACGGCGCCGCCACCTCTTGTCAGGCGGACGTCTTCGCTTTTGCCGCGGCCCAAGTCAAAAAGGCGATCGAGGTCACGCATCAGCTAGGAGGCGAAAATTATGTCTTCTGGGGGGGGCGCGAGGGCTATAGCTGCTTGTGGAACACCGATTTGAAGCGCGAGCAGGATCACCTGGCTCGCTTCCTGCACATGGCCGTGGAATTCAAGAAACAGATCGGCTTCCAGGGGCAATTCTTGATCGAGCCGAAGCCCAAGGAGCCGACCGTTCACCAATATGATTTCGATGCCGCGGCTGTGGTGGCCTTCCTGCGCACGTATGGCTTGAGCGATCACTTCAAGCTAAACGTCGAAACGAATCACGCCACGTTGGCAGGCCACACGATGATGCATGAATTGGCCTACGCCTCGATGCACGGGCTGCTGGGTTCCATCGACGCCAATCGCGGGGACCTCCTGCTGGGCTGGGACACGGACCAATTCCCCACCGATCTGTATCTGACCACCTCCTGTATGTCGGTGATCCTCGCTCAAGGCGGTTTGGCGCCCGGCGGCATCAACTTTGATGCCAAGGTGCGGCGGGAGAGTTTTGAACCGGTGGACCTCTTCCATGCTCACATCGGCGGCATGGACGCCTTTGCTCAAGGGTTGAAGATTGCGTCCCGCATGCGCGCGGACGGCGTCCTGAAGGATTTCCTCAAGGACCGGTATGCCACCTGGGATTCAGGCTTAGGAACAGAGATTGAATCGGGGCGGATGACTTTCGGCAGCCTCGAGCAATATATGTTGGAAAGAGGCGACGCTGCCCCGCGCCGATCAGGCCGGCAGGAATGGTTTGAGAATGTCTTGAATCGGTATCTGACGTCCAGCTAACCTCGCATGGCACATGCAATGGGGCCAATTCGGCAGCGAATAGAAACCTGCAAGCGGCGTGGAAAGTATGATGCTTGTGAACCAGCGGAATCATGACGGCGATGTGTTGAACCATGAACGAATCATCGATTTGCTATAAAATCGCCAGCGAACCTTGGGAATTCGATCAAATTCACGATCTGAACTATCGCACGTTTGTCGAGGAAATCCCGCAGCATCAAGGAAACGAAGCGCGCCGGCTTGTGGATCGCTTCCATGATGAAAACGTCTACATCATCGCCCTGAAGGACCGAGAATTGTTGGGCATGTTGGCCATTCGCGCTCATCGGCCCTTTTCCCTCGATCAAAAAGTCCCCGACCTGGATCGTTTCTTGCCGCCTGCGATGCGATCGTTATGTGAGATTCGCTTGTTGGCTGCGCGCGAACAAGTGCGGAAGGGTTTTGTCTTTCGGGGCCTGGTCAATCGGTTGATTCACGTCGGCCTCAATTGCGGGTTTGATCTGGCCCTCATCTCCGGCACCTTGCGGCAACAAAAACTATATAAGCACATGGGATTCGTTCCCTTTGGACCGCTCGTCGGCTCGGCGGAAGCGCCTTACCAACCCATGTACATCACGCGCGAAACCGCCCTGGCTTGGCAGCGACTCTTTCCAGCCTTTGCCGAGGCGGAAAAGGAAGCCCAGGAAGTGGAGATGGAGAAGCCCTACTATTTCCTTCCTGGCCCAGTCAAGGTCAGCCCGCAGGTGAAGGATGCCCTGCAAGCCCCCCTGCTCTCCCACCGCGACCCGGCCTTCATTGAGCTTATGCGGGAGACCCGCCGACTGTTGACGCGCTTGACACATGCTCCGAACGTGCAAATCATGATGGGGTCGGGCACACTCGCCAACGACGTCGTCTCTGCCCATATTGCGCTTCAACAGCGACCGGGGATCGTGCTCGCCAACGGCGCCTTTGGTGAACGGCTCATCGACCACGCCCGCCGACACGGGCTGACCTTTCAGGATTTGACGCTACCTTGGGGGCAACGCTTCACGGAAGAACAACTCGGTGCGTTTCTGGATGCTCAGCCTCATGCTGCCTGGCTCTGGGCCGTGCATGGCGAGACATCGTGCAGCGTTCTCAATGACCTGTCATTGCTGAAGCGCGTGACGCAAGCGCGGGGGATTGATCTTTATCTCGATGCGGTGAGCACGCTAGGCACCGTGCCCGTGGACTTGAGCCACGTCAAGATGGCCAGCAGCGTCAGCGGCAAAGGATTGGCCAGTCAATCAGGTTTATGCTTCGTGTTCTATTCCGAACTGCCAAACGCAGCGGCCTCGCGTTTGCCCCGCTATTTCGATTTGCGGTTTTACGAGGATCACCAAGGCATTCCCTTCACGATCAACACGAATGGGGTTCAAGCCTTGAACGTAGCCTTGAAGCAAGGGCCATTCCAGGTGAGATGGGTCCAAGTCCGCAAATGGTCGCAGCGTCTGCGTTCCCATTTGCAAGAAATGGCCGTGGACTGGATCGGCGACCGCGAAGCCTCGTTCCCCACGATTCTCACCATTCAGCCCAAAGGCCAATTCAACGCCCGGCGCATCGGGGATGAATTGGCCCAAAAGGGATTCCTCGTCAGCTATCTCAGCGAATACCTATTGAAGCGTGATTGGCTCCAATGCTGCTTCATGAGCTACCGCTTCACCAACCAGATGATCGATTCCCTGTCAGCAGAACTCCGACCGTGGCTTCGCTGATGAGGAGGTCGAGGCAATTCAATTCGCCTGGTCGCCGCCAGCGGCTGGCTCCTTCCGCTGCCCAAGCTGCTGATTCAGGACCAGCAGAGCGGCCCGATCATCCCCCGCCAACTTGAGCAGTTTGATCACGTCCAGCATGATCTTCTCTTCCTCGACCTGTTCATCGATGAACCATTTGAGAAAGCTCGCCGTGCCTAAATCCCTGTCCTCCACGGCCAAATGATAGAGAGCGTGGATGGACGCCGTATTCGCTTGCTCCATCTTGTAGGCCGATTCCATGAGATGCATGACGGATTGGTAATTGGATTCGGGCTTGGGAATGGCTTCCAGGCGAACGGTGCCATCGCGGTCATTGACGAAATCAAAGAATTTCATGGCATGGACATTCTTTTCTTCCACGCCTTGTTGTTTCATCCATTGGGCAAAACCCGTCAGATTCTGCTCTTCCAACCATGCGGCCATGGCCAGGTAGTTATAAAAGGCTTGAAGCTCGATGTTGATCTGCTTGTTGAGGGCTTCTTCAACTCGTTTGCTAAGCATGGGCTGATTCCTTTTGATGGATGATTCGTCACGCCGATGAACGCACCTTCCAAGTTTGATCTATTCAACAGACGAAATCCTGTCCAATGTTGTCAACATTTGGTTTAGGGTGTTTGCAAGCCTTAAACCGCAATGCCCCTGGCGAATTAATCAAGCCTGGGTCACTGCTTTTTGTTGAATCAATCAAAACGAAGGTAATCGCTATTTTCTTGGCACAATTCTTAAATACTTAAGTTCTTGTTATCAAATAGTTTATGGTGATAATTTGAAAAACTAGTCAACTGCAGTCATCCATACTGTTGTTTTAAACGTATGTTTGATATAATTAAACAATTGTTTAATACGTTTGATTCACACGGTTGATCCATCATGACCGAACCAAGGCAAGCATTGATGAACGCGGCGGGCTCCCTGTTTGCGGAAAAGGGATATCGGGCCACCACGATCCGCGAGATTTGCGATCGCGCTCAAGCCAACCAAGCCGCTATCAATTATTACTTCCGCGATAAGGAACAACTTTACGTCGACTGTGTTCGTGAAGCCAGCCAAAGCTGCATGGCCCGAGCGCCCATGCCATCCCATTTAGAAGCCCTGGCCCCTGCCGAGCAGTTGCGGCAGTTCATCGCCGCCTTTCTGCAGCGGGTGGCGGTCGACCATGATCCGGCCTGGCATAGTCAGTTGCTCATGCGCGAGATGCAATGGCCCACGGAAGCTTGCCGCGAATTTGTTGAAGTGCACGTGAAGCCCACGTTTCATCTTTTGCAGGGCATTCTCGACCGCTTGCTGCCGCCGCACACGCCGCAACCCAAACGGATGCTGATCGGCTTCAGCATCGTAGGTCAGATATTGCATTACCGTTCCGCACGTCCGGTCCTGATGATGCTGGTAGGGCCCCAGGTGTTTGATGCACTCGACGTGGCCACCCTGACCGAACACATTGCCTCCTTCAGCCTGGCCGCGATTCGTTCATGCGTTGAAGAAAGCCAAAGGAAGGAGGTCCCATGATCTGGATCGCTCTCAAGATGCTCATGGGCGACCGCGCCAAATATCTTGGCCTCATCTTTGGCGTTACTTTTGCCACGTTGTTGATGACGCAGCAGATCTCGATTTTCATGGGCATCCTGGAGCGAACCGCGAGCCAGATCAATGACGTTCGCGAAGCTGAAATTTGGATCATGGACGGCAAGGTGCGCTTTATCGACGAAGTTCCTGGATTGCCCGACATGTACCTGCATCGCGTTCGGGGCATTGAAGGCGTGAATTGGGCGGTGCGTTTTTACAAAGGCCAAGTTCGCGCTCGCTTGGAAAATGGCGATTTTCGCAATTTGGTGCTCTTGGGACTGGACGATGATACGCTCGTTGGTGCGCCGCAGGAAATGATCGCGGGCGATCTGGCCGATCTCAGACGGCCCGACGCCGTGATCGTCGACAAGGCCGGCTACGAGTATATGTGGCCAAAGGAACCATACCAGATCGGGCGCACCTTCGAATTGAATGACCGCCGGGCTGTCCTGGTGGGTGTTTGCAAGGCCTCTCCCCCCTTCACCACGCTGCCGATTTTGTATACCCGTTACAGTGCAGCGGCGGGATACGTCCCCCGTGAACGGAACCTGATGAATTTCATTCTGGCATCTCCCGCGCCGGGACATGACGTGGACAACGTCTGCCACGTGATCCAGGAAAAGACCGGCCTGCAAGCCTTGTCGCAAAAAGCCTTCCGCAAGAAGACGTTGGACTACTTCCTGGCGTCCACGGGAATCCCGGTCAATTTTGGCATCACGATCAGCTTAGGCTTCATCGTGGGAGCTGCGATCACGGGGCAAACGTTTTATCTCTTCACCCTTGAAAACCTCAAGCAATTCGGCGCGCTCAAAGCGATGGGGGTCAACAACCTGCGCATCATGGGCATGATCCTCATTCAAGCGTTCGTGGTGGGCGTGATCGGCTATGGTTTTGGGATCGGGCTGACGGCGGCGTTTTTCGAAGCCACCAGCGGCATCACGCACCTAGCTGGGCTGCACTTGAACTGGTTGGCGGCCTTGGGCGTAGGGGCCGCGGTATTGGTCATCATCACCTTGACGGCCTTGGTCAGCGTCCGCAAGGTTCTGGTGCTCGAGCCGGCTATCGTGTTTCGTTAAGCCGCTTCTGGCTGTGTTGATTCAGGTCATGCAACCATGGTGCACGTGCGATGAATGAGTCACAACCTGCCGTGATCTGCGAATCCGTGACCAAGGAATTTGGCGCGGGCGAGCTGCGCACGCGGGCCCTGAGCGGCGTCGATTTGAACGTTCATCCCGGTGAAATGACCCTGCTGGTTGGCCCTTCAGGCTGCGGCAAGACGACCTTGATCTCCATCATCGCGGGACTGCTGAATCCGACTGCGGGCCAGGTGCGGGTCTTGGGTGAAACCATCTCCTCGATGAAAAACCGCACGCTGGTTGACTTCCGCCGACGGCAGATCGGCTTTGTCTTCCAACAATACAATCTCTTGCCCGCCCTCACGGCGGCGGAAAACGCCGCGGTCCCCCTGCTCATCTCGGGATGGAACCGGACTCAGGCCATCGACCAAGCCCGCACGGTGCTCGAAGCCATCGGCATGGGCAATCGGGCCAACGCTTATCCGCATCAGCTTTCAGGCGGTCAGCAACAGCGCGTGGCCATTGCCCGGGCCCTAGTCCATGCTCCGAAACTGCTCGTTTGCGATGAGCCGACGGCCGCCCTCGACGCCCACTCCGGCCATACGGTGATGGAGTTGATCAGCAAGGTGGCTGTGCAGCCGGATCGAGCCGTCATCATCGTGACCCATGATAGTCGGATTTACAACTTCGGGCATCGGATCATCACCATGAGCGATGGCCGAGTCGAAAAAGTGGAAACGCTTCATAATTCAGGATTGCCTGCTGATGTGAAATCAGCTACGTGAAGGCAGGCTCCATCACCTAATCGCTGGCGGGCCTTGCCAAGGGGAAAACAACATGATGAACCTCGTGGTCCGATACCTACTGCCCGCCGCTGCCCTGGGCATGCTCATTTTCGGCTATGCCCATATCCTCCGGTCGCAAACCATGGTCGAAAAGACCGAACCGGCGGTGAAACCGGCCCTTTCGCCTTACAAGCAAACCCTAAGCGCGGCTGGCCTGGTGGAAGCCAGCACCGAAAACATCCATGTCGCCGCGGCCATGCCAGGCGTCGTGACCGAGGTATTCGTGACCGCTGCCGATGTGGGTCAATGGGTCAAAAAAGGCACGCCCCTGTTCAAGGTGGATGACCGCCACCTTGAAGCACAGTGGAAGCAGCAAATGGCGAACGTCGCCTGGATGGAACAACAACTGAAAAAGTTGGAAGCCATGCCCCGCCAGGAGGAATTGCCGCCGGCTCGAGCCAAGGAAAAAGCAGCGGCGTCGCATTACCGCATGATGAAGGATCAAGCCGAGCGTGCCTTGTCTCTGGTTAAGTCGGGAGCCACTTCGAAGGAGGAAGCCATTCAACGCGAACAGCTCATGGAGACGGCCTATCACCAATGGCTGCAGGCTCAGGCGGAGCTGGCGCTTCTGGAGGCGGGCACATGGGACAAGGATCTCGAAGTGAGCCGGGCGGCATTAGTCCTGGCTCAAGCCCAAGTTCAGCAAACGCAAACCGAACGGGAGCGTGCCGTGGTGCGGGCGCCCATCGATGGCCATTTGCTCAAGGTGAACGTCCGCCCCGGAGAATACGTAGGCGCGCAACCCGGGCAAACCCTCATCGTTCTTGGGGATACAACGAAGCTGCACGTCCGCGTGGACGTCGATGAACATGACATCCCTCGATTCAAACCCCAGCGTCCCGCCCATGCTGTGCTCCGCGGCTTCGATCGCCGGCAGGTTTCCTTGTCCTTCGTGCGCATCGAACCCTTCGTCACACCCAAAAAGTCATTGACCGGCGACAACACGGAGCGCGTCGACACCCGCGTCATGCAGGTGATTTACGCAGTGGATGCCACCGACGTGCCCCTCTTCGTCGGTCAGCAAGTGGACGTCTTCATTGATCTGGCCGCCGATCTCTCCTCCTCGGCCAAATGATCGCGGATCGTGCTGGGTCGCAGTTTTCTTGAAAGAGGCGAAGAGGCCAAGGCGATGGGTTTCTATCGTCGTTATGTGTTCCCCCGGCTGTGCGACTTGATCTTGCGTCAGCCGCGAGTGAGCGCGCTTCGGCAATCCCTGCTCGCCAACGTCTTCGGCCGCGTCCTGGAAGTGGGCTTCGGCACGGGGCTGAACTTGCTCCATTACCCTGCCGGTCTCCAATATCTCACCACGATCGATCCCAGCAATGACATGCATGCGCTGGCCAGGCACAGGCTCAAGCGCTCGCACATCAAAGTGAATCATTTTTCCTTGAGCGGCGAGTCCATGCCTTTCCCCGATCAATCCTTCGATCACGTGGTGAGCACGTTCACCTTGTGCAGCATTCCGAACGTGGTCCAAGCCCTTCAGGAAATCCATCGCGTCATGAAAACCGGAGGCCGCTTTTGGCTTCTGGAACACGGCTTAAGCCCCGATGCCAGCGTCCAAAAGTGGCAGCATCGGCTCAATCGTTGGCATGCGGCGTGGGCACAGGGGTGTCAATTGGACCGTCCCATGCGCGCCCTGGTTCAAGCCCTGCCTTTCCGGGAAGTGCAGATCAAGGAGTTTTATTTGCCGCCTGGCCCTAGATACCTGACCTATCTGTACCAAGGGATGGCCGTGAAATAGCTCAATCCAAAGGAAAAACCCATGGCCAAGACCATGGGTTGCTGAAGTTGAACGATATGCTGCTTGCAGAGTCAGCATTGGTATTTTTAGTCGGCGAAGATGCCCGTGGCGTACCAGGTGCCGTTCGAACCCTTGGCGATGTCGTAGCCAAAGTAACGGTGATGCCGGCACACCGCACCCCAATGGCCGGGGGAATGGCTCCAGGCATCGATGCATGAGTAACAAGCTTCCAGCACATTCTCGCCACCCACGACGGTCCCCCACGATTCCGCCACCACTTCGGACCCGTTGTTTAGGCCAATGCCCATTTCACCCCCCATGCGATTGATGGCGCCGATCAAATCCGCATGATGCTGATAGCACATTTTGGCTTGATGCTTGGAGTGCCGCTCGGCATGCCCCATGAAGGCGTCGTTCCAGGTGCCGTGAATGCTGTTGGGCTTGACCGGATGCATGTGCAAGGCGAAGAGCATGCTCCGCTGGGTTAAGGTCAGCTTGCGCGACAAGTTGAGCACGAGTTTCAGTTCATCGAGTCCATATTGCTTGGGGGCCCAGCGATAGCGGCTGGAGACAAATGGATGTGCGGAGATGAGCTCGCGATAGCAACGGTGTTCTTCATCCGACAAGCACATGATGGCAAAACCAGCTTTCCCAGACATCTCTTTGAACACGGGACGATCGAGCAGTTTTTGCCCCTCGAACTCCACATCATGCGGCACCTTCATGCACACCATTTGATGCAACTTTTGACGTATCTCCAAGTCCTGGAAGGCTGTTTCCAGGGGATGGTCGTCTGAAGCAAAGTAAATAAACAAGTCCTTCTTTTCAGCGACAGCTTTCTTCCATGCCGATTCGTATTCATCGAGCCACTGCACTTCCGAAGTAGGAATGGTCATGCAGCCGAGCAAGAGAAGTGCGAACATCCTCGTTCCTTTCGTTACAGTGGACCTTCGGTGAGTGAGTTTTTCACATGCACAAACACCCGCTCCTGGGTTTGCCATAAAAGTGTTGGAATCACTTTATGGTCAAGGAACAACCAAGGGACGGCTTTCACCTTGAGGTCACAAAAACCGGTTCATAGCCAATCTACCACAGATTGGCCTTCGTCAGCTGACGGCCTCGTTTCCGTTCCGTGAATCAAGTTGAGAAGCTTCGATCACATGTGCAAGTCGATTGGGCGATGACGTTCGTTCGAACGCTAGCGGAGTCGAAAGACGATCGACTCCAAGGACAGGAATCATGATGGAAACCAGATAGGGGCTTGTCAAGGGGGTATGGATTATTTTTGTATTATTTCAACCCAAACAATCTATCCATAGATAGATACGGCAAGGGCCAAATTTGCCATTTTCACACTTATAAAGGATGTAGTTTGACATTGGCACCTCATCATTTGCTTTAGAGAATGCTGTTTCAGGTGGCTTGTATTTGGCACGAAAATTGGAATAAAATGCTTGTATCCAAGAAGTTGTGCCAAATTGACGCTGTAAACTGAGTAAAAAGGGTGAGTGACACATCCCATGCCACGTGATTTCTACGACGTTCTCGGAGTTCCAAAATCGGCTTCAGCGGACGCCATAAAAAGTGCCTATCGCAAGCTGGCTCGACAGTTTCACCCTGACCGCAATCCAGGAGACAAGGAAGCTGCGGCCAAGTTCAAAGAGATCCAGGAAGCCTATGACGTCCTCAGCGACAAGGAGAAAAAAGCCAAATACGATCAATTTGGTCATGATTTCGACCAGATGGGGGCGGGAGCCGGTCCAAGAGGTGGTCAAGGGCCGTTCACCTGGCAATGGAGTTCTGGCCCGGGAGGTTCGACGGGACAAGTTGATCCTGAGATTTTCCAATCACTCTTCGAGCAAATGATGGGCGGCGGGACCGCTGGCTTCGATTTTGAAGGCCTCAAAAGCAAGGGGGGGCGAGGGAAAACGCGGCGTCGCACCAGTCTTGAACCCCAAGACGTCCAGCAACAAGCGGCGATCGACTTTCTCACGGCCGTCAAGGGAGGCAGCATCGAAGTCCTCACTCCCGCGGGACAGAGGATTAACCTACGTATCCCACCTGGCATCGAAAGCGGTAAAATCATGCGCCTTCGAGGTCAGGGGCTTAATGGCGGCGACCTGCTGGTCGCCGTCCAGGTCCAACCCCATGCCTATTTTCGCCGCGAGGGATTTGACCTGATCGTGGAAATTCCACTGTCACTGACGGAAGCGGCCTTGGGCGCCAAGGTGGATGTCCCGACGCTGGAAGGCATGGTCACATTGACCATTCCGGAAGCCACATCGAGTGGAAAACGGCTTCGCATTCGCGGCAAGGGCATCCCCAAACCCGATGGCGGCCATGGTGATTTATACGTTGAAGTCAAGATCGCCATGCCTCCTTCATTCGATCCCAAAACGAAAGCCCTTCTCAAAGGCGTGGCGGAACAGCAACCCTATAACCCTCGTTCTGGATTGCGGTGGTAACATGGGCCTCCAAACCCTGCGACGCCATGAACGACTCACGCATGCTCGAGAATTCGCCCGGGTCTACGCTCGGAAGTGCCGGCAACAAGGAACGTGGCTCAGAATCCATGTCTGCCAAAACGAACTTCCTTATTCGCGCATCGGCTTGGCCGTCGGAAAAACCTGGGGCCCCGCCCATGTACGCAATCGCATTAAACGGCTGTATCGTGAAGCGTTTCGCCTGACCAAATCCGAACGCCCAACGGGCATGGACTTGGTGTTGGTCCCTGTCAAGACAGCGGGTCTGAATCTAGAATGTTTAAAAAGGGAACTGACCGATCTCAGCCAACAGGCTTGGATGCGCCTTCAAAAGCAGTAATTCTCCATGAACCATTCCTGGTTAACCTGGCCGAGTCGCTGCCTCAGTCTCGGACTGATCGGCTTGGTCAGGCTGTATCAGTTAACGCTCAGCCCCTTCTTGGGCGGGCAGTGTCGCTTTTATCCAAGCTGCAGCCAATATTTCATTCTCGCAGTCAAACAGCATGGTCCCTTGCGCGGCGCCACCAAAGGAATTTGGCGCATATTTCGCTGCAATCCATGGAATCCAGGCGGCTTCGATTTTCCTTAGTGCGCCTGGTTCGCCTGAATTCACCGTTTTGCCCCGTGGATAAACTTGCTCCTGTCATTGGCCTTATTGGGGTTGTCAGGGAAATGGCTTGGGACTATAGCGCACGCCTCAAGAATTCCTTGAACGTGACCGAGCAAAGAGGTTTGACCTCGAGGCAGTGAGCATGAAAAGGCCTTTGAAAAAACGGTTGGCAAGCGATTCGAGGTCAGAACCATGCCGACCTCAACGACACTATTGGAAACTCATCCTGTTGATGGGATTGGGTTTGGCAGGCTGTGCCCACAATCGCAACCTACCCGCCACCTCGCCGAGCAATCAGCCGCCGGCTGGCGATCCGTTTTTCAACAGCACTCCAGCTTCACGGACCAACCCCGCAGCGACGCCGACCAGCCAGGACCCGCTCAAAAACTCAGGTCGAACCACGTCAACGCCAACGACGTCGCAAAGCCAGCAGGGGCGAACCGAACAAACGAGTGCCACGTTGATGGCCCCCATGACGCTCGGTCCGGGAGCCGCCGATCTGGCCACCACGAACAACCAAGGCACAACGGGTCGATCCGATCCTTCTTGGTCGCCTTTGGTTCAACAAATCCAATGGCAAAATCAAAATACAGCGGGCACGCTGGAGCATTCGCTCATGAAGCTTCGCCAACTCGGCGCCGTCGAACAACGATTGATTTTCCGAGAGGGACGTTGGCTGTTCAGTTGTGAGTTTGTCCACCCGCAAAATCCTCAGCAGCGGCGCCATTTCGAGCATGAAGACACGAGCGAACTGGCCGTCGTTCGGGCGGTTTTGGATCAAGTCGAACAACAAAAAGGCTGGTAATTGCAGCGGGTCGAATGGATAAGAAAAAACCCAACTTCCACGCATGGGAGGTTGGGTTTTACTTTTGGTTCACCGATGAACGTTAAGGCCTGTACCACTGCCGCATTTGCTCAAGAGCCATGGCCATGGCCTCGCTTTCGGTTGCGGCCGTGGCTTCAAACTGCCGATGCCGATTCGCATCTTCCGGATACGGCAAGGCACAAATAAATCGAAAGGCGCCCTCCGCCGTCTTCTCCAAGCGGAAAGAAACGGCCCGATAACGGTCCATTTCCTGCCGCATGACGGCCCAATCGATCCCTCTGGCGGGAAGCGACTGCATCGATGCCAGATTCGACGGCGCCTGGGGCGGCCGCGGATGCAAATCCAGCTCCTCGGGCGTGGGGAGCGTGATTTTCGTCGGCAACACGGGCGGCGCGATGGGTTTATTTTCCTCCGAGGATTGGCCGCGGACCAAAGGCCTGGATCCCTGGAAGGAGTCATTGCTGCCAAAGGGGGGCGGCGTCGGCGCGCTCAGCATCTCCCGCATCGGCGGCAGATAAATCGAAGCCGATCCACGATTCTGAGCATTTTGCCGCGGCGCTGGTTGGCGCGGCGGGTAACTCGGCTGCGTCCTCGGCTGAAACGCAGGCGGCGCGGCCTGGGGCATACCAAATGGCAAACTGCCATCACAGCCTTGAGGCCCTCACGGCCCCTGCCCCCAGCCTGGCACGGCGCCAATCATGGGAAATAAACAAACCAAGGTCAAGCGCGCCAGGACGCTGACAAGCCGCCGGTTCCGCTGCATGGAATGGCCTCTTCCTTGGGATATGCGTTTGCCTTGCATCCAACAGGCCGCATCGGTTCCGGTCGATGCGGTTGCGTTTACAAAGCCTATCACCTGGCATTGGAGCGAGAGTTGATTCTCATGAAGGACCAGGTCGGCCAGCCTGACCATCCATGGTACAAACTGACCATTCGGCAACCTTTCACACGCCGGTCATGACCGGTTTCGCGTGTTGGGGGTGAATTGTAACAGAAGGCATGGTTTCGTGAAGGCCAATTTTCTGGCGGCCGCTCCTGCTTTCTCTGCCTTACCCACGACGCGAATCTTGTAGAATAGGCCCCAAGCACGCCTTCGGCATTTAGGGACGCCCCATGGCTTTCCAAAGAAGTGATGCACTTTGATGCCACGCCAATTTGAGCCGCGTTATTTGATGTTCTCTGGCACGTATCAGTGCAATCTAAGCTGCCCCCATTGCTGCGTTCCCATTGAATGGCCCGATCGTTTGCCCATTGCTGCGGCCTTGCGGTTTGTCGACCAGGCTCATGCCCTGGGCATCCGCAAGGTCGGCTTCACTGGCGGCGAACCGTTCCTGTACCTCGAATTCTTGCTAGCGATCATCAAGCGGACGGCTCAGTTGGGCTGGCGATTCGACAAAATTCAAACCAATGGCGTTTGGTATGAAAGTCCTGCCCACTTGAATGCCGCTCTCGAAGCCGTGCGCTCGGCAGGTTTCTCCGGAAAGCTGGGCTTGAGCGTGGATAAGTTCCATGGCCTGGACATGGACGCCCTGGCGCTTTTCTGCCGAACTGCGCGGCGCATCTTCAATCGCGACGAGATCGTCAGCTTGAATTATGCCAGCAAACGGCCAGACCAAGGGTTGGAGCCAATGCACCGTCTGGCCCATGCCTTGGGGGCCGTCGTTCAATGGTCGGATTGGTTGAAACGCTACCTCGTGGTCAGCGACGACATGACCATGACTTGCCAATGGAATCACCTGGCCCCGGTGGAGCGGGCCGAGTCGCTCGGCACGGGTTGGGAATGGGATGGCGCGTGGTTTCAAGAAGATTACTGCGAGGGGCCGGGACAAGCCCTGGTGGTCACCCCCAAGGGCGAGGTTAAACCCTGCTGCGGCTTCGCTTCCGACCTCGATCAATTAACCATCGGCAATCTCCATACCGACTCCGCCGAGCAAATCGTCCAGCAAGCGCGCGAGCATCCCTATGTCGGCCGCGTATTTCGAGAGGGCTTGACGGCCATCAAGGAGGACATCCTGGCCCGTGATCCATCGGCGATCCCCGGCGCGACTTCCAATCAATGTTTTCTCTGCTGGTACGTCCTGACGCGCGGTTTGGCCCAGGGCATGCCGGGCGGGGGCGGACAAGTGGGCCGATGGACCGATTGGCTTCCCAATGTGAACGGTGAACGAATCCCCCTGGGCTTCAAGGCGCGAACATGACAACTCATGATGTCCAAACACGCCAGTGAGGAGTGCGATCGTCGTCACGAACGTGACGAATCATTGAACCACGAGTATTTCGCCATACCACACAAGGACTTGCCCCATGAACCCCGAATCCTTCCAAGCTCATTCCGCTCCCTGTTATGGTTTGGCTTTCAGTCCGGACGGCAGTCAATTGGCTTCGGCAGGGTTTGATCAAACCGTCAAACTATGGGAGTTTCCCTCCTGCAAGCTGATTCGAACCTTCGAGGGGTATAGCACACCCGTTTATTGCATCATTTGGCTCCAAGATGAAGACGCGCTGGCCTCCTCGGCCGCAGATGGCGTGATTCGCTTCTTTTCCACCAAGGATGGAAAAAGCATTCGCGAACTTCGAGGACATACCGGGATCGTGGATAGTATTGCTCTCAGCCCCGATGGCAAGCTCTTGGCTTCGGCGGGAGCGGATCGCTCCGTTCGCCTGTGGAATCCTAGCGATGGTAAGCCGATCAAAACCCTTGGCAGCCATCAAGGCACCGTTTACAGTGTCGCTTTCAGCCGCGACGGACAGTGGCTCGCTTCCGCCTCTCAGGACAAAACCATTAAACTGTGGGAAGTCGCTGGCCAAAAAGAAGTCCGCGCACTGACGGGGATGCCTGACGCCGTCACCGCCGTCCAATTTAATGACGACGGCACTGAAATCGTTGCCGCGGGATTGATCGATCGCCATCTCAGAAGATGGACCGTCGCTGATGGCAAGGAGATCGGCCAAATAGGCCCCACCCAGGACGACCCGTTCGATCTGGCCTTCTCCTCCGATGGGAAGTGGCTCGCCAGTTGCGGCTATGGCGGCCACCTGAACGTGTGGGAATGGGAGTCCAAGACCGTCAAAAAACGATGCAAGCTGGCTCACTTTGGCGCCTACGTGGTTCGATTCACTCCCGACCAAAAAAAACTCGTAACCGGCCATGATTCCGGCGTTTGTTTGATCACCGCCCTCGACTTGAGTTGAGCGAACCGCCGCGAACTCTCGACTTGGGCTTGCGCGACCTTGCGCCTCACTCTTCACGTTGCAATTCGAAAGGAACCAGCCGATGTCCGTGGATGTCAATCAGGATGCCAGGCGAGCCATCAGGGTGCGCAATGGCACGGCCGGCATTGTGTTCTTTTTGGCCGTAATAGCGGCGCTCATGCCCCTTTTGCGCGTGGACGTCTATGGTAGATTAGGCGTCTTGCTGGTGATCACGGCGGTCATCGAACTCATTTATTGCTTTCGGCAATCGAACGTTCCACGCCATCCCATCCGCTGGAGCGATGGCGCCATTACCCTGTTCATGGGGTTGCTGCTCATCAATTCCCTTCATATCGCGGCCCGGGCTTTGACGCTGTTGCTTGCTGCTTGGTTTGCCTTGGATGGGTTGTTGCATCTTTTTCGATTGAAACGCGAGATCGCTGAAAAGCAATCCGTGCTGATTTCCGTCGCATGGGGCCTGTTGTACCTGCTCATCGCTGTCTTGCTGCTGTTCATCAAGGGAAAAGCCATGGCCTGGCTGGTCGCCGTGGTTGTTGGCGCCAGGTTGTTTCACGTCGGGCTGAACCTCCTTCGTTCCGAGATCTTGACCATTCATGAATCAGGCCAATCGGTGATCCAGGATTGGCAGCTTCAGGATCGCCCTGAAATCCGAGATCTGGCCGCGCGCATAACCCAAGAGGAATCGTCGCGGGTCGCCATCGACCGCGGCTGGATCATCACCTTCTTGCTGATCTTGTTGGCGATTCACGTTGGCCGCATGGGTTTCGATCGCACATTCCTCGGCATCATGGCCCCCGGCTTCGCGGTGCTGGGCGACGTGGTGATGGGTTTGATCGTGGCCTTCTTAATCGTGATGCCCGTTCGATTGGTCGTGCATCAAGTATCCCAAGGCAGCATCCGTCGGCTGTGGCTGTGGTGCCTCAAGTCCGAAGCTGATCAACGCGGCTGGCTCCGCCGCCGTCTGCAGGGTTTCTTAAGCTATTGGCTGCGCATTTCGATCCGGTTGAAGCAGTCTCGGTACTCGCTGCGGATGGCGCTGAATCGCGGCCTGCAAACGGGACTTCCGATCGCGGCCATCATCGCCGCCACGGTGCCGATTTGGGGCATGAGTTGGTATTTCGATACTGAAAACTGGGCCGCGGGCATCTGGAACTCCTGGGCCGAGGAGCGCACCGATGTCTGGCGGGAAGCGATGATCGAAGCCGTTTGGCCTGAGCAAGCCCCATTGCCTGCCGACCAGCAATTCGCCATTCACCCCCTTCCCAACAAGGAGGCGGAGGATTTCGCCTTCATCGTGATCGGCGACACGGGCGAGGGCGACGGCTCTCAGCTCAGCCTTAAGGCGCAGCTCTTGGAGGTCGCTCGCAGGGAGGACGTTCGCTTCGTCCTCATCTCCTCCGACGTGGTCTATCCCACCGGAGCCATGCGGCATTACGAGACCAACTTTTGGCTGCCCTTCATGGGCGTGAGCAAGCCCGTTTACGCGATCCCCGGCAACCATGATTGGTACGACGCTTTGGAAGCCTTCGCGGCAACCTTTTTTGAACCGGAAGCCGCCCGATTGGCTATGCGGGCCAGGGTCTTGGCCGACAAACGCATTACCAGCACCACCGAAGGGTACATCGAACATTTGATCGAAAGAGCCAGCTTTTATCAAAGTCACTACAAGGTGCCCACGCAGAAGCAGCAGGCGCCTTTTTTCCAGATGCAAACCAATTCCTTCGCCCTTTTCGCCATCGACACGGGTGTTTTGCGGCGTATTGACGGCCTGCAAAGGCAATGGCTCGAAGTGGCTTTGAAATCAGCCCAGGGGAAAACCAAGATGGCTATCCTGGGTCATCCCCTCTATGCTGGAGGCCACTATCAAGCGGAGGAAGCCGAGGATTTTGCCGCGTTGCATGATTTGTTGCGCGCCCACGACGTGGCCATCATCATGGCAGGCGACACGCATGACCTCGAATACTACGTCGAAAGATCGGCGGCCATGAAGCGGCCCATTCTCCACTTTGTCAACGGCGGCGGCGGCGCATATTTAAGCTATGGCACGTCCCTGGCCTGGCCCGATCAGGCAGCCACGTCGACCTGGGCGTATTTCCCTTCCCACAAGGACGTCATTACGAAGGTGGATGCCACCACGCCTCTATGGAAATGGCCCGCCTGGTGGTGGACCAAGCGTTTCAAGGGGTGGCCCTTCTCCGCGGAATGGCTCTCAGCTGCCTTCGACTCCAACGTTGCTCCTTTTTATCAGAGCTTCGTGGAAGTGCGGGTGGAAACCTCAAAAAAGAGGATTCTGCTCATCCCCTATGGTGTGCATGGCCGCTTGCGTTGGTCTGACTTTGATCGTTCCAAGGATGTGCTTCCCGATGGCGGCGACTCGTCATCCTTCGTGGAATGGATCGTGGAGATGAACCCTTAGGATCGGCAGGTCGGAAGAGATGCGTTGCCTGGCTGTGTGCTCACCCGCGTCCGCCACGACCAAATGGGTCGATATAAAAAGGCCGCACGGGACAAGCCTTGTGAGCCCGCCCCGTGCGTGTCGGACCAGGGTGGTGTCTGGTTAGAAGATGAAGGCGACGCCGAGCGTAAACCCGTCGATCGACATAAACATGTTTTCATACTTCGGCTGCAAGCGGCCCAGATCGAAGTCGATGGGGCTCGGCGACCGGCGAGCATAAAAGATGCCCAAGAACTCATAGCCGGCACGAATCTGCACGCCTTCGATGGGATACCACCATATGTAGGCCCCGCCTTGCACATGCGGCGCCACGAGGAACTGATTGTTGCTCCGCTTGGTGGAGTACAAGCCATCGCCGCGTTCGACCTTGACGGCCGCCTTGCTATTCTCGGCCGACACGCCGATCTTGGCATCGACGCCAAAGGCGAAGCCATAGCCAAGATAAGCTTCCGTGCCGAGACCTGATTGCACGCCGTAATAATGGTTCTTGATCTTATTGCTGTAGACCATCGAGTTTTCAGGACCACCTTCGCTGTCCACGTCGAAGTCGACGATGCGGAGGCGATACCGCTCTTCGCTACCCATCCAGCGAACGCCGCCGGTCCAGTAGGTCCGCGTCACGTCGCCTTGGAAGATCGGCACCCGCATGTTTAATTCGGACGACGCGAACCGCTGCCGCAGGTCCTGTTCCATGATCTCGGCGCCGTTGGTAATGCCATAGGCCGGGACCAAGAAACCGCCGAAGGTCGAGAGTTCATCGATCAAATCGGGATCCACGATGCCAACAAACCCACCGCCGCCAGGAGGAAGCGGGAGCAAGAAGACATTGGAAACCACGTCGTTGGACGGACCGCTCAAATAGGGGCCGAAATTATAAAATGGCGAGGAAAGGAACGAATCCGAGAAGTCGTTCCTGACGCCAAACTGCACGGGCGGCATGATGCCGGCCGTAGACGTTTGCCGCGACGCCACCAGCGACATGTAATTACCTTCGAAGGCGATGCCGTTGCGCAAGCGGTATCCCAAGGTGAAGCGCGTGCCGGGGACAAAGCGGTTCCCGCCCACGTCTTGGGTTTGCATCGCGACCTGGCCGGTGCCCAGGAATTGACCGGAAGTCCCCGGTTCGTTGAACAACGTGGTGATGTACAACGGATTGTCAGGATCCGTCACATCAAAGACGTTGAGCAAGCCGCCGGTTCCACGAATGAAACCAGTGTCATCCCACAAGCCGCGAAAGGCCACGGCCTGGGAATTGAGCGGATTGTTCATCCGCATGATCAAGGCTTCCATGGCGACATAGAAGCCCTCGTCCCGTTCCGCCCACATGAGCGGCAGCGGGTGCTCCACCACGGGCCGGCCGAGATGCTGCGCTCGAGCCGACGTTGGCAAAATCACTAAGGCAGCACAAATCCACCCTAACAACCATCCGGTCCGACTTCTCATGGAACCCTTCCTCCATGAAGCAAGGTGCTGTAAATCGCTCCTTCGCGACCCTGGATCGAAGTGAACGGAAGCACCTTGATCCCTGTCGATTGCCTGACCAGTCGTCCACCACCAGGTCCGTCTGGAATAATCGGCAATCTTTACCCATTGTCGGCTGTACAAAGCCTTCGACTTGAATCATCGGCAAACTTTTCCCCATGAGTACACATGGAATGGCAGCTACATTCAGCAAACTCGGTCTCCTAATTCGCCTGTATTTGTTTTTTTGCCTAAAGTCCAGATTCCCCAAGCCCATCTAGCCTGACAGGCACCTCATGGATTCGCGCGCAGCAACCCATGCAGGCCTCTTGTCTTGCCCCGCTTCGCATTCGAAGATAAATGATATGAAGAAGGGCGTTTAGCTCAGCGGTAGAGCACCTCGCTTACACCGAGGGGGTCACAGGTTCGAATCCTGTAGCGCCCAGTTTGATGAGCCAGAGCGCCGCTTACGCACCTTCCATGAGATTCATGCGGTTCCGGGTGTGGGAAATTCGAACAATCCCCCGCAGCAATCGCCCCAGCAAATCCGAACCGGTGATGATGCGTTTCTCTGCCGGCGTCCAGACCAGGATCAGATCCTCATCCACGACGTCATCGCCTGGCTTTTCCGGGCGCACCACCAACCGATTTAAGACGCGCCCCAAGGTTTCCTTGGCGTCGCGGACAATCAAAGGACGATGGCAGGTGGCGGCGGCATCCAGGGGATTCTCTAAGAAGAGGGCTTCCCTTAAAAACGAATGGCAATCCATGACGAAATGAGGCTCGCCGGTTTCATCTGTGAACACGACCCACTTCTTCCCGGAGGCGTCCAATTGCCTGAGAAACGGGTCTCGAGCGGAACGTTCAAACGAGGGGAATTGCGGTTTGCCATCCTTGAGGGGAAGCGCCACCACGCTGAGCGGATCGAGCGGTTCACCCTCATCCCCCACGGCCACATCATCGAGCGCGAGAAAATTGATCGCCCCCATGGCTTCCAGAAAGCCGATCTCCGAATCGGCCTTGCGCGCGTGATGGCGCAGGATATCGCGCAATTCCGCTTCGCGAAACCATGGGATGCCTTCCGGCCCCACCCAAGCGTCGAGAATTTTGCTCGTCGGCCAGGCGATCGGCCACAAGATCAAGCGATAGATGCCAAGGATCGGCGCCAGGTAAACCGCCACCTTGAGGGCGTTCCGCGAGAAATAAGCCTGCGGAAATATCTCGCCGAAAAAGGTGATGAGCATGGTGGAAAAGAGAAAAGCGGTTAGCCCCGCCATGACCGAATCCGCTAACAGGGTCAGCAAGACGTTGACGGCGACGTTGCCCCAAAGGATCGTGACGAGTGTGAAATTGGCGTTGCGCCGCAGCTTCAGCACCTTGGCCGCATCCGCGTCGCCGGAACTGGCCGCCGCTTCGAGCCGAAGCCGGCTCAGACTGAACACGGCCAGGTTCAATCCAGAGAAGATGGCCGACTGTGTGACGCACAGCAAGATCCCCAGCCAAGTCAACAGTTCCGTCATTAACCCAATCCTCGTTGGCAAGCTTCACAAACAACAGGGACTTCGCCCATCATCATAACCCGGATAAACGGCGTTGGATGAGGTAATTTCTTAAGACTTTGACGCCTTCCATCCGAATTAAATGAATGAAGCGAGATGCCTTCAAGGGGAGTTCGCGCGTCATGGCTGAGGAGTCGAATTTACTCGAACGATTGCGCGCGTTGCGCGATCGTCTGAGTCAAGGTCCTGCCCCAAGCATGACTCGCGCCGCCCATGCCACGCCGCGGCAGCAGCTCCTCATTCTCGAAAACCAGGTGGCACAGCTTCGATTGGAACACTCGCGCCTTCAACAAAATCACGCCGCCCTGGCGGACGATGCCCCCATCGACTATGCCGCTCCTTCGCCCAACGGCAGGCTCTCCTGGCGTTTGCGCCGGCTACTGCTCAATGGCCGCGGCCAGATCGATCAACTTAAGCAACTCGCTCGCCTCTTTGAACAGGCGCCGTTTCAAACCAGAGCGCCCGGTCCCGCCGAGTATTTCCAGCAAACCCATGCTCTCGCGGAATATTGCTTGCGCACGGTCGAACCTGTTCCGTCGAGTCTGGATGATCAAAACCGCTTGGCAGATGGATTGCAAACGGCCCTGGCTGACTTGGAAAAACGCTTGCATCAACTGCAACGCTACGCACGCCGCCATGCCGAAGTCCAAGAGCGGTTAGAAACCTTGGGGCATGCTTTTCAACTGCTGCTCAACGGCCGCGTTTTTCAGTTGCGGTCGCTCAAGCCGCTCGTCGACGTCTTGTTGTCGGAGAACGAGGATCACTTGCCCATCCCATGGCTCACACCGGCCACCCGTCGAGCGGAACTCTGGTCGGCCGCGGCGGCCATGAATGCCGCCTCGGTGGCCATCCGCATCGCCCGCCAAGACGTCGAATGGAAGCATCGGCTGGAAGAAGCGGCTCTGGCGGCGCTGCTCCATGACGCCGGCATGTCCGCCCTGCCCATCGAACTGATCGCCCAATCGGAAAAATACTCAGACGAGCAACGGCGGTCGCTGGAAACCCACGTCGGCCTGGCGGCGGATGCGCTCAAGACCTGCGCCCCAGCCGAAGGTTGGCTGCATGATGCCGTGCGCGCCCACCATGAACGGGTCGATGGCAGCGGCTATCCCATGGGTCTGATCGGGAACCGCATCCCGCGCCTGGCCCGCATTCTTGCCGTGAGCGACACCTATGCCAGCCTTTGCACCACGAGGCCTCATCGGCCCGCGCAATCGCCCCGAACCGCCCTCAATGAAACGCTTCTCGAAGCTGAACGGGGCAGGCTCGACATGGAAATCGCCGCGCATCTACATGTTTTAACTCCCTATCCGATCGGGTCCATCGTCGAACTCTCCGATGGCAGTATAGGCAGCGTGATGCGCCACGCCGATTTAGCCGCACCGATGCATTCCCCGCATCGACCGCTGGTTCAAATCAAATTGATGCCGGACATGCAACCCGCATTGAGTACGAACCTGGTCGATCTGGAGCGGGAGCCGCATCGACAAATCGTTCGCGGCTTATCGGTGGAAGAGGGCCAAGCCCTGCTCGGACATTGGTTTTTAGAAGGTAGCTAAGCATCGTGCGATCTTCCACCCCGCATTACTGGACGGCCACATTGCATCCCTGGCCATGCTTGCTGCTCGTCTGGCCCATGTTGCTGGCCTACGAGTTGAGCATGTGGGCCCTGCACGTCCAAGGGCTGCCATCACCGCGAACGGGTTTGGATAGCTGGTGTCGCCACTTCATGGAAAAGTGGGGCGGCGATCCTTCATTGGCCTTGCCGACGTTTCTGGTCTTTCTCGTTTCCGCTGCTTGGGCTCGATGGCAATGGCGCAGCGGTGCACCGGAGGGTTTTCCCACCTGGAGCGGCATGTTGGTGGAGAGCTGCCTCTTCGCCTTGTTGCTTTGGGGCCTTTATCACGGCATGCAGCCGCATCTGCCAGTAAGCCAGATGGCGGTTGCGTCCGCATCGAAGACGTGGAACCAGGTGGCCTGGAGTGTGAGTTATCTGGGAGCAGGCATTTATGAAGAAACCGTCTTCCGCCTGCTCATCTTTGGGATGCTCTGGGGGCTCTTGCATCGCCTGGTCGCCCCGTTTGGAGCTTTCCTCGTCGCGGCTAGCATTTCTTCCGTGCTGTTTGCCTATGCCCATCATTGGGGGCCGGTGGGCGAAGCTTGGGAATCGGCCACTTTTCTCTTTCGCTGCCTGGCCGGAGGCATGTTCTGCTTGTTATACGCCTGGCGGGGCTACGGCGTGGCCGTCGGCACCCATGCCTTTTATGACGTGCTGGTCGGCATCGCGCATGGTTAAGGCCTCTCACCGGCCATCACGTTGCTCGACGTCTCAATCTTTAGGCCAATCCGACATCTTGGGCAGATTGATCCAGGTCATCGCAGCTTGATTGAGCTGTTGCACGCTCAGCGATTCTTCATGCAGCAGCATGGCGTAGCGGAGCTTCAAGGAATCACCTTCCTTCAATTCGACGACGTCTTTTTGATCCTTCCTCGCCGGGAAACCCGACTGGTGGCGGCCAAAGGGATTGGCCGCATGGAGACCATAGCCCCGGCTGTGCCAGCAAGCGCGCGTGGGGTTCTTGGGATCGTCAAAGATCGTCAATCCCACCCATTGCCCATCCAAGAATCCTTGATAATCGCACCACGTCGTTTGTTGGCCCCAAACGGCCTTTTCACCCTCCCCCGTGGCGGTGCGCAGCGCCCCCCCATTTTTTTCATTAAAACGATCGTTGACGCGCACGGCCAAGGAGCCTTCCTTGGTATCGCCAAAGCGCACCGACCCGGATGGACTCGCCAATTCGATCTCCCACACCAGAAACAGTCCATCCATGGCCAGCGTCAGTCCAAGATGGCGCGTCTCCAAAAGGATGACCTGCTCATTGGGTGCTCGCCATTCATTCTTCGTGGCGATGCCAATGCCCTTATCCCATTGGCGGGGTTGTCCGCGCCACACACAAATGATCTTCCCGCGGCCCATGCCTTCGGACCAGAAATCAACACCTTCCACGTGGGGGATTTTGACCGGCGGCTGCCATTGATCGGCAATGACATCCCCATGACAAAACCAGGCGCCGCGATGGTGCGGATGGTCCTTGCTTTCGCCTGCAAGGTCTTTTTCCATCGGGTAGCCGCGGGTCAAGCGATGGCCGGAAGACGTCCATAAGCCGGCCATGTGCGGCTTGGTCAGTTTCGCACTGTGCTCATAACGACCGATGATTTGCGTTCGATGCCACAAGACGATGGTGTCTTCATCGAAAGTCATGCGGATTTCCGACACCCCCGCGGGACCGGCCCCCGCTTCACTCAGCAGCCTGGCCCCGCCGATCAGCAGCACGAGTCCAAGCAACCCTCCCCCCAAAATGGCACCTGCTGTTTTTTTCATGGCTGTGGCCCTTTGCCTCAAGGTTCACTGAGGGGGTTGTGATTCAACGAGGGCTTGCAGATGCGCGGTCACGCATTCGGGCAGCCACTCCAGGGAATAACCGCCTTCCAGCAGACTGACGATCCTGCCCTGGGCATGGGTTTGGGCAACGTCACTGATTTGCTTGGTGAAGACGGCGAAGTCCTCTGCTTCCAGGCTGAGAGAGCCGACCGGGTCCGCCTGATGGGCATCGAACCCTGCGCTGATCAACACCAGTTGCGGTTTGATCGCCTGCGCTGCTCGAGCAAGCCCCTGTGCGAAGGCTTCACGGAAATCGTGCCGCGTGATGCCGAAGGGCAACGGCACGTTCAAAGTGTATCCCAGACCGGCACCGGTCCCCTTTTCTTCGGACCGCCCCGTGCCTGGATAAAAGGGAAACCGATGGGTGCTGAAGAAAAAGACCGAAGGATCGTCGTAAAAAAGGTCCTGTGTCCCGTTGCCATGATGCACGTCAAAGTCCACGATCAGGACGCGCTCCACGCCGTGCTGTCGCTGCGCATAACGTGCAGCCAAGGCTATATTGTTGAATATGCAAAAGCCCATGCTCTCCATGGCCGTGGCGTGATGTCCGGGCGGCCGCACCAGGCACAGGGCTTGCCGATCCGATGCTTTCATGACCCGATCCACCGCCTCGCGGGCGCAGGCCACCGCAGACCGTGCCACGTCGAATGAAGCGGCGGAACAAACGGTATCCATGTCCAGTCGACCGCCCCCTTGTCGGGAGACGCGTTCTGCTAAATCGATCAATTCCCGCCGATGCAGGATTTTCAATTCCTCTGCGGGCACTGGCTCCCACGGTCCGGAAATCATGGTGCAGCGGCTTGCCCATTGCTGAAACGGCGGATGGGCCAAGATGGACCGCAAGCGGTTGGCGTTTTCCGGGTGCGATCCGGTGTCATGTTGGAGAAACTGAGCATGCGTGAGCAGGTGCGTCATCGTAGGCTGGTCGATCGTCCGATCCATTGATTCGTCATGCCAGGGCCAACCCATGGCCTTTCCTCAGCATAACCCCGCACCGCTCACTTTGCGAGATGAACTGAAGTGAAATCGATCAGAATCGACCAAGGAAGATCAAGGATCATGGATGACGTGGAGCTGACAGGATCGGCATGATCAAGGGTACATCGGCGGGCTTGGAGAGCGCCCCCGCTGGATAGGCCGATGCTTTGGCCTCTGGCCGCGGTTCTTGATCTTTCTTTCTCCAAAAGTCGAGCTTCAACCATTTCGATTTGCCCTTGGGGGCCTTTTCCGACTCGGTCGAGGCAGGCGGCTGGGAGAGCGGCGGCAATTCCGGAGCGGGCAGTTGCGGCATCTTGAGCGTGGGAGAGGAGGCGGGCGGCAAAGGCGCAGGTTGCGGTGCGGCCACGCGGTAATGTTTCTTCGCCGAGCGCGCCGCCCAGCGAACGCGCCAGTGGCCGTCCTTCTCCGCTGCTTCCGTCAGGGCTTGCAGGACCTCGTCGCTGGTCGGCTTCAATTCCGACAAGGATCGGACGCAAGCCCGGCGAACTTCCGTGGAGCTATCGCGCTGCAACGCCTCCGTGAGAGCGGGAATGATCTCGAAATAGCGCACGCTGTCGAAAACGGCCAGCGCCTGTGCTGCCTTGGCCCGCTGATCCTCATCCGTGGCGTTGCGCAGCGTTTGCAGCCATTGATGAACTTGCTGGTCGGGAGAGATGGGAGCTGGCGGCGGCGACGCCGCTGCACCTTTGGGCGGTGCGCACAGCACGCGACTCTCGAAGCCAGAGATCATGACGAGCAAGGAAGCGATCAACCAGGCTCGCGCAAGGGTTCTCATTCGCCCATCAAGCCGCTGCATGTCATCGCCTCCTTGCCCGGTGTCGTCGCATGGTCGAATCGCGTCCTCTCTAATGCAAATCGCATAATATGAACCTTGGCTCGCGTGAAATTGCCGGGTGCATCCGCGATCTGATGGAAACTCGAACCGCAGGAGCTGCAAGTCGAGCATAACCCGGTTGAAACCTACGGATTAGGGGATTGGCATTGAGTTGGATCGAAATGACGATCGTGGGCTTTTTCTGGATTGTGGCGGCGCTGCCTCTCGCTTGGAGTTGGGCGGGTTTGCAGGGCACAAGTTTGCGTTATTCCCTGCTGTGGGTGTGGACGGCTTGGGGTTTCAGCGGCCTGATGTTGAGCATGTGGCTGATGGGTCAACCCCATGGACCGTGGCTGTATCTAATGCTGGTCTGGGGATGCGGCGTCCTGGTCGCGCCCCTGGGGGCCAAGGAACCCGGCGCCGCGGCTTGGAATTTCGTTGTGGCGGGACTGTTGGCCGTGCTCGCTCTACCCCTGCTCGAACAACCTTGGCGCGCGGAACGCTGGTCCGTGGATGGCCCCAGGAGTCTGTTTATCCTCTTCATCCTGCTGGTGGGAGGGATTAATTATCTGCCGACCAGGCATGGCTGGAGCGCCTTGATCGTGATGGTGGTCCTTGGCCTATTGCTGCATCAATTGCAATCCGACACCACAAAAGGTGATCCGCTTTGGCTGCTGAGCTGCGCCATGGGAGGTATGAGCTGGGCCGCCTGGTTGGCGTGGCTGAATCGCCGAACATCTTCCGGTCAAGCCACAGCCTGGGAGCGGCTGAACCAGCGTTGGCTGAATTTTCGGGATCGCTATGGCATGGTTTGGAGTTTGCGCGTCTTGGAGCAGACCAACCGGTCTCTTCATCATCAGAAGCTGCCGCTCAAGCTGCACTGGTTCGGATGGACCGCAAGCGAGACGCCGCCGACGGAGGAAGCCCTCGAGCGCGCGGATCATCTCTTGGGACAAATCTTGCGCCGCTTTCAATGGCGGCATCGCGAGGAATCCCCATCAACCGATAGCCAGGAGTCCCTGTCTCACGCTATGGGCGAAGCCGAAGTTGGCTCTCAAGGTGAACCGATAGGCGATCAATAGCCGCCCAAGGCGCCCATGGGGCCGCCCATGCGCGGGCCGCTTGGCCGGTTGGAAGGTCTGCCACCCAGGGCTTCTTCTTCCTTGATCTTTGGCACCATGGTGTTTTTGGGGAAGGACATGGGACCGCTGTAGCGCGGGTCGCTGTCGGGTGGCGTGACGTATTTTTCAGTGAGCATGGAATTGGGCGACCACGGCCAACGCACGGGATAACCTTCGATGGAGTTGCAGCCCGTGAGGGCTAAAAGCCCTCCCATGAATAGAGTCATCCTTGCGGTGATTCGCAACATGGCCTAACGCCCCTCATCCCTCTGAATACGATCAAGCGGGCGGACTATAACGAGATCGCTCCTGGCGTCAAGAGCAATCCCTTTGCTCGTCGAGGCGCGCCGCCAAGAGAAAACCACGGCACAAGGCCGTGGTTGAAGCTAATCTTACTCTGAACAAGGCGAGGTTTACTTGCCTTTCAAGCCCATCTCATAGCGTTGACCGATAATGTCCCAATTGAGCGTGTTCCACCAGGCCTTGAGGTAATCCGGCCGGCGATTGCGATAGTCGATGTAATAAGCATGTTCCCAGACATCGACACCCATGACCGGGAAAAGTCCATCCATCAGCGGACAGTCTTGGTTGGCTGTGCTAATCACCTTGAGATGGCCGCCGTCGATGACGAGCCAGGCCCAGCCGCTGCCGAAGCGTTTGGCGCCGGCGTCGTTCATCATGTCCTTGAATTTGTCGAAGCCGCCCAAACCGTCGATGGCCTTGGCCAAAGTGCCCACGGGCGTTTTGCTGCCGCCTGGGGTCATGATTTCCCAGAACATCGTATGGTTGTAGTGGCCGCCGCCGTTGTTGATCACGGCCTGGCGAATGGTGTCGGTCACGCCCTTAACGCCGCGAAGCAGTTCTTCAATGGACTTGCCCGCCCAATCCGCATGGTCCTTGAGGGCGTTGTTGAGATTGGCGACGTAAGCCGCATGGTGCTTGTCGTGGTGATACTCCATCGTTTCCTTGCTGATATGCGGTGCCAAGGCATCATAGGCATATGGCAGGGGGGGAAGTTCGAAAGCCATGATTTCCTCCGATTGAATGAATGGAAGCCGCTCTTGAACGAATCTCCTGATGCCCGTTATAGCGAATGCCGCCGCGCATGACCAAAGGAGAATTGGAGGACCTTGAAGGTTGGCTACAAGGAATCGTGCCTACCAACCCTGGAGTGGAACAAGTTTGAACGGAGAAATCAATTGTAGTTAAACTGTGAAGGTCAAAGTAAACAAGGTTGGGATATCACCGTATCATCCTCAAATGTAGCTTTATTCCAAGACCCATCAACTCGCGAGGTAGCGCATGAACCCCATCTGGATCGCCGCCATTGGCTTGGCCTTCGTGCTCATCGCTTGGGGGCTGTGGGCCGCCGTGCGGTGCTGGGATCGCACCAATGCCATTCTCGCCGCCGCACCCTCGCTACCGATCCGCTTGGTCAACGTTCATGACGATGTTTGGGTTCGCGGCGAGGTGGAATGCGATCATCCCGTCCGGGTGCGGCATTTCCAGCGGCCCTGCGTGCATTATAGTTATCGGCTTGAAGAATATGTCACCAGGACGAGGACGACCAGCGATGGCAAGACCGAGACGTATTCGCAATGGGAGACCCGCGAGACCGATCAGGGCCATGCCCGCTTTCGCGTCTATGAGGATGGCCATATCCTGGAGATCGAGGCCAAACAAGCAAGTTTTCAGCATGAACCGACCCTCTCGGAAACGCTTGGCTCCTGGCGGCACAGTTGTTCCTATACGCCGGTGGGCATCCAGGTCTCCGCGGTGGGGGTTGTCGATGAAGACAAGCAAAGCCTGATTCCCTACCAACATGTCCCGCTCATCGTCACGACCAAACGCCGAGCCAAGTACCTGGCCGATGCAGAAGCGCAGGAACGCTGGGGCATGCGTTTCGGCCTGGTCTTTCTCTTCATCGGCTTCGTGCTGATCGCATACGGACTCCTTCGCTACCTGCAGATCCGAGGCGAAGCCTTCCACCCTGAACTCCTCTGGGACCCGATCACTGGCATCTGGGCCGTCCTCATTGGCTTTCTGGCCACGGTGATGTTCTGGGCCTTGCGGGTCTTCAATAGCCTGGTCACTTTCCGCATTCGCGCGGATGAGCGCTGGAGCACGATCGATGTCCAGCTCAAGCAGCGTTACGATCTGATCCCACCTCTCGTCACCGTTGTGCAAGCCTATCAGAAGCACGAACAAGCATTGTTGGAGAGGCTGACGTTGATTCGCTCCAAGGCTATGACCGGCAGCCGAACGGATCGCGTTTGGATTGAAACGGAAACCATCGCGGGGTTGGCCCGCCTGTTCGCCGTGGTGGAAGATTATCCCGATTTGAAAGCCAACGAGCACTTTCGCAGGTTGATGGATGAATTGACGGTCCTGGAAGAAAAGATTGCCCATGCCCGCACGGTCTTCAACGAAGCCGTCACGGAGTACAACGAACAGACCATGCGGTTTCCCGCGAACCTGATCGCCAGGCTCTGTCGCTTTGACCGCTATCCGTTGTTTGCGGCTTCATTGGAAGAGCCACACCTGCCGCAAGTTCAGTTTCAATCGGTTCCCTAGACCGTCTTGCCAGGAAGGGTCCCGTTGAACCTGCATAAATTCCCTTGCATTTTGCTGGCTATGACGCATGTCCATGAGTATGCTACCACGATGAACGATGAGCGGTGCTGGCTCACTTCGTGAAAGCCAGCGTCGTCCTCTGAATGATTCCCAGAATGTCTGGTCCACCCTTGAACGATCCTATCCCAACCACCGCAGCGAGGAGAAGTGCCATGGCGCGGATGCATCGTCGTGATTTCTTGAAAACCGGTGCCGCCATGGGCTTTGCCGGCTGGTTGTCGGCGCATGCGTACCCATGGGGCACTCCTCGGCGCGTGGAGGACAAACTCAATTTGGCCTTTGTCGGCGTGGGAGGACAAGGCGGCAGTAACATGCGCGGCCTGGCCAGAATGGCCAACGTTTACGCTTTATGCGACATCGATGGCAAATCCTTGGATCGCGCCGCCGAGACACATCCTCAGGCCAAGGTCTATCGCGACTTCCGCAAGATGCTGGAAGAGGAAAAGAACATCGACGCCGTGGTGGTTTCGACCCCCGATCATACCCATGCGGTCGCCTCGGTGATGGCGATGCGGATGGGCAAGCACGTTTACTGCGAAAAACCGCTGACCCATTCCATTCATGAAGCCAGGGTGATGCGCGAATTGGCCGCCGAGAAAAAGCTGATCACCTCCATGGGCAATCAGGGCACGGCCTCGGGAGGTTTCCGGACCGCGGTGGAAGTACTGCAATCCAAGGCCATTGGCGACGTGACCGAGATTCACGTTTGGACCAACCGGCCCGATCGCTATTGGAAGCAAGGGTTTGATCGGCCCAAGGAGACGCCCCCCTGCCCCGACCACGTGGAATGGGATTTATGGCTGGGGCCGGCGCCGACCCGTCCCTATCACTCCATGTATCATCCCTTTGCCTGGCGCGGCTGGTGCGATTTTGGCACCGGTGCTTTAGGCGACATGGCTTGCCACACCGCCAACCTCGCCTTCATGGCCTGCCGCCTGGGTGATCCGAAATCCGTCTCGGCTCAGACCGGCCCATTCAACGGCGATAGTTTTCCCATTTGGTCCATCATCACGTACCAATTCCCCGAGCGCGGAGGCCTTCCCCCGGTTAAACTCATCTGGTACGATGGGATGAAAGATGGTAAACGAAATTTGCCGCCCGAGGAGTTGATCCCCGGCTTTAAGCTGGCGGACAGCGGCAGCCTCTTTATCGGCACCAAGGGCAAATTGTTCTCGCCGGATGATTATGGCTCGAGTTTCAAATTGCTGCCCGAAGAGGATTTCAAGGATTACCAAGCCCCCGAGCCGACGCTGCCGCGTTCGCCAGGGCACCATCGGGAATGGCTGAACGGCATCCAGGAAAATAAGCAACCCATGGCCAACTTCGATTACGCGGGCCGACTTACGGAGTTTGTGTTGTTGGGCAACGTTGCCGTGCGGTTGCAGAAAGAGATTGTCTGGGAGGGACCGTCCATGCGGGTCGTTAATCAGCCCGACGCGGAACCCCTGATCAAGCGAACGTATCGTTCCGGTTGGACTTTGTAACTTAAACACGGGGGCGGGGCTGATTCAAAGATCATCTCCGCCCGTTTCGTCGCCGGGAATGGAATTCCTGCTTCGTGCATATGGATGGTCGATGAGGCCGCGTTGGGTGTCAAGGAAGACCTGTTGAGGGAGGTTCATGGCGATGCAAAAACGACCCGTCATCGGCATCGCGATGCAAACGTTGCAACCGATTCCAGGTGAACTGCCGCTGTGCTGGGTCATGGGGCAGAAATACGTCCGCGTCCTCCGCGGCGTCGGGGCGGTCCCCTGGCTGATCCCGCTGCTGGACGATGACGAGGCCACCCTGCGGGAAATCTACGACCGGTTGGATGGCCTGTTTCTCACGGGCGGCATGGACGTCGATCCCGCCAGTTATCAGGAAGACCGCAGGACCGCTTGCGGCCGCACTGATCTGGCCCGCGATTGGACGGAATTGCACCTCGTCCGCTGGGCACAGGAAGACAAGAAACCCATCCTGGGCGTGTGCCGGGGGATGCAAGTCATCAATGTGGCCCTGGGGGGTTCCCTCTACCAGGATATCGCCAGCGAATTCAAATGCGCGATCAAGCACGATTACTTCCCGAATCCGAACAACGACTTCACGCGGCAGCAACTCGTCCACCCCATCCGCGTGCAGCGCGACACCAAACTGCGCAGCCTCCTGGAAAGCGACAAATTGGACGTCAACAGCATGCATCATCAAGCCATTCGCACCCTGGCCCCGGGATTAAAGGTCACCTCCACCGCGCCGGATGACGTCATCGAGAGCGTTGAGGGAATCAATGGCCAGTTCCTCATTGGCGTGCAATGGCATCCGGAGGAATTGACCGAAGCCAACCCCGGCATGAGACGAATCTTCGAGAGTTTCATTGAAGCCTCGGCGGCCAAATCCGTTACGATATAAACGGCGGAACATGGGGAAACCGCTTCTGGCGGCCGCCCTCCCCAAGCGAAATTTCGGGAGGAACTTTCGCGATCCATCGGCAGGGAAGGATAACAGTCGTTCGCCCTCGGCGGTTATCGAGTTCGGCATGCACGTTGAGTATCACAAGTGGTTCAGCCCGTCGCTTGGCCGGGACATGGAATTGAAAATTTTTGGCCACGGCGGCGCCCGCTGCATCGTCTACCCCACCTCGCGCGGCTCTTTTCACGAATGGGAAGACCGCGGCATGATCCAAGCCCTGGGCCACCATCTCGGCATGGGGTGGCTGCAGATCTATTGCGTCAGTTGCGTTGACCATGAAAGCTGGTACGACCGGCGCAAGCACCCTCGGCACCGGGCCGTGCGGCAGCATCAGTATGACCTCTATGTCAAAAATGAAGTGTTGCCCCTTTCCCAGCAGAAGAATGACAATCCCTTCGTCATCCTCACCGGGGCCAGTTTCGGCGCCTATCATGCCATCAACTTTGGCCTCAAGTTTCCCGAATGCACAGGGCGCATCATTTCGATGAGCGGCATGTGCGACATCGAGAAATTCTGCGACGGCTATGGAGCGGATGAAGTCTTTTTCAATAATCCCATGGCCTACATCGCCCATGAGCATGATCCCTGGCGGATCCGGCAACTGCAGCAACTGGACATCATCCTCGTGGTCGGCAGGGATGATCCCTTGATCGATCAGAATCGCCGTTTCTCCGGCCTCTTATGGTCCAAGGGCATCGGCAACGCTTTGCGGGAATGGGATGGCTGGGCCCATGACTGGCCCTGGTGGCGCAAAATGATCCTGCATTACATCGGAGGCCACGACTGACTCCGTGCCGCTGCGGCGAATTGGCTCCTGCAAACCACGTTTAGGAAGTCTCCATGAATCTCAAAGTCGGCTTGCTGGTGGGTCGCGAATGGTCGTTCCCGCCTAAATTCATCGAGGAAGTCGCCCGCCGCAATCAAGGCGTCGAGGTCGAGTACGTCAAGCTCGGCGGCACCCAAATGAACGAACCCGTGCCTTATCGGGTGATCATCGACCGCATCTCCCATGAAGTGCCCTACTATCGCTCCTATTTGAAAAACGCCGTTCTCCAGGGCGTTCACGTGGTCAACAACCCCTTCATGTGGACGGCCGACGACAAATTTTTCGGTGCCAGCCTGGCCTGCAAGCTCGGCGTGGCCCATCCGAAAACCATCGTCCTTCCCAACAAGGACTACATCCCGGGCATCAAGCACGACGAGAGTCTCCGCAATCTGATCTATCCCTTGGACTGGAACGGCATCGTGGCCCACATCGGCTTGCCTTGCGTCCTCAAGGACGCTCACGGCGGCGGCTGGAAAAACGTCGACATTTGCCATTCTGTGGAGGAACTGATCCGCTGCTACAACAAATCCGGCCTGATGACGATGGTCGTGCAGGAGTTCATTCAGTGGGATTACTTCGTTCGCTGCATCTGTCTGGGGCGCGACGTGGTGCAGCCCATCCGGTACGATCCACGCGAACGCAAATACCACGTGGATCCCGACTATCCCACGCCCGCGCTGCGCAAGCGAATCATCGAGGACACATTGAAATTGTGCCGAGGCTTGGGCTACGACATGAATTCCCTGGAGTGGGCGGTCAAGGACGACGTGCCCTATGCCATCGACTTCATGAATCCCGCGCCGGACATGGACATCTACTCGCTGACGCCGCATTACTTCGAATGGGCCGTCAACGCCATGGCGGACATGGCCATTCGCCTGGCCAAGCAGCCGGCGTCCCAACTTAAGGAAATGCGGTGGAATCAACTCTTTTAGCAGCGGCCCCAACCGTTCGGCATAAGATGAGCAAGCTCCGTTAGGCTGGTGGCTCCGCGGGCGCTGTCGGCGGTTCGGGGGACGGCTCCGCGTCCGCATCCGTTTCCTGGCCGTTGGCCTCTTCCTTGGCGATCTTGGCCGCCGTGACCACCTTATCCCCCTCTTGCAGGTTGATGAGCCGAACGCCCTGCGTGTTGCGGCCGACGATGCGGATTTCCGACACCTTCATGCGCGTGACCATGCCCTGTTGGGTGATGATCATCAAGTCATCCGAATCGGTGACCGCCACGACCGTCACGACCTGGCCGTTGCGATCGCTGGTGCGGATGTCGCGGAGGCCCTTGCCGCCGCGGCGTTGGACGCGATACCGCATGGCGGAACGCTCCTCGATTTCACCGCTCTCGATTTCGCCGCCGGCCTCCGGCGCGGGAGCGGCCTCCTCCTCGGATTCAGTTGCGGCTGCGGCGTCTTCCGCCATGCCTTCGTTCGCGCCAAAGGGTGTGCGTTTGCCAAAGCCGTTTTCGCAGATGGTGAGCAAATAACCGTCCGGCGTCGTCACGACCATGCCGACGACCTCGTCATCGCCTTGCAGATTGATGCCGCGAACGCCTTTGGTGTCGCGCCCCATGGGGCGAGCATCGGATTCAGCGAAACGAATGGCCATGCCGTTGCGCGTGCTCAGGACGATTTCGTCCCCCGCCTGAGTGAGGGCCACGCCGATCAGGCTGTCGCCTTCTTCCAAATGGATGCCGATGATGCCGCCGGATTTGGGCCGGCTGTAAGCTTCCAAGGCCGTCTTTTTGACGAGCCCCCGCTTCGTCGCCATCAAGAGATATTGATTGGGATCGAACCGGCGCACGGGAATCACGCTGCTGATCTTCTCCTCCGGCTTCAGATTGAGCACGTTGACGATGGCTCGGCCGGCGGAGGTGCGGCTCATCTGCGGAATGTCATACACCTTGAGCCAATACACCTGGCCGAGATTCGTGAAGAAGAGCAGATAGGCGTGCGTGCTGGCCACGTAGAAATGCTCAATGAAGTCATCCTCGTGGGTCTGCGCCCCGGTGACGCCTCGGCCGCCGCGATGCTGACTGCGATAGGTCGTGATCGGCAGCCGTTTGATATAGCCCTGGTGGCTGATGGTGACGGCGTTCATTTCCTCGGCGATCAGATCCTCGAAGCGCACTTCGCCCAGGCCGCCGTCGATGATTTCCGTTCGGCGATCATCGCCATGCTGATCGCTCAATTCGATGGTTTCCTGGCGGACGATGGCCAGGATTTTACGCTCATCGCTCAACAAATCCTCATGGGCCGTGATCTGTTCGCGGAGCTGTCCGTATTCCTTGAAAATCTCATCCCGCTCCAGGGCGGCCAACTGGCCCAACTGCATGCGGACGACCGCCTCGGCCTGTTCCTCGGTCATGTTGTAGGCGTCTTTTGCGCCTAATTCGCGGACCAAGGCGGCAAAACCGTTCGGCCCCAAAGCCCGCTCCATCACGGCCGCGGCCACGGCCAATTGATGCAGCCGAATCTTGGCCTCGGCTCGATTTGGCGCGTTGCGGCAGATTTGGATCACTTCATCCAGCGAGGAAATGGCGATCAACTGCCCTTCCAGGATATGGGCCCGGCGCTTGGCCTCGCGGAGCAGGTATTCCGTGCGGCGGCGAATGACCCGGGCGCGATGCCGGATGAAGACTTCGAGGATTTGCTTGAGGTTCAGCGTTCGGGGCCGCCCATCGACCAGGGCGAGCAGGATGATGCTGAAGGTGTCTTGCAGCGGCGTGTATTGATAAAGCTGATTGAGCACGAGGTTCGGGTCGGCGTCGCGCTTGAGATCGAGGACCAACCGCACGGGAACGCCCTGGCGTTCGCTGCTCTCATCCCGCGGCGCTCCCGAGACGCCGGTGATGCGTTCGTTTTTGATCGCTTCCCCAATCGATTCCATGATGCGATTGCGGGTCTGTTGATAGGGGATGTCGGTGATAATGATCTGCGTGCGCGGTCCGTCCTCATTGACGGTCGCATGAGCGCGGATCACGACCTTGCCGCGGCCTGTGCGGTAGCCGTCAAGGATGCCCTGCCGGCCGCAAATGATCCCGCCCGTGGGGAAATCAGGCCCGGGGATATGCTGGATCAATTGCTCGATCGTGGCCTCGGGATGATCGATCAAATGCACCACGGCGTTGCACACTTCCCGCAGATTGTGGGGCGGGATGCTCGTGGCCATGCCCACGGCGATGCCATCGGAGCCATTGACCAGCAAATTGGGGAACTTGCTCGGCAAAACGGTCGGCTCCATCAACCGGCCATCGTAGTTGGGAACCCGGTCCACCGTTTCCTTGTCCAAATCGGCGAGCATCTCCGAGGCCAAGGCGGAGAGTTTGGCTTCGGTGTAACGCATGGCGGCGGGGGGCAGCCCGGCGATGGAGCCGAAGTTCCCCTGCTTATCCACGAGCACGTGGCGCGTGTTCCAATCCTGGGCCATGCGGACCAGGGTGGGATAGATGACCGCTTCGCCATGGGGATGGTAATTGCCGCTGGTGTCGCCGGAGATCTTGGCACACTTTACGCGGGCTGCGTTGCCTCCCAGCTTGAGATCGTTCATCGCCACCAGGATGCGCCGCTGCGAGGGCTTCAGCCCGTCGCGCGCGTCCGGCAAGGCCCGGCTCACGATGACCGACATCGCATAACTCAGATAGGATTCCTTCAGCTCGGCCTCGATGTTGAGCGGATGGACCCGATCGCCTTCGTCGTTGTCTTCGCTCGGAGCGGAGTTCACGGGAGGAATCGGCGGCTGCCCTTCCTGGGCGGCATTGCTGCCTACACCGTCGCGGGGTGTCATCTCGTCTGGCACGATTGGCGTCCTTTTTTCGCTAAATGGCAAGTCACGGACCGGACGACTTATCCAGGTCGAATGGAACGGTTATTGTATTAAATCCGCGGCTTGGACGCAGCGTTTGGGGCAAAAGAAAACCACGGGCGCAACCCGTGGCTGTGAGGTCCCTGCATGACTGCCATCGGGACGTTATTCAACGTCGATCCACCTGGTCCGAAGCCGGCTTTTTCGGCTTGGGCTTGACGATGGGCGTCTCGTCCTGGTTGCCCCATTCCGCCCAACTGGCATAGTAATTTTGCACCTGCCGTCCGCCCATGAGTTCCAGGGCGAAAGCCATGACCGAGGCTCTGCCGCCGGATTGGCAGTAGGTCACGGCGGGTTGATCTAGCTTAATCCCAGCCTTGGCGAACAGTTCTCGCAGTTCAGCGGGCGCTTTAAAGCGATGGGTCTTGGCGTCGAGTAAATCGGTCCACTCCAGATGGATCGCCCCTGGGATCGAACCCAGCCGCTTGGCCATACCGACCATGCCGCAGTATTCTCCTTCGGAGCGTGCGTCGACGATTTGTGTTTGCCCCGGTTCCTTGAGCACCTCCAACAGTTGCCGCATCGTTATCAAGCGTTTCGTATTCGCTTCCGCCAAGGTCGTGTCGCCTTCGTTCATATGCTGCAGGGCGTCGGGCCATTTTTGGACGTCGGTGAAGCCGCTTTCCATGGGGGCTTTGTGGGCCGTCCAGGCCAGCCAACCGCCGTTGAGCAAACTGACCTTCCGCGCCCCCGCATAGCGGAGAATCCACCAAATGCGTGCGGCTTGATTGGTCCTGCTGTCGTCATAGATGACGATGCGGCGATCCGCTGCCTTTTTCAAGTGTCCTTGCAGCCCATGCGCCAGCGCCGCCGCATCCGTGGCAAAGGCCTTGGACCATTGCTCGGTATCAACCCACAATGCCCCGGGGATGTGATTCTCCTCGTACTTTTTTCGCGGCCGCGCATCCAGGATCAAGTAGCTGCTGGCGCGCGCATCCGGAGTCGCCCGGACCAATTCTTCGACTTCCACGAGCATCTCCGCTCGGGGATAGGTTTCTTCAGTCCGATACGGAGCTGACGTTGATGAAAACGCCAGCGGCGCGATCAACCAAGCCATCCAGAACATCGCGGCCATGGTCGTGTTCCTCCATGTTTGAGGGTAAAGCCAAATAGACTGACCGTTTGCTCCACATTATATCTGGTAGTTGACTTCATACTCGCTGGCTTGTCCCTTGAAGCGGAGCGATGGCTTTTCCAAAGTGACCACGGTGTAGGGTTCCACGCTGTGCGTCAGCCAGACGTTGGAGCCGACAATGGAATGATGCCCGACGACGGTGTGCCCTCCGAGCACGGTGGCGTTGGCATAGACAATGACGCCATCCTCCAGGGTCGGATGCCGCTTTTTCCCGCGGATGATGTTGCCCGCCGCGTCTCGGGGAAAGGTCAGCGAGCCGAGCGTGACGCCCTGGTACAACGTGACGTGATGGCCGATGATGCACGTCTCGCCGATGACCACGCCCGTGCCGTGATCGATGAAGAAGTGCCGGCCGATCTGAGCGCCAGGGTGGATGTCGATGCCGGTGAGCGAATGGGCATATTCGCTCATCATGCGGGGGATCAGGGGAATGCCTTGGGAAAGCAGCTCGTGGGCAATGCGATGGACGGTGACGGCGTAAAGGCCGGGATAGCAGAAGACGATCTCGGCATGATTGTGGGCCGCGGGGTCGCCATTGAGGGCGGCCGCCACGTCGTCCTGCAAGACGGAACGCAGATGCGGCAGCTTTTCGAGAAAAGCCATCGCTTTTTGCGGGGCCACGATTTCATCCAGGGACGCCTGCTCATCCGTGGCCTGCATGTAGACCAACGCCCGGCCGATCTGTTCGCTCAATCGGTCATACAAACTATCCACCAGGTCGCCGACGTGATAGATGACGTTGCCCAAATGCAGATTTTGCCGGCGATAAAAGCCGGGGTAGAACAGCTCAAACACATCCCCCAGAATGGCGACGATGGCTTCGCGGCTGGGCAGCGGTCGATGCCCCAAATGGCTCATTTTCGGATACTGCGCGTAACTGGCGACGATTTCCTGCGTGATGCGGGGCAGCAAATCATCCATTCCGCGATCATCCATCATGGTTAGGCCCTTCTCAATGCGGCATGGCTTTAACGCCTGAGCTTGGTTTCGTGCAATTTCAAACCGATGAAGGTGGCCAACTCGCTCCGGGCTACCCATTCCCACGGCGTTTGCGGATAGTCCTTAATCATGCGCTCAAGGATTTTCTTACGATCGTTATTGAGGCCGCGACTGTCGCTTTGCTGCAAGCGTTCCTGCGGGATGATGACCCAGCCATCATGCTGCCGGGGGTCTTGCAGCGTGGGGCTGTCTTTGCGGATGCTGTTGCCCAAGACGAAATTGTATTCCGAGACCGTGATCGTCTTGCCCAGGAGCCGGGCATGGTAGTAGTCGTAATGGGCCTGCCAGCGCGGGGATTCCTTATCCCGCTCCGACTCCAATTCCTTGGCCCGTTCCACGAGGTCCATCAAGTCCGCGTAGGCGCTGGCCGGAGCTTGCTGCAGCGTTTCCACGAGCCGCTTGTTGTTGACTTCCGCCTGGGTGAAGGTCATGCGGAAGTCTTCTTTCTTGTTCAGTTGCTGAGCGATTTCCAGGCAAAAGAGCCGAACGGGTTTGTCCTTGAATCGGCTCCTCAGGTCCGCCAAGGTCTTGAAGTCGGCCGTGCCGTCCTTGGTAAAGCGCGAATCCAGCTTGAGTGATTGAAATTGGATGGCGTACTCTTTCCATGTTCGATGCGGGTCGTTGATAAGCGACAGTTCGTTCAGCAAGGAATCCAAAAGACGCGCATCCGCCTTGGCATCGGGCTGAATGATCCCCTGGACGGTCAGGGGAATTGGGTCTGCTTCCTGTTTCGTTCCCTTAAAAGAGACCTCCTTGCCCAGGAGCACGGGTGTTTGCTCCACGCGCAGTTTTTCCTTCACAAACGCATGTGTTTGGCCAGTGATGGTCTGCTCCATCAGCAACATGGGAAGCGGCTCGTCCTTGAGGGCGGGATGCTTTTCAATGAGCCGCCAGTATTCCGGGTTGTTGATGGAACTGACCTTGGTCAGCCAATGGATGAAAGCTGATCCGTTGGTGTTGTGTTTGTAGGGAAGGTGGGATTGCTGGCCGGGTTGGCACGCTAGCCAGACCTGCACGCCCTCGGGGGCCTTCTTAAACAACTCGTGGAACTTGGCGTCCGAGGCATCCGGCGCGGGCCGGTACGCCATCTGATCTGGATCGAAGGGCGAGGGATCGATGATGAGCAACTTTTGCCGGGCCGGGCAAGCGCCAAGCTGAGCCAGTAATGACTCAATGGAAATGAGCCGATCCACCGCGTCCATCTCGGCGTCGATTGGAAATAGATACCCCTGCTCTTTCACCATGCCGACGTGTCCGACAAACACCAGGATGACGCGGTCCTGCGGTCGGCTCTTCTCTAAAAAGTCCTTGATGGTGGCTTCGAGGACGGCCTTCGTGGGGGCGATGGGCTGCTCCTGGGCCACGTCGCTCAGTTCCAAAACCTGGTCCTTGCGAAACGCCGTGTCCTCGATCAAGGCCCTTTTCAGTCCATGCAGTCCCAAGGGATCGCGGGTCAGGTCGGGGGCATAATTGGGATTGAGCGGCTGCAGATAGAGATAGTTTTTGATGCCGATCAACAAGGCACGTCCCGGAAAGGGCCCAGAGAAGCGGCTGGTCTGCAGCGGCGGCGTGCGGCCCCCCGGACGGGTGGACGATGGGCCGCGCGGCCGCGTGCCTTCCGGGCCGGACGGACGGAAGCCGCCTTCTGGTCGGGTTTGCTGCGCGGCCTGGTCAAGGAGCGATTCCGTTTGCGTGGGCGGTCGATCCGTGGCCAACTCGGCCTGCCAAAGCTGGCGCAAGTCATCGCCAAACACCACCCACAGGACGCCGCCGGCGACGAGCAAAACGAACAGAAAGACGATCGGCATCACGATGGCGGGATTAATCCGCCGCAGCTTTTTCTTGGCGTCCAGGGGGATGAGTTCGACGGGATCCTCATCTACATCCCGATCCAGGTCGCTATCGGCTTGTTGCCGCAGAATCGGTCTTTTCGCCGAGGAGCGTTCGTTCAACGGCGCTTTATTCGAACGTGGATGAGTGGTCGCTTCAGCGGTCCCTGGCCGCGCCCCCGCGGCCGAGGGTTCCACGGTCGATGGTTCCCCTGCGTTTCGCGGCAGGTTCAAGCGCTGCCCGCAGTGTTTGCATTTGACGCTCTTGCCGGCCAGGTGGGCCGGGGCACGCAAACTTTTCTGACAATGAGGGCAAATGGCTTGCAGGAAAGGTTGGGACATGAGTTAAACCTTTTCCAATCTCTCGAATCCCTGAGTCCTTGGCATGTCTATCCCTATGTTTTACCAGCCTGGGCCGCGAAAACATTAGAAAAAAACAACCCCCATGGATCTTGAGGAATTCGCCGTGCTTTTGAGGAAACGATCCCTTGTGGCTTGCGGGTTGTACGCAAGAGAGGGATTCAACTCTAAACAACGACGGCACCACTCATAGCAACCTTAGTGAGATCGCTTGACTTGCCTTTCGCTTTCCCCGGCCGGAAGCTTGAAAATGGGGTAAAAAACTTGCCGATGAACCAAGCGTCACGACGCACATCGCGCGTGCACTCAATCGTCCCATCGGCGTGATGCCGCTGAGAGCATCTCCCGAGGAGTCCGATGGGCGGGTTGAGGCTTTCGAAACGGATTTTGGAACCATTATTCTGCATGAGGCAGAAAGGATCACCCATGAAAAAGATGCTCGCTAGCGCTTTGAGCGCCGTTGCATTGAGTTGGCTTGGCGGCAGCGCGATGGCTCAGGCTCCATCCCAACCCGCCTCGATGCCGCAAAGCATCATGTATGCTCCGGCTCATCATCATCATGATTGGGTTGCCAATGACGATTGCTGCAGCCGCGGCAGCGCTTATGGCGAGGTTGGCTTCCTGTTGCTCAAGCCGCGCTGGGACAACAATGCGGCGTTCGTGACCCGCACGTTTGATGCCGTCAACCAAGGTATTAACGGCACGATTTCTTCTTCCACGGTCACCACCTTCGAACCCGAAGCCGATTGGCTGCCCCGCGTCGTCTTGGGCTTCGGCTCCCGCGACGGCATCGGCTTCCGCACGCGCTGGGTGCAAGGAAGTTGGGATGACACCCAAACCGCCATTGACACCATCGGCTCGGGCATTTTCGTCAATCCCAGCCAGCAGATTTCGACCGCCAGCCCGCTGATCAATCCGATCTCGACGTTTGGCGCTCCCAATGCCCCCGCTTCCCTGTTGGCGCAAAGCGACCTCAGCTTGCTGACCTGGGACTTTGAATCGACCAAGGAAGCCAAGGTCGCCAGTCTGGATCTGCTCATGGCCGGCGGCGTTCGCTACTTGCACATGGCCCAGAACTACAATGTGTTCATTAACACCCCGGGCGGTGGAGTGTTCACCAATCAGCTCTTGGTGTCGGGCCACAACCTGAACGCCGTGGGGCCGACCGTGGCGCTGGATGGCCGTCTGCCCATCGGCGGCGGCTTGGCGATCTACAGCTCGGGCCGCGTCTCCGTCCTCTTCGGCAAGGGCAAGCAGACCTCGTTCTCCGCCCAAGCCCAGCCCGCTCTGGTGACCGGCGAAATCCCCCTCATCATCGAAGGCGCTTACCAGGAACGCAACGCCATCCTGACCATGACCGAAATCGAAGTCGGCGGCGAATGGCGTTCGAACATGGGCCGCTCCGAACTGTACGTCCAAGGCGGCTTCGTCGGCCAGATGCTCTACGGCGCCGGCAACAGCAGCCGTTCGGGCAACTTCGCCAACGAATCCAACAGCAACCTCGGACTGTTCGGCTTCGCGGTCTCCGCTGGCGTTCGCTTCTAAACCTTTCGTTGCACATGGTTCCATCACAACACGACCCGTTCGCGGGTCGTGTTTGTTTTTGATTGGCCATCGAAGCTTGGGGTTAAAAAAGCGTGCGGCCCTGCGAACCTCGGAATCGCCTCGCTCCCTCTGGCTTTTAGACGCTTTGGTTTTATAATGCATGGTACTTGGGCTTTTAGCTCAGTTGGCTAGAGCGCCTGCTCGACACGCAGGAGGTCACAGGTTCAAGTCCTGTAAAGCCCACTGTACGATTGCGCAGAACAACGCATGAAACGGAAACCCTGGGAACATCCAGGGTTTTTTCATGCGCGGCGGGCTGGTTGCGGCATAGGTAGGGTACTGTACCCGGCCGGGTCGGACGCTGCTCACAATTCGAAAGCCGGCCTGTCAAGGTTGAGAGAGGAAGTCCTGCCAAATAAGCGTTGGCGGTCATTCGGACTCTCCACAAGCCAAAACCTCTCCTCACTTCACCATGGCCCAGGAGAGGCCGTTGCGCAGCAGGGTTTGAAAGGGGGGTTGGCTGAAGTCGTCCGGGTAGCCGAGGGACGTGTAGAAGATGCGCCCGCCATGCCGGCTGCTGCGGGTCCAGGCCACGGGTTGCTTTTCCTTGCCATCGCTGCCCTGGAGCAGCACGACGGCTTTCTCATCGAGCAGAGGCAGCACCCGGTAAAGGCTGCCCTTGCTCTGCCAGGCGAGCGGCTTCACGCCTTTTAATATCGGATGCGCCTCGGCGCCGGGTTCGGGCGTGACCGCCGTGCCATCTTCCAGCTTGCCGTAGCCCGCGTTTTTGTGGCCGAGATAATCAGGCACGAAATCCCACCAGTCCACGAAGCCCTGCGCAGCGGCCTGATGGTGCACGGAGAATGCGTGATTGGCGGTGCGGATGCCAACCAATGGTTTGCCTTCGGCCAGGTAGCTTTTGATGGCGTTCATCTGCGCCGGCCGGAGAGCGGCTCGCCGAAAGAAGATGACCAATAGGTCCGCCTTGGCAAGCGCAGCTTCCAGTCCGGGGAACTCGAAGGCGTTCAGATCGCCGCGCCCCTGGATGACGGTGGTGCTCCAGCCTTCGCTCTTCTCCAAGCGACGTGCGAATGGGGGGATCGTCCGATGTGCTTCGTAATTATTTGGGTCCTCGGCGACGAGAAAGAGCAATCGCGGCGGATCGCTTTGCTCTGGCGGTGCGATGGAGAAGAATGGCCAGAGAACGGCGCCGGACGTCAGGATGAGCATGGCGTGAAGGACAAGTAAGGATGGCCTCACCCACTGCCCCTTTATGATATTTTGAAAGGCTAAACCAAATCCCATCCTACCGAACTTTCCCTTGCGATCAAGCATTGCCCATGTTGGTTCATTGTTTCAGGCAAGTTTTTCATGGCCGGAAGAACGGGGTCGCAAATCTCATCGGAAAGTAGCTTTCCTTTGTGTAGTCGGGGGGTTACGATACCACGCATCGGACAGGTCTAGGCTTCGATTCTTCAGCAAGGGATGAGGTTGGCATGAGAGAAGTATTGACGTATCTGGATTTGCATCACGACCGCTTCGTCGACGATTTGCGCCAGCTCGTGGCGGTGCCCAGCGTCAGCACCGATGGCCAGCATGCCCAGGAGATCAGCCACAGTGCTCGCATGGTCGAGGGTCTGATGCACCAGGCAGGTCTTAACAACGTGCAGATTCTGACGCACGAGGATTCCTACCCTTATGTATATGGTGAATGGATCGGGGCGCCAGGCAAGCCAACGGTCTTCCTTTACTCGCATCATGACGTTCAACCCTGCAATACCGGCGGGTGGGATTCCGATCCCTGGACGCTGACGCGGCGCAACGGCCGGCTATTCGGGCGCGGTTCGGCTGACGATAAGGGCGGCACGATCGCTCAATTGGCGGCCATTGAGGCATGGCTGCGGACGACAGGTTCGCTGCCCGTCAACGTCAAAGTCCTGGTGGAAGGCGAAGAAGAAATTGGCTCGAAGAATTTGCAAGGTTTTTTCAAGCAATATAAGGACAAAATCAAATCCGACGTGATCGTTGTCAACGACACGGGCAATCTCGAGGAGGGGCTGCCTTGCATTACCTATTCCTTGAGGGGCATCGTCGAATTCCATGTGGAAGTGGAAGCGTTAAAGCGGCCCGTGCATTCGGGCGGCGGCGGCGGTTGGCTGCCCGACGCGGCCATTGCCCTCAACGTCATCCTGAGCCGGCTCTTTTGGGATAACAAGAAAGTCCCTGTGCCGGGCTTCTACGACCAGGTCAAGCCGCTGACGGCCAAGGAAAAGGCCACGTTCAAGTCGCTGCCCTTGAAGGAGAAAAAACTGCGCGATGAAGCAGGCTTGCTGCCAGGCATCGGGTTCGCGCTGCCTAAAGGCATGCAGATGTACGAGGCCCAATGGCGCCAGCCCGCCGTGACCATCATCGCCCAGGAAGCCAGTTCGATTCGGCAAAAATCCAATCAAGTGCTGTCGTCGGCCAAGGCGATTGTCTCGGTCCGCATCGTGCCGAATCAGAAGACCAAGACCGTGTTCGACGCCTTCAGGAAGTATTTGACGAAGGATCCGCCGTGGGGTGTGAAGGTGAAAGTCACCGCCAGCGAGCACATGGTGGATTGGTGGATGACCGACCCGACCGGCCCCGCCTTCGATGCCTGCATGCGGGCGCTGAAGAGCGGCTTTGGCCGCGATCCCCTGGCCATCGGTTGCGGCGGCTCCATCGGCTTTGTCGGCCCCTTGGCGAAACTTTTTGGCGGCGCTCCTGCCCTGCTCGTGGGCATCGAAGATCCCAAGAGTCAACCGCACTCGGCCAATGAAAGCCTCCATGAGGGCGATTTGAAGAAGGTCATGGCCTCGCTGACGCATCTCTTCGATAACCTCGGCGACCTTCCGGGGGGAAAGGTCAAATAACCATCCATGCATCAGGCGACGGAACTCCTGATCTCGACCCTCAAGAAGGCCCATGCCGCCCAAGCGGCGATCCTCGTTCATGCTTCGGGCAAGAGCGACGGGTTGTTCCCGCGCCGCACCGCGGAAAGCCAGGCGGTGATGGACCAGTGTCTGCGCGATGGCCTATTGGAATTGGAGCGCACGGAATCCAAAGGGAAAACCTTGCTAGAATGGGTCCGTCTCACGCCCCGCGGCTGGCAATTCCTGCAGCAAGCCACTTCACCCCGGGAGATCATCCAGGAATTGCTGGCCAGGCTCGACGTGCAGGAAGCGGGCATGGCCCAATGGGTGGCGCAGATCAAGGATCAGGTGCTCCATTTGGCCAACCGCCTGGAAAGCTATTTGCTCAAGCAGGAGGAAGAATGGCGCGGCCTCAAGGCCCAGTGCCTTGCGGCCTTGGCCAAAATTCAAACCACGAACGCATCGCCAGTCTTGACTTCACACGCATTCCTGCCCTGGCAATTGGATGTGCTGACCCTCGCGGAACAACATGCCCAGATCGGACGGCCAGTCTGTTTATTGCAGGATTTATTCACGACCCTGCAAAAAGCACACGCGGATTTGACCATCACCTCGTTCCATACAGGACTCTTGGAGATGCGCGATCGCGGTTGCATCGAACTGCTGACCACGACGCAAGACATCAGCGCCATGGCCGAGCCAGAGTATCTCTTGCTAGATGGCCAACATCTCCATGACGCATTGAAGCGCGTTTGAGGACCATGCGGAAAAGGCGGCGGTAGAGCTTGTCACCAACGATATCCTCTCTCGTAAAGGCTTGCCGAGGCCGCAAACCTATGCGAAGATAGACTTTCCGATGAACCCATGCGTCGCGGCCAGCCGAATGCGATCGTGAAGATTGGTCGGACCGCTTCGTTGGTTTCTCACATTCGCTGAGTTCGTTTAGGTGATGGCATGGCTAGTGCGACTTCCACTTCGGAATCGATCCCCGCGTCGGTGGATGATTTATTCAGCCAACAACCTGACCATGTGAAACAAATTGGTCTGGCCATGCATGCGCTGCTGTCGACAACAGACATCGTTTCGGACAACGTCATCGAACCTGCCAGTTTAAATTGGAACGTCGAGCAAAAGACCCAATTCAAGCAATTTGTGAGCCAATTCCGAGCTTTGCCAGCGGCGCAACAGAACCATGCTCCGCTATTGCTCAAATGGATGGCCCGCACTGAATATGGCTTGAGTGAGTTTCAAGCCGCCGAGCGTGACTTTCATCAACTGGCTGAATTAAATCAAGATCCCTCGGAAAAGGCTCATGCATTTTATCAGGCTTATCGGGCGGCTCTGGAACGACCGCATCTAGGGGATGCCTTCAAGGAATTGCAAGCGGCCTGGATCTTGCAGCCGGATCGATACGCTCCGATCCCCTTGGATCAATTTGATCCTGATCGCATCGTGGCCCACGATGCCTTGGGACTAACCTTCCGCTGCGTGGCCAAGAAAAATCAATCGCAAGTGTTGGTCCGGACCGTCGATAGTTCACTCCTGGATCGCGGACTGGCGATGGTCTTTCAAGATCTCAAGATACTCAGCGACCTGCAGCATCCAGGGCTGACCCCCATCCTCGGGGTCGCACACGCCACCGCGGCATGCCCGTCTCCGATCATTGTTTCAGGCTATGCCGAGTGGATTAGCTTAGAGCAATATGTTCAGCGTTATGGCCCCCTGTCGGCCAAGGACTCCATGATGGTTGGCCGATTGGCTGTCGAGGCCATGCAAGCTGCTCATCAAGCGGGAGTGCTGCATCGGGCTATTTGTCCGAATCACCTGCTGCTGAATAAAAGCCCGGAAGGTTGGCAAGTTCGACTCATTCAGTTTGGCATGGCGCTTCGCGAGGACATGTTGAGCCTGTCCGCCAAGAATCCCGCTCAGTTGATGCGAACGGCGCAAGGCCGATGGTTGGCTCATTGCCTCGATTATGCTTCTCCAGAACAGCAAGGGCAAATAGCCCAGGAACTCAAACCAAGTTGCGACGTTTACTCCTGGGCCAAGACGATATGCTTTGCCGCCTTCGGCACGCCGCATCCCGCCGCCCAGCATTGGCAAAAGCTGAAGCCGGAATGGGCTGAACTATTGAATCAATGCTGCCAACGCGAGCCGCAGCATCGGCCGGCTGATTTTTCAGTCGTCCTGGAGCAGATGCCGATATGGAGCTCGGCGCCGGAAGCCTCAATCCCATTGACCGCGCCTCTGCCAGTTGGAGCGGCTCAAGTGACCACTCCGAAATTAGCATCCGGGATGCCTGTGCGCCGCCGATTGACGCCCATCGAGGAATTGAAGCTGCGGATTCGTCAATTGACCATCTTTTATGGATTGATCGCTTTGGGCGTCGTTGCCGTCGCTGGCTTGATCTATTTCATTTTCTTTTACAAACCTTTTACTCCCCCTCTAAAGATCGTCCCCGTGGCAGGCAGACTCATGCTGGATGGACAAGGCGTGGCACAGGCCAAACTGGTTTTCAAGCATGAGAATCCAGAATTGCCGGACGCCAAGGCCACGACCAACGATGAAGGCTTTTTCGTATTGTCAACGCTTTTACCGAACGATGGCGCCTATCCAGGAAAATATCGTGTGCTGGTCACGAAAGCTGATCCAGAAAAGCCGCGAGTGATCCCCGGCCTGCCTTCGGGTGATCCAAACAACCCCACCATGAGGCCGAACCCATTTGCAGGCTTTTCGGAAGTGCACTCGAACTATGGGAATCTTAATCTGACCCCGCTGCGCAGCATTCAGATTCCCGACGAGGGACACCATCAACTCATCCTGCATCTGAACCTTCTCGGCCGCTAAGCAGGCCGCTCTTCCATGGGACCATTCATGGTTCTTTCTTTTGGCATCTTCTGCGCACTCCGTCTACAATGTGCCAAAACGATCACGCTTTCCTTGAGATGCTTTCATGCACCCCCATCAACTTCAACGCATCGTCGGTTTGCTGTTTTTCCTATCCATCATCGCAGCGGTTCTTTGGGGATGGACGTATTCGCAACCGTTGACTCGGTCGGGACAAGGCAATGGCCTGCCTGATATCGCCAACTTATCTCCTGAACAAGAACTAGAGAACCTGCAACGACTCCTTGCCGAGGCTTCTTCCAAGGGCAAACGCCCGGAGCAGTTTCTCTTTTTCAACTTGCTCAATCTCGCTGAACCCGCCATGTCCGGGGCGAAGGCGCCATGGCTTGACCAGGCGGCAAAAGTAGCAGCGATGTTGGGGTGCAATTCTCTTCCGACGGTGCCAACTCCCGAACGCAATGGATTTTACCTGTTGCCAAGAGGCATCAAGGTCGAATCTTCACCGCCATGGAATCATCGAACCTTTGTAGTCGATGCCATGGATGTATTGCCGCCATTGCCGTACCAGCCTGGCCAAGACGAAGTAGATGCCTTTCGAGCTTATCTACGAGAGCACCGATTCGACGCGGCTGACGTCGGCTTGAGCAGCATGGATGAGGCTCGATTCGAATGGTCCAATCGACGCTCTCCATTGGCTTTTCTCAGTTATCGCTTCGCGCTGGCACAATATGCCAACCAAGTGGCAAAACGCCGACAAGCATTGGAAGCGATGGGGCCGCCGGGGTTGCACGTCACGGCACGCTCCAACGCCATGCTGTACGACCCCACGGGACTCATGCCCTGGGGCGAAGATGTGGCCGGGCAGTTACCGGAAATCAGTCCGGCAGCGGTTGGGTGGTATTTGACACGTTTGCGTCATGCCGCTTTAGCCAACCAAAAGCCCATGTTGTGGACGATTCCGGTGGATGATCGTTTGAGCCATCCCGTGACGCTGCGGCGAGCTTTCTACCTCGCCTTGGCTCATGGGGTTAAAATGTTCCATTTTACAGGCGCGTGCCCGCCTTCCTTGGCAAAGGGCCAGGGCAGCATTGCGTCTTCGGATCAAAAACGGTGGCTTGCACTTCAGCAGTTGATCCACGATGCGGGCCGCCTCGAAGAATTTCTCTTCCCCGCCATGACCAGACTTGCCGAGGTCGCCATCTATGACTCGCCTGCTCAACGGTTTCATGGACATCCTGACGACGAAGAAGAACGCAAGGCGCTTTTCCTGGCCTGTCGCGCGGCGGGCCATGGCATCGATCTCATCACGCCCGAGGAAATCCGCGCAGGCAAGCATAAGTCGTTGCGAACGATCATGATCGTGGGGATGCATCTGGAGCGCGACGTCGCCTTGTTGCTGCGTGATTGGGTGCGCGACGAGGGCGGGACATTAGGAGGCTATGCCGGCGGAGGTTTGCGCGATGAATTTGACCAACCTTTGTTGACCTTGAATGAAGTATATGGCATCCATGATCCCAAACTGCAGCGCGTCAAAAGCATGGGCAGGCCGAAGCTGGAGTGGCCTTTTTCCAAGCCGATCGACCAGTTCACATGGGATTTCCTCGAGGTCAAACGAACTTTCCCCGCCATGGGCTGCAAACTGACTTTCAAAACCATGAAGGACGTGCAAATTTTCGCTCGCTTCCAAGATGGCTCCCCTGCCATCATGAGGCACGACCTGGGCCGCGGCATGGGCATCTTTTATGCCGGGTACGCAGCCTCAGGTTTTTGGCAAAAGGCTCTACCCGCCGCCATTTGGGAGGTTGGTCCGGAAAAGCACTTTCCCAATCACGCGATCCCCACCCAATGGGACACCGAGATCGTCGATCACGTGACCGTTCCCACAAGCGAAGCTCGCTGGAGCGTGGTCACGGACAATCTCATGGTGGAAACGATGGTATTGGAAGGCCCCAAGGGCTTGGTCATGATCGCCATCAATTGGTCGGATCAACCGCAAGAGGCATTCCTCACCGTGCAATACGCCGGGGCCAAGTACAATAAAGCGTCTAGCATGGAACAGGGTCCGCTGAAGATGACCAAAATGGTCGATCCCAATAAAAAAACCGCCGCGACTTACTCCTTCAAGCTCAAAGTCGACGTGGCGGATGCGGTTGTCCTGGAGCCATGAGGTCTAGCGCTTTTCAGTAACCGCCATAGCTTCCCTAACTTGCCCTTGGACTTCAAATGATTGGCATCAACATTTCCAGAAATGGCGGCTTAATCCATCTGAGAAGAGTTCATCTGTGAACCCATTCGGGGCCGCGGCCGTCAATCAAACAAAGAGCAAAACTACATTAGAAGTAAGGTCTAAAGTAAGTGAGTCTCGTCGAAGTGGGATAGGAAGCTGACCTTGAAAGATGGGTTTAATTTGATATAGATTTCCAAGTCTAACAACTTTCCCCGATAGCTCAATGGTAGAGCAACCGGCTGTTAACCGGTTTGTTGTAGGTTCGAGTCCTACTCGGGGAGCTGACTGGTCCCTCTACGAGCGGACCAGACACACCAGTTACCAAGAAACGCCGAGAGCCAATGGCCTCGGCGTTTCGCATTTCTGGCCTCTTTCCCAGAGCTTTCGCTATCCCGCCGGCGGCCCCAGCACTCTCTGGTTCGACCGAGAGCAGTCGGGGTGCGAGTGCAACCCCCGGGTTTACGCTCGGACGCCGAAACTCTCCCGCCAAAACTCTCAGACTCTCGCGTAACCATACCCCGCCGAGTTACCACTGCTCTTACACTCGCGGGTACGAACGGACGCCCCCTTTCGCCGTTCAAGCATCCGCCTTCAGGGCGAAGGCTGTTCGCCAGCCCTTACCGTCGTCCGTCAACAGGATCGGCTCGCCGCCCAAGCGGAAGAACGACTTCAAATCCCTGGCCAGCAGCTCCCGCCGCTTCTTGTTCTTGCGGCCGGCGTCGGAGCTTTTCCACGTCAGCACCCCGTGGTTCCGGGCGAGGACATGGAGCAGATCCCACTGCTTCGTCGGCCTGGCGTTGCGGCCATCGGCCATGCCCATCTGCGCGTAGTGGTACGTCCCACCAGCGGCCCCGACCCGAACCGCGACGGAATGACCATCTACGAAACGGATGCTGAGGTCGGCCCAGGTCGTACCCGCCGGCGTCAGGAAGAACACCATCCCGTTGTCCGCCTCTGGCGAGGGGACGTGCAGACTGGTGAAGTCGCGCAACGCCTGAACCGCCGCGTCCGTGGGCCGCCATTGCCTCGGCCCCGCCGCTTGCAGGGCCTCCTCCAGTGGCAGCCAACAGCACTTCTTACGCTCCAGGATTTGCTGCGCGTCGGGGCGCAGCCGGTGCCGGGTTGGGGTCAACAGGATAATCGCGGCGTCGCTCGTCGAGACGAGCATGCACACCGCGCTGGTCAAGCTGCGAGAGTCCAGAGGGATGGTCAGGTAGGCCGTGAACGAAAAACCCGCGACCGGCCGGTAATCGCCGACCAGGCGTGTCAGCGGCGGTAGCTCGTCTGGGTCCGCTGCCCGACGCTCGAAGCCAAGCGCGGCCGCGATGTCGGCCAGGAACAGGGGCCAGTCCAGCTCGTAGACGATCAGGTCGTTCCGGGTGAGCACGATCCGATCTTCCGTCTCGGGACAGATGCCGACGAAGTCGTCCGGGCCGTGTTCGACGACCTCATACGGGTACGTTGGCACGCCGCCGGCCAGGCGCGGGTAGGAAGCGGCCAGGCGCGGCAGCGGCTGGAGGTAGGGCACGAGGAAGTCTATTTCCGGACCCGCGAGCCGGCGCCACTCGGCCAGCACCGCCGCCGGGCCAGGCATTACCTCAAGCGCTTGCCAGAGTCGCATAGCCCGCCCCCTTTCCCGAATGGCTGCCCGCGAGGATGAACCCTCGCCGCCCGAGCCACTGCTCGACCAGCTCGGCATCGTCGTCGCGGGTGTAGTGCGCGATGTTCGATGGCCGGATGGTCACCGAGCGCGGCCGCTTCGAGTCCGTGAACTTGACCTGGAAGACGGCGCGGACGATCCGCGCTCCATCGGGTGGTTTGCCATTCCGCGAGCGGAACGCCTGGAAGACGTCCTCGGCACGGTGGACCTCGACTTCATTGGCCGGGCCGCCCAGGAGGAAATGGACTTCGCGGAGCCGGACCCATTCCATGCCGGGCACATCCACGCACGCAAGCACTCCCTCGCCGCGAGTCAGCAATGGTTCCAGCGTGTACTTGCTGTCGCCGGGGAAGAAGTCCTCGTCGCCGAACAGGTGTGTGCCGAACAGGCTGCGGTAGAGGCGCTTCTCGCCCTTGGAGCGAGCGTTGATCCTCAGCTCGCCGATCTCCGGCTGGTAGACGAGCACGTCGTACTTCAGGGGCCGGTAGCAGACGCTGGCGGTCTCGGACCCATTGAGGCTCTCCTCGCGCTTGAACGGCTCGCCGTGCCGGACCAGGAACCAGACGCCGTCGTCACGCGGGTAGACGAACACGCGCGTGCCGCGGCCGCGTTTCTTCTGCTCGAACCAGTCATCCAGGTCGCGTTCGAGGTTGCCGCAGACGGTCGCGTCCGGCAAGGTGAAGGGCGGGACCTTGATCCGGCCGGTCTGGTAGCACTCAAAGGAGCGCGGCCGGACGA
>JAANMX010000090.1_pt1 | contig 103504 bp, 101 predicted proteins | sample 7279681 | NCBI WGS metagenome assembly JAANMX01 (sample SAMN14094542, study PRJNA606508) | bioreactor metagenome | isolation source: A lab-scale SPAN reactor treating ammonium-rich wastewater day 351 | place: Ireland: Galway | collected 2018-01-01 | reverse complement strand
CGTCTCGGTCAACGAGGACCCCTTCTTCAACGCCCCGCTCGAGGTCCTGGAATGCGAGTCCGACGCGACGGCCAAGACCAGCCCCTACGAGCACGTGACGACCGTCGTCTACCCGGGCTGCGGCACCGGCTGCGACCAGTCCCAATGGAACGCCAACTGCACCTCGGGCTGCTACGGCGTGCCGCTCTACCGGCAATACCTCAATCCTCAAGAGAACCCGCCGGCGACCAACACCACCAAGATCCGCATGATGGGGCCCGCCATCGGGGGCCGCATCAACCTGACCGCCAACCACGGGAAGTACTACATCGCGACGACGGACGGTCCCGCCTCGCAGCAAAACGCCGCGCTGAAAAACATCTTCCAGGCCAATCAGTCCTATTACGTCTTCCTCGTCTACGCGCAACCGACCACGCGGCAGACCTACCAGTTGTACGTGGGCGCCAATCACCCCGATTTTCAAAACAGCAATGTCCAAGCGGTGAGCGTCGACTTGAGCACCTTGGCGCTGCAGTTCCAGGATTTGAGCTGGCCCTGGGATCCGCCGAGCTACGACCCCGCGACGGGCATCCTCAGCGTGACGATGGACATGAGCGCCTTCGCCGACAACTACGCCCTGGCCAAGCAGGACGCCTGCCAGCCGAAGAGCTTTTGCGAGTGGAAAAACGATTCCTGTCAATGCTCGGCCACGCTGCAGGCCGACGATCCGGATCTCTACAACGAGTGCATCCAGGTGCTCGGCGAGGACGTGAAGCACGACATCTGCAGCTGGTCGGTGCGCGACATCGACTGCCCGGCCTTTATGGAAAACGGCGTCCTTAAGACCCGCTGCATCGGCTTCCGCGTCACCCTGCCCGGGGATTTCGTCGCCGACGACGTCGACCGCCGCCCCATGCCCGAGTGCTTCCCCGACAACGCGGACTGGAACCTCCCCTGGGTCCCCGCCGCCGCCGATCTGGCGGGCTCCTGTGCCGGCCAATCCCTTCCCTCGGCCCAATTCTGCGGCGGACTGGTCGGCAATCCCCCGCCCCCGGGTACCAAGGCGCTGGCGGACCGGGACCGCGACGGAATCCACGACGATTATGACAACTGCCCCGACCATCACAACCCGGCCCAGACCGAGACGGACGGCGACGGGTTGGGCGACGCCTGCGACGGCGACGACGACAACGACGGTCAGCTCGACCACTTGGACGCCTGCCCCTTCGACGCCGACGGCACTTGTCGCGCGACCTCCGTCAAAAGCGGCGGTTGCGGCTTGGCCGCGGGCGGCGCCGCGCCGCCCCTTTCGCCGGCTTGGGCATTTTGGATGGTCTTGGTACTCACGGCCGGAGGGACGCTTCGATCTCAAAGAGGCGGTCGCTTCTAGAGCGGCACCACGAGGACGGGGCAAGAGACCCGGCTTAAGAGCCGGGCGATCTCCTCCTCCTTCCCCGATTCCGGATCCGTTCCCCAGATCACGCAGTCGATGCCCCGTTCCCGGACGAGGTGGACCAGCACATTATCGAGGGAGCCGATGAAAGAGAGCGTTTCGAACGAGACGTTTTTCGGGGCATAGACGCGCCTAGCCTCCTCCAACTCGGCGGCGAAGGATTTGGCCGAAGTCCGTTTCCACGCGTCGTGGACCTCCACCCAAGAATTCGAGGCGTTTACGGGAAAAGGAAAGGTATGGACCAGGATGAAATTAGCCCCCACCCCGCTCGTTTCGAAGATCGAGACGCCGAAATGCAGCGCCCGTTGCGCGGCGGGGGAAAAATCCGTCGGGATCAATACCTTTTTCACCCAACTACATTAAACCGGAGATCATGGTAAGATGATGATTTCAGTCAGGGAAAATCCTGATACCCGTCACTTTAGGGGGTATTACCGGACCTCCCGCAGCCTATCCGGATCGAGCACCAGGATGTCCCGGCCCTCGACTTGGATATAACCGTCCTGCTTGAACTCGCTCAAGGCGCGAATCACCGTCTCCGAGGCGGTTCCGGCCATCGCCGCCAAGTCCTCGCGGTGGATGCTCAGGCGGGCCGTCTTTCCCCCGCCGCGAAACAGCCCCTCCGAAAGCTTGACCAAGACTTCCGCCACCCGTTTACGCACCGAGTCGTATGCGAAGCTCAAGAGCTGCCGCTCCCGTTCCGCGACGTCCCCGGAGAGCATCCGGATGAATTTCGCGGCGACGTCGCGGTTCCGGTAGACGAGGGAGAGGAAATCCTCCTTGGGGATCTTGCAGATCTCGCACTCTTCGAAGGCCGAGGCGGAATCGGAGTAAGGCGCGTTTTCCAGCAAAGAACCGTAGCCGAAAAAATCGCCCTTTTGGTAAAGACCCGTGACGTACTCCTTGCCCTCGTCGTGGAGCTTGACGGTCTTGACCTTGCCGCGATTGAGGAAGAAAAGATGACGGGGCGCGTCTCCTTCCTGGTAGATCGTCTCCTTCTTCTTGTAGACGGCGACCGGAAATTGCTTAGAGAGATTTTCCAACTCCCTAAAACCGCGGACCTCGTCCAAAAATCGGGTCAGGCCCTCGAGGTCGCGCGAGAACTCCCGCCTCAGCCCCTCGCTCTTCTTCAGCCGGGCCTCGATGGCGTTGAGCAGCTCGGTCTCCTCGAAGGGCTTGGTCAGGTAATCGTCCGCGCCCAGGTCCATGCCCTTGCGGATCTCCCCCTTTTCGGCCTTCGCGCTGAGAAAGATGAAGGGAATGCCGGCGGTCTCGGGGTCCTTGGAGAGGATGTGCAGGACGCCGTAGCCGTCCAATTCCGGCATCATCACGTCGCAGACGACGAGATCGGGCTTGGCCTCCTTGACCGCCTGCAGCCCTTTTTTTCCGTTCTCCGCGGCGACGACCTTATAGTTGGCCAGCTCGAGTATCTCGGCCGTATTGCCGCGGACGACGGGGTCGTCCTCGATGAGCAGGATCTTCTTCATGGCTGCGGCTCCCGCGTCTTGGGCAGAAGGACCTTAAAGGTGGCGCCGCGGTTCTCTCCGCTTTCGACCTGGATCACCCCGCCCATCATGTCCAGATAGCTCTTGACGATGTTCAGGCCCAAGCCCGTTCCTTGGATGTTCGCGACGTTTTTCGCGCGAAAGAAGGTCTCGAAGAGGTGTTTCTGCTCGGAGGCCGGGATGCCGATGCCGTGGTCCTCCACGACGATGCGGATTTCGGAGTCGCCGATCTCCGTGCAAAGGCATATCTCCTTCTCTTCGGGAGAATACTTCACGGCGTTGGATAAGAGGTTGAGCAGGATACTGCGCAGCAAGGTTTTTTCCAAGAGCACGGGCTCGTCCTCCCCACGATGGCGGTGATGGATGCGTTGACCCGGCTTGACCAGGGCCCGCATTTCCCCCACCAGTTCCTGGACCAATCCTACCAGGGAAAACCGGCTGGGGCGATACTCGACGCGACCTTGCTCGATCTTCTCCAACGAGAGAAAATCATTGAGAATCCCGTTCAAATTTCGCACGGCGGTCTTGATGCTCTGAATATGCCGCTCTCGCTTCTCGGCGTCCCCGGGGGCGCGGTAGCGCAAAATCAGCTCCGCGGAACTCAGGATGGCGCTGAGCGGGGTTCGAAACTCGTGGGAGGCGGTCGCGACGAAGCGCGATTTGAGCTCGCCCAGCTCCCGCTCCCGCTCCAGGGCCTCCTGAACGGCCCGCTCCGCCTTCTTGCGCTGCTCCATCTCCTCCCGAAGGCTCGCGTGGCTCTGGCGAAGCTCGAGGAAGGCCTGGGAAAGCTCCTGCGTGCGCTCGCCCACCTTCCTCTCCAGCTCGACGTTCAGGGTCTTCAATTCCTCCGAGATCCGCCTGCGCTCGGTGATGTCGCTGACGAAGCTGACGATCTCGCGCTTGCCCAACCGTTCGTAGGGGGCGAGACTCACCTCCACCGGGAAGAGCGTCCCGTCCTTTTTCCGCGCGGCGAGGTCCATGCCGAAACCCATGGCACGCGCCCGAGGGTGGGCGTTGAAATCGCCGCGATGGGCGACGTGCCGTTCGCGCAGCTCTAGGGGCAGAAGCACCTCGATCTTTTGCCCGATCAGCTCCTCGCCCTCGTAGCCGAAGAGCTGGTTGGCGAAGGGGTTGACCCGCTCGATGACGCCCTGGTCGTTCGAGATGACGATGCCGAGCTTCGCGGACTGAAAGATGGCCTCGTAGAGATCCATGTCGCCTTTCAACAGATGCGCGGCAGCTGCTCGCCGCTGATCCGGTCGAGGACGCGAGCCACGCCCATCCGGCTCTTCAGGGTCACGCCGGAGCCGGAGCCCACCGTCCCGATCCGGAAAGCCTCCCGCCCCAGGGGATGCCTCCGCATTCGTTCCAAGGCCGCCTCCGCTTGGGCCTCGGGAACGAAGAGCGCGAAGCGCCCCTCGTTCGCCACGTAGAGGGGGTCCAGCCCTAGGATCTCGCAGGCCCCTCGGACCGGCTCGCAGACCGGCACCGCCGCCTCCTCGATGGCGATCCCCAGGCCTGAGGCCTCGGCAATCTCGACCAAGGCCGTGGCCAGCCCCCCGCGGGTCAGGTCCCGCATGCACCGGATGGGAAGGCCGGCGCCGAGCAAGTCGAGGACCAGCCCCGCCAACGGCGCCGAATCGCTTTCGATCGCCGTCTCGAAGCCCAACCCCTCCCGCGCCGACAGGATCGCGATCCCGTGGCGCCCCAGGTCGCCGCTGAGCAGGACGGCGTCGCCGGCCCTCAGCTCTTGCGGGGCGATGCGGCCCGGATATTCCAAAATACCCACGCCCGAGGTATTGATAAACACCCCGTCGCCCTTCCCTTTGTTCACCACCTTCGTGTCCCCCGCGACGATCTGCACGCCGGCCTCGCGGGCCGCGTCTCGCATCGACAGGACCAGCCGCCAGAGGCTCTCCATCGGAAAGCCCTCCTCGAGGATGAAGGCCGCGCTCAGGTAGAGCGGCCGGGCGCCGACCATGGCCAGGTCATTGACCGTCCCGTGCACGGCCATGGCGGCGATGTCCCCGCCGGGGAAGAAGAGCGGGCGGACGACGTAGGAGTCGGTGGTGAAGGCGAGGCGGTTCCCCTTCAGCTCCAGCTGGGCCGCGTCGTGCTGCAGCTCGAGGGTCGGATTGCCGAAGGCGGCCAGGAACATCTTTTGGATCAGCTGGTGCGTCAGGCGCCCGCCGCCGCCGTGGGCGAGCAGTACGTTAGGGTAGTCGTTCAGCGGGATGGGACAGCTCAGGGACATGCGGCCCTCCCGCGATAACGGTAATAGGCGGCGCAGGCGCCCTCGGTGGAGACCATCGTCGCGCCCAGGGGATGCTCCGGAGTGCAGCGGGTCCCGAAGGCGGGGCACTCGGGCGGCTTCTTGATCCCCTGCAGGATCAGGCCGCTCAGGCACTCGGGGTTTTCCTCCACTCGCAGGTCCCGGACGCCGAAGCGGAGCTCGGCGTCGAAATCGGAAAACTCCTCCGAGAGCCCCAGGCCGCTGCGCTGGATCTCGCCGATGCCGCGCCATTGCCGGGGAATCACCCGGAAGACCCGTTCGATCATCCGCCGGGCGTGGAGGTTCCCCTCGCGTCGCACCGAGCGGGCGTATTGGTTTTCCACCTCGGCCCTTCCCTCTTCCAACTGCCGCACGCAAAGATAGATTCCTTGGAGGATGTCCACCGGCTCGAAGCCCGTCACCACGATGGGGACACGGTATTTTTGCGCGATCGGCCCGTACTCCTCGACGCCCATGATCGTGCAGACATGCCCGGCCGCCAGGAAGCCCTGCACGCGGTTCAGCGGCGAGGCGAGGATGCCCTCCATCGCGGGCGGCACCAGGACCTGGCTGACCAACAGGGAGAAATTCTTCAGGCCGCGCTCGCGCGCTTGGTAGACCGCCATCGCGTTGGCCGGCGCGGTGGTCTCGAAGCCCACCGCGAAAAACACCACCTCTTTTTGGGGATTTTCCTCCGCGATCCGGAGGGCGTCCAGCGGGGAGTACACGATGCGGACGTCGCCGTCGGTGGCCTGGACGCTCAGCAGGTCCCGGCGGCTCCCGGGGATGCGGAGCATATCGCCGAAGGAGCAGAAGACGACGCCGGGCCGCGAGGCGATCGCGATCGCGCGGTCGAGGACCTCGAGCGGCGTGACGCAGACGGGACAGCCGGGGCCGTGGACCAGGCCGATGCCGGGCGGAAGCAGCTCGTCCAATCCGTACTTGACGATGGCGTGAGTCTGTCCGCCGCAGACCTCCATCAGGGTCCAGGGACGCCGCGCGGTGCGCGCGATGGCGCGGGCGAAGCCCCGAGCGGCCGCGGCGTCGCGGTATTCCTCGAGGTATTTCATGAGGGCCCCTCGATTTCGGCGAGGCCTTCCAGTTCCGCAAGGTACTCGAAGACCTTGCGGGCCTCGCTTTCCTCCACCCGACTGATCGCGAATCCCACGTGGACGATCACATAATCGCCCACACCCGCCTCGGGGACGTAGGAGAGGTTAACCTCCTTTAAGATGCCCCCGAAGTCCACCTTGCCTGTGCGGCGGAGCGGCTCCTCCTGAAGCAAACGGACGATTTTTCCGGGAATGGCCAGACACATCGCTCAACCTCGATCCTGCGCGGCCACGACGGCCGCCTGTCCCAGGGATATCCCGCCGTCGTTGGGGGGGATGCTCCGGTGCCAATAGGGCTCGAAGCCCGCCTCCCCAAGGCACCGCACGGCCGCCTCGAGGAGGAATTTATTTTGAAAACAGCCGCCGGTCAACACGACCCTTCGCTCTCCCGTGAGGCGCGCCGCCTGCAAGAGACCTTGGACGAGACCCAAGTGGAAACGGCGGGCGATCCGGGCCCGCGCCTTGCCTTGCGCGAGATCGGCCAAGAGCTCATGCAGCATCGGGCGCCAATCCAAGACGAAACCCACTGTTTCAGGCCGGACTTCCAGGGAATAGCCCGACCTATCATCCGACTCCTCGCACAAAAACTCCAGCTCCATCGCGGCCTGCCCTTCGAATTTTTGGATCGGACGCAGGCCGATCAGGGCCGCGACGGCGTCAAAGAGGCGGCCGACGCCGCTGCTGCGCGGGCATTGCAGACCCTTCTCCATCATCTTTCCCAACAGCCTCCACTCCGCCGGGGAAAATGCGGTGCGCAGCGGTCCCTGGAAATCGGAAAGGCCCGCCGGACCTAGGGCCTCGTAGAGCAGTCCCAGGGCGACGCGCCTCGGCTCGCGCAGCGCCCGCTCTCCCCCGGGCAAGGGGAAGGGCCGAAAATACCCCGCCCGTTGGAAGGCCGCGCGCGTCGCCAGCAGAAACTCCCCTCCCCACAGCGTCCCGTCGGAACCGTAGCCGAGCCCGTCCCAAGCGACGCCCAGCACCCTTCCCTCCAAGCCCTGCTCCGCCATGCAGGAGACGACATGCGCATGGTGGTGCTGCACGCGCCGCAAGGGCCGGCCGAGGCTTTCGGCGAAATGTGTGGAGGCGTAGTCCGGATGCAGATCGCAAGCGACGGTCTCGGGACGGGTCTCGTAGCAGGCCTTCAGTCGCTCCGCCGCCTCGACGAAGGCGGCCATGGCCTGCGGCGTCTGCAGGTCGCCCAGGTGTTGGCTGACGTAGACCCGGTCCGAGACGCCGAGGGCCACGGTGTTCTTGAGATGGGCGCCCAGGGCCAGGACCGGCCTCGAGACCGGGACGGCCACCGGCAGGGGCGCAAAGCCGCGGGCCCGACGCAGGAGCACCTCGCGCCCGGCCATCACCCGGAGGATCGAATCGTCCACCGGCCGCGCGATCGGCCGGTCGTGTACCAAAAAAGCATCCGCGATTCCGCCCAGGCGCTCCAAGGCCTCGGCCTCGCGGGTGCAGATCGGCTCCTCGGCGCGGTTTCCGCTGGTCGCCACCACGGGAAATCCCCATTCCGTCATCAGGAGATGGTGCAGCGGCGTGTAGGGAAGCATCGCGCCCAGGTAGGGGTTTCCCGGCGCAACGGCGGTGGAAAGCCCCGCCGCGGCCCGCCGGCGCAGCAGGACGATGGGGGCTTCGGCGGACTGAAGCCACCTCGCCTCCAGCTCCGAGACCTCGGCGGCCTCGCGCAGGGCCGCCAGCGACGGAAACATCAGGGCGAAGGGTTTCTCCTCGCGCGCCTTCCGCCGCAGCAGGCGCTCCAAGGCCGCGTCGTTGCGCGCGTCCGCGATGAGGTGGAAACCGCCGAGTCCCTTGAGGGCCAGGATCTTTCCCTCCCGTACGGCCCGGACGGCGCATGGCAGGGCCTCTTCCCGCGCCGCCAGAGCGCGGCCCTCGGCGTCCCAATATTCCAGCCGCGGCCCGCAACGCGGACAAGCGATCGGCTGGGCGTGGAAGCGCCGGTCGCGGGGATCCTCGTACTCCGCCCGACAGGCCTCGCACATCGCGAAGCCCTTCATCGTCGTATGAACCCGGTCGTAGGGCAAGGCCTCGAGGATGCTGAAGCGCGGCCCGCAGCGGGTGCAGTTGAGAAAGGGATAGCGGTAGCGCCGGTCGGCGGGATCGAAGAGCTCCGCGAGGCAACCCTCGCAGACGGCTAAGTCCGGTAGGATCGCGGCCGTCTTTTCTCCCGCTAGGCTGGGCCGGATCTCGAAGTCGCCCTCGCCTCGCGGCGGGATCTTGCGGACCTCGAGATGGGCTATCTCCGCGTGCGGCGGTTTTTCCCTGGGGAGACGGAGCAGAAAACCTTCCAAGGCCGCCTCGCTTCCTTCCAGCTCGAGGCTCGCCCCCGCCGCGGAGTTGCACACCCAGCCCGCCAGCCCCAGCTCGCGGGCCAGGCGGTAGACGAAGGGCCGGAAGCCGACCCCCTGCACCACCCCCCCGATCTCCAGGCGCAGCCGCGACGCTTCCATGCTCACTCCGCGAGCTCCACGCTCTCCAATAGGATGTCCTGGGCCCTAGGGTCATGGATGTCCTTCAGCTCCTCGGCGTACAGGGCCGCCCCGGCCGCGAGCGTGCCCCGCGAGGCCTGCTCGAAGTGCTCGCGGAAGTGCTCGGCGGACATGTGACTTAAGGCCCCCAGCTTGACGCGAACGCCGACCACGCGCCCCCCGCCGTTTTCCGCGGCGATCTTTTCGATCTTGTGGATCAGGTCTTGAATGAGATGGGCCTCATGCATAGTTCACCTCGTGGTCGGTGTGCAGGGAGAGGAGGATCTTCACGGCCTTGTGCAGCTCGAGGCCCTCGAAGAGGAAGCGGTAGATCAGGTGGGCGATCGGCAGCTTGATCTTGAGCTTGCGGCTCATGCGGTGGATGGCGCGGGCCGTGTAATAGCCCTCCGCGATGCCGTGAAGCTCCGCGAAGGCCTGCTCCGGCGTCTTTCCCTCGCCCAGGGCTAGGCCCAGGCGGCGGTTGCGCGACAGGTCGCCGGTGCAGGTCAGCACCAGGTCGCCGATGCCCGCCAGGCCCATGAAGGTCATCGGATCCGCGCCCAGCTTGACGCCCAGCTGGGTCATCTCGGCGGAGGCCCTCGAGATGAGCGCCGCGCGGGCGTTGAGGCCGTAGCCCAAACTGTCGGAGGCGCCGGCCGCGATGGCGTAGACGTTCTTCAAGGCGCCGGCCAGGCAGACGCCGACGGTATCTTTCGAGGAAAAGATGCGAAAGGTCGGGGAGGCGATGGCCTCGCGGACCCACTCGACAGATTCCAGACGTTGGGAGGCCCCGACCAAGGCCGCGGGCAGTCCGGCGGCCAGCTCCTTGGCGAAAGTCGGCCCCGAAACGAAGACCGCGCGCTCCGCGATCTCGGCCGGCAGGACTTCGCGATAGACCTGTTCCGCCGTGCGGAAAGTCTCCATCTCCAGGCCCTTCGAGCCGTTGACGAGAACGGCGTCGGGTTCCAGATAATCTTTGGCCTGGGCCAGCGTCCCGCGAATCGCGTTGAAGGGCGTGACGCCGACGATCAGTTTGGCGCCGTTCAAGGCCTCTTGCAGGTCGCTGGTCACCTTCACGCCGGGCGCCAGCATGACGCCGGGCATGTTGGGGTTTTGCCGGGTCCGGCGCAGCCCCTGCGCCTCGTCCTCGGTCCAGGCCCAGAGGCAAATCTCGTGATCGTGGCGTTCCAGTATTTTGCAGAAGGCCGTGCCGAAGGCGCCGGCCCCCAAGACCGCGACTTTCATGGTTCCCTCATGATAGCGGAGATTTCCTCGGCAAGCGCCCGTGCCGCCGCCGCAACCTCGGGAGTGAGCCCCTCCCCGGCGGAGAAATCCCGGCCCTCGATCCCGAAGACCTCCAGGCGCGGCGGGATTTCCCCCAGGGCCCGGGCCAGCTCGATCGCCTCGCCCAGGCTGAAGGCGTGAGTGGAATAACGAAAGCTCCGCGCCGGCAGGGCCTCGCGGTGGGCCGCGAAGCGCCGGATCGCGCCGGGATTATGCCCGGATTGCAGGGCGTCGATCAGGATCACCGCCTCGGCGCCCTTCCAAAGCTCCATCAGTTGGGCCCCCTCCCCGCTCGCCTCCAGCACCTCGCAGCCCGCCGGCGCCCGCGCCTTCAGGGCCCGCGCGACCACGAGGCCCGCGGCGTCGTCGCGGCGGAAATCGTTGCCGATGCCGATGATCCGCTTCATCCGCGTTCCACCTCCAACTTCAAGAAATGCGTCGCGCAGGAGATGCACGGGTCGTAGTTGCGCACGGCCTGCTCGCAGTAGCCCCGCAACTCCTCCTGCGGCAGGCGGACGTAGGGCGGGATGAAACGCCACAGGTCCGCTTCGATGGTCTTCTGGTTCTGCGAGGTCGGCGGGACGATCTTCGCCTCCTCGATCGCCCCCGCGGCGTCCAGGCGATAGCGGTGGTAGAGGATGCCGCGCGGCGCCTCGGTGCAGGCATGGCCCTCGGCCGCGCGCGGGGAAGCCTCTTGATGGTCCTCCGCCGGGGCCCGATAGGTTTCGACGATCCGAAGGGCCTCGTCGCAGGCGTAGAGCACCTCGACGCTTCGCACCAGGATGCTCTTGAAGGGATTGCGCTCCGACGGCCTCATCCCGACCGAGCGGGCGGCGTCTTGGACATAGGGCGAGAGCCTGTCGAAGTTCAGGTTGTAGCGGGCCATGGGCCCGACGAAATAGGCCCCACGCTCCCTCAAGACGCAGTGCAGGGCGTTGGAATACGGGACATGCTCCTCGACGAAATGCGCCTCGAATTCCGCGGCGGAGATGTCCAGGCCCCGGTTGGAGACGATGCGACCCTCGTTGAGGGGATATTCCTCCGGGTGCCGCAGCGAGACGAACTCGTAGTCGCGCTCGAATTTGGGAAAGCGGAACCCCGCGGCCCAACGCAGGGTCTCGAGGGCGGCCTCCCGAGCCCAGCGCAGCGGCTCGATCAGGGCACGGAGCTCCTCGACCCGCGGCGCCCGGTAAAAGCCTCCCACCCGCACGTTGATCGGGTGGACCTCGCGACCGCCGACGACGGTCATGATTTCGTTGCCGATCTTCTTGAGTCTGAGTCCGCGCTGGACGACCTCGGGAAAATCCTTGGCCATGCGGATCGCGTCGGGATAGCCGAGGAAGTCCGGCGCGTGCAGCATGTAGATGTGCAGGGTGTGGCTCTCGATCCACTCGCCGCAATACAGCAAGCGCCGCAGGGCGCGCAGCGGGCCGTCCACGCGCAGGCCCAGCGCGGCCTCGATGGCGTGGGCCGCGCTCATCTGGTAGGCGACCGGACAGATCCCGCAGATCCGCGAGGTGATGTCGGGCGCCTCGCGAAAGGCGCGCCCGCGCAGGAAGGCCTCGAAGAAGCGCGGCGGCTCGAAGATCTTGAGCTTCACGTCGGCGACCTCGTCGCCCTTCAGCCGGATGTAGAGGGCCCCCTCCCCTTCGACGCGGGCGAGGTAGTCGACCTTGATGGTCCGGGTCTTGCCCTTGGCGGCCTTTTTATCCTTTTTCTTTGTCATGCGCCTCGCTCGCCGCGCGGAAGGCCTCGGCCCCCGTCTGGAAGGTGCGATAGACCCGCACCAGGTCCTCGGCCGGAACGCCCAGCCGCTTCCACCACCCACCCAACGACTCGGTGTTCGGCGACTCCATCGGCCCGAAGCAGCCGTAGCAGCCGCGCCGGTAGGCGGGACAGAGGGCCCCGCAGCCCGCGTGGGTCACCGGCCCCAGGCAGGGAATCCCCTGCGCGACCATCACGCAGACCGTGCCCCGCCGCTTGCACTCGACGCAGACGCTGTGGGAGCGGATTTGCGGGCGGCGGTGGTTGAGGAAGGCGCCGATCACCTCCAGCAGCTGCCCCTTGTCGATGGGGCAGCCGTTCAATTCGAAATCGACCGGGACGTGGGCGGAGATGGGGGTGCTGCGCTCGAGAGTCCGGATGTATTCCGGGCGCGCGTAGACGGCCGCGGTGAATTCCTTGACGTCTTGAAAGTTTCTCAGCGCCTGGATGCCGCCCGCCGTGGCGCAGGCACCGATGGTGACGAGGTGTTTGGAGACGCGGCGTACCCGCTGAATCCGCTCGGCGTCCTGCGGCGTGGTGATGGATCCCTCCACCAAGGAAAGATCGTAGGGGCCGCGGACCACGGCCTGCGAGGCCTCCAGGAACTGCGCGATCTCGATCTCGTCGGCCAAGGCGAGCAACTCGTCCTCGCAGTCCAGCAGGCTCAGTTGGCAGCCGTCGCAAGAGGCGAATTTCCAGACGGCCAGCTTGGGTTTTCGCTTCGCCATTCAGACTTCCTTGAGGTTGAAGATGCTGTGGATCCGGTCGTAGCGCAGGACCGGACCGTCCTTGCAGATAAATTGGGGCCCGAACTGGCAGTGCCCGCAAAAACCCAAGGCGCACTTCATGTTGCGCTCCAGCGAGAGGTAGATGCGCTCGGCGGCGAGGCCCTTGTAGATCAATTGCTTGATCGCCAGCCGCATCATGACCTCGGGGCCGCACATCATCACCAGGGTCTTGGCGGGATCGAAGGCGACCTCGGCCAAGAGATGCGGCACCAGGCCCACCTTGTGCTTCCAACGCCCGCCGGATTGATCCGCCGTGAGATGTACCTCGGTGTTGGGGGCGCGCCGCCACTCCTCGAACTGCCGGTGCAAAATCAGGTCCTTCGGGGCCTTCACCCCGTGGACGATCTTGATGGCGCCGTAATCCTCCCGGCGCCGAAACAGGTAGTGCAAGGCGCCCAGGGTCGGCGCGCAGCCCAGGCCGCCGGTGACGATCAGGACGTCCCTGCCCTTCGCCTCCTCCAGGGGCCAACTGCTGCCGAAGGGCCCCCGCAGGCCCAAGACCTCGCCTTCCTTCAGCGTCGCCAAGGCCTTCGTCACCGGCCCCACCGCGCGCAGCGTGTGGCCGATCACCTCGCCGTCCTCGGGGTCCGAGACGATCGACATCGGCACGTCCCCCGCGCCGAAGGCATAGAGCATGTTGAATTGCCCCGGCAGGAAACGGTAGGCGCGACGCGTCTCCTCGGCGGCGAGGCGGACGCGCAGCGTATATATTCCCTCGGCCTCTTGGCGCTTCTCGACGAGCTCGGCGGGTTGGGGGATGAGGGCGTTCATGGCGAGGGCTTCCTCAAGGCCGCGACTTCTTCCGTCAGGTCGATACCGACCGGACACCAGGTGATGCAGCGCCCGCAACCGACGCAGCCGGAGCTGCCGAACTGATCGATCCAGGTGGCGAGCTTGTGGCTAAGCCACTGCCGGTAGCGCGAGCGGGTCGAGGCCCGCTGCGGCCCCGCCCCGTGGGTGTAAGAGAAATCGAGGGTGAAGCAGGAGTCCCAGCTCTGCCAACGCTCCGAGTGTTCGCCCTTCAGGTCCGTGACGTCCTCCACCGTGGTGCAGAAGCAGGTGGGGCAGACCATGGTGCAGTTGGCGCAGGCGAGGCAACGGTCGGCGACCTCGTCCCAGCGGCCATGTTCGTAATTTTTATAGAACAATTCCTTGATGCCGGCGGTGTCCATCGCGCGGCCCATTTGCCCGGCGGTCGCCGCGACCACGCCTTGGGCCGCGGCGACTTCCTCCACGCTCGCCTCGCGGTGGGAAACCGCCCCCAGAACCTCGGCCCCCGCCTCCGAACCGACCTCCACGACGAAATAATGCCGTCCCTCCGCCAAGACCTCGGTCAGGCCGAGGTCGAAGCCCGATTTCAGGGCGGGACCGGCGTCCATCGAGACGCAGAAACAGGTGCCGCCCGCCTGGCCGCAGTTGAGGCCGATCAGAAAGGCCCCCTCGCGAAGCCCGCGGTAGGAGGGGTCCGGATACTGGCCTTCCAGAAAGACCCGATCTTGGATCGCGATGGCCTTGAGCTCGCAGGCCCGCACCCCGACGAAGGCGTAGCGCCGTCCACTCTCCGGCTCGGGACGGATCTCGAAGCCCCCTCCCTCCCGACTCGCCTGCCAGAGGCGACGCCGAGGCGGATGGAGAAATTTTTTCCAGGAATGAGGACCGACGGCGTAGCCGAAGAGCGCGTCGTCGTCACGGCGCTTCAGGCGGTAGTTCCCGCCTTCCTGCACATCGGTCCAGCCGGCGGGAAGGTCCGCGGCGCCGCGGATCGAGTCATAGACGATGGCGCCTTCCCGCACAGTGGGGCCCACCAATTCATAGCCGAGCCCCCGCAGGCGCTGAAAGATGCCCTCGAGACCGGGGCGTTCCACGAGAAAAGCCATGCGAAATTCTAACACCCGTGCTATTTATGTCATGTTTTTTCAGGAGTCCCCGATGCCGATTCCCTTGGCCCACCTCGGAACCCTACCCCACCCGCACCCGCACGCGGAGACGCCGCTCGAATGGACCTTGCCGCTGCTGTTCGGCGCCGCCGCGCTGGCCGCGCTGCTTTACGCGCTTCGGCGCCGCCGCAGCCAGTCCACCACCTCATCGTCCGAGACCTGGGAAAAATCCTCGAAGAACTCCCCGACCGCATGAAAATACGGCGGGATCTCGAGGCAGACGATCTCGTCGGCATAGGCCTCGAGGCGTCGCAGGGTATCGGCCGGGGCCACCGCGGTGGCGACCACCAGCCATTTGGGCGCCTTGACCCGAAGGGCCTGCAGGGCCGCGATCATCGTCGAGCCGGTAGCGATGCCGTCGTCGACGACGATCACCACCCGGCCCCTAGGATCGACCGGCGGTCGGGCTGGGGTGTAAAGGGCCCGCCGTTCCCGAAGGGTGCGCATCTGAAGCTGTTTTTCCCGCTCTAAATAGGTGTCGTCCAGGTCCAAGGCCTGGGCGTAGGGATGCAGGTAATAATGGCCGCTCTCGTCGATGGCCCCTACCGCCAGTTCCGGCTGGTCGGGGGCGCGCAGCTTGCGCACCAAGACGACGTCCGGCTCGCCGCCCAAGGCCTCGGCGATCCGCGCCGCCATCGGGACGGCGCCGCGCGGGATGGCAAGGACCAAGGGATTTTTACCACGGTACTTCTCCAAGGCCTCGGCGAGTTTTTCCGCGGCTTGATCTCGATCTCGAAACGGCAAGGGAAGCTCCTTTCTTATCGCGCCCCGCCCGAGGCCTTCAGCGGCGCCCCGGCGGCGGGCAGGCCGACCGCGCGGCCGGCGTATTTCGAATGGATGTCGACGTCCCAGTCCTCGCCGCTTTGCACCAGGCAGCGCCGGATCCGGTCCGGGGTCCCCAGGTCGCTCCAGCCGCAGGGCGGGACCGCCAGGACCCCCAAGTGGTTGGCCGCCCGCTCCAGCAGGTGCCGGGAGAAGTCGTAGGTGGGGAGATCCCGATAGGTTCCCGCGAGCCGCGCGGGGTCCCAGGCCTCCGCGGATTCGATGAGCCGCGGCAAAAAGGGCACCAGCAAGTCCGGGAGGATCTCGCGATACAAGAAGAGCAGGGTCTTCGCGGAGGCGGCGAACATGAAGCTGTTCCACAGCCCGCCCTCGCGGAGCAATCGCCGGGCCACGCCGAGTTCCGGCTTTTCCACGAAGCGCTCCACCCCGGCTACCAGGTCCTTGCCGCGAGACCGCGGGACGATCCAGCCGTATTCGGCGTCCGGCACATCCGGGGTGATGCCCAGCAGGACCACTCTTTGGAAGACCTCGTGGGCCGCCGGCAAGGCCGCCCGGAAGGCCTGCTCGAGGACCGCCTCGTCGCCGACGAAATGGTCGGAGGGCAGGACCAGGACCTCCGCCTCCGGATCGCGTCTCAAGATCTCGATCAGCGGAAAGAGGATCCCCGCGGCGGTCCCCCGGTTGGCCGGCTGCTGCAGGACGTTTTCGGGAGGAAAATCGGCCAGCTCGGGCTCCCACCAATGCCGGTGCCCTGCGGCGACCACCGTGACGACGTGCTCCTTCGGGACGTGGCGTTCCGCCCGGTGCAGCGCGTCCCGCAACATGGAATGCGGGCGCTGAAATGAGCAAAATTGTTTAGGAATGGCCACGCCAGCCGCGTCGGTGGTCAGGGTGCGCAGCCGCGTCCCCTCGCCCCCCGCCAGGACGATCGCCCAACGATGACTTTCTTCTGCCCTGTGCCCCATATCGCCCTCCTCAGGCGGCGACCGCGACCAGGCGGTGCTCGCTGATTGATTTTAAGGCGTCCAAAACCTCTTCCAGGCCGATGCCCTTCCGGCCCCTTCCCTCCTTGGCCTCCAGGACGATGTCATTGAGGGAGAGCATGCCTTGCAATTCCCCGGCCTTGTCGATGACGGGCAGGCGTCGGACCTTGTGCTCCCGCATGGTTTCCAGCGCGGCGCGAAGGTCGTCCTCCGGGCGGCAGCCGAAGACTTGCCCGCTGATCACCTCGCCGACGCCGATCTCGTCGGCCCGCCGATGCCGCGTCGCCACGGCAATGCAGATATCGCGATCGGTGATCAAGCCCTTCACTTTGCTGCCCTCCTCGGTTACCGGGATCACCCCGCAGTCGCCTTCCCACATCAGGGTGGCGGCCTCAGCAAGATTGGATCCAAGCCCGCAGGAGCGGACGTTTCGGCTCATGATTTCCTGGACTTTCATAGCGCCTCCTTTCGATTTAATCCCTGCCCGCCGGATTTCGCCGCATACTTGCTGCATTTTCCGGAAAAAATACCGCGCCGCCCATGAGATCGGTCAGCGAATCGAATGACTTTTGTCAGAGAAGAAAACGGAATTGATTGATCCCGCCCTGAAGCGTCCGTATGCTTGAAGAATGTCCCGACCCAGGATAGCGCTCATCGCCTCGGAAATCGAGCCCTTCGCCAAGACGGGGGGGCTGGCCGACATGGTGGGGAGCTTCAGTCACGCCTTGGTCAAGTTGGGGCGAAGGCCCACCCTTTTTCTCCCCAAATATACCTCCATTTCAGCGCGCTACCTCGGCGAAGCTCAGGGAGAGACCTGCGTCTCGGCCGGAGGCCGCCGCTTTGCCGTGAAGATTTTCTCCGGAAAAAATCCCGCGGGCGCCGAGCTGTATCTCTTCGAGATCCCGGGGTTATTCGATCGCCCCGGCCTCTACGGCGAAAGCTCGGGCGATTTTTCGGACAATTGCCTGCGTTTCACGGTGTTTTGCCGCGCCGTTTTGGAATGGATCCGTTTCCAGGGAAATCCCTACGAAATCCTGCATTGCCACGACTGGCAAACGGCCCTCATTCCGATCTATCTCAAGACCTGGCTCGGCCAAGACCCGGCCTTCACCCAAAGCCGCTGCCTCCTCACCCTGCACAACATGGCCTACCAGGGGAACTTTCCCCGCGAAGAGTTTCCGACGCTGGGGCTCGAGGACCGGTATTTCCACCCCGAATGGCTGGAGTTCTATCAAAAGTTCAGCCTGCTGAAGGGAGGAATCGTGACCGCCGACGCCCTCACCACCGTCTCGCCGACCTACGCGCGTGAAATTTTGGACAGCGAGTTGGGCTTCGGGATGCAGGGGGTCTTGGAAAGGCGTCGGGACCGTCTGGCCGGCATCCTCAACGGCATCGACGAGGAGGAATGGGACCCGGGGCGGAGTCCGGATTTGCCCTTTCACTACTCGGCGGATTCCCTGCATGGCAAGGCGGCCTGCAAGGCGGCCCTCCAGCGCGAGCTGGGCCTGCCTGAAGCGCCGAAGCGACCCTTGTTCGGCACGATCAGCCGGCTGGTGGACCAAAAGGGCATCGACCTCCTTTTGGAGGCCTTTGAAAAATCCCCGGAATTGGACTTTCAATGGGCCCTCTTGGGCCAAGGCGAGGCGCGCTTCGAGACGGGGCTGCGGCGGCTGGCGGAGAAAATGCCGGAGCGCGTGGCCCTGCGGCTGGGCTACGACGCGGGGCTCTCCCAGCGCCTCACCGCCGGCGCGGATTTTTTGGCGATGCCCTCGCGCTTCGAACCTTGCGGCTACAACCAGCTCTACGCCCTGCGCTACGGCACCCTGCCGATCGTCCACGGCATCGGCGGCTTGAAGGACAGCGTCCGGGATTTGAAGCAACACCCCGAGGACGGGACCGGCTTCGTCCTGGAAAGCCTCGGGGGCGATACCTTGCGCGAAGGCCTGCGCAGGGCCGCCGAGCTCTTTCGCCGGAAGGACGCGCTCGAAGGCGCGCGCCGCCGCGCCATGGCCGCGGACTTCACTTGGAAATACTCCGCTCGGCAATACCTCGACCTCTATGAACGGATGCTAGGCGAGCCCCCCTGGCGTCCAGCCCCTCCGGACCTTCAGCCCTCGCCGTAAGGCAGGACCTTCACCAGGGTCCCGGATTCGACGAATTCTTTCCGCAACCACTTCGCGTCCTCGGGCAAGAGTCGGACGCAGCCGTGGCTCGCGTTGTAGCCCGGCACCTCGTAGGAGCCGTGCAGGGCATAGCCGCCCGAATAAAACATGCAATAGGGCATCGGCGCGCCGCCGTGCGGGATGGGGAATTTTTTGGATTTGCAGCCGGCCCCGCCCATGCGCTCGACCCGATATTCCCCGGTCCGCGTCCGGCAGGCCTCGCCGGTGTCGGGGCAGTAATCCTTGCCGCCGGCCGCGGGTCCCCACATGAGAAGCCGGCCCTCGGCGTCGTAGGCGGCCCAGGCGAGACGGTTCAGGTCGACGCGGACCTCCCGCTCACCCGAGGCCTCGACTTGGGAGGGAAAGGGGGCGAGGGCCAGCGCGTCCTTTTTTTCCAGCTCCTCCGGAACCGCAAGAGTCATGCCCGGTCTCAGCCGGACGTTCATGCGGTTCACGCGCTTCACCAAGTCGCGCTGCGCCTCGTCCGGCCAGAGGCTCGCCCACTTGTCGCCTTCCTGGACTTCGAGGCAGCGATAGCCCTTCTCTTGGCAAAGGGTCTCTCCGTAGCGGGTCGGCTTGGCCTCGACCGCTGACGGAATCCAGGCACTCAAGAGCGTCGCCAAAAAGAAAAGAATAAGGCCTCGTCCAAGGAACCGCATCAGTCGCCCCCCAACCATACCCCGCCGCCGGCCTCTCGGGCCGCCTCGGCGGCAAGGATCTTTTGCGTGGTCTTCACGACGGTGTCGGGGTTGAGCGAGATGCTGTCGATCCCCTCTCCCACCAGGAACTCCGCGAATTCCGGATAGTCGCTGGGCGCCTGCCCGCAGATCCCGATCTTGACGCCGGCGTCCTTCGCGCCGCGGATCGCCATGCGCAGGATCTCCTTCACCGCCTCGTTCCGCTCGTCGAAGAGGCCGGAGACGATCTCGGAGTCGCGGTCCAGGCCGAGGGTGAGCTGGGTCAGGTCGTTGGAGCCGATGGAGAAGCCGTCGAAATATTTCGCGAACTCGCGCAGGAGCAGGACGTTGGCGGGGATCTCGCACATGACGTAGACCTCCAGCCCCCCACCCCCCCGCTTCAAGCCGTTGGCCTCCAGCTCCGCCAAGACCCGCCGCGCCTCCTCCACCGTGCGGCAGAAGGGAATCATAATCTTGAGGTTTTTGAGGCCCATCTCCTCGCGCACCCGCTTGAGCGCCGCGCACTCCAGGGCGAAGGCCTCGCGGTAGCGCTCGTGGTAATAGCGCGAGGCGCCGCGAAAGCCTAACATCGGGTTCTCTTCGGTGGGCTCGAACTCGCGGCCGCCGATCAGGCCGGCGTACTCGTTGGTCTTGAAGTCCGAGGTGCGGACAATGACCTCTTTCGGGTAGAAGGCGGCGGCGATCTTACCCACCCCTTCGGCGAGATTCTGCACGAAGTACTCGCCCTTGTCGGCATAGCCCTCGGTCAGGGCCTCGATTTTTCGCAAGGCCTCCGGATCCCGCAAATGCGGGTAGCGCCTCAGTGCCATCGGGTGGACCTGCACCGCGTCGTTGATGATGAACTCCATCCGCGCCAGTCCCACCCCGTCGTTGGGCAGGAAGGAGTGCTCGAAGGCGCGGTCCGGCTCGCCGACGTTAAGCAGGACCTTGGTCCTGGGCCGCGGCATTTTCTCGAGAGAGACCTCCTCGGTCGCGAAGCGGAGCCGGCCCGGATAGACCTTCCCGATCTCCCCTTCGGCGCAGGACACGGTGATCTCTTGGCCGGCGCCCAGCTTCGCCGTCGCCCCGTCCGCGCCGACGATGGCGGGCAGACCCAGCTCGCGGCTCACGATGGCCGCGTGGCAGGTGCGGCCGCCGCGCTCGGTCACGACGGCCGAGGCCTTTTTCATGAGCGGAACCCAATCGGGATCCGTCATCGGCGCCACCAGGACCTCGCCCTCGCGAAACTCCTCCATCTCACTCGCCTCGCGCAGAACCCGCGCCCGGCCCTGGCCGATCTTGGCTCCGACCGCCTTGCCGACGACCAAGGGCTCGGCCTTTTCCAACAGCCGATAGCTCTTCCAGGCACGCCTCCCCTTGGCCCCGTGGACGGTCTCGGGACGGGCCTGGAGGATGAAGAGCTCGCCGCCCTGACCGTCCTTGGCCCATTCCAGATCCATGGGACGGTCCTGTCCCGCCTTGGCGCTGTAATGGGCCTCGACCAGCAGGCCCCATCGCGCCAGTTGCAGTATTTCCTCGTCGCCGACGCAGAAGCGCCGCCGCTCGGCGGGCGGAACCGGGACGTTGCGGGTCTCCTTGCTGCCGCCGCGGGCGTTGTAGACCATCCGGATTTCCTTGGAGCCGAGACGCCGTTGCAGGATGGGCCGGTAGCCCTCGCTCAAGGTCGGCTTGAAGACCAGAAATTCGTCGGGATCGACGACGCCCTGGACGACATTCTCGCCCAGGCCGTAGGCGCCGTTGATCAACACGACGTCGCGGAAGCCGGATTCGGTGTCCAGGGTGAACATCACGCCCGAGCTGCCCAGGTCGGAGCGCACCATCTTTTGCACGCCGACGGAGAGCGCGACCTGAAGGTGGTCGTAGCCCCGCTCGGCACGGTAGGCGATGGCGCGGTTGGTGAACAAGCTGGCGAAGCACTTCTTGCAAGCCTCGAGCAGTGCTGCCTCGCCGCGGATATTCAAAAAAGTCTCCTGCTGGCCGGCGAAGCTCGCCTCCGGGAGGTCCTCGGCGGTGGCGCTGGAGCGCACCGCCACGTCGGGGTTTTGGCCGTATTCCTCCCCAAGCCTTTGATAGGCCTCGCGCAGCTCGGCGTTCAAGGCCTCGGGCAGGGGGTGTTGCAAGAGGAGCTCCCGGATTTGCCCCCCGCGGCTTGCCAGACTTCCCACGTCGCGCGGGTCCAGGCCCGAGAGTAGCTCGCGGACGCGAACCTCCAGGGAGGATTGGGCCAAGAACTCTCGGTAGGCGTCGGCGGTCGTCGCGAAGCCGTCGGGGATCCTCACCCCTTGGGGCCCCAATTCGCGAATCATCTCGCCCAAAGAGGCGTTTTTCCCGCCGACCCTGGGGACGTCGGTCAGGCCGATCTCGCGAAACCACAAGATTCGGGGATTTTTCGGGCCTCGTTCCATAACGCTCCTCGTCATTTCCGTAATATTAATACTAACCAAATTTTTGGGCAGCCTTTATGATTCTTGTCATGGATGAATCGACCGTCCGGGACCCGCGGAAGCTATTGCCGACCGTCGCCTACTTCTCCATGGAAATCGGCCTGGACTCGGCGATCCATACCTACTCGGGAGGCTTGGGAATCCTCGCGGGCGACACCCTGCGGGCGGCGGCCGACAATGTCATCCCCATGGTCGGGGTGACCCTGCTTTATCGCAAGGGATATTTTCGCCAAGAGATCAGCGCCGAAGGCTACCAGATCGAGCACCCCGACACCTGGAACCCCGCCGACCACCTCGAGCCCTACGACCACAAGGTGAAGATCCACCTGGACGGCCGCGACGTCTGGATCCAGGCCTGGCGCTACCGCATCCACGGCGTCACCCACGGGATCACGCCCGTCTATTTCCTCGACACGGATCTACCCGAAAACAGCGACTACGACCGGACCTTGACCGACAGCCTCTATGGCGGCGACAACTACTACCGGCTCTGCCAGGAAGTGGTCCTGGGCATGGGCGGTATCGCGATGCTGCGCTCATTGGGCATCCACCGCATCCATCCCTACCATATGAACGAGGGCCACTCCGCGCTCTTGACCCTGGCACTGCTGGAAGAACACATGGGCGAGCGCGGCCTGGCCGCGGCCACCGACAAGGACCGGCACGCGATCCGCCAAGAGTGCGTCTTCACCACCCATACGCCGGTGCCGGCGGGACACGACCAATTCGACATGGAGATGACCCGCCGCGTGCTGGGAGCGGAGCGCTGCGCCGCCCTCGAGGCCAGCGGCTGCTGCGTCCAGGGCAATCTCAACATGACCAGCCTGGCCCTCACCTTCTCGCACTACGTCAACGGCGTGGCGATGCGGCACGGCGAGATCTCGCGCGGCATGTTTCCGCACTATCCGATCGACTCGATCACCAACGGCGTGCACGCGGCCATGTGGACGGCGCCGCCCTTCGCCGAGGTCTACAACAAGCACCTGCCCGGCTGGAAACGGGACAACCTCTACCTGCGCCACGCCTTGAGCATCCCGCTCGCGGAAGTCCGCGAGGCCCACCGCCGCGGCAAGGAGAACCTCCTCCAAGAGGTGCAAAGGCGCAGCGGCGTCGCCCTCGACTCCAAGGTCTTCACCATCGGCTTCGCGCGACGCATGACTGGGTACAAGCGGCCGGACCTCCTGCTCAGCAATCCCGACCGGCTCCGCCAAATCGCCGCCCAGGTCGGACCCTTCCAGGTGCTCTACGCGGGAAAGGCCCATCCGCGCGACGAATCCGGAAAGGCCCTGATACATTTCATCCACCAGATGTCGCGAAGTCTGGACCACCAAGTTCGCCTCCTCTTCATCCCGGATTACAATATCTCCTTGGCGAAGCTCCTGGTTTCGGGCGTGGATCTCTGGCTGAACACGCCGCAAAAGCCCCAAGAGGCCTCGGGCACCAGCGGGATGAAGGCGGCATTGAACGGCGTCCCCAGCCTGAGCGTCCTCGACGGCTGGTGGATCGAGGGCCACCTCGAGGGCGTCACCGGCTGGTCGATCGGGGAGGAATGGGACGGCGAGAGCTCCCCCGCCCAGGACATCGAGGCCCTCTATCGCAAGTTGGAGGCGCAGATCCTTCCGCTCTACTACCAAAGGCCGGAGGAGTACGACCGCCTGATGCGCGCGGCGATCGCCCACAACGGCTCCTTCTTCAACACCCAGCGCATGATGCTGCAATACCTGAAAAACGCCTATTATATGTTCTGAATGGGAACCGAGGCCGAACATCCCCTCCTCTCCCTCGCCCGGGCCTACGGCTTGGAGACGGGCTACGTCGACGCGGAGGGCCTGCGGCAAGAGGCCTGCCCCGAGGTCTTGCTGGCCGCGCTCCGGGCCCTCGGGGCCTCGATCGCTTCGGAGGCCGGCGCGACGGAGGCCTTGCGCGCACGACGGCTGGAAGAAGTCCGGCGGGTCCTGGAACCCGTTTGCGTCCATTGGCAAGGCGAACCCCTGGAGATCGAGATCACCCTGCCGGAGCCGGAAGGGAAAAATCGCCTCCTGGCCGAGCTTCGCACGGAGGCCGCCGAGCGGCGCCGCTTCGAACTGGACCCCACGCAGGCCACGACGCTAGAGCGCGTGCAGGTCGAGGGTATTTTCTTTCTAAAACGGCGGTGGAGTTTCAAGGCGGCGCCGGGGCCCGGCGTGCATTCCATTCTGCTGGAGACGCCGGGACGCAGGCTGGAGGCCACGCTGATCAGCGCCCCGCCCCGCGCCTACGCGCCGCCCGAGCCGGAAGGACGGCGCTGGGGGCTCTTCCTCCCGCTCTACTCCCTGCACCGGGAAGCCGAGGGCGGCGCGGGGGACTTCGGCGATTTGGAGGCCTTGATGGCCTGGACCCGCGACCAGGGCGGACATGCGCTCGGAACCCTCCCCTTTCTCTCGAGCTTCCTGGACGAGCCCTGCGATCCCAGTCCCTACGCCCCGGTGAGCCGCCTCTTTTGGAACGAGTTTTATTTGGACCTCGAGAAGATCCCCGAGCTGGCCGCCTGTCCCGAGGCGCGGGCCCTGCTTGGCTCTCCGGAATGGCAGGCCTGGCTCAAGTCGGCGCGGCAGGCCCGGCACGTCGACTACCGCGGGCAGATGGCGATGAAACGGCGCGTCCTGGAGCCACTCGCGCGGGCCTTCTTCGCCGACCCAAGCGCGCGCCGGACGGACTTGGAAGCCTTTCGGAAAGACCACTGCCAGGCCGAGGACTACGCCCGCTTCCGAGCGACGGAGGAGCGACAAGGGACGACCTGGCCCCAATGGCCGCAACGACTCCGCTCCGGGACCCTCCAGCCCGGCGACTTCGCGGAAGAGGCGCAACGCTACCATCTCTACGTCCAGTGGCAGGCCGAGTCGCAGGTCGCCGCCCTCGCACAGACCGCGCGCGACCTGGACTTAAGGCTGTACCTGGACCTCCCCTTGGGCATCCATCCTCAGGGCTACGACGCCTGGCGAGAACAAGAGCTCTTCGCCGCGGGCGTCTCCGTCGGCGCGCCGCCGGACGCCTTCTTCGCGCGGGGCCAGGATTGGGGCTTCCCGCCGCCCCTCCCCGAGCGCAGCCGCGCCCAGGGACACGCCTACTTCCGCGCCGCCCTGCGCCGGCCCTTGAGCGCCGCCGGGATGCTGCGCATCGACCACGTGATGGGGCTGCACCGCCTCTTCTGGATCCCCAAAGGCTTCTCTCCGCGGGAGGGCTGCTACCTGCGCTACCCGGCGGAGGAGCTCTACGCCCTGCTCTGCCTCGAGTCGCATCGCGCCCGCTGCCTCTTGGTCGGCGAGGACCTGGGCACGGTGCCGCCGGAGCTGCGCCCCGCGATGGCCCGGCGCGGCCTCCTGCGCTGCCATGTCGCGTCCTTCGAGCTGCGCCCCGACGGCCAAGCGCCGTTCGGTGCGGCTCCGAACGACAGCGTCGCCAGCCTCAACACCCACGACATGCCGACCTTCGCCGGCTTTTGGGAGGGGCGCGACTTGGAGGACCGCCAGGCCCTGGGCCTGATGGACGAGGCCGCATGGAAGCAGGAGACGAGGCGGCGCCGCGAACTGCGGAATGCCTTGGAGACCTATTTTGGGTCGGGCGAGGCGGAAGGCGATTCCTCCCATCTTCAGGCCCTGCTTCACGGCAGCCTGCGGCACCTCGCCGCGAGCGAGGCCGCCTGGCTCCTGATCAATCTGGAAGACCTGTGGGGGGAACCCGAGCCGCAAAACGTCCCGGGCACTTCTTGGGAGCGGCCGAACTGGCTACGAAAGGCGGCTTATTCCTTAGATAATTTCACGGCTTTGCCACAGGTTCTTAAGGTATTAAAAGAGATCCGTCGACGCCGCCCTTGAAAACTGACGCATCCGCCCCCTTTGCCGGTCTCCTGATAAATCTCATGTAATAATCCGCGAAAGGGCGTAAATTTCCTTATTCCCATTGGAAAGGAGGCCCCTGATGAAGAAACGTTCGCAAAAACGCAAGCCCGGCACCGCGAAGGCCAATCTCAAAAAACAATGGCAGGCGCACTGGAAGGAGATCTCCAAAAAATTCGACGAGGCGAAGCGCGAGGGCCGCCGCCTCTTTTCCTTGAGCAAGCGGCAATACGAAACATCCCTGCGCGACCTGGAACGGCAGCGAAAAAAGTTGCAGAGCGATCTGCGCCGCCTGGCCGGCCGCGGGGACCTGGCCTGGACCGACGTCAAGAAGGGCTTCAAGGCCGCGGCGAAAGACGTCGATCGCGCTGTTAAAAGGGCCGTCGCGGACTTCCGAAAGATTCCATAAACCGGAAAGTCTGGGAAATTCCTCCGATGCATCGCCCTGCTCCCGACGAAATCCCTAACGCCTTGGCCGAGGAGCACCTCCCCGAGGCGATCCGGCGCCGGCTCGCCCGAAAGAGCGGCGTCGGTTACTTGGGCGACGCGGTCCTGGGCGCGATCGACGGCTGCGTCACCACCTTCGCGGTCGTGACCGGGGTGCTGGGCGGAGGGCTTCCTGCCCAAGTGGCCTTGATCCTGGGCTTTGCCAACCTGGCGGCGGACGGCTTCAGCATGGCGGTGAGCAATTTCGAAAGGACCCGGAGCAACCGCGAATGGGTCGAAAAAACTCGCCGCATCGAGGAAGATCACCTCGAGCGCATCCCCGAAGGCGAGCGGGAGGAAATTCGCCAAATTTATGCCCGCAAGGGACTGCAAGAACCCACCCTTGGCCAAGTGGTGGCCGCCGTGACCCAAGACCGTAAGCTCTGGATCGACACCATGATCGCGGAGGAATACGGCCTGCCCCTGGAAAGCCCCGTCCCTTGGGTCTCCGCGACGACGACCTTTTTGGCCTTCCTGCTGGTCGGGGCGATCCCCCTGCTGCCCTTTCTCTTCCAAGCGGCCCCGCTGGATCGGCACTTCGCCTGGAGCGCGGGCCTGACCTTGAGCGCCTTTTTCGCGGTGGGCGTCCTGAAAGGCCGGATCTTGGGAAAAAATCCGCTGGCCGCGGGCCTGCAGACGGCCCTCTTGGGTGGAGCGGCGGCCTCGTTATCCTTTGCCATCGGTTACGGGCTGCGAGCCTTGGCCTATGCGCCGCCTCCCTGAAACCGATAAATCCGTCGACTCCCGGGGCCCGCTGCGGGAGAATGTCGGTGGAATCGCCGAGGGATCTATGCCCGGAAAACGTTCGCCTTCTCTGCACGTCTTGAAGCCCGCTCCGTCGCGGACGGAGCCCGCCTTTTTCGGCGAGCAGGACCTTTACCTGTTCAACGAGGGCAACCACGCGCGCCTCTACGAAAAAATGGGCGCCCAGCCTGCCGTGGAAAACGGGAACTCCGGGACGCGCTTCTCGGTCTGGGCTCCCGACGCCGAGTCGGTCGCGGTGACGGGAGATTTCAACCATTGGAACCCGAAGGCGAATCCCCTGCATCCGGTCGGCCGCTCCGGGATCTGGAGTGGCTTCGTCGCGGGGGTCGGTCCCGGCGCCCTTTACAAGTATCGCCTGCGCTCCCGCCACCATCGGCAGATCTTGGAGAAGGCGGACCCCTTCGCCTTCGCCGCGGAGTGCCCGCCCCGCTCCGCCTCGCAGGTCTGGGACTTGAGCTACCGTTGGGAAGACGAGGACTGGATGCGCGGCCGGGGATCTCGGCAATCGCTGCAGGCGCCCCTTTCCGTCTACGAGGTTCACCTCGGATCTTGGCGCAGGGGCGCCTCGGGGCCGCTTAGCTACCGCCGGCTTGCCGAAGAGCTCGTTGCCTACGTCCGCGACATGGGCTTCACCCACGTGGAATTCCTGCCGGTGATGGAACACCCCTTCACCGGCTCCTGGGGCTACCAGGTCACCGGATATTTCGCGGCGACCCGCCGCTACGGCGACCCGCAGGACCTGATGTTCCTGATCGACCGCCTCCACCAAAACGGCATCGGCGTGATCCTCGATTGGGTCCCCTCCCACTTCCCCGGCGACGCCCACGGCCTCGCCAACTTCGACGGCAGCGCCCTCTACGAGCACGCCGATCCCCGCCAGGGCCTGCACCCCGACTGGGACAGCCAGATCTTCAACTACGGCCGCAACGAGGTGCGCAGCTTCCTGCTGAGCGGCGCGCACTTCTGGCTGGAACTCTACCACGCGGACGCCCTGCGGGTGGACGCGGTGGCCTCCATGCTCTACCTCGACTATTCCCGCAAGGTAGGAGAATGGATCCCCAACCGCTACGGCGGCCGCGAAAACCTCGAGGCGATCGACTTCCTGCGCCGCCTCAACGAGACGGTCTACGCCCATTACCCCGACGTCCAGATGATCGCGGAGGAATCCACCGATTGGCCGATGGTCTCGCGCCCGACCGCCGTCGGCGGCCTGGGCTTCGGGATGAAGTGGGACATGGGCTGGATGCACGACAGCCTCCGCTACTTCCGGCAGGATCCGGTGCACCGGAAATACCACCACCAGGACCTGACCTTCCGGATGCTCTACGCCTTCCACGAGAACTTCATGTTGCCCCTCTCCCACGACGAGGTCGTTCACGGAAAGGGCTCGCTCTTGGCGAAGATGCCCGGCGACGACTGGCAAAAATTCGCGAACCTGCGGCTGCTCCTCGGCTGGATGCACGCGCAGCCCGGGAAGAAGCTCCTGTTCATGGGCGGGGAATTCGGCCAATGGCGGGAATGGGACCACGACGGCTCCCTGGACTGGCACCTCCTCCAATACCCGCCCCACCAGGGACTGCAGCGCTGGGTGAGGGACTTGAACGGCCTCTACCGCCGCGAGGCGTCCTGCCACGGCTGGGACTGCGACGGGCGCGGCTTCGAATGGGTGGATTGCCACGACGCCGACCAAAGCGTGGTCAGCCTGATCCGCCGGGCGCCGGGCGCGGCGCCGGTCCTCGCGGTCGCCAACTTCACGCCGGTCCCGCGCCTAAAATACCGCGTCGGCGTCCCGCAGGGCGGCGCCTGGCTGGAGTTGCTCAACGGCGACGCGCGGGAATACGGCGGCAGCGGGTTGGGGAATCTAGGCCGGGTGCTCGCAAGCCCACAGCCCGCCCAGGATCGCCCCGCCTCGCTCGAGCTGACGCTGCCGCCGCTCGCCACCGTGTTTTTCAGACCGGAGTAGCCCTTGGAGCGATACCTCTGCATCCACGGCCATTTCTACCAGCCGCCCCGCGAAAATCCCTGGACCGGCGAGGTCGAGGTCGAGCCGTCGGCGAGCCCTTATCACGATTGGAACCAAAGGATCACCGCGGAGTGCTACGAGCCCAATCTGGGGGCGCGCATCCTGGATCGCGAGGGCCGGGTGGTGAAGCGCCTGAACAACTACAGCCGGATGAGCTTTAACTTCGGTCCCACCCTCCTCTCCTGGATGGAGCGCGAGGCGCCGCAGGTCTACCGCGGCATCCTCGATTCGGACCGGGAGAGCGCCAAGCGCTTCTCCGGCCACGGCTCCGCCCTCGCCCAGGCCTACAACCACCTCATCCTCCCACTGGCCGCGCCCCGGGACAAGGAGACGCAGGTGATCTGGGGGCTCAAGGACTTCGCGCACCGTTTCGGACGCAAGGCGGAAGGGATGTGGCTGCCGGAGACCGCGGTGGACCTCGAGACCCTCGAGATCCTCGCCGCGCGGGGCCTGCGCTTCACGATCCTGGCCCCGCACCAGGCGCGGCGTTGGCGCGAGGACGCTGCCGCGGCCTGGCAGGAGGTCCCGGCGGGCGGCATCGATCCCTTGAGGCCCTACCGGGTTTTCCTCCCCTCCGGAAGAGACTTAAGTGTCTTCTTTTATGAAGGAGCGATCTCGCAAGGCATCGCTTTCCAACGCCTGCTGAGCGACGGCGAGGCCTTTCTCAGCCGCCTCCTTAGCCGCTTCAACGGCAGACCTGCGGGCCCCGAGCTCCTCGCCATCGCCACCGACGGCGAAACTTACGGCCACCACCATAAGTTCGGGGACATGGCCCTAGCCTACGTCCTGGACGCCGCCGCCGCGCGCGGCGCGCTCTGCCTGACCAACTTCGGCGAATGCCTCGATCTCTTTCCCCCGTGCGCGGAGGCGGAGGTCTTGGAAAACAGCTCCTGGAGCTGCCCCCACGGCGTCGAGCGTTGGCGCGCGAATTGCGGTTGCAACGTCGGCGGCATCCCCGGCTGGAAACAGGCCTGGCGGGCGCCGCTGCGCTTGGCCTTGGAGGCCCTTCGGGAGGCCTGGGCCGCCTTTTTCCAAGCCGAGGCGGCGAAATTATTCCGAGACCCCTGGGCGGCGCGCAACGATTACCTGGACATCCTCCTCGATGCCTCCCCGGAAAGGCGGGAAGGATTTTTCCGCGACCACGCCGCAAAGCCTCTCGACGGGACCGAAGGGGCTCGCGCCGAGGGGCTCTTGGAGCTGCAGCGCCACGCGATGCTGATGTTCACCAGCTGCGGCTGGTTCTTCGACGACCCTTCGGGCCTAGAGACCCTCCAGGTGCTCCGCTACGCGCGGCGCGGGCTGGAGCTGGCGCGAGGTCTCGGGGCCCCGGACCTTGAGGTGGGCTTCCTCCGTACCCTGTCGGCCGGCCGCAGCAACTTCCCGGAACGGGGCAGCCTGGCGGATATCTACCTCCAATCGACTTGAGCCCGGACTGATCTTGGTCATGTCCTTCCGGGGATGTTTCCCTCATGATGAAGATAAGACGGCGCCCCACCCGCGCCGCAGGAGGCAACCATGGGAAAACTCAAGGCCATGGATCTGATGACCGAAAACGTCTTCAGCGTGAACGCCGACGAGGACCTCGCTCGATTGAGCGACCTGATGGAGGACATCCACGTCCGGCACATGCCGGTCAAGGACAAGGAAGGACGCCTCGTGGGCCTGGTCTCGCAGCGCGACCTACTCCGTTCGGCGCTATACACCGCGAAAGACCTGCCCCTCACCGAGCAGCGCGAGCTGCTCCAACGCATGACGGTGGGCGAGATCATGACCGCCGATCCCGAGACCGCGGAAATGGACGACGACATCGAAGAGGCCGGGCGGGTGATGCTCGAAAACAAGCTCGGCTGCCTGCCGGTGGTCGAGGGCGGGAAGCTGGTCGGTATCCTGACCGAGGCGGATTTCGTCAAATTCGTGGTGGAAGGCGGCGAAGTTTAGCCCAAGTATTTTTCGAACCAATTTCGCGCCAGTCCGGCGACCGCTTCCAGTTTCCCCGGCTCTTCGAAGAGGTGCGTGGCGCCGGGGACGATCTCGAGCCTCTTGGTACAGCGCAGCCTCTCGTAGGCTTCCTGGTTCCAGGTGATGACCCCGTCGTCGTAGCCCCCTACGATCAAGAGCGTCGGTGCCTGGACGCGATCCAGGACCTCCATCGCGAGGTCCGGCCGGCCGCCGCGCGAGACCAGGGCCCGGATCTGCGGTCCCAGTTCGGCCGCCGCCTGCAGGGCCGCGGCGGCGCCCGTCGAGGCCCCGAAATAGCCGAGGAACAGCCGGGCCGTCTGCGGGCGCTCTCTTAGGTTCAGCGTGGCGGCCACGAGGCGCCGCGTCAACAGAGCGATATCGAAGCGCTTGTCGACGTCGGCGTCCTCCGGCGGGGTCAGGAGGTCGAACAAGAGGGTACCGATCCCGGCTTCCCGTAGCATGCGCGCGACGTATCGGTTCCGCGGGCTGTGTCGGCTGCTCCCGCTTCCGTGGGCAAAAATGACAAGGGAATGGGACTTTGCGGGAAGAACCAAATCCCCTTCCAAATGGCGGCCCTCCGCATGGATGCGGAACGGCGCCGCGTACAGGCCTCCCGTCATGGCGCACCTCCCCGCTTTTTTTCCAAATATTGCAGAAGATCGTTTAAGCAACGCAAGCTCGCATAGTCGGATTCCGGGACGTTAACGCCGAGCGTTTCGTAGATCCGGCCGAGGAAATTCAAAAAATCCATGGAGTCGATATCTACCTGGTCGCGCAGCGGCAGATTCAGGTCCAGGCTTCCGAGGTCCACCTCGGGGGCGACTTCTTGCAAGAGATTCAGGACTTCGTCTTTGAGGACCATATTTCACCTATAGTTTTTCCGGCTCCTGGAGGCGCCTTTGGATCGCCTTCAAGAACAGTGCGCCGCGGTGGCCGTCGTTGGCGCGGTGGTCCGCGGACAAAACGGCGGTGATCGCGCGCCGCGCGACGACCTGCCCTTCCTCCACCAGGGGCGCTTGATAGACCTTGCCGAAGCCCACGATGGCCACCTGCGGCGGGTAGATCAGGCCGAAGACCTTCTCGACCCCCTCCTCGCCCAGACTGGTCACGGTGATCGTCGGGTCGGTGAGCTCCGAACCCTTGAGGCCGCCGCCGCGGACCCGCTTCACCAGGCCCTGGGCCTCCGCCATGATTCGGCTCAAGTCCTTTTGGTCCACGTCGTGGATCGCCGGCGCCTGCAGGCCTCCCTCGCGCAGCGAGACCGCGACGCCGAGGTGGATACCCGGGCCCGGTTGGAAGGCGCCGTTCAGATAATAACCGTTGAACTCGGGAACCTCCCGCAGCGCTAGGGCCACCGCTTTCAGCAGCAAGGCGACGTAAAGCAGGCGCTCGTTGGGAGGACGGTCGCGGTTTCGGGCCTCCATCCAGCTGAGGGCCCGTTCCATGGGGATCAGGGTTTCCAGGAAATATAAAGGGATCTCGCGATGGGATTTCTCCATGGCCGCCGCGATGGCCCGGCGCATCGCGAGTTGCTTGTCTTGGGCGCCGCTCGCGGGCAGGCCCGCTGCGGGGGTCTGGGCGGCGATGGCGGCCTCGACGTCCTCCAGGACGATGGCGCCCTCGGGTCCGCTGCCGCGGAGCTTGGCCAAATCCAGGCGAAACTCCTCCGCGCGGCGCCGCGCCGCGGGCGAGATCTTCGCGCGCTCCCCAGGAACGGTAGGCGGCAAGGGACGTGCCGCGACCGCGGGCCGGGTGGCCGCCGCCGGGGCCTTCTTGGGCACCGCCTCCGCCGGCGGAGCCGCCGCCTCGCCGTCCCCGCCCAGCAGGGCCAAGACCGTTCCCACCGGGAGGTCCGCCTCGCTCGGCTGGACGAGGATCTTTTCGACCGTTCCGTCCTGCCAGACCTCCACATCCACCGCGGATTTTTGCGTCTCGACTACCGCGATGACGTCGCCCTTCTTCACACGGTCGCCCTCCTTCACCAGCCAGGAGACGAGCTTTCCCTTGTCCATGTCGGCGCCCAGCGAGGGCAACTTGAACTCATGCATCTCTTCCCAAGACCTTTCCGGCGGCGGCCAAGATGTCCTCCACCTGGGGGATGGCCGCCTCTTCCAGGTGACGGGCGTAAGGGATGGGGACCTCCTCGCTGCAGACGCGCTGCACGGGGGCGTCCAGCGAGTAGAAGGCGCCTTCCATGATCCGCGCGCTGATCTCGGCGGCGAGGCTGCCGCTGCGCCAGCCCTCGTCGACGATCACCGCGCGGTGGGTCTTCCCCACGGTGGCCAGGATCGCCGCCTCGTCCAGGGGGCGCAGGCTGCGCAGATCCAAGACCTCGGCCGCAACGCCCTCCGCGGCGAGGCGTTCCGCGGCCTGCAGGGCCTTGGGCAAGGTGCCCCCGTAGGCGATGAGGCTTAAGTCCTTGCCCTCGCGGCGGACGGCGGCGCGGTCCAAGGGAACGGCCCCCGCGTCCTCGGGGAGCTCGCCCTCCAGATTATAGAGGACCGCGTGCTCGAAGATAATCACCGGATCGGGCTCCTGCAGGGCGCTCCACAGCATGCCGCGCGCGTCCTCCAGGGTCGCGGGGGCGAGGACGCGGATCCCAGGGATGTGGGCGTACCAGCCCTCCAGGCTGTGCGAGTGCTGGGCCGCCAGCTGCCGCCCCGCGCCGGTCGCCATGCGGATCACCAGGGGCACGGTGAACTGTCCGCCCGACATATGCCTAAGCGTCGCGGCGCCGTTGAGGATTTGGTCCAAGGCTAGCAGGCTGAAGTTGACCGTCATCACCTCGACGATGGGCCGCATCCCGCCCAGCGCGGCGCCGATCCCGGCGCCGACGAAGGCGGACTCGGAGAGCGGCGTGTCGCGGATCCGCTCGGGGCCGAATTCCTCGAGGAAACCGCGGCTCACCGCGTAAGTGCCGCCGTATTTCCCGACATCCTCGCCCATCAGGAAGACCCGAGGGTCGCGCTTTAGGGCCTCGTGCAAGCCGGCGCGGAGGGCCTCGCGGTAGGTGGTGCGGCGCATGTCAGGGGCGGTGGGCATAGACGTCCTGCAATAAATTTTCGACCGGTTCCCAAGTTCCCGCCTCGGCGAAGGCCGTGGCCTCGGCGATCTCGCGCGCCACCTCGGCCTCCAGGGTCGCGAGGCGCGCGTCGTCGAGCCAGCCGCGGGACCGCATCTCTTCGATCAAGGCCGGGACCGGATCTTTTCGCTTCCATCCCTCGATCTCCTTCTTATCGCGGTAGAGGTCGGGGTCGAACATCGAATGAGGCCGAAAGCGATAGGTGCGGAACTCCACGAAGCGCGGCCGCCCTTCCTCCCGCACCGCGCGGATCAGGCGCTCGGAGGCCTCGGCCACCGCCAGGACGTCCATCCCGTCGACCGACTCGGCTTCCATGTCGTAGCTGCGGGCCCTGAGGCAGAGGTCGGTCTGGGCGTGGGAGCGCAGGATGTGGGTGCCCATGGCGTAGAGGTTGTTCTCGCAACAGAAAAGCACCGGCAGGGACCAGAGCGAGGCCAGGTTCATCGACTCGTGAAACTCCCCCTCGGCCACCGCTCCCTCGCCGAAGAAGCAGACGGTGACGTTCGGGCGTCCCTGCATCTTGTCCGCGAGGGCCAAGCCCAGCGCGATGGGCTGGCCGCCGCCGACGATGGCGTTGCCTCCGTAGAACCTTCGCGCGGCGTCGTAGAGGTGCATCGAGCCGCCGTGCCCCCGGCTGCAGCCCTCCTGCTTCCCATACATCTCCGCCATGATGGCGCCCGCGGGAATCCCTCGAACCAGGGCGTGGCCGTGCTCGCGGTAGGTCGCGACGATGGCGTCCTCGGGGCGCAGATAGGGGATCAGTCCGGCGGCCACGGCCTCCTCGCCGATGTAGAGATGGAGAAAACCGCGGATCTTGGTCTCGCCGTAGAGCTCGGCGGCCTTCTCTTCGAAGCGGCGGATGCGCAGCATCAGGCGCAGGAGATCGAAGACTTTCTCCGCCCCGAGCTCGTCGGCAATCAAGACGGAAGCTGGATTCATGCGCCGCCCTCCAAGGTCGAGGTATCGCCCTCGGGAAGCCCCAACTCGCGCGCCTTGAGCAGGCGCCGCAGGATCTTCCCGCTGCGGGTCCGCGGCAGCGCGGGAAGGATGTCGATCTCCTTCGGTGCCACCGCCGCGCCCAGTCGCGTGCGGGCGAAGCCCAAAAGCTCCCGTTTCAAGGTCTCGCCGGCCTCGTAGCCGGGCTTCAGGCTGACGAAGGCCTTGACGACCTCGCCCACGGTGGGATCCGGCTTGCCGATGACGCCGGCCTCGGCCACGGCGGCGTGCTCCAGCAAGGCGCTCTCCACCTCGAAGGGCCCGATCAAATGCCCCGCCGACTTGATCATGTCGTCCGCTCGGCCCACGAACCAATAGTAACCCTCGGTGTCGCGCTTGGCCAGGTCGCCGGTCAGGTACCAATTGCCCGCGAAGCACTTGCGGTAGCGCGCCTCCTCGTTGAGATAACCGCGGAACATCGAGGGCCAGCCCGGCCTTAAGGCCAGCTCGCCCGGTTCGCCGTCGGGCAGGACTTCCACCGAGCCGTCCTCGCGGCGCCGCACGACGCCCGCCTCGATGCCGGGCAAAGGGCGCCCCATCGAGCCGGGCTTGATGTCCATCGCGGCGTAATTGGCGATCATGATGCCGCCGGTCTCGGTCTGCCACCAATTGTCGTGGATCGGGAGCCCCAAGGCCTCCACACCCCACAGCACCGCCTCGGGGTTGAGCGGCTCGCCGACGCTGGCGATGAAGCGCAGCCGGCTCAAGTCGCGGCCACGCGACAGCTCGCTTCCGCCCTTCATCATCATCCGCACCGCGGTGGGCGCGGTGTACCAGACGCTCACCCGCTGCTCCTCCAGGATCTGGTACCAGCGCTGGGCGTCGAAGTCCTGCGCGTCGACGACCATCGTCACGCCGTTGCTCAAGGGCGAGAGGATGCCGTAGGAGGTGCCGGTGACCCAGCCGGGATCGGCGGTGCACCAAAAGACGTCGCCCGCGCGGAAATCCAGCGCGAGCCGCCCGGTAACGTGGTGGGCCAGGATCGCCTGATGCACGTGGAGGGCACCCTTGGGCTTGCCGGTGGTCCCGCTGGTGAAGTGCAGCAGCGCGAGGTCTTCGGGATCGGTCGGCGGGACGACAAAATCCGGACTGGCGTTCGACATGGCCTCCCGCCAACCGATAGTATCGGGCCTCGCCGCCGCGTCGACCAGGATCACGTGTTTTAAATACGGAAGCGAGGCGCGGATCGCCGCGACCTTCTTTTGGTAGAGCGCGGCAGTGGTGACGAGGAGCTTCCCCTCGCCCAGGGAGAGGCGGGTCTGAATGGGCTCGGGGCCGAAGGCGGAAAAAAGCGGGCAGAAGACCGCGCCGGCCTTCAGGGCGCCCAGGGCGGTCACGTAAAGCTCGGGGACGCGGCCGAGCAGGCCGAAGACCCGGTCCCCCTTCTTGAGTCCCAGGCTCGCCAAGAGGTTGGCGAAGCGGTTGGTAGCCTCATAGAGACGGCCGTAGCTGAAGTCCTCGTGGCCGCCCTCTCTTTGGAGGAAGCGAATGGCGCATTGCTCGGAGCGGGCGCCGAGGGCATGGCGATCCACCGCCTCGAAGCCGATATTCAGGCCGCGCCCACCCGGCAAGCCCTGCAGCTCCTCGGCGGCGGCCTTGGCCCAGGAAAAGGACTCGCGCAGGGCTTCATAATCCCGAAGCTGGGGCGCGACTTTCCACTCACCCGATTTTTTTTCGATGCGCAGCGCCGGCATGCCGTCCTCTCAAATTCGTCACCGCATGTCTTAGATTAACTCTCTAATTCAAATATCCATTTTTCCGATTGTTTTTTCAAAATCCAATTCGTGCATCGCCATAACCCCTTCCATTTTCAAAATATCCCACTTTCCTCGGGGAAAACCGATGAGACTGGTCAGTCGGCTTCCTGACTTTTGTCAGGAAGTGCCCGCCAGCCCGCGGAAGAGGGAGAAGCGAGGAAGCGATTGGCAAAGCGGGGGACTTCCCCTAGAATCGGCCGAGGAAAATCTATGAAACCGCTCCGCTTCAGTCTCCTCGCCCTCCTCTTCCTTTGGGTCCGCGCGCCCGCGGCGGAGGCCGTCCCGCTGCTCCCCCTGCAATTCACCCCGGCCGCCTTGCAATTCGGGGTCGTAACCCTGGGAGACGCCTTCGGCACCCTCACGATCACCTTGAAATTACGGGACCCCGCGACCTCCTTCGGCCCCATTCGTGTCTCCCTGAGCGACCCGCGGCACTTCGCCATCGACTCCGACACCTGCACGGGAACAACCTTGAGCGGCGCGATGGAGTGTCAGGTCGGCGCCTCCTTCTCGCCCGACGTCTTCGGGCATTACTCTTCTTTCTTGGTGGTCTTGGACGAAGCCGGCGATTTGGGGAACTTCGTGCCCCTCGAGGGGATCGGGGCGGAGAGCGGATTTCCGGGACCTCCGGGGCCCGTCGCGACCGAGACGACGGCCTCTCTCTCCGCCGACCACCTGGATTTCGGCGCGCAGGCTCCGGGCGTTTTGTCCGGCGGGCGGAGCTTCACCCTGATCAACACCGGCGGCAGCGATCTCCGCGTGCCATCGACCACTTTCGGCGGCGACGAGCCCTTCCACTTCGCGCGCATCGACGCCTGCGCCCCGCAATTGGTCCCGCCGGGCGGTACCTGCGCGGTCACGTCCTTCTTCAATCCGCTCACAGCCGATCCGGCCCAGGCCGCGCTGGCCGTGACCGCGAACGTCCCTGACAGCCCCCTGGTCGTCGCCCTCACCGGCAACGGCGCGGCGCCCTTCCCGACCCCAAGCGGCGGCGGCTGCGCGCTGAACCCGGCGGCGCCGGGCTCCGGCGCGGCGTTCTTGCTGGGGTTGGCCCATTCCTTGCTTGTGCTCGCCTTGTCCCGCCGCCTAAAATAGCCCTATGGCCAGCCCCGCATGGATCACCCCGGACTTCCTCCGCGCCATCCCCAAGACCGACCTTCACGTCCACCTCGACGGTTCGCTGCGCCTGGAAACGCTGATCGAGCTCGCCCGGCGGCAGGGAGTGGAGCTGCCCTCCTTCGAGCCGCAAGGCCTGCGGGAATTGGTCTTCAAGGATCGCTATGAGAATTTGGGGGAATACCTGCACGGCTTCCAATACACCTGCGCCGTGCTGCGCGAGCCCGAGGCCCTGGAACGCGTCGCCTACGAGCTGGCCCAGGACAGCTTCGCCGAGGGGGTGCGCTACATCGAGCCGCGCTTCGCCCCGCAGCTGAGCGCCTCGGAAAAACTCTCGATCGAGGAGGTCCTGCTCGCCGTCGACCGGGGCCTCGCGCGGGCCAAGTCCGAAATCAACCGCCGGCCCGAGATCGCCTCGGGCGAGGAGCCGCCCTTCGACTACGGCCTGATCGGCTGCGCGATGCGGAAGTTCGGCAAGACCTTTTCGCCCTACTACGGCAGCTTCATCGGCTGTCACCGCTACGCCCCGCTCTCCCAGGTCTTTCCGCTGGCCTCGATGGAGCTGGTCCAGGCCCTGGTCGGCACCCGCGACCGCCGCGGCATCCCGATCGTCGGCTTCGACTTGGCGGGGGAGGAAAAGGGCTGGCCAGCCAATGCCCATCGCAAGGCCTTCGAGTACGCGCACCAGCATTTCTTGATGAAGACGATCCACGCGGGCGAGGCCTACGGGCCCTCGTCGATCTTCCAGGCGATCACGCAATGCCACGCCGACCGCATCGGCCACGGCACCCACCTCTTCGCCAGCGACCTGGTCGAGCACATCCCCAGCTCGGAGCGCGAGACCTACACCAGGGCCCTGGTCCACTACATCGCGGAGCGAAGGATCACGATCGAGGTCTGCCCGACCAGTAACTTACAAACCATCCCGAGCCTCGGCGACATCCAGCATCACCCGGTGAAGCGGATGCTGGCCGAGCGCCTCTCGCTGACGGTCTGCACGGACAACCGCCTGGTCAGCCGCACGACGGTGACGCAGGAGCTGGAAAAGGTGGTGAAGGCCTTCTCGGTGGACGCCCACATCCTGCGCGACCTCATCGTCTACGGCTTCAAGCGGAGTTTCTCGCCCCTAGCCTATGTCGAGAAGCGGGCTTATGTGCGCAAGATACTGACCTTCTACGAAGGTTTGGAAAAAGCTTATCGTAAGCCCTAAAGGCAGCTTCCAGCGGCCCTAATCGCCGAATACGGAACTTCCAGTTCGATACTTTTACCCACCGAACGCTCGGCATTTTTGACAATCTTTTCGGGAAGATCGGGGATGAAGAAGGTCATGCATTCTCCTTTGACGTCAAGGACCATCTGATCCGACTCAACCTTGGCGACCTTCCCCTTAATCCGCATTTTCCCTTCGGAGGATTTTGATTTATTAGGATCCAAGAAAATCCATTGCCTACCCATAACCGTCAGGGCGAGCTTCCCATCCTGAAAGGCAAGCTTGGACCCGGAGGGCAATAAGAGAGATATCTCCTCGTAATTTTTAGCCCGAAATTTTCCTCCGCTTAAAACCACCGTAGTCCCCTCTATTCTCCAACTCCCCTCTTCCATCCAATCAGCGGCCCCATAGGAGAAGCCGGCGACATACGTTTGATCGGATTTAAGAACCAACCTCCCGGCCATCTCCATGACGCCCTGCAATTCGTAACTTCCGAGGACCTCATTCCTTTCCAATGCAAAAGCCGAAGCTGCGTAGACCGGCATTAATAGGGCAACAACAATAGAAATGAACCGCCGCATAAAACAACCACCTTTCGGATCGCGCATCCCGATGAGCCCAAGCCGAGTCGAGGTTCCCGAGGCACAAAGGTCTGGATATATTATCGCTTGAATTTTTTGTACTTGATCCGATGAATCTTATCCGCCTCGGCGCCCAAACGGCGGTGCTTGTCTTCTTCGTATTCCGAAAAATTCCCCTCGAACCAGGTGACCTGGCTCTCGCCCTCGAAGGCGAGGACGTGGGTGGCGATTCGGTCGAGGAACCAGCGATCGTGGCTGATGACCACCGCGCAGCCGACGAAGTTTTCCAAGGCCACCTCGAGGGCGCGCAGCGTGTTGACGTCGAGGTCGTTGGTGGGCTCGTCGAGCAGCAGGACGTTGCCGGCGTTTTGCAGGGCCAGGGCGAGGTGGACGCGGTTGCGCTCGCCGCCCGAAAGGACGTTGATCGGCTTCTGCTGATCGGTGCCGGAGAAGTTGAAGCGCGCGAGGTAGGCGCGACTGTTAATCTCGCGGGGGCCCAGTTTGAGCGTCTCGTGGCCCCCGGAAACCACGTCGTACACCGTCCGCTTGTCGTCGGGCGAGAAGCGGTTTTGGTCGACGTAGCCCAGCTTGACGGTCTCGCCGACCTTGAAGGTCCCGGCGTCCGGCTTCTCCATCCCCATGATCATCTTGAAGAGCGTCGTCTTGCCCGCGCCGTTGGGCCCGATCACGCCGACGATGCCGCCCTGGGGAAGCTTGAAGTTCAGATTTTCGAACAAGAGATTGTCGCCGTAGGCCTTGGCCACGCCTTGGGCCTCGATGACCATCTCGCCCAGGCGCGGTCCGGGCGGGATGTAGATCTCGATGTCGTCCTGGCGCTTCTCGTTCTCCTGGGCCAGCAGGCTCTCGTACTGGGTGATGCGCGCCTTGCTTTTCGCGCGGCGGGCGGAAGGCGTCTGGCGGATCCACTCCAACTCGCGCTCGAGGGTCTTGAGGCGCTTGTCTTCGGACTTCTCTTCTTGGGCGAGGCGCTTTTCTTTCTGCTCGAGCCAGGAGGAATAATTGCCCTTCCAGGGGATGCCGTAGCCGCGGTCCAGCTCGAGGATCCAGCCCGCGACGTTGTCCAAAAAGTAGCGGTCGTGGGTGACGGCGATGACGGTGCCCTTGTAGGCCTGCAGTTGGCGCTCGAGGAAGTAGACCGACTCGGCGTCGAGGTGGTTGGTGGGCTCGTCGAGGAGCAGGACGTCGGGCTCCGAAAGCAGGAGGCGGGTCAGGGCGACGCGCCGTTTTTCGCCGCCGGACAGATTGGCGATCTTGGCGTCGCCGGGCGGGCAGCGGAAGGAATCCATCGCCAGCTCGAGGCGGCTGTCCAGCTCCCAGGCATTGGCGGCCTCGAGCTTCTCTTGGACTTCGGCCTGGCGCTCGATCAGCTTCTGCATCTGGTCGTCGGTCATCTCGTTGGCGAAGCTGTTGTTGATCTCTTCGTATTCCTTCAAGAGCCTGACGACCTCGCCGGCCCCCTCTTCCACGATCTCGCGCACGGTCTTTTCGGGATCGAGGCGTGGCTCTTGTTCCAGCAGTCCGACGGTGTAGCCCTTCGAGAAGGTCACCTCGCCTTGGTATTCTTTATCGACGCCGGCGATGATGCGCAGCAGGCTGCTTTTCCCCGCGCCGTTCAGTCCCAGGACGCCGATCTTGGCGCCGTAATAGAAAGACAGCGAGATGTCCTTGAGGACCTGTTTCTTGGGCGGATGGACGCGGCTGACCCGGACCATCGAGAAGATAATTTTTTCGGCTTCGTTCGACATGGGGAATCCTTAGATTTCTTGCGTTGTGGACCGCTCGATTAGCCCGGAAATTGGCTAAGATCAAGCGCTGCGGTTTTTTACGGGCCCTTGTGGTTTTTCTGCACCGGGCTTTGCTTAATGCCACCGCGCCCCGAAGCTGGGGGGTATACCCTCGGGCAGCCTCAGAAAAATTGTCCTTAAAGCCTGTGATAACCAATTTTTCTGCCCGCAGGGCTTGGCCCGGCTTGAGGGCCAAGCCCGGTGCCCGAGGGTATACCCCCCAACTCGGGCCGGGCGGAGGTCGAAACAAGCACCAAAAGGCACGGCATAATACCAAGGACCGAAAAAAACACCCCCACCCCGCAAAAAACCACTATCCGAGCACCCAAACGGCCCGCAGCCTGGACAAACCCCAACCCCGTGATTATCCTTCAGCATTTAAGCCCGAAAAAAAGCCTCGACTTTTCCGCGATGTTTGGGCTAAAAGCCAGCGCCCTTCAAGGAGTTACACGCTATGCGCAATATCGAAAAGATCCGCAACATCGGCATTTCCGCCCATATCGACTCGGGAAAGACCACCCTGTCCGAGCGCATCCTCTTCTACACCAATAAAATCCATAAGATCGAAGAGGTCCGCGGCAAAAGCGGCGTCGGCGCCACCATGGACTTCATGGACCTCGAGCGCGAAAAAGGCATTACCATCCAGTCGGCCGCCACCTACGCCGAGTGGAAGAACATCATCATCAACCTGATCGACACCCCCGGCCACGTCGACTTCACCATCGAGGTCGAGCGCGCCCTCCGCGTCCTGGACGGCGCCGTCCTGGTCCTTTGCGCCGTCTCCGGCGTGCAAAGCCAGTCGATCACGGTCGACCGCCAGATGACCCGCTACCACGTCCCGCGCATCGCCTTCGTCAACAAGATGGACCGCGCCGGCGCCGACCCCGTGCGCTGCATGCACCAGCTGCGCGACAAGCTGGGCCACAACGCCCACCTGATCGCCCTGCCGATCGGCGCCGAAGACCGTTTCCAGGGCGTCATCGACTTGATCGAGATGAAGGCCAACTATTTCGACGGCGACAACGGCGAGCACGTCCGGGTCGAAGAGATCCCCGCCGAGCTCTTGGCCGAGGCCAAGGAGCGCCGTCACGAATTGGTCGCCGCGATGGGCGACTTCGACGACCACATCGCCGAGCTCTATCTAGAAGACAAGGAAGTAAGCCCCAACGCCCTCCGCAAGGCCGTGCGCACGGCCACGCTCAGCCTCAAGTTCATCCCTGTGATGATGGGTTCGGCCTATAAGAACAAGGGCGTCCAGATGCTGCTCGACGCGGTCGGCTATTACCTGCCGGATCCTTCCGAGGTCAAAAACGAGGCCCACGACCAGCGCAAGGATGAGGAAAAGATCGTCCTCGAATCCGTCCCCGACAAACCTTTCGTCGGCCTGGCCTTCAAGCTGGAAGACGGCCGCTACGGCCAGCTGACCTATATGCGTATTTATCAAGGAAAAGTCGGCAAGGGCGACTGGATCGTCAATTCGACCAATGAAAAGAAAGTCAAAGTGCCGCGCCTGGTCCGCATGCACGCCGACGAGATGCACGACATCGACGTCGCCTACGCGGGCGACATCGTCGCGATGTTCGGCGTCGAATGCGCCTCGGGCGACACCTTCACCGACGGCACGATCCGCTACACCATGACCTCGATGCACGTGCCCAACGCGGTCATTTCGCTTGCGGTCGCCCCCAAGGACAAAGGCGCCACGGCCAACTTCTCGAAGGCCCTCAACCGCTTTTCGAAGGAAGACCCCACCTTCCGCGTCCATCGGGATGAAGAAAGCGCCCAGACCATTATTTCGGGCATGGGCGAGCTGCACCTCGAGATCTACATCGAGCGCATGAAGCGCGAGTACGCCTGCGAGGTCATCGCCGGCAAACCGCAGGTCGCCTACCGGGAGACCATCACCAAGAAGACCGACTTCAGCTATCAGCACAAAAAACAGACCGGCGGTTCGGGCCAATACGCCAAAATCATGGGCTACTTCGAGCCCCTGCCCGCCGATGCGGTGCAGACCTACGAATTTGTCGACGAGATCGTCGGCGGCAAGATCCCGCGCGAATACATCCCGGCCTGCGACAAGGGCTTTCAAGAGCAGCTCAAGAAGGGCCTCCTGATCGGCTTCCCGGTGGTCGGCGTCCGCGTCGTCATCAACGACGGCGCCTACCACGACGTCGACTCCTCCGAAATGGCGTTCAAGATCTGCGCCATGACCGCGGTTCGCGAATTCTACAACCAGTGCGGCCCGACCATCCTCGAGCCCATCATGCGCCTGCAGACCCAGGCCCCCGAAGAGTTCCAGGGCCAGGTCGTCGGCCAGATCAACCAGCGCCGCGGCGTCATCGTCAGCACCGGGACGGTCAACAAGTACGTCCAGGTCGACGCCGAAGTCCCGCTTTCCGAGATGTTCGGCTATTCCACCGACCTGCGGAGCGGCACCCAGGGCAAGGGCGAATTCCAGATGGAATTCCTCAAGTACGCCCCCGTGCCCCGCAACGTCCAAGACGAACTGGTCAAGCTGTACCAAGAGAAGCGAGCGGCGGAGAGCAAGTAATGCGGAAACTCGAGCGCGTCTCCGAGGAATTGAGCGCCCTGCAGCGGGAGCTGCAGGGGACGGCCAACCGCCTCTGGAAGCTCAAGTTTTCCTTAAATTCCGCTTACTATCGAGGCTGTTCCGAAGGGGATTTTCTACCCAGGAGACTCCAGTCCCTTCGCCGCCAGGAACAAGAGCGCTTCGAGGCCCTGCTCCAGCGACTCAAGGCCCTATTGGCCTCCCATCTGGGCTCTCCGATGCTCCTGTTCGACTCCGATCGAGACCTCGAAACCCTGCGCCATATCCGCCGCACCATCCGGTACCTGAAAAACGCCTATTGCGCCGAGCCTCCCCTCCTGCACGCGCTGGCCCGCATCACCCGGGCCCTCCCCGCCCGCTCCGCCCACTGAACCGAAGCCCTAAAAATAATTTGTACAGGAATTAAAAGCCCCCTAGAATGTTTCGAATCCAGGGTTTGATAAGGGTATTAGGGAGGGTGGAGCATGCTCTGTTTCAACAAGTCCGTAACCTACGCCACAGATCACAACAACCTGGCCGAAATCGAACCGAAGCTGGTTCCTTATCTCAAAGAATTCGACTTCTTTTCGATCCACGACCTCACCGAACCGACCCGGCAATGGGTGCAGGAAAGCGGGATCCAGAACGGACTGCTGACGGTCCAAGCCCTGCATACCACCTGCGTGGTGGCGCTCAACGAGCTCGACGAGCCCTGTCTCTTGGGCGATTTGAACGGCTTCCTCCGAGACCTGATCCCCCACCACAAGCCTTACCTGCACAACAGCAAGATCCGCACGAAGAACCTCTGCGCGGACGACAAGAAGTGCGACCGCAACGCGGACGCGCACATGAAGTCTTTCTTGTTCGGCGCCGCTTCCCAGACGCTGATCGTCAAGGAAGGGCGTCCGGTCTACGGTCGCTGGCAGAAGCTCTGCCTGATCGACTTCGACGGGCCGAGGGAGCGGTCGGTGGCGGTGCAGATTATCGGGGAATGATTTTTAAGAACCACGAAACCGGCGTCAAGCGGCGCCGGGGATCTCGGGCCAACGGTGCTTCGGATACCGCCGCATCAGCTGCTTGCGGATCTCCGGATAGGTGTTCTTCCAAAACCCCGCCAAATCCCTCGTCACCTGCACCGCCCGCTGGTTGGGCGCCAAGAGGTGCAGCAGCAGCGGCACGCGTCCGCCCGCCAGCTTCGGCCCCTCCTTCATGCCGAAGAAATCCTGCAACCGCGACTCGATCCAGGGATCGCGCCCCCAGGGATAACGCACCCGCACCCGCCGCCCCGCCTGCAAGACCACATGGCCGGGCAGCTCGCGCGAGAGCAAGGCGGCCGCATCGGGAGGCAAGGCCTCGAGACAGGCCCGCGGCAGGTCCATCCCCTCCCAGGCCTGGCGGGAATCGACGCCCGAGAGGACCTTCAGCAGGAACTCCGCCAGACCCCGGCCCCGCAGCTCGGGGAGCGGGGCCTCGGGATGGGCGCGCCTCAGCCAATCGAGGCGCGAAAACTCCGTCTCCAGCGCTTCGGAGCCGCCGAGGCGCTGCAAGAGCCCCGGCACCTCGAGGGATTCCGCCGCGGGTCCCTCCAAATCCAGACCCAAGGCCGATTTCAAAAAGAGCCGCTCCGCCGCCGCGCCGTCCTCCGGCGCCTCCCGGGTTTCCGAGAGCGCCAGCTGGCCGTAACGGATCCGCGATACCTGAAAGACTCGGCCGAGCCTCTCGTCCCAGACCAGCTCCTTTTCTTCGACCAGCAGCGAGCCCTGCCAATCGAAGAGCCACTCCGGCTCAATCGGCGCCAAGGCGCTGACGTGGACCTTAGGACGGGTCTGTCCCGCGTGCTGCTTTTCTTGGACGTCGAGGACGACGCACCATTCCCCCGCCGGCGAGGCCTCGCCGCGCAGCAGGCCCGCTCCGCCGTTGCAAAAGACCAGCTCCACCTCGCCGCCCCGCTCCATCGCGCGTTGCTTCTCCGCCGAGGCGGAGGCCAGGCGCCGGCGGGCCACTCGGTCGGGAAAGCCCGTCAGCAACGCGTAGGCGAGCTCTGCCTCGCGGCCCCGCGCCTGGGCGGCGGCCTTGGGGAAATGCCCGCCCCACAGGGCGATCAGCCGGCGCTGCGATTCGGTGAGCCGCCCCGTTTCCACCTGATGGAAGACGTCGAGCTCTTCCAGGGCGTCTTCGGAGACGAGCGCCGCCAGGCGCAGCGCGGCGCCCAGGCAGTGCCGCAGCTCGGCCTCCAATAAAAACCGCGCCAGACGAGGATGGATCGGAATGGCGGCCATGCGCCGGCCCAGGTCGGTCAAGGCCGCGTCCAAGTCCGGAGCCTGCGTCGCCCCCAGCTGGTGCAGCAAGGCCGCCGCGGCCAGCAGGGCCCCTTCCGGCGGGGCCTCGAACCAAGCGAAGCCGCTCAGGCGCTCCGTCCCCATCGCCTTGATCTCGAGGAGGGTCTGCGCCAAGTCCGAGCGCCGGATCTCGGGCGTCTCGAAGGCGAGGCGCGACTCCCAATCCGCGGCCGAGTAGAGGCGATAGCAAAGGCCCGGCGCGGTGCGCCCCGCCCGACCGGCGCGCTGGATCCCCGAGGCCTTGCTGGTCGGCCGCGTCTTCAAGGCCGGGATCCCGCTCCACCACGAGTAGCTCGCCTGCCGCTGCAGGCCGCTGTCGATCACCAGGGTCACGCCCTCGATGGTGAGCGAGGTCTCGGCGACGTTGGTCGCGAGGATGACCTTGGGCCGCTCCGCCTTCGCGAAGACCTTCGCCTGGACCTCTTTCGGCAGCTCGCCGTGCAGGGGCAGGATCGTAAATTCCCCGCCGAAGGCCCGCTCGAGGGCGTCGGCGCAGCGCAGGATCTCGGCCATGCCCGGCAGAAAAACCAGGGCGTCGCCGCGGCGAATCTCTGGCGGCGCTTGGTGCTTGCCGTAGCCCAGGGCCTCCCTTACTTTCGCCTCGACCGGCTTTTTGGGATCGGAGGGCAGGTATTCCACCGCCACGGGAAAGGCCGGTGCCTCCAGCCGAAAGACCCGCGAGCCGGGCAGAAATTGCGCCAGGCCCTCGACTTGCAAGGTCGCCGACATCACCAAGAGCTTCAAGTCCGGGCGCTCCGCTTGCTGCAAGCGCCGCAGATAACCGAGCGCCACGTCCGAATGCAGATGCCGCTCGTGGAATTCGTCCAAGACCACCATTCCGGCGCGCTTAAGGAGCGGGTCCTGGACGAGGAAGCGCAGCAGCATCCCCTCGGTCAGGAAGCGCAGCCGCGTCTTGGGGCCGGCGACGTTCTCGAAGCGGAATTGGTAGCCGACCCGCTCGCCCACGGCCTCGCCCAGCTCCTCGGCCACTCGCAGCGCCGCCATCTTGGCCGCCAGACGCCGCGGCACCAGGACCAAGATTTCCCGGTCCGGCTCCACCAAGCCCTGCGCCAGCAAATAAGGCGGGATGCGCGTGGTCTTGCCCGAGCCCGGCGTGGCCTGGACGACGAGGCTCGGCGCCTCGCGCAGCGCCGCCGCGATCTGCGGCAGCAAGGGATCGATGGGCAGGGCTTGGAGTTTCGGCATAGGTCTATAAACGATCGACGAAGAAGGCCCTCACCCCGCTCATCGCCATCTGGGCCCCGATCGCCAGCAGGATGAGTCCCATGAAGCGCGAGATCAGCTTCTGGGCGCGGGCGCTGAGCCACTTCTCCATCATGACGGAGGCCCGCAGGGAGAACCATAGGATCACCGCGTTGAGCAGGATCGCGCCTAAGACCACCAGCAAGTTCACGACGCCCTCGTCGCGGGTGGTCAGCGTGATCGCAGTGGTAATCGCGCCGGGCCCGGTGACGATCGGCATGACGAAGGGCACCAGCAGGCCGACCGACTCGGCGGGGTTGACGTTGGCGGCGGAAGGTTCCTTCGCGGTCTGCGTTTCCCCCCAGAGCATGCGGAAGCCGACCGTCATGATGACCAGTCCCCCCGCCGCCTGGAAGGCCGAGGTGGAGATCCCGAAGGCCATCAGGATGTAGCGGCCGACCAGGGCCGAGACCGTCAGGATGGTGAAGGCGTAAAAGGTGGCCTTGAGCGCCGCCTGGCGCAGCTGCGCGGGCGTCGCCCCCTGCGTGAAGGTGGGGAAGAACTGCGCGGCCTCGAGGGGGTTGACCATCGCCACCAGGGCGACGGTGGCGTGGAGGAAGTAATGCAGGTATTCCATCGGCCGGTTATATTCTCAGCGCGCCGCCCGCGGCAAGTTTTTGTATGGAATCTCGCCGGGATTTTCGCTAGCTAGGGGGGATGAAATCGCAAGCCCAATACCGCGGAACCCACGATTACGTCGCCTCCGACGAGCTCCAGCAGGTCGTCAACGTCTCGCTCGCCATCGGCCGGCCCCTCCTGCTCAAGGGCGAGCCCGGCACCGGGAAGACGCTCTTGGCCGCCTCCATCGCCGAGTCCTTGGGCCGCCCCCTGCTGCGCTGGAACATCAAGTCGACCACCAAGGCCGTCGACGGCCTCTACGTCTACGATACCGTGCAGCGCCTCAACGACAGCCGCTTCGGCGGCGGCGACGTCTCCGACATCAAGCGCTACATCAAGCTCGGGAAGCTGGGCGCGGCCTTCGCCGCGCCGGATCCCGTGGTCCTCTTGATCGACGAAGTCGACAAGGCCGACCTCGAGTTTCCCAACGACCTCTTGGCCGAGCTCGACGAGATGCGCTTCACCATCCCCGAGACCAACGAGGAGATCTCCGCCCGGCACCGGCCGATGGTGGTCATCACCTCCAACTCCGAGAAGGAGCTGCCCGACCCCTTCCTGCGCCGCTGCGTCTTCCATTTCATCGAGTTCCCCGACGAGGCGATGATGGCGCGGATCGTGAAGGTCCACTTCCCCGACCTGGACGCCAAGCTGATGGAGGCCGCGATCCGCAAGTTCTACGAGGTGCGGCGCCTGCCGAACCTCAAAAAGGCGCCCTCCACCTCCGAGCTGATCGACTGGATCCACGCCCTGCTGGCGATGGGCCTGGACGGGAAGAAAGTTTTGGAAGAGACGCCGCTGATCGGCGTCCTGCTGAAGAACGAGCAGGACGTCCTGAAGCCGAAGGTGACGAAGTTGCGGCGGCCCTAAATGCTCCTCGCTTTTTTCTATACCCTCCGCGCCCTCAAGATCCCCGTCGGGACCCAGGAATGGCTGCGCCTGATGGAGGCCCTCTCCCGGGACTTGGCCGATTCCTCCCTCGACAAGTTTTACGTCCTGGCCCGCGCCCTCCTCGTCAAGTCCGAGGCCCTCTACGACGCCTACGACCAGGCCTTCCTGATGTGCTTTCAGGGCGCGGAGGCCGACGCGCGCTTCAAGCAGGAGCTGCTGGACTGGCTGAACCGCGTCGTCGACCCCGAGCAACGCCCGCAGCTCCCCGACATCGACCCCCTCGAGCTCGAAGAGCTGCGCCGGCGCTTCCGCGAGCGCCTCCAAGAGCAGACCGAGGCCCACCACGGCGGCAACTATTGGATCGGCTCCGGCGGCACCTCGCCCTTCGGCCACTCCGGCGCCCACCCCTCCGGCATCCGGATCGGCGGGCCGGGCGGCGGCCGCATGGCGGTGAAGGTCGCCGAGGAGCGCCGCTTCCGCAACTACCGCCACGACCGCATCCTCGAGACGCGCCAGCTGAAGGTCGCCCTCAAGCGCCTGCGCCGCCTCGAGGCCGTCGGCGTCGCGCAAGAGCTGAACGTCGAGAAGACCATCGACAAGACCTGCCGCAACGCCGGCGAGATCGACCTGGTCTTCACGCCGCCGCGCAAAAATCAGGCCGAACTGCTCCTGTTGATGGACGTCGGCGGCAGCATGGACCCCTATGCCCGGATGGTCGAGGCGCTCTTCTCCGCGGCCCACGCCTCGCAGCACTTCAAGGCCTTCAAGCATTTCTACTTCCACAACTGCATCTACTCGCGGCTCTTCGTGGACGCCAAGCTGCGCGAGTACGTCACGACCGAGGAGCTCTTCCGCCGCTACCGCCGCAGCTTCCACGTCATCGTGGTCGGCGACGCCTGCATGAACCCCTACGAGCTCTTCGTCCCCAACGGCTCCATCGACTACTGGGAGCGCAACGCCGAGCCCGGCATCGCCTGGCTGCGGCGCCTGCGCGAGCACTACCCCTCGATCGTCTGGCTCAACCCCGAGCCGCGCGAGTACTGGGACGGACACCCGACCATCCACGCGGTCTCCCAGCTGATCCGCATGTTCCCCTTGAGCGTCGAAGGCCTGACCGAGGCCGTCGACAACCTGCGCAAGGCCGCGGTCCCGCCGCCGGAGGCCCTCCAAAATAAAAATTTCCCCTTCCACCCCCCGGTGCTATAATCGCGCGAAAATCCCGAAAAATCCCGGAGGTGACTATGAGCGCATCCAAAGACCCCTTCGCCAAGCACACGGCCGAATTCCGCGAGAAGGCCGCGACCCTCGGCCACGACGTCCAAGAGCTGGGCAAGACCACCCGCGACTTGGCCCACGACACCGTCGGCATGATCCGAGAAAACGCCAGCGAGTATTACCAGCAGGGCCTAAAGAAGGCGCAAAGCCTGGAAAAAGACTTGGAGACCAAGATCAAGGAAAATCCCCTGCAGGCCCTGCTCATCGCGGCGGGCGTCGGCTTCGTCCTGGGCGCCCTCTGGAAGCGGCGATGACCGATCCCCTGGGACCCGAGACCGCCGCCGCGGCGGAGGACAAAGAGACCTTCGAGGCGATGGAACAGCTGCCGCGGCAGCTGCAAGAGATCTGGGAACACCTGGGCTCCTACCTGGGCGCCAAGTGGGCCCAAAGCAGGGGCGATCTGCGCAACGGCCTCTTGGCCTTCGCCCTCTGGGCCCTGCTCATTCTTTTGTTCAGCGGCGTCTTCCTGATCGCCATCGCCTTCGTCTTTTACGGCAGCGCCCTGGCCCTCGCCCAGCTCCTCGGCGGCCGACCTTGGGCGGGCTTCCTTGTCTCGGGCGGCGTCCTGTTGGCCGTCGGAGCCCTTTACATCCGTTGGAAGCTGAGTTCCCTGCGCCGGGCCGCCTTAGAGAAAAAAATTAAGGATTATGAGCAAAAGCTCGAACGACAAAAGGAAAAATACGGAGTCAACGCCCTGGAACGGGCCGCGACCGCGGACTGAGCGCGAGCTGCTCGAGCTGGAGGCCGCGACCGCCAAGGCCGCCCTGACTCAAGCCGCGAAGGGCGCGGCGCGCAATCTCTTTCGCATGGCGGATCCGCGCGCGTGGACGGAGGATTATCCTTGGAAGAGCACCGGGATCGCCGCCGTCGCCGGCTTCTTTGTGGCCGCCCGCGGCGGAGGCCCGCCCGCCGCCAAGCGCGACGCCGAACCCGCTTCCGAAACGCGCGAGGCCTCCGGTGCCTCTCCCTGGGAGCTGGTGACCTCGCTACTGCTCAGCAGCGGAACCGACGCCCTTAAGGGCGTCCTCACCCCGTGGCTCGCGCAGAAGATCCAACAAACCTTGGAAAAACGGGGGAACGACGCATCGCCGCCGCCCTCCGAGCCGAACCCAACCGCCGAAACCGTTTAAAATTTGGATCCGCGCCGGCCTTCCATCTTGGCAAGGATCCGCTCCGCCACGCCCTCCTCCACGACCACGAAGCGACGCTCTTCGGGCTCGTAGGCCAAAACCTCCGCCCGCGCGATGTCGAACCACCAGCCGTGAATCATCAGCTCGCCGGCCGCCAGGCGCTCCTTCACGAAGGGATAGGAGGCGACGTGCTCGATTTGAACCAGGACGTTGAGCTGGGAGAGCCGGTTGACCGGGCTGAGCGCGGAATCGTTGGGGGCCTGGGCAACCCGCTTGAGGGTGGCCTCGCCGTGGCGCAACCAATCCTGCAGATGGGGCTCCCCTCCCGGTAGGCCTTCCAGCAGGGCCCGCATCGCGCCGCACTCGGAGTGGCCGCAAATGACGACGTCCTTCACGCCCAAGTTCTTCACCGAGAACTCGAGGGCCGCGGCGGCGGAACCGCGCGGTTCCTCGGGCCTGTCCGGGAGACAGGCCGGGACGAGATTTCCGACGTTGCGCAGGACGAAGAGATCGCCCGGATTGGTCGAGGCGAAGAGGTTGGGGACGACGCGGCTGTCCGAGCAAGCGACGAAGAAGGAGTCCGGCTTTTGCTCGAGGGCCAACTTGGCGAAGACCTCGCGCTGGGCGGGTTGCAGGTTCTTGCGGAATTCGACGATGCCTTGCAGCAGTTTTCTCATGGATTCGACCTCGCTTTTCGCTAGGCGCTAGCCGCCTCCGCCGGAAAGATCAAGCGTTCCATGAAGTAGCCCAGGCAGTCCTGCCGGATGACCTCGCGATTCAAGGTGAACATCGAGGGCATGAGCGGGAGCTTCGTCCGGATCTCGCCGGCCCGGTAGTCCAGGTAACGCTCGCCGACGTCGCGGCCCGCCTCGTCCGAAACGACCAGCCGTCCCCCGCCCTCCGCGGCCAGCCAGCCCAGGAGCGTCCCCGCCGGCAGCTCCGTGAAATTCATGTGGTCGAGGTTTTCCCGCAGCCGGATCTGCGCGGCCTCGGCGCCGAAGCCGAAGCTTAAATAGTCGGGCACCTTGACCACGGCGACCGTGTGATAGAGGTCGAGGTCGCGCTCCGGGACCGGATGGCCGGGGATCTCGGCCAGGTGCAGGCAGGCGTCGAGGTAATCCCGGGCGTGGTCGATGCCGCGAGGATCGCCGGGCTGCCCGCACTCGAGGACGACGGCGGGACAGAGCTCGGCGAAGGCGGAGGTCTGCACCCCCTCCGGCTTGGTGAAATAGACCACGGTGCGCCCGAAGAGGACGGCCAGGTGGAAGAAACGCTGGTCGAGGCGATTGACGCAGGCGTAATGCGGGTTCACCCCGGTGTTGTTGTGCACGTCGACGCTGGCGAAGACGCCGCGCGCCCGCATCGCCTCGAGGATCTGGTGGGTCATCGCATGCTCCGGCGTCGTGCCGGCCTGCCAGACGCGATTGTAGTCCGGCTGGCCCTCGAGGCGCCGCCTACCCTCCCGTGCCGCCTGGACGTTGCCGATGAAGACCGAAAGCGCCCGCGGCAAGCCGGGCCCCTCGTAGCGGGACAGCAGCCCGCGCAGCGCCTCCCAGCCGGTGGTCTCGTTGCCGTGCAGCAGGACCGAGACGAAGAGCGGGGCGTTGCGCCGCCCGTTCAAATGGATCAAGGTGGGGCCCGCCAAGACCTCGTGGAGGGCCTCGGCGGGCCGCCGCAGCAATCCCTCGGGAATTTTTTCCAAGACCTGCAGCATCACAGCCCCCACTCGTGGACGGGACGGCCGGAGCGCTGCCCTTGCCCATAGGCCCCGACCAATTGTGAAAAATCCGCGCCGTGCCGCGCCACGAAGGCGCGCTGCCAGGCGGCGCCGTTTTGTCCGCCGCGCAGGCGCGGAAACAGGACCTCTTCCAGGTAATAAGCCGTATCCGCGGGGTCCAGCCCCAGGCCGCGCAGGCCACGGCGCGCCAGGGGCAGGAGCTCGCGCAGCCATAACTCCCGCAGCGGGCCGCGGCGGCCGTCGAGCCAGAGGACCTCCGCGTCCAAACCCGCTTCGGCGGCGGCGTAGAAATTCGCGCGGGCCGCCTCGAAGCTCAGGCGGGATTCGGGAGGCTCTTCGGCCTCCGCCAGGACGTGGACCAAGCCGAGATAGGCGGCGATATTGGCCACCACGTCCGGGACGCTGGGCCCCGCCGCCATCACGCGATGCTCGATGCGCAGCCGGATCGCGCCCGAGGCGTCGGGCGCGACGATGGGACGGTTCCAGCGCCAGATCGTGCCATTGTGCAGGCGCAGGTGGGGAAAGGTCCCGGCGGGGTCCTCCAGCCGGGCCGGGAGCATCACGGGGTATTCGCGCAGGTTTTCCAAAAACAGCTCGTAGAGGGAGTCCCGCGCGTAGCCGCCTCCGAAAGTAACGCGGCCGAGCGGTGGATTGCAGCCCACGGCCTGCTCGAAGAGCGGGATGCGGGTCTCCGCCCAGAGATCCTTGCCGAACAGGTAGGGGGAATTCGCGGCGAGTCCCACCATCGGCGCCGAGGCGACTAGGGCCGCGTTGTAGAAGCGCCGCGAGCGGGCAAGCGGCACCTGCAGGTGGACCTGCAGCGAGGTCGCCGCCGCCTCGAGCATGACGTCCGCGTGATCGGTGACCAGGCGCTCCCGGCCGCGGATGTCCAGGTGCAACGGCCTCCCGCGGCGCTGGCGCAGCACCTCTTCGTTGAGCAGGTGGTAGCGGTGCAGCGGCGACATGTTCTCGAGGGTCAGGGCAGCCTCCGGCAGGGTCGGCAAGGTGCCTATCATCAGGAAATGCAGCCCCCGCCCCTCCGCCTCGCGGTCGACGCGCGCGCCCAGCGCCTCCAGCTCCGCGCGCAGGGCGGAGAGCAGTCCCGGCTCCACGGGATGCGGATCGCTGTTCAATTCGAGGTTGAAGCGGGAGAGCTCGGGGACCAGGTGGGGGTCGGCAACCGCGGCGAGGATTTCCTGATTTTCGGGGGCGGGCCGCTGCCTGCCGTCGACCAGGCAAAGCTCCAGCTCGAAGCCGGCGCACTCCCCGCCCTCCTCCGGATCCGAGGCGTCGAACCAGCGTCCGAGGGCCTCGGTCTCCTCACCTAAGCGGGCGGCGAATCGCGCGAAATCGGCCTCTCCGAAGCGCTCCTGGCGGACTTCTTCCCCCATGCGGCCTCCTCACGAAAAGGATAGCATCGGGACGGGGGCGGGGCCTACGGTTTTGTCGGGGTCCCGGCCTCGCGGAGATAGGCCAGCAGCTGGTCCATCTCGACGGGGGAAATCATCATTTTGGGCATCTGGATTTTGTATTGGGCCTTGAGCTCGCGGGCGATGGGGTCCTGTTCCACCATGGCCACCGGGTCGGCGATGTAACGCCGAATCCAGGCCTCGTCCCGCCGGGAGAAAAGCCCTTGGAGGTCCGGCCCGACCTTCACCCCCTCGCCAATGGTATGGCAGGTGGTGCAGCCCTTGGCCTTGAAGAGCCGTGCGCCTTCGACCCCTGGCAGGGCCGCCTCTTGCGGCGCGGGGGCAACGCTACAAGCGCCGAGCAGGAGAAGGAGCGGAAAGAGGATTCTACGGACAAGCATGGCGCGCTGCTTAGCCCAGGGACGAGGGGGCCGTCAAGACGACGGCTGACAGGAAACAAGCGGTGGTTTTCCTCTGCTCTGTTTGTTATTTCCGAGGCATGGAACTCGGCCCGCGCGGCATGCGCCTCCTACTCAACCTCTACCCGCCCTATCTCTTCACCCGGACCCAAGTGAAGTCGATCTCGCCCGATTGGCGCGAATGCGTCGTCGAGCTGAAGAAAAGCCTGCTCACCCGCAACTACGTGGGCACCGCCTTCGGCGGCAGCCTCTTCGCCGCCACCGACCCCTTCTACATGCTGATGTTGATCAAGATCCTGGGCATCAAAGATTATATCGTCTGGGACAAGGCCGCCGAGATCCACTACCAGAGGCCGGCACGCTCGACGGTCACCTACCGCTTCGTCATCACCGACGAGGCGCTCGCCGCGATCCGCCGCGACCTGGAGGCCACGGGCAAATCCCTGCCCCGATTCGAGGTGAAGGGACTGGACCGAGGAGGGCACGCCTGCGTGACCGTCGTCAAGACGCTCTACATTAAGAAGAAAAGCGGCGAGCGGCCGCAATGAGGCGCTCGCCCCGTCTCGCACCGCAGATCACTGCCTGCTCCATGCCAGGCACCAGGACGCGGACTACCGGCACCGGAGCCTCAGGGCGAGTTAGCTGCACGGCCAGAATCTGATTGAAACCGCGCTGAGCCAGCAGATCCAACATAACCCTCAAGTCCCAGGCGAAATTGTCGGTGGATAGATCCATCCACTCCGAGGCATTCTTAAAATCCGGTCCCTCTCCGTACCAATACCCCATGCGAGCCTTCAGTTCCCTATAGTCCATTGACCTCTTGCCTTGCTCTTCTTCCAAGTCTTCCCTCGCACCTCCGATAATGGTGCAGCGCGACTGAGCCGCTTCCGTGACGGCGCGAAGCACGGCGATCTCCGGAGAAAGGTGGGCACCGACGCCGCGGCAAAGCAGCAACGGATCCTCGGTGAGAGGATCATCCGAGGCTGCGAAAAATGTAGGCACGCCCACATCCGAGGTAATTTCTTTGACCGAGAGATTGATGCCGGCGGCCGAGAAACGCGCGGCCAGCGTTCGAGCCAGTTCGGAAGGAAGCTTGTCCAGCGGGACCGATCGCGCATGCCCCGACGCCTCGGCCAAGGACTCGGAGTCGCGTTCAATGACTTCGGAGAGGCCGTGCACCAGGGCCTCCCCCAGGCTATTGCCCGAGGCGAGCCCGTTGGTGTTGAGACACCTCTCGAAAGTCCGGCATCTGCGACTCGGCAAATACGGAAAAAAAACGAAAGCGGCCGGCACCAAGACAGGGGTTCCGCCCAACAATTCAAGGCCCCGCACCCATTCGATCCTTTGCCCCGGGTCGTATTCTTGTCCGGGCGGCAGGACCATCGCGTTGGGATCCAAGGCCGCCACTCCCCGCTTGCGCCAATGGGATAGCGTGGCTCGAAGCGTCGGACGCCCCCGGCGCTCGGCGGCGAACCTCTCGAAGGCCTCCATCATGGCGGAGGCCTTGGCCTGCGTCTTGGTGAGTCCCTTGCCGTTGTAGACGCTGATGACGAGATCCGGATGTTCGGCCTGCGGCCGCACCGCGACGTAGGTGGGGATGCCGACCACGTCCAGGTAGGTGATATCGGCCAAGCGGGTGATGCCCGCGAATTCCCGGTGCACGCCAAACCGCTCGAGGGTCGCCTCCGGGCTTGCCCCGCGGTGGGTGGTCTCGAAAAACGACTTTCGTTCGTCCGCGTCCCTTAGGGGCCATTTCGGAACGTAGCCGGCGAGCTTGGCGAGGTCTGGTTTAAGCATGGGCTTCGGCGATCCTCCGCAATAGGGCCTCGGCATCCCTGGCTTTGAGATCCACGCCGTCCCGCGACAGCACCGCAAGCGCGCGCTCCGCCGCCTCCTTCATTCCCGCCTCATGGAGGGCTAACCGAATGTTTTCAGGATTGCGCCTAGGGAAAGGCAAGGCGACGGTCGCCTTCAGGATGGCGTCGTGCACGCCCCGTTCCAACGAGCCGCGGGAGAGCGCCTCTCTCAGCGTGGCGCGGACATTCACCAAAGGAAGGCTCAAGGGACGGCCGGTCTCGGGGTCGAAGGTCAAGGCGACCTCGTCGTCGGAGTCGACCACCTCCTCGCGATACCAGCGGTAAATCTCGCCGATGCCTTCCATCCCCAAGGGGTAGGTCTCGGCCGCGCGCAGGGCTCCCATGCTGGAGCTGCCGTAGAGCTTGGCGCCTGCCTCGATGGCGCGACGGATCTCACGGACGCTCACGGATAGATCTTGGTGAAAGACCCCGTCCACGATGCCGAAGACGCGAAATCCCGCGGCGAGATCCCTGGGCAGGTCGCCGCGCCGGATCGGTGGCCGGTATTCGGCGTCCAGGATCGTTTGCGCGCGCGCAACGGAGAGGCTTGGCCCCAGATATACCAAGGGCCTCTTCCTTTTTCGGATAATGGAATACCAAGGCATCGGAGGAAAAAAACCTCCGATCAATGGGGTAGCTTTTGCGTGCCGGGTGCTTGAGGCGACGGGGCCTGTTTGTCGACCGCTTGAGTGGACGGCCTTTGTTCGTCCATGAGCGCTCCCGCGGGGCGTTGTTGTTGATCGACGGCCTGGGTCGTTGGTTTTTGTTCGTCCATCAAAGCGCCGGAGGGGCGGGTCGCACCGCTGGGCGCCTGCGTGGCCGTTCCGGTAGCTTGAGCCGCGGGCCCCTTGCCGAAAAATGCCAGGAAGGCGGCGAAGATCACCGAAAGGATATATGATATCTTTACCGAAATGCGTTTTGCCCTCTGAACCATAATAGGCTCCTTATTCCGGAGTGCTCGATTATCGTAATGAATTTCCCCTAAATTATAAGGAATTCCGGCGGGTTTCCAAAGCGAATTGTCGCCCCGGTTCCATCGCCGATCACCCCTATTTTTTCAGCAGGGCAGCCACCAGCTCGGGTGTCGCGGCGATCTCGATCTCCATCTTGAAGGGCTTCTCCGAAAGATAGCCCAGCGAGACGTCCCAGCGCAGGTTGTTGCCGAATACCTGGGTCGCGTTGCTGCGGATCACCTCGGTGGGGGAGAAGAACTCGAACTGGAAGGTCATCGCGTTCAGCATCATGACTTCCATGTCTTTGGAGAATTCGACGGAGTCCTTGTCCTTCTTCTCCGGTTTTTTCTTGGGCTTCTTGGGCGGCGCGAAGCTTCGGGTGATGACCAGGCTGTTATTCGCGCCCTTCTTCACCTGATAGTCGTTTTTCTGCGAAAAGATCTCGTCGAAGACTTCCTTCCCCTCTTTTTTATCCTTTCCCGAATCGGATTTTCCGATGCCCTGATAGATCTGTCCGATGCGGGTCAAGGAATCCATGGCCGCCGCCAAGGTAAAGGTGGTCTTGCCGTATTCGGTCTTTTCCGTCTTGCCCTTCAACTGAACCGAGCCGGCCATTTTTTGGAACATCGCCTCGATATCCCGCTCGGCCTCCTTTTGCTTTTCATCCTCCTTCTTCTTGTCGGGGATGTCGGGCAGCTGGATGCTGAGGGTGAAGTCGACGCTTCCGTCGGGCTTGAGCTGGGTGACTTCGTTGAACTCCAGGCAGCCGGTGAGCAAGGTTAGGGTCAGGGCGATGCCGGCGAGCGAAGCGATTTTCATGGGATCTCCTCGGGTTTGATGAAAAGTTTCAACTGGGCGGCGCCGGGCTCCCAGGCGGGAAGCTCCAAGAGGGCCGCGGCGGCGCGGGGCAGGACCGCCTCGCGCGGCGGCAGGCCCCAGAGCAAGGTGGCCAGCAGCAGGCCCAGGTTGGGCATGTGCCCCACCAAGGCGAGGCGCTCCTCGGGCCGCTTGCGGAGCTCGTCCAAGGCCGCGGCGACCCCCGACAACGGCAGCAGCCAAGGCGCCGTCTCGATCTCAAGACCCCAATGCGTCCGGAAGGCCTCGGCCGTCTGCTGGGCGCGTCGGAAGGGGCTGCTTAGCAGGGCTAGGGGGAATTCCGGAGCTCGGGCCGAGACATGGGCGGCCACCCTGGCAACATCCTCGAGGCCCCGCGGAGTCAAGAGCCGGGCCTCGTCGCTGGCGGCGTTCGTCTCGCACTCCCCATGCCGGATCAACCAAAGCTGCATCCCCTGCTTGTAATCGAATTCTCTCAAGAATCCAGTATAATTCACGGTATGCGCTTCTGCGCGGACGAAATGCTCGGCAAGCTCGCCCGTTGGCTGCGCTTGGCCGGCGTGGACGTTGCCTATCGCCGCGAGATCCCCGACCCGGAGCTCGTCGCGGAGGCGCGGCGGGAGAACCGAATCCTCCTGACCCGGGACACCCGCTTGATCCGGACACTGAAGCCGGAGGAATCCCTCTTCATCACCCAGGATCGCCTAGAAGATCAATTTTCCGAATTTCGCGGGCGCTTCGGCGCGGCCCTCGCGGAGGCCCGCAGCCTCAGCCGCTGCGCGGAGTGCAATACCCCCCTCCTTCCCTTCCCCAAGGCCCAGGTCGAGGGCCGGGTTTGGCCCTACGTCTTCGCCTCCCAGTCCGCCTTCACCGGCTGCCCGGCCTGCGGGAAGATCTATTGGCGCGCCACCCACGTCGAGAAGATCCTCCGCCGCCTGGAGCGCCTGCGCGGAAACCCCTAAAAAATCAACCCAAGCCGCGCTTGACGCGTTGCCTTTTAGTGAATACTTTCGATGAAGACCGCGCCGAGACGCGGCTTTGTGGAGGATTTTGTTATGGCTAAACGGGTGGTGCTGTTTCTCTTGGTCAACTTCCTGGTGGTGGTGACCATCTCGGTCCTGCTCAACCTGCTCGGAGTCCGCCCCTATCTTAATCAGTACGGCCTCGACTACACCTCCCTCGCCGTCTTCTGCCTGGTCTGGGGCATGGCCGGCTCGCTCATCTCGCTGGCGCTCTCGCGCCAGATGGCCAAATGGACCATGGGCGTCCAGGTCATCGACCCGCAAAGCCCGGAGCCCGCCGAACAAAGGCTTTTGCAAACCGTCCACCAACTGGCGCAAAGCGCCGGCCTGCGCGACATGCCCGAGGTCGGCGTCTACGACTCGCCCGAGCTCAACGCCTTCGCGACCGGCCCCACCAAGTCGCGCTCCCTGGTCGCCGTCTCCACCGGCCTGCTGCGCAGCATGGACCGCGACGAGGTCGAGGGGGTCCTGGGCCACGAGATCTCGCACATCGCCAACGGCGACATGGTGACGATGACCCTGCTCCAGGGCGTAGTCAACGCCTTCGTGATGTTTCTCTCGCGGGTGATCGCCTACGCGGTCTCCGCCGCGCTGCGCGGCGACCGCGACGACCGCGGCGTCTCCTACGGGGTCTTTTTCCTGGTGCAGATCGTCCTCGAGATCTTCTTCATGATCCTGGGCTCGCTGGTGGTGGCCTGGTTTTCGCGCTACCGCGAATACCGCGCCGACTCGGGCGGGGCCCTACTGGCGGGCCGCCACAAGATGGTCTCGGCCCTGCAAGCCCTGCAGCGGGCCTACGACGTCATCGACCCGCACAAGCACCCCTCGATCCAGACGATGCAGATCTCCGGGCACGGCAAGGGCTTTCTCAAGCTCTTCTCCTCGCACCCCCCGCTCGAAGACCGCATCCGCCGACTTCAAGAGGCCGCCTGATCCGGCTCGGGGACGACCCCGATCTCACGTGGGTTCCAAGCTGGAATCCAGTCCCTCGCGAACTTTCCCGCCTCGGACCTTGCGGTCACGGCGCTCCTCCTTTCCTCCGATCAAGACCACCACGCTCGGCAGAATCAAGGCCGCGGCCAGGATCGTCCGGGGACCGAGTGCCTCCCCCGCCACCGCCCAGCCCAATAACAGGGCCACGATCGGATTGACGAAGGCATAGGTCGAGACCCGAGTCGGCGTGCTGTGCCGCAGGATCCACAGGTAGGCCGAGTAGCCCACGATGGAGCCGAAAAAGATCAGGTAGAGCCAGGCCGCCGCCGAGCCTGCGGAGATGCGCGCGGGCTCGAAACCCGCCCATTCCCCGCGCAAAGTCCCGAAGACCAAAAGAAAGGCCCCGCCGCAAAGCATCTGCAGGGCCGTCGACCACCAGGGCGAGGCCGGCATCCGCAAAAACCGCGAGAGCGTCGAGCCCAAGGCCCACCAAAAGGCGGCGCCGAGGATCGCCAGGGCCGGCACGAGCGGCACCGCCCCCATTCCCCCAAAACCCTTGGGAAAGAGGAGGACAAAGACCCCCGCAAATCCGACCAAGGCCGCCAAGGCGCTGAGCGGGGAGATGCGCCTCAAGCCGCCGCTAAGCCGGTCGAGGAAGATCATCCAGAAGGGCGTGGTCGCGATCAGCATCGCCGTGATCCCCGAGGGGACGCGTTGCTGCGCCCAGACGACGCTGCCGTTGCCGCCGGCCAGCAAGAGAACGCCCACGACCGCGGCGCCGCGCCAATCCGCGCGGCTGGGACGAGGGGCGCCGCGCGCCAGGAGAGCCAAGGCGAGGATTAAGCCGCTCAGGAAAAATCGGGCACCCGCCATCAGGAAGGGAGGCAGGGTCTGGATCGCGTAATGGATGGCCAAATAAGTAGATCCCCAAATCAGGTAGACGGCCGTGAAGGCGGCGTAGAGGCCGAGGCGCGGGGGGGGCGGATTCGAGGGGGCTTCGGGCATGGCTGTCGCGGGTCCTACCACGATCTCGGCGGGGGTCAACGCCTCCAGCAGGACGCCGTCTTCCCCTGCCGCCTCCCAGGTCGCTCCGGGATCGAGGATATAATCCTCCCCGTCCCCGGCGCGGGTCGCCCAGACCCGGCCCCGGACGCAGCGCAGCCGGTAGGTCGACCCGCGAAAGGCGGGGCGCCACAATTGTCCTTCGCCTAACGAGATCGTCCAGGGTTTCATGTCCCCGACTATGAGCCCGCGCGACAGAACAATACAGATTCAATCAAAATAAATTGTGACCATAACAGTTTGTTATGATATAAAACTGTACCGGAAACGTTTTAGACGGACTGTGCATGCCGCCCGAGGCCCGAATCGGGTAATTTTCGTTTCATGGAACGAGCCGAAGCCAAACTCTACGAGCAAGTCGCCGGAGGCATCGCCCGCCAGATCCGCGAGGGCGTGCTGCGCGCCGGCGAGCGCATCCCCTCGGTGCGCCGCACCAGCCGCCAGCAGCGGGTCAGCGTCTCCACCGTCCTGCAGGCCTATTTCCTCCTGGAAAACCAGGGCCTGATCGAAGCGCGGCCCCAGTCGGGCTTTTACGTGAAGCCCCGCCCGGCGGCCCCTCCTCCCGAACCCACCATCTCCGCCCCGCCGGCCTCGGCGGTGCGCCTGAGCTCGGGCGACTTGATCGCCGAGGTGCTCGCCTCCACCCGCGATCCCCAGGTCGTGCCGCTGGGCGCGGCGGTGGTCTCGCCGGATTTGATGCCCGCCAAGACCCTGGCCCGCCTGACCGCCGCTTTGGCCCGCGAGTCCTGCGCCAAGGCGCTGGGCTACGAATTCCCGCCGGGCCTTCCGGCCCTGCGCCGCCAAATCGCCAAGCGCGGCCTCGAGCTCGGCTGGGCCTTCAAGCCCGACGAGGTCTTGGTCACCAACGGCTGCATGGAGGCCCTCAACCTCTGCCTCCGCGCGGTCGCCAAGGCCGGGGACACGGTCGCCGTCGAATCCCCCTGCTACTACGGCATCCTCGAACTGATGGAGAGCCTGGGACTGAAGGCCCTCGAGCTGCCGACGCACCCCCGGGAGGGCCTGAGCCTCTCGGCGCTGACCGCCGCGCTCCGCCGCCACAAGGTGAAGGCCCTGATCACGATCCCGAGCTTCCTCAACCCCTTGGGCAGCTGCATGCCCGAGGAAAATCGGAGAGAGCTGGCGCGGCTCGCCGCCAAGCGGCGCCTGCCCCTGATCGAGGACGACATCTACGGCGACCTCTACTTCGAGGCCAACCGCCCCAAGCCGATCGCCGCCTTCGACCGCGAGGGTTGGGTGCTGTTCTGTTCCTCCTTCTCCAAAACCCTGGCCTCGGGCTTCCGGGTCGGCTGGACCTTGCCGGGGCGATTTCGCGCCGAGGTCGAAAAGCTGAAGCGCAACACGACCCTCGCCAACGCCACGCTCCCGCAGATGGCGGTCGCGGAATACCTGCAAAGCGGCGGCTACGAGCGCCACCTTCGCCAACTGCGCCGGGCGCTGCAAGACAACGTCCGGCGCGTCAGCGAGGCGGTGGCGCGGCACTTCCCGAAGGGCACGCGGGTCTCCCGCCCCGAGGGAGGCTATGTCCTGTGGGTGGAGTTTCCGAAGGGGACCGACGCCTTGGCGCTATACCGCCGGGCCCTCGCCGAACAGATCAGCATCGCGCCGGGACCCATCTTCTCGGCCAAGCAAAAGTATCGCAACTGCGTCCGGCTCAACTGCGGCCACCCCTGGTCCGACCGGATGGACGCCGCGCTGCGGCGGCTGGGAGAATGGCTCACCGAGGATTCCCTTAAGTAGACCGCCCCTTAAGCCCTGCCGGCCCGCCTGCTGGGCAGTTGCATAGAATTTCGGCAGACGAAGTCGACTTCCAAAATGCGGGGTCGTCCCTCAAGTTTTCTTCGCGGAAATCCTTGCCCTTTCCCGCAGGCTGTCCAGCGTTAGGTGGCATGCCGCTTGCTACCTTTCACCGCGGTGAACCTAAGCGCTTTCCATCGCCTCCGGCCCGGATCGCCCCGCACGGCGATTTTCTCGGCGATTCTGCTGGCTTGCCTGACGGGCTCGCTTTCCGCCGCCGCCGCGGCCCCTGAGGTGAGGACACGCCAGTTCGACGGCCTGAGCCTGGAATACCGGCTTCAAATCGAAAACAACCCCCGCGTCGCCTACGACGGCCAAGCCTTCGTCCGCACCGTGGGTGAAAAGCGAATTTACACCGTCCTCCTGAACCGCGCCTATTTTCAACGGGAAGGCGGAGAGATCTTCGATCGCCTCTCGAAGAAAAGCGAGCCGCAGCGCGTTCGAGAGGAATCGAACGAAGGCATCGCCGCCCTGGAGGGGGATTGGCTTTCCCTGGGACGCATCCCCGTCGCCGAGCTGCGCGCGCTGCAAATCCGGCTCGAAAACGCGGCCTGGCGGGACTTGCACGAGCGCTGCGTCGCCGCCCACGCCTCCGCCCGCAAGGCGCGCAAAGATTTCGTCCAGGCATTCGCGCGGGCGCGCCTCGCCAGCATCGAAGAGCACGAGGTCTCCCACCTGATCGACCTCGCCCGCGGCGGAGACGAAACCAGCCCCGCCTTCGCGCGGGAAACCGAACTGAAGGCCTTCTACGCCGAATTGGCACGCGGCGGAAATCCCCTCGACTCCATGTCCCAGGCCTTGGCGGGCCTCCTTGACGAGGTTCGACGCGGACGCACGGTGGACTACAGCCGCGAAAAAGTCGCCGCCGTCCTGCGATTCCTCCGCGCTTCGCCGAACTTGCGCCCCCGCATTCCCGAGCTGCTCGGAGCGGACCTCTCGCCTCGCGAGAGCGGGAAAGTCCTGACCATCGCCGGAAACCGGCTCTTGGCGGAAAATCGCCCATAATAACATTACTAAAAATAATTCGCCGGAGGGCCCCTTGCCCCTTTGGTATTTCGGACTTAAAATAATTTTAAGATGTGGAAGAAGTTCCTGCCGCTTTGTTGTTTCCTCGGCCTTTTCCTCTCCGTGACCGGCTTGGCCAAGGGCCAAACCGAGGTGCATGTCTGCAGAATGGCCATGAAAAATTGTCATTCCTGCTGTCCGGCGTCGGTACGAGCGCATAACCCGCAATGTTGCGCGGTCTATCCGGGGTCGGGGGTGGCCGCTCTCAGCCTCTCCCAAAAGGGAGAAGAAGTCGGCAAGACCCAAACCAAGGTCTGGCCCACGACCTTGCCTCAATTAAATCCGATGCAGATCGCGCATCTGCACGCCTACGGATTCGAACCCGCGCCGGAGAATCGCGACTCGGTCCCCCTCTTTCTTCGACAGCGGCGTCTCTTGAATTGAGCCCCGCCACGCCTCGATCGCTCCTTCCAAACATCCATGAAAAGGAGAAATTTTATGAAGAACGTCATGAGATTCTTTGCGGCGTCGCTCGCGATGTCCGCGCTCCTGCCCGGCGCTTGGGCGGGTGTGGACTATAAGAAATATAACGAGGAATATAAGGCCGAAAAGAGCGCCGCTTCGCCAGCGGAAGAAGGGAAACGCTTCGAGCACAGCAGCAAATACCAACGCGAGATGCCGGCCAACGAAAACATACTGCCGACGAAGGAACGGGACCTCAATCGCCCCGCCTCTCGTTCGGATGTGACAAAATAATACGCAAGGCCCGAAGGGAGGATGCCTTTGGCGCCCTCCCGCGGCCTTTTCCCAGAAAAGCTATCCGGCGCGTCGGCGAAAGCCCGCCTCAAGCTCGAGACATAGATTGCAGGATCGCGTCCCAGAGACGCCGCCGGGCCTCCAAAGCCCGCAGCGCCGCGGCCTCGGCCTTCCGCCAATGATCGGGGTTTTCGCCGCAGCATTCCGATAGCAGCCTAAGGGCCATCGGCCCGTGCTCTTCTCCGTCCAATTGGACGTGCCGATCCAGGTAGAAATAGAATCTCTCCCAGCGCTCGGGATTATTTTCTCGGAGGGCGGCTATCAGGCGGAGGAACATATCGGGCACCAAGTTTTCCCGACCCAAGGTAAAAGCCGCGGCGATTTCGGCCAGAGATTCGCTTTCCAAGATAGCCCATGTCGCCTCGACGAATTTCCGAGGTCCCTCGGGAACCTCGGCGGACCGTAAGGCATGCCGCAGGGAAAACCCTTCCCTCAGTGCGGACAAGAATCGCTCCAGGGGCTTAAGGTCGGCCCCTGCCTCCGACATGGCCGTTTGGTAAAGCTCGAAGTGACTTTGATAACCGCCCTTCCCGTCATCGTCGCTTTCTTCCGCCAGGACGATCTCGTTGATCCACCGGCAGGCCATCGAGTTATCCGCCGGAAGCCAAGGCAGGCCCGTCGACGTCAGGCGGCGTTGCAAGGCCTTAAGCAGGGACATGAAATCCCACACCGCGAAACAGTGGTGGGCCATAAAGGCCCTGACTTGATCCTCGTCGCGAATCGCTCGGTAAAGGGGATGGTCGAGGATCTCCTTCCGCAGCGGCGCCACGGCGGCCAAGAGCGATTCCAGGGCCTGAGGGATGGGAAAAAACGCTTGTCGTTTCATAGCGGACACATTCCTTAAAGTCATGAAATCAAGCAACTTTTTTCTTTAAATCTCGAAAAGGAGGCGATGCCCACAACGGCCAGAAAATATCGGGGAAAGCGGCTCGCCCTCTTAGCCATGCTCCTGTGTCTCCCAAAGGTCGCCGCGGCGGTCGTCGACAACACGACCTGCAGCGTCCTCTCCAACGCCGACTCGGTCGACGACTTCCACTCCCTGCGCCGGAAGGTCGAGGAGGGCTACAACCGCAGCAGTAACCGGATGTGCACCGAGCTGATCCGCTTCGAGGGCGGGAAGGAATACGAGATCCGATTGCAGGATACGCTGAGCGTGCAGAACGAGGGCGACCTCGACTGCCCCGCCGGACCGGGCAAACCCGCAGTCTGCGGCGACGGCTGGGGGATGATCCTCGACGGCAGTACCTCTCCCTCGGTGGTTTTGGACGCCGGCGGCTTGCCGCCGGGCACCTGCGCCCTGCGCCTGCGGGCCAATCGCGTCCTGGTCAGGGGCCTCAAGATCAAGGTGCAGCGCCGGGAAGACGCGGTCTGCGACGAGGGAAATCACAACGACTTCAGCGGCATCGAGATCGAGGCCGGCGACGACCGGCCCTCTCCCTCGCCCACGCCGGAGCCGCCCTCGCCCAGCCCCACGCCTCCGCCCTCGCCGACTCCCTCTCCGACGCCGCCGGCCAGCGCCACTCCGTCTCCGACCCCGGAGGCGACCGCGACGCCTTCGCCCAGCCCGGGCGTCACGCCCAGCCCGTCGCCCACGCCAGTCGCGACGCCGACCCCGGGTCCCGACGACGGCGACGACGACGGCATTCCCGACTTAGGCGACAACTGCCCGGATAGAGGCAATCCCGAGCAGGTCGACAGCGACGATGACGGGATCGGCGACGCCTGCGACGACGATTTCGCCGTCACCCCCGGCGACGACGACGGCGACGGCCTCCTCAACGAGGAAGACAATTGCGAAAACGTGGCCAATCCCCTGCAAGGGGACGCCGACCAGGACGGCCTGGGCGATGCCTGCGACGCCGACATGGCCGTCAACATCCCCGACCGCTTCCCCGGTTTCGAGCAGCCCGGCACCAGCTGCGGCCTGCGCGCCGGAGGCCTCGCGGGCCCGGCGGCATTGTGGATTTTACTTTCGCTGCTGCCTGCGCTAGGCCTGCGGGCATGCAGGAAGTCCTGATTCCCGAACTCTCCGAGACCATCTACAGCGTCAGCGAGCTGACCCGGGAGATCAAAGCCCTCCTCGAGGGCGAATTTTCCGGCGTCTGGGTTACGGGCGAGATCAGCAATTTCCACGCCCACGGCTCGGGTCATTTTTATTTCACGCTCAAGGACAAGGGGGCGCAGATCTCCACGGTGATGTTTCGGGGCGCCAACCGGCACCTGAAATTCAAGCTCGAGGACGGACTCGAGGTGGTCGCCAAGGGCCGGGTCGGCGTCTACGAGCCGCGGGGAAATTACCAGATCATCCTGGACTACATCGAGCCGAAGGGGCTCGGCGCCCTGCAGCTGGCCTTCACCCAGCTGCGCAACAAGCTGGCCGAGGAAGGGCTCTTCGACGAGGCGCGCAAGCGGCCCCTGCCCTACCTGCCCAGGACGATCGGCATCGTCACCAGCCCGACCGGGGCGGTGATCCAAGACATGATCCGCATCCTGAAGCGCCGCAATCCCCACGTGAACATCCTGCTCTATCCGGTTTCCGTGCAGGGCGAGGCCGCCGCGCCCGAGATCGTGCGCGGCATCGAGGCCCTCAACCGCCACGGGGAGGCCGAGGTGATGATCGTCGGCCGCGGCGGCGGGTCCCTGGAGGATCTCTGGGCCTTCAACACCGAGGCGGTGGCCCGGGCCATCGCCGCCTCGCCGATCCCAGTGATCAGCGCGGTGGGGCACGAGACCGACTTCACCATCGCCGACTACGTCGCCGACCTCCGCGCGCCGACCCCCTCCGCCGCCGCGGAGCTGGCGGCGCCGGTGGCGGCCGAGCTGCGGCTGAGCCTGCGCGAATCGCAACGCCGCCTGCTGCGGACCTATCGCCAAGGCCTGGAGGCGCGGCGCGAAAAGCTGAAATTCTGGATCAGCCACCTCAAGCACCCGAAGCGGCGTCTCGAGGAGCTGGCGCAACACTGGGACGACCTCCGAGAAAGGTTGAATCTCGGCATCGAGCGATCGCTGGAGACCCGGCGCGCGAGCCTGAGGCTGCTCAGCGAAAAGCTGGAAGTCCTCTCGCCCTTGTCGATCTTGTCCCGGGGATATTCGATCGTGCGGAAGCTCGAGGCGGACGGCCGCGAAGGGGCGGTGGTGAAGGACGCCGGGCAGGTAAGGCCCGGCGACTCCCTGTCTCTGGGACTGTTCAAGGGTTCGTTCAAGGCGAGGGTTTTGTGACCCTACAATAGCATTGACGACCGGCGCGCCCCAGGTTTAGGACCTAATCCATGCCCAAAACCGAGAAAGATTCCTTCGAATCCTCGCTGCAAAAGCTCGAGGAGATCGTCGAGCAACTCGAGGAACCGGATCTCCCCCTCGACAAGTCGCTCAAGCTCTTCGAAGAAGGCATCAAGCAGGCCCGTTTCTGCGAGACCCGGCTCACCGAGGCCGAGGGCAAGGTGGAAAAGCTGATCCAAGAAAACGAGGCCTTCAAGAAAGAACCGCTCGAGCTATGACCCAGCCCTTCGACCTTCCCGCATATTTAGAGACCCGCCGCCGCGTCGTCGACCAGGCCCTGCGCGACTTCCTTCCGAAGGCGAGCGAGTGGCCCGAACGTCTCCATGAGGCGATGAACTACAGCCTGAACGCCGGCGGCAAGCGCCTGCGTCCGATCCTCGCCATCGCCGCCGCCGAGGCCCTGGGCAAAGACTACCACGCCGTTTTGGCCGCGGCCTGCGCCCTCGAGATGATCCACACCTATTCGCTGATCCACGACGACCTCCCGGCCATGGACGACGACGACTTACGACGCGGGCAGCCGACCAACCACAAGGTCTTCGGCGAGGCCATTGCGATCCTGGCGGGGGACTCCTTGCTCACCGAGGCCTTTTTCACCATCGCCGAGGCCGCCAAGCCCGAGCAGGCGGCCGCCGCCCTCGAGGTGATCCGGCGCATCGCCCAGGCCAGCGGCTCGCGGGGCATGGCGGGGGGCCAGGCGGTCGACCTGCTGAGCGAAAAAAAGAAGATCTCCGTCGCCGAGCTGGAAAGGCTGCACCGCCACAAGACCGGCAAGCTGATCCAGGTCTCGATCGAGGCCGGCGCCCTCCTGGCCGGCGCCGACAAGCGGCAATTCGAGTCTTTAAGCCGCTTCGGCGAGTGCATCGGCTTATCCTTCCAGATCGCCGACGACGTCCTCGACATCGAGGGCGGCGAGGAGATCGGAAAAGACATCGGCAGCGACGTCGCCAACGAGAAGGCGACCTACCCGGCCTTGCTGGGCCTGGAAGAATCCAAGCGCCTGGCGCATCAACTGACCGAAGAGGCCCTGGGCGTCCTGGGCGATTTCGACGCGAAGGCGGACCCGCTGCGCGAGATCGCCCGATACGTGGTTTATCGGAAGAATTAATGCGAGCCGCCGTTTATTACCCTCCCGATTCGATTCGCGTTGAAGAAGTCCCCGTCCCTAAGATCGGCGACGGCGAGATCCTTCTCAAGGTGCGCGCCTGCGGCGTCTGCGGCACCGACGTCCTGAAGGTCACCCGCGCCCTGCCCAAGAAGCCCGTCGTCCTCGGGCACGAGCTGGTCGGCGACGTCGTCGGGCTCGGCAAGGGCGTCCAAAAATTCAAGGCCGGCGACCGCCTAGTCGTCGCCCACCACGTCCCCTGCGGCCAATGCCACTACTGCCGCCACGGAAACCACTCGATGTGCCGGCATTTCAAAGAGACCAATCTCGACCCCGGCGGCTTCGCCGAGTACCTGCGCATCCCCGCCGAGCACGTCGAGCAGACCGCCTTTAAAGTGCCGGCCCAGCTCAGCGACGACGAAGGCCTCTTCACCGAGCCCCTGAGCTGCTGCGTGCGCAACGTCCGGCGGGCGAGCCTTCTGCCCGGCGATTTCGCGGTGGTGGTCGGAATGGGCTCCATCGGCCTGATGATGGTCCAGCTGCTCAAGCTTATTCCGACCCAAGTCCTCGCCCTCGATCTCTTCGAGGAGCGCCTCGATCTCGCCAAGCGCCTCGGAGCCGACTTTACCCTGCGCGGCGACTCGCCGGACATTGCGGCCTTCGTCGCCGATCATACGGAAGGCCGCCGCGCCGACATCGTGGTCTTCACCGCCGGCGGAGGCCGGGTCTTCCAAAACGCCTTCACCTGGGTGCGCGACGGCGGCGCCCTCAACCTCTTCGCCTCGCTCTCCGATAAACCGGTCGAGGTGAGCCTGGACTCGCTCTATCACCACGAGATCACCGTGTTCAGCTCCTACTCCCCTTCGCCCGAGGACCTGGCCGAGGCCCATCGCTTGCTTTGCGAGAAGAAAGTCCAAGTCGCTCCGCTGGTCACCCATCACGTCGGCCTCGATCGACTGCGGGAGTCCGTCGACTGGATCACGGCGCAAAAGGCGATGAAGGTCATCGTCAACCCATGATGGAAACCGCGGTTCCGCCCAAGGCCGATCCGAAACCCTGGCATTGCCTCCGCGACGCGCTGTTCCGGCCCCGGGGCTTCTTTAACGCCTTGGCCCCCGAAGGTCCTTGGCTCCCTCCCCTCGTTTTTGCGGCCATTCTATCCTTTCTCAGCGGCTGTGGCTTCGCCATCAATGACCTGCTGTTTCCCCTTGGAAACGCCTTATGGGACCCCTGGCCCTGGTACTGGAATCTCTTCGACTGGCCCTTGATCCTCGCCCTGGAATTCCTGTTCTTGGCTTGGTTTCACCTCGTCTTGCGCTGGCGTGGCGGCGCCCACCACCCCTACCGCGCCACTTTCCGTGCCTATGGTTACAGCGCCGCTCCCAATATCCTTTGTCTAATACCGCTACTGGGAATTTGGATCGCCATCCTCTGGGGTCTGGGCCTATCGCTGTACGCGATCAAGACCTTGCAGAGAACGACATGGACCCGCGTCGTCACGAGCTTCCTCATCGCCAATGCCCTGCTCGGCCTGTTGTTGTTCGGACTGATCTTCGCGGCCGGCTACTTTTTACATTACTTTGAATAATGGGGCCCGGGGATTTCCGCTTGAAGTTCCCCCCCACCGGAGGTTAACCAATAAGCCATGATGAAGTGGACCTCGCTGCGCCAGTTTGTCGACTTCCTTGCAAGCAAGGGCGAGCTCGTCACGATCCGCGAGGAGGTCGATCCCGAACTCGAGATCGCCGAGATCGCCGACCGCGTGATGAAGGCCGAGGGCCCCGCGCTGCTCTTCGAAAAGGTGAAGGGCAGCCCCTTCCCGCTGGCGATCAATCTCTACGGCTCGCGCCGCCGCATGAGCTGGGCCCTGGGAGTCGAGGATCTCGAAGAGATCCCCCGGCGGCTGAAAGAATTGCTGACCACCCAGCCGCCCGAGGGCTTTTGGGACAAGCTCAAGATGGTCCCCAAGTTGGCCCAGGTGGCCCGCGCCACTCCGAAGACCGTCGCCAAAGCCCCCAGCCAAGAGATCGTCTGGGACAAGATCGACCTGAACCGGCTGCCCATCCTGAAGTGCTGGCCCGAGGACGGCGGCCGCTTTATCACCCTGCCCATGGTGATCACTCAAGACCCCGACACCGGTCGCCGCAACGTCGGCCTCTACCGCATGCAGGTGCTGGACCATGAGACGACCGCGATGCACTGGCAGATCCACAAGGTCGGCGCTCGGCACTTCCAACGCTACAAAGAGCTCAAGCGCAAGATGCCCGTGGCGGTCGCGATCGGCGGCGACCCGGTGCTGACCTACTGCGCCACCGCCCCCCTCCCCGATCAGGTCGACGAGATCCTCTTCGCCGGCTACCTGCGCGGCGGACCCGTCGAGATGGTCGACTGTCACGACAGCGAGCTGCAGGTCCCGGCCTCGGCCGACTTCATCCTCGAGGGCTACATCGATCCCGAAGAAGAGCTCGTGGACGAAGGCCCCTTCGGCGATCACACCGGCTATTACACCCCGATCGAACAATTCCCCCGCTTCCACGTCAAGCAGATCACCCAGCGCCGCGACCCCATCTACCTGACGACGATCGTCGGCATCCCGCCGATGGAGGACAAATTCCTGGGCCTGGCCACCGAGCGGCTCTTCCTGCCGATGATCCAGATGACCTTTCCCGAGATCGTCGACATGCACCTACCGGCGGAGGCCTGCTTCCACAACCTCTGCATCCTCAGCATCAAGAAGGCCTATCCCGGCCACGCCCAGAAGATCATGCACGCCCTCTGGGGCATGGGGCAGATGATGTTTTGCAAGTGCTTCATCGTCGTCGACCACGACGTCGACGTGCATCATTTTGCCGAGATCGTCTGGCGCGTCAGCAACAACATCGACGCCAAGCGCGACCTGACGGTGGTCGAGGGCCCGGTCGACCATCTCGACCACGCCGCGCCGCGCCAATTCGTCGGCGCCAAACTGGGCATCGACGCCACCCGCAAATGGAAGGAGGAGGGCTATACCCGCGAATGGCCGAAGGACATCCTGATGAGCGAGTCGGTCCAGAAGAAGGTCGACGCGCTCTGGCCCAAGCTGGGTATTTCCCTGAAAAAGCCATGAAAAAAACCATCCTGACCCTCTTGCTGCTCCTTGCGGCCGCCACGCTGGTCCTGCGCTTTATCGAAGTCGAAATGCCGCCGTCCCCGCCCAAAAAACCCCCGGCAAAAAAATGCCTCGCCGGCGAGGCCGCCCAGCCGGGCAACGACTCCGCGGGCGAGCCCTTGGCGACCTGCGCGGAGCTCGACGCGATCAACCAGGCCTACCTCCGCGACATCAAGCCCATCTTCGCGGCCAAGTGCCTGATGTGCCACGGCGTCGTCACCAAGATGCCGCTCTACGCGAAGGTGCCGCCCTCCTCCTGGCTGGTCCGCTACGACATCAAGGAGGCACAAGAGCACCTCGACATGAGCTTCGGCTTTCCCTTCGTGGGCAAACCGACCGACGTCCCCCAGGACGGCCTAGAGGAAGTGATCGAGGTCGTCCAAGAGGCCTCGATGCCTCCCTTCATCTATAAGATCATGCACTGGCACTCCGGCCTCACTCCCGAGGAGTCGAAGAAGATCCTCGACTGGGCCAATGCCGGGCTGAAGACCTTGAATGACTAAAGAACTCGCCAGGGACCCCGTCTGCGGGATGGACGTCGATCCGGAGGCCCCGGCCGGCCGCGAGGCATTTCACGGGCAGAGCTATTTCTTCTGCTCCAAACACTGCCAAGAATCCTTCCGCAAAGATCCCCAGGCCTTCCTAAAGGGAGGCGGGGGCCGGACACAGGGCCCCGCACGGGCCTCGGGCGCCGCCGGCCTGTATTTTTGCCCCATGGACCCGGAGGTCGAGCAGGAAGGCCCGGGCAACTGCCCCAAATGCGGCATGGCCTTGCAACCCGCGCAGCCCCACATCGCCCCCACCAAGATCGAGTATACCTGCCCCATGCATCCCCAGATCGTCCGGGACGCCCCGGGAAATTGCCCGATCTGCGGCATGGCCCTCGAACCCCGGACCGTCGAACTGACCGAAGAGGAAAATCCCGAGCTCCGCGACATGAGCCGTCGCTTCTGGGTCGGCGTCGTCCTCTCGCTGCCGCTCCTGGTTTTGACCATGGGCGAGATGATCCCGGCCTTAGGTCTCCTGCGCCGGATGCTGCCCCCGCCCTGGTGGAACCTAGTCCAATTGGGCTTGGCGACCCCCGTCGTCCTCTGGGGAGGCTGGCCCTTTTTCGAGCGGGGTTGGCGCTCCGTCGTCAACCGCAGCCTCAACATGTTCACGCTCATCGGGCTCGGCACCGGCGTCGCCTACCTCTACAGCCTGATCGCGACCTTCTTCCCCCAAATCTTTCCCGCCTCCTTCCGCGGCCACCATGGCGAAGTCCCCGTCTACTTCGAGGCGGCGGCCGTCATCGTCACCCTGGTGCTGCTCGGACAGGTCCTCGAGCTGCGCGCCCGCGGCCAGACCAGCAGCGCGCTCAAGGCCCTGCTGGGCCTGGCGCCCAAGACCGCGATCCGCGTCGACCTGAGCAGCCGGGAAACGGAGATCCCCCTCGCCCAAGTCCTGCCCGGCGACACGCTGCGGGTGCGCCCCGGCGAGAAGATCCCCACCGACGGCGTGGTCCTCGAGGGGACGAGCAACGTCGACGAGTCCATGATCACGGGCGAACCCATTCCCGTCTCCAAACAGCCGGGCGACAAGGTGACCGGGGCGACGGTCAACGGCACGGGCGGCTTCCTGATGCGAGCCGAGCGGGTGGGCAGCGAGACCCTGCTCGCGCAGATCGTCCACATGGTCGGCGAGGCCCAGCGCAGCCGGGCCCCCATCCAAAAACTGGCCGATCGGGTGAGCGGCCTCTTCGTCCCCGCGGTCGTCCTCGTCGCCGTCCTGACCTTCGCGGCCTGGGCCTGGGTCGGGCCCGAGCCGAGGTTGGCCCACGGCCTGATCAACGCCGTCGCGGTCTTGATCATCGCCTGTCCCTGCGCGCTGGGCCTCGCCACGCCGATGTCGATCATGGTCGGCACGGGCAAGGGCGCCACCGCCGGCGTCCTCATCAAAAATGCCGAGGCCCTCGAGACCCTCGAGAAGGTCGACACCCTCGTCGTCGACAAGACCGGGACCCTCACCGAGGGAAAACCCGAATTGACCGCCATTCTCACCGAACGAGGCTTTTCGGAAAACGAGGTCCTCGCCGCCGCGGCCAGCCTCGAGCAAGCCAGCGAGCACCCGCTTGCGGCCGCCGTGGTCCGCGCCGCCAGGGCGCGCGGGCTGCCGCTAAGCAAGCCCGAGGATTTTCAATCGGCCACCGGGAAGGGGGTCAGCGGCAAAGTCGGCGGGAAGGAGATCCTGTTGGGCAACTCCAAGCTCTTGCTGGAGGACGGCGTCGAGCTCGACCTCCTCAAGACCCGAGCCGAGGAGCTGCGGCGGCAAGGGCAGACCGCGCTCTACTTGGCCGTCGACGGGCATTTCGCGGCCCTCTTGGGCGTCAGCGACCCCATCAAGGCGAGCACGCCGGAGGCCATCGCCCAATTGAAGAAGGAGGGCATCCGCATCGTGATGCTGAGCGGGGACTCGCCCACCACCGCCAAGACCGTCGGCGAGAGGCTTGGGCTCGCCGAGGTGATGGGCGGCGTAGCTCCCGACAAGAAAAATGAAGTGGTTCGGCGGCTGCAGGCCGAGGGCCGCGTCGTGGCGATGGCCGGCGACGGTATCAACGACGCCCCCGCCCTGGCCCAGGCCCAGGTCGGCATCGCGATGGGCACCGGCACCGACGTCGCCATGCAGAGCGCCGGCATCACCCTGGTCAAGGGCGATCTCCGCGGCATCGCTAAGGCCCGCGTCTTGAGCCGCGCGGTGATGCGGAACATCCGCCAAAACCTCTTCTTCGCCTTTATCTACAACACCCTCGGCGTGCCCATCGCCGCGGGGGCCCTCTACCCCTTCTTCGGCCTGCTGCTCAGCCCCATGATCGCCGCCGCGGCGATGAGCCTGAGCTCGGTCTCGGTGATCGGGAATGCCCTGCGTTTGCGAAACCTCAAGCTCTGAAGGCCGTTGTTCCGCTCCGCCCCGGTTATCGCGGCCCTTAAGCGGGGTTTACAAGGCGTCCCAGATGCGATTATAAGCCCCCCCATGTCCAAGGAAGTCCAAGAACTCTTCACCTCGATCGCGCCGAGCTACGACTTCCTCAACCACTTCCTGAGCCTCTCGGTCGACAAGCGCTGGCGCGACAAGGCCGTCGCCGCGCTGGGCAAGACGGCGCCCGCGCGCCTCCTCGACCTCTGCGCCGGGACCCTCGACCTCACCCAAAAGGTCCTGCAAAAATTCCCCCGCACCGAGGTCTTCGCGGCCGACTTCGCCGTCGCCATGCTCGAAGAAGGGCGCGACAAGGTTCGAGGCAAGGCCAAGGCGCATCGCATCTGCGCCGACGGGCACCGCCTGCCCTTCGGCGCGGGCTCCTTCGACGCCGTCCTCTGCGCCTTCGGGATCCGCAACCTCGAGCATCGCGCCGAGGCCGCTCGGGAGATCCGCCGGGTGCTTAGGCCGGGAGGAAAGCTGGTCGTGCTGGAGTTCTTTCGGCCGGAGCGATTCTTTTCGAAGCTCTTCTACCAGACTTATGGAAAGTACGTCCTTCCCCGGATCGGCGGCGCCGTCTCGCGGAACCGGAAGGCCTATGAATATTTGCAAAACTCGATCCAGCACTTCCTTAGCGTGGAGGAGTACGGGCGGCTCCTGCTGGAGCATGGTTTTCAAAAGCCGGAGGTGTTGCCGCTCTCCGGAGGCATCGCGCATCGCATCGTCGCGGAGGCCGTGTAGGGGCCGTTCGCGAAGGGCCCCTACGGACGTCCCATGACCACAAACGCCAGCTTCCTGCAAAAATTCCGCTACACCCTCGAGCTGGTGAAATTATCCCACAGCCTCTTCGCCCTGCCCTTCGCCCTGGCCGCCTTCTTAGTCGCCGCGCGCGGCCGCTTCTCTTGGACGCTCCTGCTCTGGGTCGTGCTTTGCGTCGTCCTCGCCCGTACCGCCGCCATGGCATTCAACCGCTTGGCCGATGCCCGCTTCGACGCCTTAAATCCGCGTACAAAAAATCGCCATATTCCCGCAGGGTTACTCTCCAAGTCTTATGTCATCGCTTTAACCCTGATTTCCGGCGCCGGCTTCCTCCTCGCGGCCTGGCGGATCAACCCCCTGGCCTTCCAGCTCTCGCCCTTTTGCCTCGCAGCCCTGTTTCTCTACTCCCTGGCCAAGCGCTTCACCGATTTTACCCAGCTCATCCTGGGTTTTTGTCTGGGCATGGCGCCCATCGGCGCGGCCATCGCCGCCACAGGCAGGATCCCCGGTAGCTCCCTCGTCCTGGGCGCGGCCGTCCTGCTTTGGGTGGCCGGCTTCGACCTGCTCTACGCCTTGCAAGACCTGGAATTCGACCGATCCCAGGGCCTGCGCTCCCTCCCGGTCCGGTTGGGCCTGAATGGCAGCCTCAAGCTCTCTTCCCTCTGCCATGCGGCCTTCCTCGCCCTCCTGGTCCTCTACGGGTTCCTGGAGGCCTTGGGAGGGCTTTACTGGGCGGGATTGGGCCTAAGCGGCGCCTTCCTGCTTTGGGAACACGCGACGATCCGCGACGACCTGGCCAAGGTCAACGCCGCCTTCTTCACCGCCAACGGGCTGTTGAGCGTCTTTTTTCTCGCCTTCACGGCCGCGGACCTGTATTTTTAGGGCCTCCGCGGGTCTCCCGCGGGCCGAATAACCTTGACGGAAGTCCCCGATTGCAATAGACCCACGGCCTCCCGATTTTTGAGGTCCAAGGTTGTTATGAAGAAATTTCCCAAACGGACGCCGCTCAAGGCTCCAAAGGTAAACACCAAAGATAACAAGGTGTTACTGAAGTCGCTCCTGAAGCAAATGGACGAGCTCCTGGTCACCAACCGGCGCCAGAGCCACGAGGTTCAGATGTTGAAGGAGGAGGTCGAAGGCCTGCGCCGCGACCTTTCGATCACGATGGAATCATTAGCCGAGCTCCCCTACGTCTCGGGGATGCTGCACTGAGGAGTCCTTATGCCGCGCATGTGTATCCTTTGCAAAAAAACCGCCCAGGCTGGAAACATCGTCAGCCACGCCAACAACAAGTCGCACACCAAAAACCACCCGAATCTACAGAAGGTCCGGGCGCTCTACCAGGGCAAGGTGCAGAACATCACGGTGTGCACGCGTTGCATCCGCTCCGGCAAGGTGACGAAGGCGGCGTAGCAAGAATTACGATCGAATCTGATCCACCGAAATAACCCCCGCCAGGGTCTCCAGGGCCCGCACCACTTCCAATAATTGCTGCCGATTCTTGATGTCGAGGACGAAGATGTTGATCGCCTTCAGGTCGCTGCTCGTCCGGATGTTGGCCTGCGAAATATTCACCCCCAAATTGCTGATGGTCTTGGTCATCGAGGCCAAGATGCCGGGCCGGTCCACGCTGACCGCGCGGATCTTGGCCTGATGGCTTAGGTCGCTGGCGTCGTCCCAGCTGACCTCGACCCGACGGTCGGGATCGGTGGCCAACACCTTGGGACAGTCGACGGTGTGCACCGTGACGCCCCTGCCCCGCGTGATGAAGCCGGTGATGCTGTCCCCCGGCAGCGGGTTGCAGCACTTGCCCATCGCCACCAGGACGTCGTTCAAGCCCCCCACCGTGATGGCGCTCTTCGAGCGCTTCTTCACCTTCTGGAAGATCTCGCCCAGCACGCCGGTCTTGGCGGGGCTGGGCTCGGGCTTGATCAGCAGCTCGGCCGGGATCAACTTCACGACCACGTGGTGCGGCGAGATCTTGCCGTAGCCGATCTGGGCGATCAGGGACTCGGCGTTCTTGAGGTGAAACTCCCGGGCGGCCTCCAGCAGCTTGTCGTCCTTCAAGTACTTGCCGGCCTGGATCCCGTGGCGCTCGATCTCGTTGGTCAAGAGCTCGTTGCCCAGGCTGAGCGCCCGGTCGCGCTGCTCGTCGCGGATCTCCTGCCGGATTTTCGCCTTGGCCCGCGAGGTCTTGACGAACTTCAGCCAATCGCGGTTGGGCTTCGAACCCGCCTTGGTCAAGACCTGAACCGTGTCCCCGCTCTTCAGGACGTAGTCGAGCGGGACGATCTTGTCGTTGACCTTGGCGCCGACGCACTGGTTGCCGACGTCGCTGTGGATGCTAAAGGCGAAGTCGACCGGCGTCGAGCCATAGGGAAGCTCCTTGAGCTGCCCTTTCGGCGTGAAGACGTAGACGTCGGTGGCGAACAGATCGAGCTTGACGGTGTCCAGGAATTCCGCCGGGTCCTGCAGGTCTTTTTGCAGGTCCAAGAGCTCGCGCAGCCACTGGAACTTCTTCTGGTCGTTCTGGCTGATCGAGCCGTCCTCCTTGTAGGTCCAGTGCGCCGCGATCCCCTTCTCGGCGATCTCGTGCATCTCTTGGGTGCGGATCTGGAACTCGACGCGCTGCCCCTCGAGGCAAATGACCGTCGTATGCAGCGAGCGGTAGTTGTTGACCTTGGGCATCGCGATGTAGTCCTTGAAGCGACCCGGCACCGGCTTCCACAGCTCGTGCAGCACGCCCAAGACCTCGTAGCACTGGCGAATGTTGTCGACGATGATGCGGAAGGCCATGATGTCGTGCACCTGATCGAAGGCGATGTTCTGGCTCTCCATCTTGCGGTAGATGCTGTAGAGGTGCTTGACCCGGCCGTAAATCCGGTTGGGAACGCCGTACTCCTGCAGTTTTTTTTCCAGCAGCTCCTGGACGCGCGCCATGTAGGCCTCGCGCTCCTTCCGCACCACCTCGACCTGATGGTAGACCGTATTGTAGATCTCGGGCTTGAGGTACTTGAGCGAGAGGTCCTCCAGCTCGATCTTCATCCATTGGATACCGAGTCGGTTGGCCAGCGGGGCGTAGATCTCGGCGGTCTCCTTGGCGATCTTGAGCTGGCGCTCGACGCTCAAGTGAAAGAGCGTCCGCATGTTGTTCAATCGGTCGGCCAGCTTGATCAGGATGACGCGGATATCGACGGCCATCGCCAGCATCATCTTGCGGAAATTCTCGGCCTGCTTCTCCTCGGTGGTCGAGAACTTGATCTTGCTCAGCTTGGTGACGCCGTCGACCAAGAGCGAGATCTCGGGGCCGAATTCTTTCTTGATCTCGTCGATCGGAATCAGCGTGTCCTCGACCGTGTCGTGCAACAGGCCCGCCGCGATCGAGGCCGCGTCGAGCTGCATCTCGGCCAGGATCGCCGCGACCTCCACGGGATGGATGAAATACGGCTCTCCGGAGGCGCGTTTCTGCCCCTCATGGACCTTTTCGGAAAAATGGTAGGCCTTCTCGATGAGGCTTAGGTCGGCCTTGGGGTTGTAGCTCCGCACCGAGGCGAGGATGTCTTGCAGGGAGATCATGAGTTAATAATCGCTTTCAACTCCTTCTTGGCCGCCTCGAGGTCGCGGTTGACCACCACGTGATCGTAGTGGACGCTCTGCTCGATCTCGTGCTCGGCGCGGGCGATGCGCCGGGCGATGGTCTCGGCGCTGTCCGTGCCCCGGCTCTCCAGGCGCTTGCGCAGCTCCTCGATCGAGGGCGGTTTGAGGAAGATCAGCACGGCATTGGGCTCGATCTTCTTGAGATTCAGGGCTCCCTGCGTGTCCAGGTCCATCAGCACGTCGCGGCCCTCCCGCAGGCTGGCCTCGATCGGAGCCCGCGGAGTGCCGTAGAACTGGCCGTGCACCTCCGCCCACTCGAGAAACTGCCCGGCCTCGGCCATCTTATCGAATTCTTCGCGGGAAATAAAATGGTAGTCCCGGCCCTCCGCCTCGCCGGGCCGCGGCGGGCGCGTGGTGGCGCTGACCGAGAAAAAGAGCCCCAGCTCGCGCTCGAGATCGCGGCACAGGGTGGTCTTGCCGGTGCCGGAGGCGCCGGAGACCACGAAAAGTCTTGCGGGACGGGATTTTTCCTTCATGACCGGGACCTCACTCGACGTTCTGCACCTGCTCGCGGAGCTTCTCCAGGCAGTGCTTGCAGTTGACAACCTTCTGGGAGATCTCGGCGCTTTGGGCCTTCGCGCTGAGCGTATTGGCCTCTCGGTTCATCTCCTGCAAAAGAAAATCGAGCTTCCGGCCCAAAGGCCCCTGCTCGTCCAGGATCTCGCCGAAGTGGGCGATGTGGTGTTTCAGGCGCTGCAACTCTTCGGAGATGTCGGTGCGGTCGACGAAATAGGCGACCTCCTGCGCAAGGCGTTGCGGGTCGAGCTCGACGCCGCTGGCCAAGCGCGCGACGCGTTCGTTCAACTGCCGGCGATGGTGCTCGACGTTGTCGGGAACGACCTTCTCGACGGCCCGCACCTCGCCGGAAAGGGACTGCAGCTCGTCGCGGAAGAACTTAGCGATGGCGAGCCCCTCCTTCTGCCGCATCTTCTCGAGGGCGATGAAGGATTTTTTGAGGAGGGATTCCAACTGCCGCCAGAGGCTCTCCAGGTCGACGGGCTCCTCGGTGATCAAAACCTCCGGGAGGGTGAGCAAGGTCTCCAGCCGGATGTCACCGGGCAGCTTGAGGGCCTGGGCCGCGGCCTTCAAGCCCTTGTGGTAGTCCTTCAGGCGGGCGACGTCGATCCGGACGCTGCCCTCGCCGGGCTGGACCGCCTCTTCCTTGACCAAGATATCGATGCGGCCCCGGGAAAAGAAGGACTTGGCCGCCTCCGCGATCTTGCCTTCCAGGACGGAGAAACGCTGGGAAAGCCGAAGGTTGACCTCGCAAAATTTGTGATTGACGCTCTTGGTCTCGATGACGACGCGCCGGCCGCCGACCTTGCCCTGCACGATCCCGTAGCCGGTCATGCTCTTGATCATATTTGCTCCTGGTTTCGCCTATTTAACCTTTAGGCGGGATCGGGAGCAAGCGAACAAAAACAATGTGGAGACGTTGTGTTCGCCATCAGAAAATACGATGTATCGCCTTGGGAAGCGCGAACGCAATGTTCGCCCCTACTTGAAGGAAAAGACCATCTTCGTGCCGCCGACCTCGACCAAATCCCCGTTCTGGAGGCTCTTGGACTCGACCTCCTCGCCATTGACGAAGGTGCCGTTCTTGCTGACCAGGTCGAGGACCCCGGCGCCGTTGCTGTCGTGGAAGATCATCGCATGAAGCCGCGAGATGGCCGGGTCGTCGAGCACCAAGTCGGGCAGGCGCTTGAAGGATCCGATGCTGTCGGTGGTGGCCTCTTGCATCCCCTTCTTGTCCTGGGGAGACTTCTTGGCGATGTAGTTCATGATGAGCTTCTTAGTGAAGTCGTCGAGCGACATCGTGAAGTCCATGCTGAACACCTGGGTCTTGTTGATGTCGTCGAGGCTGCGGCCGATCGCCTTGCAGGTGCCCTCGGGGAGCTTGACGATCTGCCCCTTGTTTTTGCCCTCGGTGATCTCGAAAACCGCGACCGTTCGTTTGCCGCCAGCCGTCATGGATTCTCCTCCCTGTCGAATCGGAAAGGCCTCGTCCTCCAGCATGATCGGAATGTCGCCCTGCACGGGGTAAAGCAGTTCGCATTTCATGCAGAGGAGGCCCTGCTTGCCAGGATCGTAGCTTACCTTACCCTGGCAGCGCGGGCATACTAAAATTTCGAGCAATTCCGGGCGGACGGTCATCGCGGTCTCCGAGGCAGAGCACCCAGCCTACTTCGCCGCCGAGGCTCCGGCGCCCGAATTGTAGGCGGAAACCACCTGGGCCGTCAGGTCGGCGGCCCCGGGAGCGTAAAGCACGGCGTCCTGCGAGGTCTCGAAGATCAGGTTGTAGCCGCCCTTTTGCCCGACGGATTGGACGGCGCCGCGCATCTTGACGATGATGCCGCGGGTCATCTCGGCCTCCTTGGTGGCCATCTCGCTTTGGAACTGGGTCAGCGTCTTCTGGAGGTCGAGGAACTTGTCGCGGTACTCGGCCTCTTTGGCCTTCATCGCCTCGGGGCTGAGCGCGGCGCGCTGGGTCTCGAGCTGGTCCTTGAGGGTCTTGAGAGAGTTTTGCTTGGCGGTCAGCGCGGCCTGCTTCTGTTCGAACTGGGCCTTGAGCGAGGCCTTCGCGCGTTTGCCCTCTTCGACGTCATTTAAGGCTTTTTGAAAATCGACCAGGCCGATCTTGAGCTGCTGGGCCTGGGCCACGCCTTGCATCGCGACGACAAACAGGGCGGCCAACAAGTACTTCCATCGTTTCATAGAATGTCTTCCTCCATTAAGGGAAACCAAGGATTATCCAAGAAATATACCCTAAACAAGCCGCAAATCCTTTAAATCAAGTCGCGGCGTTCGGCACTAAAAAAATGACCCGATCGTGAAATTAAACACGCTGCGCTTCTCCCCCGGCTTGCGTTTGAAGGGGAAGCCCCACTCGAAGCGCAGCGGGCCGAAGGGGCTGAGCCACCGGATGCCCGCGCCCGCATCCGCACGCAATTTCAGGGGATTTAGGTCCTCGTCCTCCGCGAAGGTGTTGCCGGCATCGACGAAAACCACGCCCCGGAAACCGGCCGCGTCGTAGATCGGAAACTCGTATTCGAGGTTAAACAGCAGCAGCTTGTTGCCGCCGTAGACGAATTCTTCGTCTTTTCCGGTGATTCCGTCGGGGATGGTGACGCTGGGACCCACCGAGCGGAACTCATAGCCGCGCAGGCTGTTGATGCCTCCGGTAAAGAAACGCTCGAAAAGCGGAACGGGTTCATCGCCCAGGGATTTAATATAGCCGACGCGGCCCTGGAACTTGAGGACGGAATTCTTCCAGAGAGGAAAATAGACCCGCTGGTTGGCCGTGACCCTAAGAAAATCGACGTCGCCGCCCAGGCCGTTGCCGGCGTACTCGACCGACAGGTTGCTGTAGAGGCCCTTGGTGGTGATGATCGGGTTGTTCCGGGTGTCGCGCTGGAATTGGAAGACCAGGCTGGAGGTGAGCCCGTCGGCGTTCTGCTTGAAGAACTCGGGGACGATGAGGTCGAAGTCGTCCAGTTTGACGTCCTCGATGCGGTAGCCGATGCTGAAGGAGCTGAAGTCGAAGATGCGCCGGCCCAAGTCGACCTCGCCGCCGAAGGACTTGCGGCGGAAGTCGTTGAAGTCGCTGGTGATGCGGAAACCGTTGGCCTGGAGGATCCAGTTGGTGTCGAAGAGATAGGGGTCGGTGACCTGGAAGGAGAACTGCTGGCGCCTGCCCGAGATCTCGGCGTTGATCGAACCGCTGATGCCCAAGCCCAGGAAGTTGTTCTTCGAGACCGATGCGGTGAAGAGAAAACTCTCGGAGGAGCTGAAGCCCGCGCCGACGCTGAAGGTGCCCGTGGGCTTCTCCTTCACGTTGATGTTGAGGACCAGCTTGTCGTCGCTGGAGCCGCGCGGGGTGGAGACCTCGACGGTCTCGAAGTAACCGAGCTGCTCGAGCTTGCGTTTGGAGAGGCGGACCAGGCCCTCGTTGTAAAGGCTGTTTTCGACCACCTTGAGCTCGCGGCGGATGACCTTGTCGCGGGTGATGGTGTTGCCGGTGATATTGATGCGTTCGATGAAGACCTTGCGCCCCTGGTCGATGACGAAATTGATGTCCGCGGTCTTGCTGTCGTCGTGCAGGCTGGTCTGCGGGTTGATGTTGGCGAAGGCGTAGCCCTGGTTGCCGTAGAACTCGGTCAGCTTCTGGAGGTCTTCCTCCATGATCTTCTGGCTGTAGAGGTTGCCCTTCATCGTGTGCAGCTTGCGCTGCAGCTCTTCCTTGGTCGTCAGGATGTCGCCCTCGAAGCCGATATCGCCGATGCGGTAGGGGTCGCCCTCGTCGATATAGTAGGTCAAGATCAGGCCTTTTTCCTGCTCGTTGTACTCGACCTTCGGCTGCCCCACCCTCACCTTCATGTAGCCCTTGTTGAGGTAATTGTAGGTGATGAGCTGGATATCCTGCTCGATCTGCTCGGGGCGGTACTTGCCGGAGCCGGTAAGGAAGGAGAGGATGCCCTTTTTCTTGGTGCGGATGATCCCCTTGAGCTTCCGGTCGCTGAACACCGTGTTGCCCTCGAAGCGGATGCCGCGAACCACCTCGGCCTTGACCTCGTTGATCTTGAAGACCAGCTGACGCTTCCCGCCCTTTTCCCGCACCTCGGTATCAACCGTCGTCGCGCTGAAGCCTTCCTTGCTGTAGATCTCTTTGATCCGTTCCTTCGACTCGCCCAGCTTGCGGTTGTCGGCCGGGGCGTTGGTCTTGACGGTGAGCACCTCGCGGATCTTGCCCTCGCCGACCTTCTTGTTGCCCTCGATGACGATTTCGTCGATCGGCCCCTTCTCGACGACCTTGAAGACGAGCTTCACGCCGCCGGCCGCCCCGACCCTCTCGACCTCGACGTCCTCGAAGAGGCCCAGCTTGTAGATGCGCGCCACGTCGGCGCTGACCTTCTCGCGGGAGTAGGCGCCTCCCTTCTGCTGCTGAATCTGGGTCAGGATGACCTGGGTCTCGACGCTTCGGTTGCCCTGCACCTCGATCTCGACGACGCGCTCTTGGGCGCCGGCGTCGCGGGGGCCCGGGAGGAAAAAACCGGCCATGAAAAAGAAGGCGAAAAGAAAAGGAAGGGTTATTTTTGGTTTCATGGATCTCATGCGGGCTGCACCCGCCCGTCCTGCATTCGGACGTTCCTGGGCAGCCTTTGGGCCAGCCGGTCGTTGTGGGTGACGACCACGAGGGTCATCTGGAGTTCGTTGTGAAGCTTCATCAGTAAATCCGCCGTTTCTTCTCCGGTGCGGCTGTCCAGGTTTCCCGTCGGCTCGTCCGCGAACAGGACCCGAGGGCCCGCGATCAGGGCCCGGGCAATCGCCACCCGCTGCTGCTCGCCCCCGGAGAGCTCGGAGGGCTTGTGCTCGAGCCGGTGCGACAATCCGACCCCGGCCAGCATGGCCTCGGCGCGGGCCGCGGCCTCGCGCTTGTTTTCGCCCCCGATCAAGAGGGGCAGCATGACGTTTTCCAGGGCGCTCAGCATCGGCAGCAGATGGTGGAACTGGAACACGAAACCCATCGCCCGGTTGCGAAAGCGGCTGAGCTCGGCGTCGGAGAGCGCGAAGAGATCGCCCCCTTCGAACGTCACCCGGCCCGCCGTCGGTTTATCCAAAGTGCCCAACAGGTGGAGCAAGGTGGACTTCCCGGCGCCGGAGGCGCCCAGCACGGCCACCGCCTCCCCCTCCTCGACCGCGAAATCGACGCCCTTCAGGACCTCGACGCGGTCCGCGGCGTCGCCGTAGGTCTTGTGAAGGTTATGGGCTTCGATCAATGCCGCCATCGCTACAAATCCAGTCGGTTATGCTTGAGCCGCCGCACCGCGACCCAGGTCGCGAACAACGCGATCGCCAGGCTTACGCCCGCCGTCGCCGCCAGCACCGACGGCGACCAGGCGACGGGCAGGCGCTCGATCAGGTAGACTTCCTTCTCCAGCTTGAGGACGCCGCTGCGCTGCACGAACCATCCCAGGCCCGCCGCGAGCGCGACTCCCAAGACGCTGCCGAGCGCCCCGATCGCCAATCCCTGATAGCCAAAGAGCCTTTGCACCCCGCGGTTCGGCGCGCCGAGCGCCCGTAGGATCGAGATCTCGCGGCTTCGATCGAAGATCATCAGCAAGAGCACGCCGACGATGTTGAAGGAAGCCACCGCCACGACCATCGCCATGATGATCAAGAACATCAGGCGCTCGTTACGCAGCGCGGAAAACAAGGGGCCGTTCAAGCGCTGCCAGCTGACCGCCTCGTAGCCCGGGCCCAAGCTCTCCTTGAGGTCCCCGGCCAGCGCGTCCGCGTCCAGCGGGCGCTTCAGCTTCATCTCGATCCCGGTCGCGAGTCCCGGCGACTCGAGGATCCCTTGCATTCGCCCGATGTCGACGAAGGCGAAGCCGCGGTCGAATTCGTAGAGACCCGTTTGAAAAATCCCCGCGACCTTGAAGCTCTGGAAATTTTTTTCACCCGTCCCCGCCGACTTCTTGGGGAGAAAAACCTTGAGGGTCTCGTCGGGGCCCGCGATGCCCAGCTCTTCGGCCAGATCCTCGCCCAACACCACGTTGGGGATCTCACCTTCGCCTTTCAGCAGTTCTTCAATCTTTGCAGGTACTTGCGCGCCACCCGCGCGGCGAGTCTTTACAGCATAGACCCTGGCAAAGGTCAAGGGATCGATGCCCTTAAAAACCGCCCCTTTAACCCTTCCATGGGCCACCAAGAGCACTTCTCTGTACAGGAAGGGCGTGGCGGCCAGGGCCTCTTCCGAAATTTGGCCGAAGATCGCCTTTTCTTCGCCCACCGGATCCGCCATCTCGCCGTCCTTGAGCACCACCAGGTGGGCGTTGAAACCCAAGATACTCTCGCGAAAGACCCGCTCGAAGCCGTTCATCACCGCTTGCGTCAGGCTTAAGGTCGCGACGCCCAAGGCGACGCCAAGCACCGCCAGGCGCAGGACGAGGCGAATCCCCCGCTTGGCGGGATTGCGGAGGTATTTTTTTGCCAAGAACAGGTCCCAACTCATTCGTATCGCAAGGCCTCCACCACCGTCAGCCGCCTCCCCTCCCGCGCCGGCAGCAAAGTCGCCGCGAGGCTCATGCTTAAGGCCAAGAGGAAGGTCAGCGCGATCCAGAGCGGGTTCACGTCCACCGGCAGGGCTTCCAGGTAATAAGGCGTCGGCAAGGGGAGCTTCACGGTCTGGATCAGCCAACAGAGCCCCAATCCTAAGGCCGTTCCGCCCAAGCCGCCCACGACGCCGATCCAAAGCCCCGCCCGGAAGAAGATCCCCGAGATGTCCCGCTCCGACATGCCGAGGGACTTGAGTATCGCCAGGTCGCGCCGGCGCTCGTAGACGACCATCATCAACATCGAGAGGATATTGAAAGAGGCAAGCAGGACCATCAGCGTCAGGACGAAGGCCATCCCGAGACGCTCCAGGCGCAGCGCCGAAAAGAGCCGCGTGTTCTTCTGCTGCCAGGTCTCGACGCGCTCGACGTCGGGAAGGCCTTGAAAGGCGCCCTGCCGCGCAAGGCTCTCCTCGGGCTTGGCGAAAGTGACGCCGACCTGCTCGGGCGAATGCTCGCCGAAGAGGCGCCGCACCTGCTCGAGGGAGGCGAGCGCGAACTTATTGTCGTAGTCGAAGTAGCCGGACTTGAAGGTCCCCACGATGCGGAAGCGCCGCAAATTGGGCTCGACCTCGCCGGTGGGCCCCACCTCACCGAAGGGATAAAGCAGCTCGACCCCTTCCCGCAGGAAGGGCACGACGCCGAGGCTCGAGGCCAGCTCGCGGCCCAGGAGGATGCCGGGGACTTGCTCGCCCTCGGCTCGCAGCGAGTCCCAGCCCTCCCCTTCCTCGAAGAACACCTGGAAAGAGGGTGGGAAGCGCGCCGCCCCCGGCTCGAGGCCTCGGACGCGGACGCCCTGGGTCTCGTCTTCCTCGGTACGCAGGACGGCCTCGCCGTCGACTAAGCGCGCGACGCCGGCGACGCCGGGCAGGTCGCGGAGCCTTTGCAAAAGTTCGGGGCCGGCGCTGGCGCCGGGCTTCAGGACCAGGGAGAGGTGCGGGGAAAAACCGATGACCTTGGCCTGCAAGTCCTTACCGAAGCCCACCATCACCGCCTCGACGACCAGGAAGGCCGCAACCGAGACAAGGACGCCCAGGATCGCCATCCAGGTCAGGAAGGAGACGAGGAAGCTGCGCTCCTTTCCGGAGAGGAATTTAACGGCGAGGAAGGTCTGCGCTTTCATGGCGCTTGGGGAACTAGCCTTTCGCCCGCATGTGCGGGAAGAGGATCACGTCGCGGATCGAGGCCTGGTCGGTCAGGAGCATGACCAGGCGGTCGATGCCGATGCCCTCGCCCGCCGTGGGCGGCATGCCGTACTCGAGGGCGGTGATGAAATCTTGGTCGAGGTACATGGCCTCCTCGTCGCCGGCCTCGCGGGCGGCGACCTGCTTGAGGAAGCGTTCTTTCTGGTCGAGGGGGTCGTTGAGCTCGCTGAAGCCGTTGGCGATCTCGCGGCCGTAGATGAAAAGCTCGAAGCGATCGGTCACCTCGGGGTCGGCCTCGTTGCGCCGCGAGAGCGGCGAGACCTCGGTCGGGTACTGGGTGATGAAGGTCGGCTGGATCAGCTGTTTTTCGACCTTTTCTTCGAAGAGTTCGGTCAAGATGGCGCCGAGGCCCTCTTTTTCCTTCTTCAAGTGGATCTCGAGGCGCTTCGCCTCGGCCAGGGCCTTGTCGCGCGAGGTCAATATCGCGGGATCGAAGCCGCCGATCTGGACGAGGGCCTCCTTGAGCGTCAGGCGCCGGAAGGGCTTTTGGAAGCTGAGCGCGGCGCCTTGATAGCTGATCTCGGTCGAACCGCAGACTTCCAGGGCCAGGCGCGCGAGCATCTCCTCGGTGAGGGCGATCAGGTCCTCGTAGGTGGCGTAGGCCTGGTAGAACTCGAGCATCGTGAACTCGGGGTTGTGCTGGATGCTGATCCCCTCGTTGCGGAAGTTGCGGTTGATCTCGAAGACCCGCTCGATGCCGCCGACCACGAGGCGCTTGAGGTAGAGCTCGGGCGCGATGCGCAGGTAGAGCTTCATGTCGAGGGCGTTGTGGTGCGTGACGAAGGGCTTGGCCGCCGCGCCGCCCGGAATGGGCTGCATCATCGGCGTCTCGACCTCGACGAAGCGGCGCTCGACCAGGAACTGGCGGATCTTTTGGATGACGAGCGAGCGCTTGAGGAAGACGTCCTTCACCTCGTCGTTCATGATGAGGTCGACGTAACGCTGGCGGTAGCGCGCCTCGATGTCGGTCAGGCCGTGGAATTTTTCGGGGAGCTGCTGGAGGCTCTTCACCGCGAGGCGCAGCTTCTCGACGTGGATCGAGAGCTCGTCGGTCTTGGTGCGAAACAGGTAGCCCTCGACCCAAAGAAAGTCCCCCACCTCGGCGCGCTCGAAGAGGGCCCAATCGGCCTCGGAGACCGCGTCCTTCTTGACGTAGGCCTGGATGCGCCCGTCGCGGTCCTTCAGCTTGACGAAGCAGGCCTTGCCGAAGGAGCGCTGGAACATGATGCGCCCGGCCAGCCGCACCTCGATCTTCTTCGCCTCCAGCTCCTCTTTGGAAAGACCGGAGTGGTCCTGCAAAATTTCACCGCTGGTGTGCGTGCAGCTCAAGTCGTTGGGAAAGGGATTGAGTCCCTCTTCCTTGAGCTTCTGCAATTTTTCGAGGCGCTGCTGGTAGTAGAGGTTGTCTTCCATAAAACCGAATGGAAATTGGGGGTTTAGCTGAAGAGGGGTTAGTCGGGGCGCCCGCGAAGGTCAAGGGAAAAGCGGCAAAAACCGGCCTCGCCGCCGCGCCTAGCGGCGGCGCAGGCGCCGCCGGATCGCCCCCAGCAAGACCTCGCTGCCCTCGACCTTGAGCAGCGTCACCGCGAGAAAATAGACCCCCGAGCCCAACGCGATCATGGCGATCAAGTAGAGGCTGCGCGGCAGCATGGGCGCAAAGGTCCAATTCCAGTAGCGCATGGCGACGAACAGGGCGATGGCCATGAGCCCCGCCGCTCCGGTCATTTTGAGGATGGAGCCCGCGAGGGAGCGCAGGCCGAGCGGCCCCACCGACTTGCGGTAGTCGTAGAGCAGCATGAGGAAGTTGGCGATCGAGCCGATGCCGACGCCCAGGGCGAGGCCGCGGTGTTGCAAGGGCCAAAGCAGGGCGAAACCGGCGGCGATGTTGACCAGCACCGCGAGGTTGGCGGCGCGCACCGGCTTGCGCGCGTCCTGGACGGCGTAAAAGGCCGAGGAGGTGATCCGCGTCGCCGAGACGAAGGGCAAACCCACCGCGAAGCACTGGAGCGTCTCCGCCGTGAGCCGCGTCGATTCCTCGTTGAAACCGCCGCGGAAGAAGAGCACCGCGATGATGGGCTTGGCCAGAACCGCCAGGCCGACGGCCGCGGGGATATTGACCAGCCAGACGGTGGCGAGGGCCTTGCGCATCGCCTGTTTCATGCGGACGAAGTCTTTTTCCGCCGCGTGCTCGGAGAGCAGGGGCAAGACGACCGTGGCCAGCGAGATCGCGAAGACTCCCAGTGGAAACTCGATCACCCGGTCCGCGTACCAGAGGTAGCTCACCGAGCCGGTCGGCAGGTAGGAGGCCATGAAGGTGATCGCCAGCAGGTTGATCTGGTAGACCGCCGAGCCGTAGACGCTGGGCAGCATGAGGCGGCCGATCTTGCGCACGGCGGGGTGTTTCCACTTAAAGCTGAATTTAGGAAAGAGACCTTCTTTAATCAGCGGCGGAACCTGGATCAATAGCTGAAGCACCCCGCCCAAGATGACGCCCCAGGCGATGCCGACCGAGGGATCGGCGAAGCGGCCGGAAAGCAGCCAGGCCCCCAGGATGATGCCGACGTTCAGCAGCACCGGCGCGAAGGCCGGGGTAAGAAAACGTTTCCTCGAGTTGAGAATCCCCATCGCCAAGGCGCCCAGGGAGACGAGGAAGATGTAGGGAAAGGTGATCTTGGTGAGCAGGACCGTGAGGTCGAATTTTTCGGGATCGGCCTCGAAGCCCAAGGCGGTGACCCGCACGAAGACTCCCGCGCCCAGGACGCCGGCCAGGGTCACGACCGAGAGGAGCAGCGTGAGCAGCGTGAAGGTGACGTCGACGACCTCCTTGGCCTCCTGTTTCGAGCGCCGGTAGCTCTCGGTGAAGACCGGGACGAAGGACATGGTTAGGTTGCCCTCGGCGAGCAGGCGGCGCAGCAGGTTGGGGATGCGGAAGGCGACGTAGAAGGCGTCGGCGGCGGCGCGGGTGCCGAGGATGTAGGCGATGGCGGAGTCGCGGGCCAGGCCGAAGAAGCGGCTCAAGAGGGTCATGGCCCCGACCATCCCCGCCCGCCCGACCATCTTGGGCGCCTCGAGCTCGGCCGGATCGGCCGCGCTCATTTGCAGGGGATCCTCGGGAGGCGCGGCGGGGTCCTTGGGGGCCATGCCCTCGGTTTAGGGTCTGCCCCGGGTACTCGCAAGTGTTTTATCCAAATCCATGCAGTTGGGCCCCTATTCCTTTTCATAGTGAAGGTTTCAGGGGCGGAGGCCTCGGATGCGTCTTTTCAAGAAACGACATTCTCTAAAATGCTCGAGCGAACCGTCGAGGGAAGCGATCGGACAGACTCAGGAAGCTCGAAGGGCTTTGCAAAAAAAACTAAATAATAATAATAACTTATATTAGACTTTCTTGCTAAAACGGCTCCTGCCTTTCGAAATAACTCCGCTAGGCGAATCCTCTCGGGGTCTCTCTATGGATCGATTAACGGTTTGACAGGCCCCGCCCCGCTTTGTTACACAGGCGCGCCTCGTTAAGAGGCTTTCAAAAGGATTCCTATGGCAGACGCGAAGAAACCCAAACTCCCCAAAGGCCGCCACCGCTCTCAGATCAAGCGCCACAAGCAGAATCTGAAGCGGGCCGAGCGCAACGCCACGATCCGCTCCGAAGTCCGCACCTTCATCAAGAAGGTCCGCCAATCTGTGGAAAAAAAGGACGCCACGTTGGCGAAAACCGCCCTGCTGGACGCGATCAAGAAGATCGACAAGGCCGTTTCGAAGGGGATCCTTCATTCGAAGAACCGTTCGCGCAAGATCTCGCGGCTCTCCAAGCTGGTCGCTTCTTTAGGCAAGTAATCCGATAATCTCATCCACGCATCTCTTGAGCAGCAAGGGCCGCGGCAAGGCGCTGCCCTTCAGGCGCAGGTCCGCGCGCGTCAGGGGGGCCCAAAGGGCCAGGCCGAGGCGTTTGCCGTAGCGGTGCGCCTGCTGCTCGTACTTCTTCCAGGCCATCGGCGGCATGCGGAACAGCGAGCCGGCGCGGCGCAGGCCCGAGAACTTGAGGGTGAGCAGGATGGAGATGTGGCGGTGAATGAGGGAGAGGATTTTCAGCGGCTCTTCCCCGCTGGCCAGCAGCAGCTCGAGGGAGCGGTGGAGCTGGACATAGTTTTTTTGGAAGAGCGCGTCGATCACCTCGAAGACGTTCTCGTCGGTGACCTTGACCAATAATTCCTCGATGTCCTTGATCCGCAACGCCGGCTCGTCGCCGATGTAGAGGCAGCATTGGGCGATGGCCAGCTGCAGGGCGCCCAGGGACAGTCCCACCCAGTCGACCAGGCGTTCGACGACCTCGGGGGCGGCCTTTTTGCCTTCGCGTTGCAGGCAGTCCCGCACCCAAGCCTCGGCCTCGTCGCGGGCGGGGGTCTCCAGTTCGACCACTCGAGCCTTCTTCTTAAGCTTCTTCACCCATTCGAGCCTCCCGTCCAATTTCTCGTCGTCGATCAGCAGCAAGGTGGTCGGCTGGGGGGAATCGAGGTAGGCGCTGAGGGTTTCGGCCTCCTTGGCCCTGAGGTCGCCCGCGTCGCGGAGGACGACGACGCGGCGCTCGGCGAAACAGGGGTAGTCTTGGCAGGCCTCGACGACGCGGCGGATGTCGTCGTCTCCGGCGAAGAATTGGGCGAAGTTCATGTCCTTGAGGGCCGCGCCGAGGGCTCGGGAGACGAGGGACTCGCGAAATTTTTCGCGCAGATAGGCCTCGGGACCGATCAGGGCGACGACCGGGTCGAGGGGGATTTTTTCGGAGGATTTTAGCAGGGCTAATGGCATGGTTTAATAAATTGGCTGAACATATTGAGCCCCTATGGATTCGATGGCGGATTGTAGGGGCGAACCTTGTGTTCGCCCTCCCCGTCCTTGCATGGGGGCGAACACAAGGTTCGCCCCTACAATAGACCGACCGGTGCGGGGGGCGGGGATATGTTTCCCGGAGGCTTTTCCGACTGTCTGAGCGTCCTTAAATAGTCACTCTCACCTTTCATAAACTTGGAATTCTGCACAGCCATCTAATAGACCGCGAGTTTCGGAAAAGCCGGAGGGAAACATATCCCCGCCCCCCGCACCGGTCGCACCTTAATTCTTCGACCCAAGCCGGCAAACTACTTAACGACGATATTCAGCAATTTCCCCGGCACAAAGATTGTCTTGACCACGGACTTCCCCTCGAGGTGCGCGCGGATCTTCTCGTCGGTGTCGACGATGCGGCGGACCTCTTCCTCGCTGACCCCCGGCGGCAGCTCGGCCTTGCCGCGCAGCTTGCCGTTGACCTGGACGATGACCGTGACCGTCTCGGCCTGGGTGGCCTCGGGGTCGAAGGCGGGCCAAGGCACGTCCAAGAGGCTGCCCTCGAAGCCCAGGTTCCTCCAGGCCTCCTCGCAGAAGTGCGGCACGAAGGGCGAGAGGAGCAGGACCAGGGATTCGAGGAGCTCCGCGAGCAGCACCCTTCCCTCCTCGCCCTCCCAATCGGAACGCGGCACCTCGCCGACCTTGTTGACCAGTTCCATGACCGCCGCGATGGCGGTGTTGAAGTGGAAATCCTGCTGCACGTCCTCGGTGACTTTTTGAATGGTGCGGTGGAGCTTGGCGTGGACCTCGCGCAGCGCCTTGCCCTGGGGCTTGGGGCTGCCCTTCGCCGCCCCCTCCCGCCGGCGGTACAGCGGCGCCAGATCGGCCAAGAGGCGCCAGACGCGGTTGAGGAAGCGCGCGCTGCCCTCGACCCCCGCGTCGTTCCAATCGAGGTCCTTCTCCGGCGGCGAGGCGAAGAGGCAGAAGAGCCGCGCGGTGTCGGCGCCGTACTTCTCGATCAGGTACTCGGGGTCGACGACGTTGCCCTTCGACTTGCTCATCTTGGCGCCGTCCTTGATGACCATGCCCTGCGTGAGCAGGTTTTGGAAGGGCTCGGAGACGCCGGTGTAGCCCAAGTCGCGCAGTACCTTGGTGAAAAACCGCGAATACAAGAGGTGCAGGACAGCGTGCTCGATCCCGCCGATGTACTGGTCGACCGGCATCCAGTAATCGGAAGAGCGCCGGCTGAAGGGCTCGTCGCCGTCCTTGGGCGAGAGGTAGCGCAGGAAATACCAGGAGGACTCCATGAAGGTGTCGAAGGTGTCGGTCTCGCGGCGCGCCGGTTTTCCGCACTTCGGACAAGCGGCGTTCACGAAGGAGTCAATCTTGGCGAGCGGCGAACCGCCCTCCCCCGTGAACTCGACGTCGAGGGGCAATTTCACCGGGAGGTTCTCGACCTTCTCGGGCACGGCGCCGCAATCCGGGCAATAGACGATGGGGATGGGCGCGCCCCAGTAACGCTGCCGCGAGACGCCCCAGTCGCGGAGCTTGTAGGTGACCTTGGAACGCCCGGCCTTTTGGCTCTCGAGCAGCTTGACGATGGCCCCTTTCGCCTCCTCGCTGCCCATGCCGTCGAATTGGCCGCTGGAAACCATGGTTCCCGGCTCCACGTAGGCATTTTGTAGGGGCCGTTCGCGAACGGCCCCCGCGGCGGAGTTTTCGATCACCAAGCGTATCGGCAGGCCGTACTTCTTCGCAAAGTCGAAGTCCCGCTGGTCGTGCGCCGGCACCGCCATGACCGCCCCGGTGCCGTACTCCATCAAGACAAAGTTGGCCGCGAAGAGTGGAACCTTTTCTCCGGTCAGCGGATGCACGGCGTTCAAGCCGAGCGGAATCCCCTCCTTCTCGTAGGCGTCGGCCACGCGCTTGTCGCGGTCGATCTTGCGCACGCGTTCGCGGAACTCGGCGATCTCCCGGCGCTTGCCCTCGTCCTTCACCAGGGCGTCGACCAGGGGATGCTCGGCGGCGAGCGAGAGGAAGGTCACTCCATAGAGCGTGTCGGGCCGGGTGGTGAAGATGAGGATCTCCTCCCCGCTCCCCTCGACCTTGAAGACGGCCTCGGCACCCTGGCTTTTTCCGATCCACTCGCGCTGCATGGTGAGGACGCGCTCGGGCCATCCCTTGAGGTTGTAGGTCTCCCGCAGCAGCTCCTCGGCGTAGTCGGTGATCTTCAAGAACCATTGCTCGAGCGGCTTCTGCTCGACGGCGCTGTCGCAGCGCCAGCAAAGCCCCTGCTCGACCTGCTCGTTGGCCAGGACGGTTTGGCAGCTGGGGCACCAATTGACGAGGCTCTTCTTCTTGTAGGCCAGGCCCTTCTCGTACATCTCGATGAAGATCTTCTGCTCCCAGCGGTAGTACTCGGGCTCGCAGGTGGCGACCTCCCGGTCCCAGTCGTAGCTGAAGCCGAGGCGCTGCAGCTGCGCGCGCATCGCCTTGATGTTTTCCTTGGTCCAGGCCGCGGGGTGGGTCTTGTTTTTGATCGCCGCGTTCTCGGCGGGCATCCCGAAGGCGTCCCAGCCCATCGGGTGCAGGACGTTGTAGCCGCGCATCTTGAGGAAGCGCGCCAAGACATCGCCGATCGTGTAATTGCGCACGTGCCCCATGTGGATGCGGCCCGAGGGATAGGGAAACATCTCGAGCAGGTAGAACTTCGGGCGGTCGGCCTCCTCGCGGACCTGGAAGCAGCGGCGCTCCTCCCAGTAGGCCTGCCACCTGGGTTCGATCTTTTTCGGGTCGTAGGGGTCTTTGAAGCTCATGGGGCTTCCATGTCACGGAGGCTTCGCGCCTTTCAAGCGCTTTTCCTAGGGCTAATACTCTCCCTTGCCGGGGCCGCGGCGCAGGGACTTTTTCTCGGCGTGGCGGCGCTTGCCCTCGAGCATCTTTTCCTTGGCCCGCTTGGAGCGCTTGCGCTTTTGACGGCGGATCTTTTCGATTTTTTGCCGGCGCTCGCTCTTTTCCTTCAGGACCCGCTCCTCGAGCTTTTCGACCAAGAGGCGTCGGGCCAGGAAGCGGTTGAAGGCCTGGCTGCGGCTCTCCTGGCAACGCACCATCAGGCCGCTGGGCAGGTGCCGCAGTTGGACGACGACGGAGGTCTTGTTGATCTTTTGCCCCCCCGCCCCGCTGCCGCGGATGAACTCTTCCTCGAGGTCGGACTCCAGCACGCCCAGGCGGGCCATGCGGGCCTCGAGATCGCGGACCTTGGCGTCGGAGATGAGGGGGGCGTTCATGAGGGACTAATAAGGCCGGGAGAGATTTTTTTCCAGCCAGAAGCGAAACAAGGCGGCACACTCGTCTTTCAAGAGGCCGCTCTCCACCTCGACCGGAGAGCCACCGTAGGTCTTCATGTCCCGATTGGAAAAGGTGAGCTCGTTGAAGCCGGCCGCCTGCGCGTCGGCGATGGCGGCGCCGTAGCGGATCTTCTCGATCCGCGCCCAGTGGCAGGCGCTGAAGCACATCGGGCAGGGCTCGCAGGTGGAATAGAGGATCGACCCGGAAAGATCGACCCGGCCGAGCTTGCGGCAGGCCTCGCGGATGGCCAGGATCTCGGCGTGGGCGGTGATGTCGGTCAAGGCCCAGACCTCATTGTGGCAACAGCTTAGGACCCGGCCCTCCCGGACAATGCAGGCGCCGAAAGGGGTCTGGCCGCGCTCGATGCCCTCGCGGGCCGAGGCGATGGCTTGGCGCATGAAGTCGGCGTCGTTCATAAAAAGATTGTGGAAGAAAGCCGGACGTATGGACAGGAAAAAATGCGCCGCGCTAGCGCCACCAACGCTGCTCGACCAGGGCGGCCAATTCGGGGGAGCTTTGCCGCAGCCAAGCCAGCTCTTGCTCGGCCTTGTCGATCTGGCCGATCTGGTAGAGGCAACCGATGCGCAGGGCCAAAGCCTCGAAGAGGCGGGAGTAATTGGGGTAACGCTTGATCAGCAGCGCCAGGGCCTCGGCCGCGCCGCGGTGATCGCCCATGGAGTGCATCCGCAGGGCCTGCTGGTGGGCGAATTGCGCGACGGCGTTTTGCGCCTCTTGCTCGAGGCCGTAGATCTCTTCGTAGGTCCCGCCGGGGGCGACGGCCGGCGGATAAGCGGGGCTGGGATAGGCGGGCGCGGTATTTCCGTAGCTCGCAAAGGAGATCAGCCCGTTTCCGAAGCGCGGCTGGCGCCAGGAAGGCTCGGCCATGGGCCGGGTCTGAGCGCGGGCCAGGGAGAGGTCGCGCAGGCTGATCTCGCCGCCGCCTTCCGGAATGGGCACATCGGGAGCCGGGACGGAAGGCGCGGGCTCGCTCTTCGCGACCTGCGGAAGGGCGTCGCGATGCAGCTTATATTGATAAATTCCGGCCAGGGTCAGGGCCATGACGAAGGCCCCGGTCAGCGCGGGCCGCCAGAAGGAAGCGACATCGAGGCCGAACCAGGCGAAGCGACGTTTGGGCCGGGGCACCTGGGCCAAAACTTTTTGCAAGAGGGCCGGCGGGGTCTGAAGGTCGGGAAGGCGGTTGCGGTAAGTTTGGCCGACACGGCCGAACTCGCGGACCTCGCCTTCAAGCTCGGCATGGGCGCCGACCCCGGCCTGAAAGGCCGCTCGGTCGGCGGGGTCGAGGTCGTCGTAAAGGAAGTCGATTATTTTGTCATCGAAGTCTCGGAGATCCATCATTTAATTCCGTCCTGCCATTTTAAACGCTCAATCCCTCTCGAGCAATTCACGATACTTCGACTGTTTCAGGCTGCGCCGCAGGGCCTCGAGGGCGTAGCGCATGCGGCTTTTCACCGTGTTGACCGAAACGCCGGTCACCTCGGCGATCTCCTCGAACTTCAGCCCCTCCTTTTCGCGGAGCAGGAAGACCTCGCGTTGGTCTTCGTTCAGCTTGGCCAGGGCCTTCTCGAGCACCGCCTCGATCTCGTTGGCCGAGGAGACGACGTCGGCGGGGATCTCGTCGCCGGCGATGGTGTCGCCGAGGTTGCGCTCGCCGTTTTCGCCCCGGTCGTCCAGGCTGACCGCCTCGCGGATCTTCCGTCGCCGGAAGGTGTCGACGCAGAGGTTGCGCACGATCGTGTAGAGCCAGGTGGTGAACTTGCCGTTGGGCAGGTAACGATCCGCCGCCTGGTGGACCTTGAGGAAGGCCTCTTGAAAGACCTCCTCGGCCACCTCGCGGTTTCCCAGAAAACGGACGATGAAGTTATACACGCCGTTCTGGTGACGCCGGATCAGCACCTCGAAGGCGGCGGTGTCGCCGGCCTGGAAGGCCACCATAAGTTCTTCGTCGCTGCGCATGGTCCCCATAAACGGGACCCACCGTAATGTCAGAGACCCGAGCTGGTCAAGATAACTGTTGGAACGGACTTGAGAAAATAAGGTTTTAGGTATTTAAATTTTTTCTCCGGTTGAAAATGGAGGATAGAATCCGGATCGCCGCTTTATCCCTTACGCCTCTATTTTTGCCTAGGTATTGCCTATGGCCCCCTCTGTGGTCCTTATGCACCGCCCGCCCCTAGCCGGGGGCGATATGTCCCAGCGGGACACGGCTGGCCCCCTGGCAAGCCCGAACTTGCTTCGGGCGCGCAGCAAAGTCGATAGACTTTGCGGAGTGAGATAGTCCCGGGGGACAGGCCTCCGCTGAAAAGCCGATATTGTATAGGCCTTAAGGTGATCGACTTTTCAGAGGGTCCCGCTTGGGGACATATCGCCCCCGGCTAGGGGCTCGTGCTTGTTAACATTAGGGATGGGGGGCTAGGAATGTTCCGAGGATAGGAGAATGCCGCAAGACAAGGAGGTCCCGGTTATTCAAATAAAATGATTATAATAATAATTAAATTTTATATAGTTAAAAACTATATCGAATGAATGACTTTAGCTATGGACGCCGCCAACTTTTTTGCCTTTTCAAGCCCTACTTGAGGTTTTCCGTTGGCAAAGCAGTCGACCAGGGCCGACCCTACCACCACCCCATCGGCCAACTTGGCCACCGCCCTCGCCTGCTCGGGCGTCTTAATCCCGAAGCCCACACAGACCGGCAAACGGCTACCCTTCACGACCTTCTGGATCTGCCCCTTAACCTCCGGCTGGGCATGGATGGCCGCCCCCGTCACCCCGGTCAGTGAGACATAGTAGATAAAGCCCGAGCCCTTCTTGCGCACCAGGTCAATGCGTTTGCGGTCGCTGGTAGGTGCAAGGAGGTAGATCAAGGACACCCCGGCCTTGCGGGCGGCCTGGCGGGTCTCCTCCCCCTCTTCCGGCGGCAGGTCCACCAAGAGCGTCCCGTCCACTCCCGCCCCTTTGGCGTCCCGAAAGTAATCGGAAATACCGTATTGCAAGATCGGGTTAAAGTAACCCATGAGCAAGATCGGGACCTGGCTCTTCTTGCGGATGGTCTCGACGGCCTTGAAAATCCCCGGCAACTTGGTCCCCGCCTTCAGCGCCCGCTCGCTGCTCCTTTGAATGACCGGGCCGTCGGCCATGGGGTCGCTGAAGGGCATGCCCAACTCGACGACGTCCACCCCCGCCTCTTCCAGGCCCCAGACCACCTGCGGGGTGAATTTGAGGTTGGGGTCCCCGGCGGTGACGAAGGCGACCATAGCCTTTTTCCCGGCCTTTTTAAGCTCGGCGAACTTCTTCTCGATGCGGTTTTTCACAAGCTCACCTTCTTGACCTTGGCGATGGTCCCCATGTCCTTGTCCCCCCTCCCGCTCAGGTTGACCACCAAGAGCCGGCCCTTCTTGGCCTTGCTCAAATAAGCCACGGCATGGCTGCTCTCGAGGGCCGGCAGGATGCCCTCGTAACGGGTCAACAGGTCGAAACCGGCCATCGCCTCGGCATCGGTGACGGGGACGTAGCGCGCCCTTCCCTGCTCGTGGAGGTAGGCGTGCTCGGGTCCCACGCCGGGGTAATCGAGACCGGCGCTGATCGAATGCGTCTCCATCACCTGCCCCTCTTCGTCCTGCAAGAGATAGGACTTTTGTCCATGCAAGACGCCGACCTTTCCGGCTACCAGGGTGGCGGCATGTTTGCCGGTCCGGACCCCGCTGCCGGCGGCTTCGACGCCGACCAGCTCGACCTTTTCGTCCTTGATAAAGGGATAAAAGATCCCCATCGCGTTCGAGCCACCGCCGACGCAGGCCACGACCTCGTCCGGAAGCCGCCCCTCGGCCTTGAGGATCTGCCGGCGCGCCTCCTCGCCGATGACCTTTTGAAAGTCCCGAACCAGCAAGGGATAAGGGTGCGGCCCGGCGACCGTGCCGATGCAATAGTAAGTGCTGCGGATGTTCGTGATCCAGTCGCGCAAGGCCTCGTTGAGGGCGTCCTTCAAGGTGGCCGAGCCGCTGGTGACGGGAATGACCTTGGCACCCAAGAGCTTCATGCGGAAGACGTTCAGCGACTGGCGCGCGATGTCCTCCTTGCCCATGTAGACCTCGCAGTCGAGGCCGAAGAGCGCGCACATCGTCGCCGTCGCGACGCCGTGCTGGCCCGCTCCGGTCTCGGCGATGATGCGTTTCTTGCCCATGCGACGGGCGAGCAGGATCTGACCCAGGGTATTGTTCACCTTGTGGGCGCCGGTGTGGCAGAGGTCCTCGCGCTTGAGGTAGACCTTGAGCCCCAGCTTCTCGCTCAGGCGTGCCGCATGGTATAAAGGCGTCGGGCGGCCCACGTAGTTCTTCGCGTAGTAATCGAATTCTTTCTTGAAGTCGCGGTCGCGACGAATCTTGTCGTAAGCAGCCTCTAGCTCGAAGAGCGCCGGCATCAGGGTTTCCGCAACGTATTTGCCGCCGAAGGATCCGAAGTGCCCGCGCCGATCGGGCCCCTTGTATTTCTTAAAATCCATTTTTGATTTCATCATTTCACCCGCACCAGGGCCGATTTGGCCTTGGAGATAAAGACTTCCATCCTGTGGCGGTCCTTCCGCCCCGGCGAGGCCTCCACACCGCTGGCCACGTCGACCATGAAGGGCTTCACCGTGGCGATCGCGACCGCGACGTTGTCGGGATTGAGCCCGCCGGCCAGGATGATCTTCTTGCCGAACTTCTCCGCCTCGTGGACCAAGTCCCAGTGCGCCGTCAGCCCCGTGCCGCCGTAGGCCTTCTCGGAGTAGGCGTCGACTAGGATCCAGTCGCAGTGGTACTTCGGGATCTCCGCCAGGTCTTCGGGGGCCTTGAGGCGGAAGGCCTTGTACCAAGGACGCCCCAGGCCGTTGAGCGACTCGGGCGATTCATCGCCGTGGAACTGCAGCATGTCAAGCCCGAGTTCGATGGCCAAATCCAACACCTTGGGGAGGTCTTCGTTCACGAAGACCCCGACCTTGGGGATGTTGGTGGGAATCTCCTCGAAGATCCGCTCGGCGACCTCGTAGTCCACGAAGCGCGGCGAGTCCGGGTAGAAATTGAAGCCCAGGTAGTCCGCGCCCAGCTCGACGGCGTCGAGGGTGTCGTTTAAGTCGGTGAGGCCGCAGATCTTGACCAAGGTCATTTCAGAAATCCTTTCAGGGCCTCGCCCGGATGAGGCGCCTTCATGAAGGCCTCGCCGATCAGGAAGGCGTCGGCCCCCGCGGCCTTCAGGCGCTTCAGGACCTCGGCCGAGTCCAGGCCGCTCTCGCTGACCTTCACCGCGGCGGCGGGGAGCTTGGGCAAGAGCGCCTCGGTCAGGCCGACGTCGACCTTGAAGGTCTTGAGATCCCGGTTGTTGATGCCGACGATCTTGGCTCCGATCCCCGCGGCCCGCTCGGCCTCGGCGGCGTCGTGGACCTCGACCAAGACGGAGAGTCCCAGCTCCTCAGCGAGCCCCTGCAGGTCTTCCATCTGCCAACGGCCCAGCATCGCGGCGATCAAGAGGATGGCGTCGGCCCCGGCCTCGCGCGCGACGTAAATTTGATAGGGATCCCAGACGAAATCCTTCCGGAGCAGCGGCAGCTGGACCGCCTGCCGCACTTGGCGCAGGTGCTCGAGGTGGCCTCCGAAGAAGTGCTCGTCGGTCAAGACGGACAGCGCGGCCGCGCCGGCCTCTTCGTAGCCGCGCGCGATGGCGACGGGATCGAAGTCGGCGCGCAAGACCCCCTTGCTGGGCGACTGTCGTTTGATTTCGGCGATCACCGAAAAGAGGCCGGGCGCCTCGCGCAAGGCCTTGACCAGCGAAAGGGGCCGATAACCGGAGTCCCTCGCCCGCTCCTTGGCGTCCTCGGGCCGGAGCTGGCGCTTGTAATGTTCCAGCTCCTCCAACTTATATTTGTAGATCTTCTCCAGGATCATGGCTTCCGCACCAAACTCTCCAGCTTTTCCGCCGCCGCCCCGCTCTCGATGGCGTCCTTGGCCTGCACCGCGGCTTCCTTCAAATCCTTCGCCTTGCCCGTCACGACCAACGCGGCGGCCGCGTTGAGGACGACGCCGTCGCGGATCGGCCCGAAGAAAGTCTTGTCGAAGATCCCCCGGAGCAGCTTGGCGTTATGCGCGGCGTCCTTGCCCAATAGAAACTTGGGGTCGCTGGCCCGCAGCCCCGCGTCGGCGGGCGTCACGACCTTTTCTTCCAAACCCTGCGGCGTCACCTCGGTCACGTAGGTCGGCCCGCTGGGGCTGAGCTCGTCCAAGCCCGACTCGCTGCTCACCACCCAGGCCCGCTCGGTCCCGAGCCGGCGCAGGGCCTCGCCCAGGATGGGCCGCATCCCCGGCGCAAAGACGCCGACCACTTGGTGCCGGACCTGGGCCGGATTGAGCAAGGGGCCGAGAAAATTAAACACTGTCACCATGTCGAGCTGCCGACGGACCTGCTGCACCCGCTGGGTCGCGGGGTGATAGCGCGGGGCCAGCATGAAGCCGAAATGCTTGGTTTCGATCGCCTCGGCAACGGCCTCCGGCCCCAGATCGATGGGAATGCCCAGCGCCTCCAGCAGGTCCGCGCTGCCGGACTTCGAGGTGATGGCCCGGTTGCCGTGCTTCGCCACCGGCACGCCGCAGGCGGCGACCAATAGCCCCGCCGCCGTTGAAAAATTGAAGGAGCCGCTGCGGTCGCCGCCCGTCCCGCAGGTGTCCACGGCGCCCGCGACCTTGAGGCGCACCGGCGTCATCTTCTCGCGCAGCACCCGGGCCGCCTCGGTCAGGACGTCGGCGTCCAGGCCGCGCGTCGAGAGCGAGGTCAGGAACAAGGCGATCTCGGAGTCGCGGGTCTCGGGGCTCAGGATCGCCTCGAAGCCGCCACGGATCTCTTCCGGC